>Ga0137409_10001434_pt1 | contig 25825 bp, 32 predicted proteins | sample CZODoug1_16funga_FD_122059 | JGI IMG/M metagenome (GOLD analysis project Ga0137409, IMG submission 122059) | Vadose zone soil fungal communities from Angelo Coast Range Reserve, California, USA - CZODoug1_16fungal (Hybrid Assembly) | ecosystem: Environmental > Terrestrial > Soil > Vadose zone...
CACCCAGCCCGGTTTCCGCGGCAGATGCGACAGAGCAGCGGGGATACCCCCCTCCCCGACTGTCGCCGATTGAAATCGCGTCGGATAGGCACGATAAGCAAGGCGATACAAAATGAAAACCGGCGAGACATCCGGAGTCGGGTTTGTTTCCGTATAGAGAACGGCCAGCGCGTCGGAAGGACCTATGAATCGAAGGCACCCATCAATGACGGACCTCTCCTGAACGCTCCCCAGTTCGATCGCGCCATGGGAAGGGGATCGCCGTGCCTGGCGAATCAATCGGGTTTCCAACTGCATCGAAGCACCAACGTAGACCGCGGTAAGCGCGATCCCAAGGAAACACGCGATTGTCCGGATCGTCACGGAGGCTCTCCTTAGGTTGATTGTTGAGGAGCGGAACCGCCCTGCTGTTCCGGACAGGCTTCGTGCTGCCACGCAAGACGAAGGTTGGAATACGTTCACCCTGATCGGCGCTTCTCTCGGTTGGGAAATATAGCATAAGGCGAAGTATGAACGGCCTGGGCGGAATCAGCCGAGATGTCCGCAATCACATTGCGAAAGATCTCGCGCGATTCATTCGTCGGAATGTTCGGTTTCGATCTTGAGTTTCTTCTTGCAGGCTTCGCAAACCCAATGGTGTTTGCCGTCAATGAACGCGTGGTAGTGGATGCCTTTGCCGTCGTCGTCCGTGCACAAATCGCACTTCATCATGCAGGGAATTCTAGCAGGTTTTATTTTGGCTCGAGCTTTTGAGCGGATTCGCCCAGAATCACGACGTCCACGCGCCGGTTTGTCGCTCTCCCTTCAGCGTTGTCATTGGAAGCAACAGGCCGGTATTCCCCGTAGCCTACGGCGGACATACGCTGCGGCGGAACCTTTCCGTTAAGCAGGTACTGCAGAATGTACGTCGATCGAGCCGTGGATAATTCCCAGTTCGATGCAAACCTCGCGGTGTGAATCGGAATGTTGTCCGTGTGGCCTTCGATTCGAAGATTGTAGGGTAGCGGCTGGAGCGTCGCAGCAATGCGTTCGACAACGGCCAGCGCTGCAGGATCCATGACGGCCGAACCCGGACCGAAGAATCCCGCTTCAGCAAGGCTGACGGTGAGACCGCGGGCATCTTCAGTGATCCGGACGGTATTCTTTGCCAACTCGTCTTTCAACATCACCTGGAGTTGGTTTTTTACCTCTCTTAGTATTTTGCCGGCCTCGCCGGGCTTGCCGGCGGGGGTGACTATCTGGGCTTTATCGAATGCCGAATGCGCGTTGCCGAGAACATTCTGAGAATTTGACGGAACGCCGCCCTGGTCGTACAGCGGGACCACTTTGCCGGCGGGAGTGAACACGGCGAGGTCGTGAAAAGCCGTCTGGACGGCCTGAGCAACCTGTCCGGCCTTCTTCTGGTCCGAGTTCGACGCCGCGAACATCACCACAAAGAACGCGAACAGCAGTGTAATAAAGTCCGCATACGACACGAGCCAGCGCTCATGATTCACATGTTCGGGATGTTTTTTCTTCCTGGCCATTACGCTGCCACCGTTTTGGCTTTACCCTTCGTACCAGCCTGTTCGGCGCGCAGTTGCTGAGACTCCTTCTCGAGGAATGCAGTCAGCTTGCCTTCAATCAATCTTGGATTCTGGCCCTCGAGAATGCCTAGCGTCCCTTCGAGCATCATTTCTTTAACGATCATTCTCTTGCGATGTTTGAACTTCAGTTTGCCCGCTGCCGGAAGGAAGAAAATGTTCGCCGACGCCACGCCATAGATCGTGGCCACAAACGCCACCGCGATGCCTTTTCCCACTTCCTCGATGTTGTCGAGGTGTTGCATCACCTGAATCAGCCCGAGCCCGGCGCCGATGATTCCAATCGTGGGCGCAAAGCCGCCGGCCGCTTCGTAGACTTTCGCCGAATGTTCGCCTCGTTCTTCCATGTAGCTGAGTTCGACTTCCATAGTCTGGCGAAGTTCTTTGGGCTCGCTGCCGTCCACCGCCATCATGATGGATTTCTTGAAGAACTCATCCTTGATACCCTGTGCGTCTTTTTCCAGCGATATGATTCCTTCGCGGCGCGCCTTGGTGGTGAATTTGACGACGTCGTCGATGACATCGTTTGCCCGGATCTCGTCTTCCTTGAATACGAGCATTAGATCGGATACGGCTTGCTTCATGACAGACATGGGGAAGCCGATCATGGTCGCTCCTATCGTTCCACCAAATACGATCATCGCGGCCGTCGGCTGGAGGATCTGAAGAATTGACCCGCCTTCGATCGCCTGACCGAGCACGATTCCGATGATAGCTATAGCGAATCCGAGCAGCGTTGCTAGATCCACGAAGCCACCTCCGCTCGAGCTTGAATTGCGCGTTTGTATTCCATTACTTTTCTCAGGATCTCGTCACGAGTCTCATCGACGACCAGTTTTTCACCAGTTGTCAGCGACAACACGGCATGAGGTGAGAACTCGATCATCTCAATGAGTTCGCAGTTGACGATGATCTCTTGTCCATTGATTTTCTTGACGACGATCATGCCGATTGCTCCTACTGTAGCGGCGCTCTATGAGCGCTGAACGGCGGGCGGTCATAGACCGCCCCTACAGTAAGGCTCTCATCGGCAAGTGCAATCAGGTTCTTCAGTCCAAAACTCAGACCGGGGAGCTGCTCCGCAAGTCCTTTGGCGTAAAGGTATTCGTCGCGTTTGTCTACCGTAAAGCTCAGGTCCGGGCGATCGCATCCCGGCCGGGGCTCCAGAAACGCGCAATTCAAGGCCTGTGGATTTTCCTTGGCGTAAAGGGTGACATGCTCGCGCCAGGGCTGCGTATGGGCAACGGCATCAATAAGAGTTAAAGCTTGCCGGCTCAGCGCCTCGCCAGTCGTGCCGACAGGCAGACGCGTTTCGATGGCATAGTCAGCGCCGCCGGAGGCGATGCTTTCGACAACCCGGTCGATGCTGTCAGGATCAGTGAAGGGATTGTCGGCCGTCACGCGAACAATGATGTCGGCATTCGATGCTTCGGCCGCTCCGGCGTAACGGCCCAGTACATCAGGCTCGCTACCGCGGAAGAACAGCACATGGTTCCGTTCGCATTCTTCGACAATGACGTCATCGCGAGCATCCGTTGTCGTCGCAACGATGATTTCATCCAACGTCTGTGCTTTCAGAATGCGCCAGATCAGATACGTCAAAATTGTCCGATCGGCAATGGTCATCATGACCTTACCAGGCAGCCGCGTGGAACCCATTCGGGCCTGGATAACTGCAACCGTCCTTGGTTTCATGAAGATAGCCTTTGTACCGCCTTCGTCAGTTCGGAAATGCTGAAAGGTTTGGGTAGAAAATGGGCTCCGCACGTTCTGACGAACTCTTTCGTCTCGGCCCGTGCGACATCGCCTGAAAGAAGCAGAACGCGAATGTCCTTCCGGTTCGATCGTACCCACTCGATCAGATCACGGCCATTCGTTCCGGGCATGTGGAGATCGCAAATCAAAATGTCGTATTCCTTTTTCTTCAAGAGCTCGATGGCCGGTGCGCCTTCGTTGAGGCGATCCGTCCGATAGCCGCAGCCCTGCAGGACGCTCTCGACCAATTCGGTGATGTGATCCTCGTCATCGACGATCAGGACCGAGCGGCTCAATGCTTTCATTCCGGACTCATCCGATGAGGATCCCTCTTCGGCGCAGGGTGTATCCGCCACGGCAGGCAGCTGGATGGTGAATGTCGCGCCGCATGACTTCGTGCTGGAGACCCACATGTCGCCGCCGTTCTCTCGAATGATCTTGCGGGAGAGGCTAAGGCCGAGGCCGGTGCCGGTTTCCTTGGTGGTGAAGAACGGCTCAAAGACTCGTTGGATGTCGGTTTCGTCGACACCTGGACCATCGTCGGTGATCGAAATGCGGACGGAATCTCCAATCAAAGCACTCGAAATGCGAATCTCGCCGGATGCGCGCATGCCGGAAATCGCCTGAATCGCGTTCGTGACCACGTTCAGAAACACCTGGGTCAGCTCGCCTGCCTGCGCCAGAACTTTCGGGGAACGCCCCGAGAGACTCAAATTCAGGTCAATGCGATTGAGCCGAATCTGGTATTCGACAAGCTCGACAGTGCGGCGAATGGAATCGTTGACATCGATGATTTCGTACCCGCTGTTATCCGTGCGGGCAAGGCGAAGGACATTTTGAATGATGCGGACGCTGCGCTCGGCCTCTGCATGGATCTTTTCGAGACGGTCGCTGTCCAGCTTGCCATCGCGAAGGAGCAGTTCCGAAAAACCCAGGATTGTCGTCAGGGGGTTGTTGAGCTCATGGACGATTCCGGCCAGTAAATGGCCGGCAGCCGACATCTTCTCCGACTGAAGGAGCCGCTCCCGATAGGGCGCAAGTTCATTGCTCCACTCCGGAACGCTCGCTCGCTCGATGTGGGGCTCCGCAGACGTACTCATGACAAGCGTATTCATCGGAGATAATCCTTCGTAACTTTAGAAAGAACGCGGGCTAAAGCCCGCGACTACATTTTGGGCGCGAGCTTTAGCGGCTACATCGGGTGTCACGTTTGGTTCCCGAATGTAGTCGCGGGCTTTAGCCCGCGTTCCTTTAGTTCACGTAAGCTGCTCTGGTTCTGGACAGCATCCGTGGTTTCTCGGTGTGGCGCAGCTTCAGGTTGTCTTCGTGGGCGAAGATGCTCTCCTCGAAACTCATCATGGCAAGGCCGTCTTCAAACTTGCCGATGCGGGGTCGCAATTCGATTCCTCCAGCCATCTGGACGAGCCAGGAGGCAAAGTCGGCGCCTGAGGCTATGGTCAACGGAATACCGCCGGAAAAGCGCGGATTCACTTCAATCAGGCGCAGTTCGCGCCCATCAAACTTACACTGAATATTCGCAGCGCCGACGATCTGAAGCCTCTCGGCGACGTCCTTCGCAAACGCGATTACTTCTGCATGCTTTCGGGTAATGCCTTTGTCGCTCACGCCGGCCCGGATTACCAGGCGCTCACGTGGCACGATTGAAATCACACGGCCGTTGAAATCCGCCAGCACGTCGATCGTAAATTCCGTACCGCATAGCTCTTCCTGAACAATCGCGTCGGGAACGTACTCGAGAAACGCCCGAAGCTGCGCCTCGTTTTTCACGACAAAAACGTTAACACTGCCACGGCCGAAGCGCGGCTTGACGTAGAGCGGATACTTCAGCCCGTCAAAGTAGACATCTTTGGCCAGCCAGGTCAACGGAGTCTGGATGCCGTTCGCCTGGCAAAAGAGATAGGTCTCATACTTGTCGTTGCAGATATTGCTGGTCTGCTCGCTGGACACGGCGACCCGAATCCCTTGTTGTTCGAGACGGGCAACCTCCCGGCCGAAAATAGGCAATTCATCATCTATGGTCGGAATGATGAGATTCACATCTTCCGCATCACAGATACTCTCGATAATCGGAATGTAGTGACGGTCGGTGGTGAGCGGCACGATGTGATGCTTGTGTCCGAAGTAGAGCGCCGGTGAAAGCGGGTTGATGTCGGTGGTCACAACCCTGCCTTTGCCGAAGTTCTCGACCGCATTGCGAAAGGCTCGCACCAGCGGTACGCGGCGGGAGGCGGCTGTGATCAATACGTTTATCCGTTTCATTGGAGCGACTCCCACTGTACCGGCGCGTCAGCTTCGATCGGCGACAAGGCCTGCTTGCCTACAACGGAATCCACGAACTCGGGTGAAATACCAATCGCCGGCCGCAGGGCATACAACATTCCGGCGTCGATGGTCTCGCCGGGAGCGATCGGGCGGCGCGCGTAGAGCGCTCGGCGGGAAGCGGTCTTGTTGCGGCTCTCGGCTTCCGTAGCGGACTTGCCGCGCTCGCCCAGAACCGTTCCGATTGTCCGCAATTCTTCAATGTGTCCCTTGAGCTGCTTCGCGTCCATGGATACAGCATGATCCGGAGTTTCGCCGCGGGTTTCGATCATGAAGTGGCGCTCGATTACCTGAGCGCCCAGTGATGTCGCCACGACCGAACCAAGCGTTCCCACGCTGTGATCGGAGAAACCGACAGGCACGCCGAACCGGTCACGAAGATACTGAACCGACTTCAGGTTCAACTCTTCGGTCTTTGCCGGATACGACGACACACAGTGCAGCAGCACAACCTGGTCGTTCGCCTGCGTGTGCATCCAGTCGATCGCCTTCTCGATCTCCTCGCCGTTGCTCATTCCCGTGGAAAGCAGAACCGGCTTGTTCTTGCGCGCAACGTGCTCGATCAGCGGGCGATGAGTGATATCGCCGGATGCGATCTTGTAGGCACTCACGCCGAGCTCGTCGAGGAAGTCTGCACTCTCCTCATCGAACGGCGTCGACAGAAACTCGATCCCGATACGCTTCGCTTCCTTGTGAAGAGCTCGAAACGCGTCGTAAGGCAGCTCCAGCTTCTTGAACAGTTCCTGGAGGTTCGGCTGATCCTTGGTATGACCCAACGTCGCCGGCCGTGTGGATGCCAGACGATTGGCTTTGAACGTCTGGAATTTCACGGCATCCGCACCCGTCCACTTTGCTGCGCGGACGAGCGCCAGCGCCCTTTCCTTGTTACCTCCGTGATTGAGGCCTGCCTCAGCGATCACGTAAATTCGATTCGGATCGCTGTTTAACAGGCTGTAAAGGTTTTCTCTCGGCTGGTCAGCCATAATTCCCTCCTGACAATTTCGATAACTCGTGACAATCCTTTGCCATCGACAAGCTTTTGCCCGACTTCGGTGAGTCGTTGAATCAACGGCTTGTTTTCAAGCATCTCTCTGCAGTGGCCCTTCAGCGCACTCGGTGACAAACGTTCCGACAGGCCCGCACAGAGGACGGCGCCTTGTTCGTGGAAAGCGTCGGCCGTGCGGAGCTGAAGGCGGTCAAAAGCGACCGCAATAGTCGGCACTCGCGACGCCAGCAGGTCATAGAGCGTGGTTCCCGCCCCGGCAATCGCAAATCGGCAGGTGGCCATTGTTCGGACGAATTCCTCATCACTCATCGGCGCCGATCCAACGAAGCCGCGTGTGGTTACAGGCCTTAGTCCGAGCTCCAGGACATCTTCTGAAATCTTTTGCGCAAAGTTGGCGGTTGATCCGCCGCCGAATGTGATGAAGACCGTATCTTTACTCTTCTGCCGCGCGACCGGTTCTCGCGTGATCATGTATTGCGGTCCGGCGAAGAGCGCTCGCTTCTTATCCTCGGGATAAGGGAAGAGCCTCGTGATACTGCCATCGATCGCGACATTGGAACGGCACTGTGCGAGGCCGAGGTCGTGAATACTGAGATGGCGTGACCCTTGCCGATGGATGTCGGCGGTGATCCCATGCGCCTCGCGAAGATCGGTGATGACGAGAGGGGGCAGGGAATCGATTTGGCCTTGCGAATCTCGAATTTCGAATTTGGGGTTGGTTGCGGACGAGACCAGGAACTCGCGGCATGACTCCGACAAGGGATAGAACACGATCGATGCAGCGTCGGTCAAAGCGTTCGCCAGTCTCAAGCATCGCACGGCGTGGCCGTAGCCGAGACTCGGACCGGCATCAACGATAATGCCGATTCGAAATTCCAAATTCGAAGTTCGAGACTTAGTTGATGTGCGCACGGGTCCTCTCGACCAGTTTCTGCCAGGATTCCAGAACCGGGGTGATCTCGTATTCGAGAACATCACAGATCGAGACCCACATCCGGTTCTCCTGGGCGGCGATCAACTGGATCAAAGCCCGTTCAAGAATGGTAGAAAATTCCGTGCGGGAAATTTCTACATCGGCCGCTTCGGACCATCCAAGGTCTTCGGAAAAGACCGCGTAGAAGATTCGAATGGAGTCAAGAAGTTGAGCAAGCCGGTTATAGGCTTCTTCTTCCTGACGGTTTTCCAGAAGGCGAACGATTTCGCCGGTTAAAACTACCGCTGCCTTTACCTCGCGATCCAGTTCCTCCATCGATTCGGTGACAACGGTGTCAAAATCTCCACACTCGACCGCAATCGACCCGGCCATCTCCAGGTCTTGATCGCAAGTCAGGGCATCACGATAGTTAAGGGTTTCCGCGCCGCCCAGATAGACGTGGGTAATGCACTGGCCGGCTTTGACGTAATCCGTTTCGAGCCAAGTCAGCAGCTCGCCCCAGGTGGCTACATCGGCAGGAACTTCGATCGAGTGTTTATTGAATGTCACATCCATGTGTTTAACTTTCCTTTGAATTCTTCGACCTCGTTTCTCATAAACGGGGTCCGGTCCAATGCCGTCAGCACACGGCTAGCTGCACGTACATTGCCGTTCCTGAGGAAGTCGTTTCCTCTTTGAAGCAGCCCGAGCGGCCCGGACCACCGGGGGTGGACAACCGTCACGGGCATGCGTTCGAGGATCGCCGTCCATTCGGAAGCAATGGAGGCCCAGGTGTACTTCTGAAAAGCCCGTTCGGTTGCGGCCCGGGAAAAGCCTTCCAGGAACTGTGGCCGTCGCAGAAGCTCGCAAACGGTTCGTACAAACTCGTTTTGATAGCCTGCGGATTGCGGATTCCCCTTCAGGAGAATGCCCGTCTGGCCGTGCTCCACGGTCTCGTTGAGCCCGGCCTTTGCGCTCGTCACGACGACGCAGCCTGCAGCTTGCGCTTCAATGGCAGCCATGCAGGACGTTTCGTCGAATGTGTTGGGATAAAGGAAGAGCCCGGTATTTGCCAAATTATTGAGCAACACCGGCTGAGCGACACTGCCGTGCAAGGTCACGCCGGGCTGAGCTGCAGCGTCATAGAGTGAGCCGAACTGCCGGCGGTCGTCGGCGTCAGTCATGCCATAGACTTTCATGCTGCTAAAGACGTCGAGCGAAATATCAGGGACGCTGCGGCGGATCTGCGGAAAAATCTTTAAAAGGACGTCGAGACCACGGAACGGCGTGCTGGAATACGCAGCACGGTTCCATTGTTTCCTGGCGCCCGATGGAATCAGCTCCGGGGAAAAGCCGTTGCGGGTCGCGATGACCTTCTCTTCCGCCAATTTGAATGTTTCGATGAACGTCTGCCGGTGCCAGTTACTGACGCAGAAAACCAGGTCGATGTTGTCCTGAAGAGAATCGTGTTCGAAGTTCCTCAGAGCCGGCTGATCGAACGCATCTCCGGTCCAGAAGATCGTCCGGGGGGCCACTCGGCCAAGAAGAAACGGATCGAACGACCGGAACGAGATCACTGCCTCCCAGGCCATCGTCAGATAGTCTTTGAAGAAGTCGTGGTAGTGCCGATAGAAGACGCCATCGTAAACGCCGGGATTCGGACAATTTACATAGGCCGTTACAATGTGCCCGCAAGTCACCAGTGCGCGGGCCATGTGGACGATACTCGTCTCGCTGCCGCCCAGGGGTTTGTTGAACGGCGAACTGCCGTCGAAAGCTATACCGTGATTGTAGATGGCGATATTCATTTGGTTAACGTTACCGATTGCATGTATCGCTGGGCACGGGCGTGATCACCCTTGCGTTCGTAGATCCGCGCGAGATTAACGCGGGCATCTTTTAGCGAACGGTCCTGCCGGAGCGCGGCCTCGAGAAGCCTCTGCGCTTCGTCGAGATTTTCCTTCTGAAAATGCGCCACACCGAGCAGGCAGAGAGCGACTGCATCCATATTCGAAGAAGCGGCCAAAACTTTGAGCGCTTCATCCGGGTTGTTGGCCTGAATGTAGGTCGTCGCGAGCGCGAGCCGAGCATCGCGCAGTTCAGGATGGTGTTCCACGACGGGTTTCAGCAAGTCAATCGCTTCCGGATACCGCTTGTCAGCCGCACGCAGCATGGCAAGCTCGACTGCTGCCTGCCGAAATGTGGGATCGATTTGCAGCGCTCGCTCGTAGAGGTTCTCTGCGGCTCGAGCATCGCCCATTCTTCGCTGAACGAGTCCCTGATTGAACGCTGCTATCGGACTCTCGGGATTGATCTTCAGACAAACGGAATACTCTGCGCCGGCCGACAACAATTCGTCTTGCGCAAGATATACATTGCCGAGTTCGAGGTGCACTTCGAACGTATCCAATCCAAGCTTCAGAGCTCGCTTTAGAAGTTTGGAGGCGCTGTCGTAATTGCGCAGGCGTTTTTCCGATATGGCCCCGTATAAAAGCGCGACCGGCGTCTTCGTCATCTCGAATGTCCGCTCGAAACATGTGCAAGCCTCGGCATGGCGTCCGAGTTCCTGATACTGAATGCCGAGATCGAAGTACGCCTTTGAATTGGCGGGGTCTTCCTGGATCTTCTTCAGACCGAGCGCGAGGTAGAAGTGCTGCTTCGACGCGACGTATTCCTGCTCTCGTACTTTTCCGTAGTGATGAATGACTACGGGAATCGATGCGAACTTCAAATCCCTGGAAAGCCGGGAAGGGTCGATGATTTCGTGAACGGCGCCATGGAACCGAAGATTGGGGGAATTACGAAAGAGGCGGATCAGTGGGTTGTCCACGTAGCCCGCGTACGACTTCCCCTCCTCATAATCTCCTGCGTTCCGGGTCCAGCCTGGAGCCTGGTTACCGAAGACGTAATTGCGCTGTATTAGATGATAGCCGTCGGCGCCTGTCCGTTCGGTAACCCGGACGATCTGGGCCAGGTCGCCAGGGGCGATGCGCTCATCGGCGTCAAGGACAAGGATCCAGGGCTGCGTTGCGGCCTCCAGGGAGGCATTGCGGGCTTCCGCAAAGGAGTCCTTCCATTCGAATTTGAGGGGGCTGAGACCAAGAGCCTGAATTCTGTCCAGCGTGGAGTCCGTCGACCCCGTGTCCACAATTATGACTTCACTAACAATGGATCTGACACTGTGCACGGCAGCTTCGACCCAATCTTGTTCATTCTTAACGATCATGCACAGCGAAATACCCATAAATCGCTGTAGTTAAGGCAACCGGAAGACCAAAAGGCGAGGGGGTGGCCGGGGGTAGCCTGATTTTGCCCCACTTTTCCCCTAAAGTTCGGACCCGGGGGGCTCGATACCACCCTTGAGCGGTGCAATTAGGCCGCTCGAACCAGGACGGAAATTAAACAAAGCGCTGGCCAGGATGGCCGGCAATCAAATAAATCACGGAGGAGAAATCCAAATGAGTTTTTCAGTTAACACCAACATTGCATCTTTGAATGGCCAGGCCCAGTTGAACAGAACCCAAATGAATCTTCAGCAGACCCTGGCTCGTCTGACTTCAGGTCTTCGCATCAACAGTTCAGCGGATGACGCCGCTGGCCTTGCTGTTGCGAACCGCTTTCGGATGGACAACGCCGGTCTTCAAACCGGAATCCGCAGCGCGAACGATGCCACCAGCCGCCTTCAGATTGAAGACGGCGCGATGGACAACATCTCCAACCTGCTGGATCGAGCTTTGACGCTGGCAACCCAGGCGGCTTCCGACACGTTCCTTGGAAACCGCACCACGCTGGATAACGAGTTCCAGTCGGTCCTTTCGGAAATCACCCGATCGGCCACATCGGTAGCTCTGCAAACGAGCGGCGCCAGCCTGGGCGCGCGTTCGGTCTTCGTGGGCAACACGCAGATCTCAACGGCTGCGAGCGTTACCTACGTTTCGTTCAACGTTTCGACTGCTGTGGATTCCCAGGGTCTTGGCATCAGCACCCAGAACATCACGACCCAGGCGGCTGCCGCCACTACAATCACCAAGCTTCAGGACGCAGTCGGAACGCTGGGCAAAGCGCAGGGCACAATTGGAGCCGCGATGAACCGGCTGCAGTTCGTAAGCTCTCTGGCGCAGACGATGTCGGTAGCCGTTCAGGCCTCCGAATCGCGTATTCGTGACGCCAACGTTGCCGAAGAAGCGGCGAACCTGACGAAGTTCAACATCCTGAGCCAGAGCGGTCTTGCTGCACTGGCACAGGCCAACCAGAGCTCATCTTCAGTTCTCTCGTTGCTCCGGTAGCTCCTCAAGGGGCGGTCCTGGACCGCCCCACTTTTTCTCTATTTAGGAAATAAAAATGGCCGCAGTCACATTTTCAGGCGCAAACGGAATCGACTGGAACACCATTCTCAACGCGGTGATGGCTCAGGAGAGCCAGCCGTTGACGAATCTCCAGAAGCAGCAGGTCAACACGCAGAACAAGAACGCGGCTTTGGTGTCTCTCGCCGGAATCATTACCAACTTGCAGACTCCGACTACGGCGCTGACGAGCCTGACTGCCTATTCCGCCCTTGCTGCCACTTCCACGGACACGTCCGTCGCGGCTGTATCGGCGGGCGCCGGTGGAATTGCCGGCCAATACGACTTATCGATTACAGCTCTGGCCAAAAGCCAGACCACGAGCTCCGCCACCGGCTACGCGGCTGCAACAGCCACCGTCGCGGACGGCGGGTCGATCTCATTTACAATCGGGGGCCAGCAACCAACGCAAGCGATCACGATCAGCGCCGGAACGACGCTGACCCAGCTTAAGGACCAGATCAACAGCCAGAACTCAGGCGTATCCGCATCCGTCGTGAACGATGGAACCGGCTATAAACTGATTATTTCCAGCCGGCAAACAGGCCTGAGCAATGGTTTTACGATCAATAACACCCTGACTAATTCGGGTGGTACGGCTCTCGCGTTCGCCGCCGGGCAAAGTCCGAGTAGCGGCAATGCGCAAGGTGCTCAGGATGCAGCCTTTAAGGTCAATGGCTTAAACATTGCGAGCGCTTCGAACACCGTCACGGATGCAATTCCGGGTGTGACGCTCAATCTGCTGAAAGCCGGCGACGTTAAGGTTAACGTCGCGTCGGACTATTCCTCGCTGAAGGACAACATCAAGACGCTCGTCACCCAGTACAACACCCTCAGGAAGTTCTATAACCAGCAACAGCAGGGTTCTGCGGCACTGCACGGTGACCCGGTGATGCGCCAGGCAATGACGGATACCAAGAACGCTCTTCTGGCCAAAAACGAGAACGGCGGCCGGTATCACTACCTGGCGGAAATCGGCCTGGCAGTGACCTCGACAGGCGATCTCAAACTCGATGAATCGAAGCTGGATACGGCTATCAGTTCGTCTCCGGCCGATCTCCAGGCTCTTTTCCAGGGAACCGTGGGCGTCGGTGGGGTTCTCGGTGGCTTGAAAGACGCTTTGGCCAACGTGGACGGAACTGCCGGGTTGATCAAAAATACCCGGAAGATCATCGACACGAGTCTGAAGGGGCTTCAGAACAAGATTGACGACCAAAAGACTCGTCTGGACCAGAAGAGAGCGTCACTTCTGAAGCTTTATGCGGCCACCGATGCGGCAATGTCAACGCTGAGTTCTGCAACGACAACCCTGCAAAATTTATCAAAACAAACGTTTTAAGGGAACGACAATGAATCCATACGCAAATCGATTGGCCCGATACGAAGACACCGCGGTTCAGACTTCCAGCCCGGAAAAGCTGGTAGTGCTTCTATATGAAGGAGTTATAAACTTTCTGCGGCAGGCCGTCACTGCCACGCAATCGAGAAACATCGAACAGAAGCGCCAGTCCGTTGACCGGGCACTGGCGGTGATCCAACACCTGCAATCGACACTGGATAGAGACAGAGGCGGGATTGTAGCCGTAGATCTCGACAGACTCTACGTTTACATCACTTCCCTCGTTATGGAAGGCTCCACAAAGCTTCAAGTCGGGCCTTTCGAAGAGGCAATCAAACTGCTAAGTACTTTACTCTCCGGCTGGGAAGGGCTCGCCAATAAACAACCGGAACGCGCAGTCCCAACCACTCTGCTCGCACAGCAGCAGCAGGCTAACAGTCAGCGGGTACAGTTTCACGGATAGATGTCAAGAATTTGGAGAACAAGATGGAATCCGAACAAATACTGAAGGCCCTGGAAAGGGAACGGGAACTACTCGAAGACTTTATCTGCCTGTCCGAGGAACAGCTGCTGTTGCTGGACGACGAGAACATCGACGCCGTGAATACGCTGCTCCAGCGTAGAGCCGACCTGATGATCGAGCTGACAGCCATTGAAGCCACGCTTGGCACCTGGATTACTCAGATCCGAACAGATCCTTCAGTAACGGCCGACATGTTGCGCCAACTGCGGGCTGTGAATGACGAGATCGTCAGCATGGCAAATCATATTGTCGAGATCGATGAGCAGACACACGCGCGGCTGGACGAAATCAAGGAAAGAACTCGAAAAGAGCTCCAGGAAGTCGACCGCGAAGGCAAGATGCTCCACCTTTACGCCGAGGCTTACCAGAAACCCACGACCAGGTTTCACCTGAAGGGATAAAGAACCGGCCGGGAATTACGCCTATTATGCGAATGGGCGCATCAAGAAATCTCTTGATGCGCCCATTCGTGTAAGATGGCGTAATTCCCGGCCGGTTTTGTTATTCCTATTCGACCTTCATTCCCTTGGAAATCTTATCGAGCGTATCTTTGTCCGGAATCTGCGACGTCACCGCAGATACATTTTCGTTCTTGATCGCCTCATAGATTTCGTATCTATAAATCGAAATGTGTGCGGGAGCCTTGATGCCAAGGCGGACGTTGTCCCGCCCGATACGGAGCACCTGGATTTCGATCTCGTTCCCGATGATCAGCTTCTCGTCTTTCTTCCTTGTAACTACAAGCATAGAGATCCTCTTCCATCCTGGGGGGAATTCTACGATCACGGGCTTCAGGATGACTTGAGCGCATCATAGCGGAAAGCCAGGGACCGGGCAAGCGTTATACAAGTGGCTGACGCACTGAAAAGCCTGAATCGGTAAGAATGATCTGTTTTCCTACCATTCTGTCGTAATTGACGAGAAGAGGAGCCTGAAAGTTCCCGGTGCTCGACGCCGGAGTGGAACCGATCACCACGATTACAAACGCCAATGGTCTGGTCGTGACCCCGTCCATTCCGATCGACTGCCATTCCCTGGCCGGAACGAGCTCGTAATAGTTCGGCACGACCGTAGTTGCTTCCAGCACCAAAAATCCAACCTCGGGCGCCTCCAGCGACTGCAGCAGCCGGAATGGTGCGAGATTATCGTTCTCCATGAGGATGAAATCCTTGAAATTGGAGAACCCGATCAACCCTTCTTCAAAGTGAATGATCGCATCCTTGCTCTTCAATTTGAGCTGGGTCGTTTGATCGTAGGCTTGTACTGCTTTCATATCCCCTCCTTGGGAATTACTTAAGATAATCCAAAAGACTAATCTGTGAGATTTTCGCGCCGGCGGCCAGTGTGGCTTGTAAAGCGGTCTGGCTCATCGTGAGCTCGCTGATCGCCTGGGCGATATCAGCGTCCTGTTCCTGTTTGAGATCGCCCGCACGTGCGAGATCCTTGGCCGACAGTTCGCTGGCCACGTTGCTACCCATGTTGATAAAGCCGGCGATCTTGGTGCGTGCGACGGACACGACGTCTGAGAATTGTTGCAGCTTTTTAATCTGGGCATCGATACCGCTGTTGTCGCCGTTTTTCATTGCCGTAGACAGATTCGACAAGGTCGAGAAGACATCGACCGAACCGGAGAAAATTTCGCTTCCGGGAATCTGCGTCTGCAGCGTGACGGCTCGGCCGACCTGCACAGTCATTGCTGTGTTGTTGCCCTGATACGAGACACTCGAGTCCGCAGCTTTGACATACGGAGGCGTTGTCGTTTTGCTGCCGCCGAAAATGTACCGGCCCAGGTGAGTGGTGTTTCCGACGGAAATAATCTGATCTCGGAGCAAGTCGACTTCGACCGCACCCGACGTACCCGCAGTCGCATTGCTTATGCTGCTCTGCCCAAGGGTTATCGCCCGCTCAACCATCGTTTGAAGGCCGTCGAGAACGGTGTCGGTAAGACCCAGCTTCGATTGGCCGAACTGCAGGTTTCGCTGATATTGCGCCGACTCGACCTTTTCTCCGTTGATCCGAACGATATCGGAGGCAAGGGATGGATCGTCCGACGGCGCTGAAATCTTCTTCCCCGACGATATCTGCTGCTGTGCCTTCTGCAGCCGTTCATGAACGCGCTCGAGATCACGCAACAGATTCTGGTACCCCATTCCTTCAGTGACTCGCACGTTTAAGCTCCAATCATTCCGAGAGTAGTTTGAAGAAGTTCATCGACCATCTGAATCATCCTCGCCGAGGCCTGATACGATCGCTGGAATTGCAAAATCGATGCCGTTTCTTCATCGACACTGACTCCGCTGGCGGCCTGCCTGCGGTTTTCCAATTGGCTGACCATGGACTGATGTTCATTAAGATCGGAACGGGAATTCGAAAGATCCGAGCCCACCGCAAAAATGAGAGAACGGTACTGATCCGTGATCGACCCGCCCGTGAAAACAGGGCTCGTCAGAAGATTTCCGATCTGCATTGCGACCTGGTTATCGTTACCTGTGCTTTGCGAACTCGCGGCAATTTTCCTGGTGTCCGCGACCACGCTGGAGCTGAGGCCGATGAGTCTGGACGCATCCGAGGAGGAGCTGAGCGAAGCAAAGAAGTTGTTGCCGGTATTGCCGTCGAGGTCGTAACCGGCCGCGTGAGCCGAGTTCACCTGCTGATTCAGCTCATATGCGACCTGATCCAGAGCATTGAGATATTTCGGGATGTAGTTGTCGCGCAGATCCAGGTTCGCTTTGAGTGAACCCTCTCCGATACTCGACGTCACGTCGCTTGCTGCCAGTTGCCGCTGAACTCCGTTGAAGACCAGCAGACGATTGTCCTTCGTGGTGAGCTGATAATCTCCGTCCGATTCCAAGTCATGAACGGCGACGATTCCCGAAAGCTGTTTGACAAGCTCGCCCCGCCGGTCCCGGAGATCGTTGGCGGCGTGGCCGTCGATTTCCTGGCGCTTGATTTCGGCGGAAACGGCCGCAATCTGGCTGGTCAACTGATTCAGTTGATCGACCTGGGGCGCGATCGCCTGATCCACTCGATGCTGAAGGGCCTTGAGATCACTATTCCGCGAGTGCAGCGTGTCGATCAGCGCCTGGGCGTTGCTCTTCACTTCTTCACGAAAATTCATCGAAGCCGGGTCCTGCGACAGCGTCTGGAAGCTGTTGAAGAAGTTTGTCACGGCTTGAAGCAGGCCGGGGTTGGACGCGTCCGTATCGTTGAAAAGGACCTCAATGTCGCTCAGTGTCTTCGTGAGCGTGTCGCCGCCGGACTTGGCGGACGTTTCTTCGCGCAGCCGAGTTTCTATCATCTGATCGCGCATCGCTTGAACGCGAACCACGTCCACGCCAGTCCCGATCGAGGGAAAGGCCTCATTCAGGACGGCAGGAGCAGTCACCAAACGCTGCCGCGTGTACCCCGGAGTTTGGGCATTGGCAATATTGTTTGCGGCCAGGGAGAGCGCGAGCTGGTCCGCCCTCAACGAACTCAATGAACTGTTCAGAATGGAGTTCAGGGTAGACATCGTTACGCCTCGAACACCACTCCCTGGGAGCCTGCCGGCGCTGCGACCTGGCCGTCAGGGGTATAGCCGTTTTGACTAAAGGCAAACCACGGAGTTGTCGATACAAGGTTCTGAAGCAATCGCGTGTTGAGCGTGATGAGCTGGGACAGGGCAAGAAGACGTTTAACGTCGGTGGCCTTCGAAGAGGCGGTCTTTCGGGAAATGGCAAGCAGACGCATCTGCTCGCGCACGATGGCATCGTACGAAGCGGCGTCGATTTCAACGAGAGCTTTATGTTTTACGCCTTCCAGGCGCAATAATTCTTCAACAAGCCCATCCATGGACTTTCTCCTGCCGAGACTCGGCAAATAGGGGTCTGACCCCTAGTTTTCCTTATTTCTGATTGGCGTCGATCAGCTTCCGGGCAATGTCCCTGGCCGAAACGTGATAGGTGCCAGATTCTAAAGCCCGTTGGACTTTGTTGAAGCGCTCGGTCCGGGATTCTTCGATGGTCCCGGAGAGCTGGTCCATTTCCTTCGCCTTCGATGACAGCGCGACGGAATCGGCCCCGGAGGAAACCTGTCGATCCTTCCCTGGATTGCGCACCAACTCGTTCCCCTGTGTTGCCTGGGGACGATCGATGCCCTGGTTGCTGATATTGACTCTATCGATCATGAACACTTCCTCCCGTTCACCTTCTTATCGGCTCGGGGTTACTAAAACTTTACTTCAAAATGCACATGCGGCCCGGTGGCTCGTCCGGTGGCCCCAACTGCTGCGATGGCATCGCCGCGGGATACCCAGTCACCAACCTGGACGAAGTTCTGATTATTGTGTGCGTACAACATCTTACGGCCATCTTCGGTCTGAATGACGACCGTATTTCCATAGCCGCGTTTCGTTCCACTCTCAATAACGCGCCCATCTGCAACCGCCTTTATCGGGGTCCCTTCGGGGGCCGCAATATCGGTTCCAGCATGGTAGCGCATATGACCATTGATCGGGTCATGCCGCCAACCCTCCGGGGAAGTGATAACCCCGGAAACCGGGAGCTTTGGACTGGCCGAAGTCGCCGGATGCTCCGGACCAACCGGAGTCGCCGGATGCTCCGGATTCGCGGACGGCTTGCTGAGGGCTTTATCCAGCACGGCCTCCAGCGGGCTCTTCATCTGTGTTGAAATCGCGCCCGCAAGCTGTTCTCTCAACATCCCTCGATAAATCTCCGAGCTTGAACTTCCACCGAACAACCCATCTTCCGCGTCAACGCTATCTTCCATGGCCTTCATCATGACTTCCAGGAACATGGCCTGAACTTTCGTCGCCACTTCCTTTGGTTCGAGCTTGCCACCTGCCGTCAGGCCTGAAAGATTAACGTCCGGAATCATATGATTTCAAGTTCTGCCTGCAGCGCTCCTGCTGCTTTCAAGGCTTCCAAAATAGCGATTGTGTCGCGCGGCGTAACGCCCAAACCATTCAACGCGCGAATCAGGTCTTCCACTGTCGCTCCCTTGTTGAAAGTCACGAAATTACTTTTCTGCTCCTGGGCAGTGACCTTCTGTTCCGGCACAGCGACAGTCTGTCCTTGCGAGAAAGGCTGGGGCTGTGAGACCTGAAACTGAGTCTCGATCTGAATACTCAGGTTGCCGTGAGAAATCGAAACCGGAGAAATCGTCACATCACTTCCGATAATCACGGTGCCGGTTCTCTCATTCACGACGACCTTGGCCTTCGTGTCGATCTCGACAGTGACCGCTTCGACCGCCGACATGAAATCGACTGGCCGGTGCTGATAATCCGCCGGTACGGCAAGTCGGATCGAGCGGCCGTCCACAGGAGATGCAATCTCCCGGCCAAAGTTGGTATTGAGGGCTTCGCTGGCCCTTTTTACGGTGGTGAAATCGGCTCGATCGAGAACAAGTTCCAAAGTATCAACGATTTGCGGCATTCCCGCCACAACAGCGCGCTCGACGTTTGCGCCGTTCGGAATGCGGCCGACTGTCGGATGATTGACTGTGACCCCCGTCGCGGCGTTACCGGCCGAATATCCGCTAAGCACCAATGGCCCCTGGGCCACTGCGTAAACATTTCCATCTGCAGCAATTAGCGGTGTCTGGAGCAGAATTCCGCCCTGCAGGCTCGTGGCGTCGCCGATAGACGAAACCGTGACATCGATTCGGGAGCCGGGCTTCTCAAAGGCGCCCAGATCGGTCGTAACCATAACAGCTGCAATGTTTTCCACTCGAACCGAGGGATTGTTAATAGTCAGCCCGAAGCGTTCCAGCATGTTCAACAGCGTCTGCTGTGTGAAGAACGTTTGCCGCTTATCCCCGGTCTTGTTCAAACCAATGACAAGGCCGTAGCCGCTCAGCGCATTGCTACGAACCCCCGCAAAATGTCCGATGTCCTTAATGCGGGACGCGGCAGATGCCGATGAAACGAATACGAGACACAGGGCCAGTCCGGCCGCACAGCTTCGCAGCCTTAAAACGGTGTTATCCATGAGAAGAACCTATAAAGAAATCCTGGTTTGTTGGCATCGGAAACAATGCCTTTGCCGTCGAAAATAACTTCCATGTTGGCGATTGCAGTAGAGAGGATCACATTGCTCGGTGTCACGTCCTTGGGGCGGACAAGGCCGCGGATCCTCAGAATCTGGTGTTCGCGATTGATGGTAACTTCCTTGGTGCCCTCAATCGCCATGTCGCCGTTCGGAAGTACCTGAGTGACGCGGGCCGTCACAAAAGCCTGCAACTGGCCCGTACGGGAAGTGGAACCCGTGCCTGCGAAGTTCAACGCCGAAGTGCCGGCCAGAATATTCGCGAAGTTCAACGCGGAGGCACCTTTCTCTAAACCCGCCAACGCGGGCGCGGTGACGCTGACCGAGCCTTCCTTCTTGGTTGACGTGTTGGCGGAGTTCGTTGCGGTCGAGGTCTCGGTGATCTGAATCGTTAGAATGTCATTGACATTTCGCGCCTTGAAATCACGAAACAAGTAAAGACTCGGCGCGGTATCGGAGTACAGCGATCCGGAGGGAACCTGCTGCGGCCCGGAAGGAGCCTGCTGCGGTCCGGAAGGAGCCTGCTGCAAGAGAAGTGCTAGAAAAACGGCTGTGTATGTCATTTGGTTACCTGTAGAGATTCAAGTGTCCTGGGCCCGACGATTCGAGCCGTTGTCGATCCCTGGCCGGTGAGGTGCTCGACCGGAATGGTGTCGCCGTATTTGCCCGAGGCCTTGGCTCGCATCATGGCGGCGATCGTGATTCCGCCGGAGCTCGCCTTCACGGTTACCATGTCACCTTTCTGAACGTAGAGGGGCATGTATAGAGCGTCTTTTGTGAGGACCTGGCCGGGCACCAGATCATGTTTTGCCAGCATTCCCTCAATTTGATCCGGAACGTCGCCGCGAACCGGAGCCAGCTTCATTTCGATGTCGCTCGCCTGAATCGCCGCGGTTGCCGCAACCTTGTTCCGCAGCACCGGCTGCTCCGTCTCGATTCGGACGTTCGTCCGCACATACGCATTGCGCGCGAATGAGGTTCCTCGAATGTCGATTCGAACAAATACGGGTGCGGAAGGATCGAATTTCGCCGGTAGAGTGGCCGAAATATCAACCGGGCCCGTTCCCACCTGGACCGGTGGAAGGTCAACATTCGTGATTTCGATATTGGCTCCTGAATATCGTTGTGTGAATGCGTCGAGAAGCGCCCGCGTCACCTGCTCGCGATTCAAACCAACGGCTCGACGTTGCACGAGAATCGACTCCGGAATCTGAAGGTCGTCCACCGGCAGGTTTGCCGTGTTCAGCTTGCGAATGATTTCGTATTTCGGAATACGCCGCGCCAGGCCGGGATTCGGTGCATAGCCCAATGAAATTGGCGCGCGCGCATCGGATGCCGGAAAAGGAATAAGGGCGCCCAGAGTGATCGTATCGGAATCGATGACAATTTCCGATGGGGCCGATAAACAGCAGGTTAACAGTAAAGCAGCAACGATCAACGTCTATCTCCCCAGATTATTGATCTGAGACAACATGTCGTCCGCCACCTTGATGGCTTTGGAGTTCACTTCGTACGCGCGCTGCGCAACGATCATGTTGACCATTTCTTCGACGACGTTTACGTTCGAGCTTTCGAGGAAGCCCTGATTGACCCGGCCCAGACCGTTCTCGCCGGGGTTGGCCGTCGTTGCCTCGCCGGAAGATGACGTTGGGAGAAGCAGATTTCCGCCGATGGCATTCAAGCCCGATGGATTCTGGAAATTGGCGATCTGAATAGTTCCCACCTGCTGCGCGGCAGTCTGTCCGGCCTGAGTTACTGAAACGGTCCCGTCACTGCCGATCACGATCGTCTGCGCGTCGGCGGGAATCTTAATCTGAGGCTCGATGGGATTGCCTTGAGAAGTCACCACAGCGCCTTCTGCGTTCAAATGAAACGAACCATCGCGAGTGTAGGCGACCTCGCCGCTTGGCATGTGGACCTGGAAGAAACCTTTGCCCTCGATAACGAGATCGAGTGGATTGTCGGTCTGACGGAAGTCGCCCTGGCGGTAGATGCGATCTGTCGCGACCGGACGGGTTCCAAGGCCAAGCTGGAGTCCAACCGGATATTGCGTGGATGAAGATGATGACGTACCCGCGGGCCGGATATTCTGATACAGCAGATCCTGAAATTCGGCTCTGCCCTGCTTGAAACCCGTGGTATTCACGTTTGCGATGTTGTTGGCAATCGTGTCGATGTTGATCTGCTGCGACTGCATTCCAGTCGCGGCCGTGTACAAAGCTCTTAGCATTCCTACTCCTTATTACGACAGCCGACCCAGTTCCTGGATCAACTTGCCATTCATTTCCGTCATCATGGTCTTCAGTGTGTGCTGAACTGCTTCAAATTCGCGGGACGCTGCCATGAGATGAACCATCTCATCGATCGCGTTAACGTTGGAACGTTCCAGGTATCCGCCTTTTGCCTGCGGCTCGGAGACCGGTTGAACGCCGGATGCCAGGCCGTTCCAGGCCATGCGGGAAAGCCCTTCTTTCTCGAGCATGGCCGGATTATCGAATGAAACAACTTTTAGAGTGGCGACTTCATTGCCGTCCACGGTGACAACCCCGCCATCCCGAATCTCAACTTTTCCTTCGCCGATGGTAATCGGCGAGCCCGAGGTTGAAAGAACCTTCATCGCGTCCTTGGTGACCAGCTCACCAGCCGCATTCAGCGCGAAGTTTCCGGACCGCGTGTATCGCACGCCATTGGGCGTATCGATCGCAAACATGCCCGGGCCGGTGATGGCCACGTCGAGTTCGTTATTCGTTTGGATGAGATCGCCTGCGGAAAGATCGACTCGGGATGCCGCTTCAGACCCCGTCTCGAGCTGTAAAATGTGGCCGAAATCCCGCTTGAAACCCACAGTGTTCGCGTTTGCGAGATTGTTCGTGACGATATCGACCATCTTCATGCGCGCCTCGAGGGCGGAAAATGCGTCGAGAAACAAATCGCTCATATCAGACTCACCTGTGCAACCTTTCGTCCAACCATCAACTCAAACAAACCTAAAGCTCTGACGAAATCCGCCGATAGGAAAGAACGGGCGGACCCTGAAGTTCTTGCCTATCCGACAAACGAATTTCAAAATTCCTACGACTTCTGTAACCTGGCCATACTCAACAGCACGTCCACTTCGCCTTCATGCAGGCCGCACGATCTGGCGATCTCGAGGGGCTTGAATCCCTTTTTGCCCATGGCAACCACCTGGTTGCGCAGATCGAAGCTCAACCCCACATTTTTCACGGCTGCAACGACGGGTGCAGGAACGGCGAGTTTTGCAATTTGCTCCTGTGCCTTTCCTACGAAACCGGCGTGCCGGGATTCGGCGTTGTCCCATTCGACTTGCAGAGTCTTCAAGATGCCGGTCGCGGTCCGAAAACGCGTGCGCACGTAAGCCAGGACCGCAATCGTCAACAAACCGTACAGCGCAAGAACTGTGTAGATCAGCATCGGGTTATGTGCTGAGAGACTTAAATCGTTCGCCTGCACTGGTAATCTCCGTAATTTTTATTCCGTAGAATCCGTCCACCGTCACCACTTCGCCGCGGGCAAGAATGCGGTTGTTGACGACGAGTTCGACCGGCTGATCCATTCCCGAATTCAATTCGATCACCGATCCGACACCGAGTTTCACGACTTCCTCCAAAAGCATCTCCGTCTCACCGAAACGGATCGCAACCGGAAGTTGCACATCCATGAGAAGCGCCAGGTTTCCTCCCGGCTCTTCCCGGTTTTCGGTCTTATTCACCGATGTATCCATCTAACGAGTTTTCCCTTCTTGCACGTACAGAGCCGGTAACGACGAATTTACGTGTATCCGCTTGTGCCATTGCATACAGTTTGCTCTTGCCGGCTATTCTCAGCAGCACCGGCCATTCCGTTCTCTGGTCGATCACCAGTGTGTCCCCCGCCTGAAGCGACAGCAGCGACTCGATGGGAAACGGTGTCTCCGCGGTTTCGATGCTGACTTTTACAGGAACATTGCGCAGCAAATGCAGCAACGAGTCGTCCTGGGTGACCTTTTTGCGAGTAGTTTCTTCCTGATCGAAGATGTGAATGATCGGTTCCAGAGCCAGTGTCGGGATTGCCAGATGCATCTTCGAAACGATTTCGCGCATGCGGATCTGAAACTGGAAGTGGACGATCATCTCGTTCGGCGCCGTTACCTGGACCATGTGCGGATGAGTTTCCGTTGCAGTCAGGAGGAAGTCGATAGCGTAGACGGGCTTCCAGCTTTCCTTCAGGTTATCGACGATCAGTTTGAGAATGCTTCGAATGATGCCCTGTTCGATTTCCGTCATCGGACGAATATTTTTCAGTCCCTTGCCGGCACCGCCGAGCAGCCGGTCGATCAGAGGAAAGACGACCTCCGGGCCCATCTCGAGAGCGGCGACGCCATCGAGCGGTCTCAGCGCCATTGCCGCATAGCAAGTCGGGTCCGACACGGTGGAGAGAAATTCCGCATAGCTGGTCTGCACAATGTTTTCCAGCGTCAGTTCGACGACGGTACGAAGATAGGCCGAGATCGAAGAAGAACAGTTTCTCGCGAAACGGTCGTGCACAAAGTGCAGCGAACGGATCTGGTTCTTCGAAATTCGATCGGGGCGTTTGAAGTTGTAACTTTGGACTTTCTTCTCGCTCATCGGCTTCATCCAGCCACGCCCTTCAACATGGTTTCGACGTCGGGCACGAGTTTAGCAAGTCTCGTGCGAAGACGGAGGGTAGCCTTCGTGTGAAGCTGGGAGACGCGCGACTCGTTCACGCCAAGCAGGGTGCCGATCTCTTTCATCGTGAATTCTTCGTAGTAGTAAAGCGACAAGACCAGGCGTTCTTTCTCGGGCAGCTCGTCGATGGCCTGAGCGAGCAGGGCGGTCAGCTCGTTGGATTGGAAGCGCACATAAGGATCGTTGGTTCCATCGTCCGGGTAATAATTGATGTAGTTGTCGCTGTCTTCGCTGTCGCCCACGTTCTCGAACGAACCGATGGTCAGGCCATGGAGCTGTTCCACCAGCGCATGGAAATCCTCGATGTCTTCTCCCATCGCTTCCGAGACTTCCTCATCCGTGGCGGGGCGGCCAAGCTTCTGGCTAAGATCCGCGTAGATCCTTTCCAGGTCTTTGCTTTTCTTGCGCAGCGAGCGAGGGGCCCAATCCAGGTTTCGCAGGCTATCCAGAATGGCGCCTCGGATCCGGACTTCGGCGTATGTCTTGAACTTTACGCCGCGCTCGGGCTCGAACTTGTCAACAGCGTCGAGCAGGCCGAGCACACCGGCATTGATCAAGTCGCGCATCTCGATGTTGGCAGGCAGTCGCGTTGCGACGCGATGAGCAACATGCTTGATCAGGGGAAGCGTAGCAACGATTAATGCATCTCTTTCGGCAGCCGTCATATTGCGGGCTCCTGGGGCAGAACAAATCGCGCCAGCTCAGGCGCGCTTGGAATTAAAAGATCTTCGGGGACTCGCTGACCGTTGGTCAGGTATGAAACCACCAGCTCGTTGCGGAGCAGATCGCCAACAAAGGAACCTTTGGCGTCCGTCTCGTCGATCTTCGTGATGATGGCGCTCGCTGGTGAAAAACGTCCGAAGCGCGACACGATCTTCGCGATATCTTCGGAGCGGGTCGTCGAGGTCATCACCAAATGAACCTTGGCGTCGGCGGACGAAATAACATTTTCGAGCTTCGACAAACGCGCAAGATCGGAAGGACTCGAACCTGCCGTATCGATGAGGACAAGGTCGCGATCGTCCAGACTGGCCACCAGGCTTTTCAGCGTGGAGATATCGGCGCAGCCGTACGCGGGGATGCCGAGCAATTCGCCAAAGCGGCTCAGTTGCTCCTGGCCGCCAACGCGGAACATGTCCGTTGAGATCAGGGCCACCTTCTTCTTCAGTCGAATGGAGGCATGGCCGGCAATCTTGGCAATCGTCGTGGTTTTGCCCACGCCGGTTGGACCCACGAATACACTGACAATGCGGGCTTTGGCATTGAGTTC
>Ga0137409_10001435_pt1 | contig 25823 bp, 18 predicted proteins | sample CZODoug1_16funga_FD_122059 | JGI IMG/M metagenome (GOLD analysis project Ga0137409, IMG submission 122059) | Vadose zone soil fungal communities from Angelo Coast Range Reserve, California, USA - CZODoug1_16fungal (Hybrid Assembly) | ecosystem: Environmental > Terrestrial > Soil > Vadose zone...
CATCACCAGCAGAATTGGAATGAGCCAGTATTTCTTGCGCGTGCGCATGTAGGCCCACAGTTCCCTTAGAAACGACATGACTCCCTCCTAGAATTGATGGTTCAGGCTGTCCGGTTTCGGTCCGGGCGGCTCGCGCTTGATCCAGTAGCTCGCGTCCGACTCACTGCGCCGCAATCGCAGGCTGTCCTTGCCGAGCATGCGCATGAGCGCCCCCAGGGGCGTCACGACGAGATAGAAAAGGATCGCGAGGGCGATCGGGCTGATGATCCGGTTGAGCAGCAGCCCGAAGCGCAACCACAGCCGGTTCGGCAGCGCGAGCAATTTCGGAACCGCCAGCGTCACGAGCGCGAACGCGGCGGCGACGACCAGCGACCACCAGCGCACCGCTCCGCCGGAGAGGAGCGGCCACACCGCGATGACCAGGAAGACCGCGGTGAACACCCAGCCGAAGCTGCGATTGCTGGACGCCTCTACTTCGTGGGTTCTGGAGAAATCCTCGTGGGTGGGCATCAGGTTCCAGTAGTCAAGTGCAACACGTTGAAGTCAGCACGAAATGCTGGTCATTATGCCGCAAACGGAGGGCCCAACGGGACCGTCTGCAAGGTTGGCCGCCATGCAGGTCTTTCCGCGATACTGGCATGCGCACCGATTGGCGACGCCCGCTATCCAACGAGGATCTCCGCCGGCGCCGGGTGGCTGAGAAACGCCGTGGGGCTCGCGGTGAGGCCATAGGCGCCCGACTGGAACACGGCGATAAGGTCACCGACCTCGGCCTCCGCCATTTCCATTCCGTCGGCTAGCAGATCGAGCGGCGTGCATAGCGGGCCCACCACACTCACCAATTCGCGCTTGCTGCCGACCACGCGGTTACCCACCACGACCGGATAGTTCTTCCGTACGACCTGGCCGAAATTACCGGACGCCGCCAGATGGTGATGGAGGCCCCCGTCGGTGATCAGGAATACGCGGCCTCGCGAGATCTTGCGGTCGATGACGCGGCAGACATAGATGCCCGCTTCGCCGACCAGATAGCGCCCCAGTTCGATCACGACTCTCGCCTGCGGCAGGCGTCGCGCCATCCCGTCCAGCAGCCGCGCGAGGTTGGCGCCGACCGCCACGATGTCGAGTGGACGCTCGCCGGGAAAGTACGGGATGCCGAAGCCGCCGCCGATATTGAGGAAGCGCACGGGCGCGGGGGCGTGCGCGGCGAGCCTGACCGCCAACTCGATCGTCTTCTCCTGCGCCTCCGTGATCGCTTCGGCGCGCAGGTTCTGGGAACCGCTGAAAATGTGGAAGCCATGAAAGTCGAGTCCGAGCTGGCCGATCCGCGCGAGCATTGCGGGCACGCGCTCTGCGTCCACGCCGAATTGCTTTGGACCTCCACCCATTTTCATCCCCGAGCTTTTCAGCTCGAAATCGGGGTTGACCCGCACCGCTACGCGCGGACGCGCACTGCGGTTCCGGCCCAGCGCCGCGATGCGCTCCATTTCGCGCTCCGACTCGAGGTTGACGATGATGCCGGCGGCTACCGCCTCCGCCAACTCCGCGTCGGTCTTGCCGGGACCCGCGAAACTGATCCTCCCGGGATTCATTCCGGAAGCCAAAGCGATCCTCAGCTCGCCGGCGGAAGCCACATCCAGGCCGTCCATGAGCGCCGCCAGATGCCGCACGACCTCTGCCATCGGATTTGCCTTGATGGCGTAGTGCAGGTGCACGGCTACCGGCAGGTGCTTGCGCAGCAGTTCGACCCGCTGCGTGATCAGGCTTCGGTCATAGGCATAAAAGGGCGTCCGGCCGACGCGGCGTGCGAGTTCCGTGAGGGGGACCCCATTGACCTGGAGGGCGTCGTTGACCACTGGGAATTGGGTCATCGGGGCGTGTGTGGGTCTTGCGTTGCTCATCGGTCAATTCATAGGAGATGAGGGGAATAATACCTAGCAAGATTAATACCAAGGGGCCGCCGTCGGTACAAGCGGGCCAGCGCCGAGCCCATTCCTGCCGCAGGCTGGACCGGCATTTTCCGCGTCTAGCTTCCCCGGTCCGCCTCGAACAAGTCCTGCATGTCGTGCGCCAGCAGCTTGCGGTCGATCTTGCCGTTGAGATTTCGCGGCAGGCTCCCCTCGCGCACCGTCACGCGCGCCGGCACCATGAATGCGGGCAGCTGTTGCCGGCATTGAGCGAGAAGCTTATCGGTGTCGAGCTGCACGCCATCGCGGGCCGTCGCGACCACGACGATCGCCTGCCCGAGCACCGGGTGCGGAATGCCGAGCGCCGCGGCCTCGCCGACAAGCCCGGTCGCGTAGATCACCTCCTCGACTTCCGTGGGGCTCACGCGATAACCCGAGGTCTTGATCATTTCGTCGCGGCGGCTGATGAAGTAGAGAAATCCCTCCTCGTCCGTCCGTACCGTGTCGCCCGACCATACCGCGATCTCCGGCATGACCAGGCCCCCGGGTTGACCCGGGGCCGGCTTGAAGCGCTCCGCAGTCTTCTCCGGATCGTTCCAGTAACCGAGCGACACCAGCGCGCCGCGATGCACGAGTTCGCCCGGCTCGCCTGGTGCGCAGGGCGTGCCATCCTCGCGCACCACCAGCACTTCGGCGTTCGGAATCGCTTTGCCGATCGAATCGGGCCGACGATCGAGTTCCGCAGGGGGCAGGTAGGTGGAGCGGAACGACTCGGTCAGGCCATACATCAAGAATGCCAGCGTCTGTGGTAGAGCCGCCCGGAGCGCATCGAGAGTCGCTTTTGGCATTCGGCCGCCGGTGTTAGCGATATAGCGCAAGCTGCCGCGCGCGGCTTCCGGCCACTGGAGTTGCGCGAGCTGAATCCACAGCGGCGGCACGGCCGTCAGTCCCGTGATTCCGTCCTTCTCGACTGCGTTGATAATGTCCCGCGGCACGAGATAATTGATGAGCGTGACGCTGGCGCCGACATGAAACGCAGTGGTGAGCTGGCTGAAGCCGGCGTCGAAACTCAACGGGAGCGCGGACAGTATTCGGTCGCTCTCGCGATTTTCGAGATACTGCGCCACGCTCAACGCGCCAGCGACCATGTTGCGGTGAGACAGCACCACCCCTTTGGGTTTACCGGTGCTGCCCGAGGTGTAAAGAATCGCCGCCATGTCGGTGTCGATCACCCTGTGCGCCCAGGCCTTGCCGGAGCCGGACAGCGTGTCTTCCCAAGATACGATATCCAGGCCCTCAACGGCTTCGGCTCTGCCGCCGACAACGATCACCGCGTGCAGATCGTGACAGTCATGCAGGGTGGGTGCGAGGAGTCTGAGCCTCTCGACGGAGGTGACCAGGATGCGGACGTTGTAATCCTTGAGAATGTACGCGACCTGGTCGGGTTTGAGCAGCGGGTTAACCGGTACGAACACTCCGCCCGCGGCAGAGGCACCGAATATCGCAGCTACCGTTTCCAGACGCTTTTCGAGATAGATCGCGACGCGCTCCGAGCGACCCAATTCCAGGCGCAGCAGTCCCGCCGCACAATCTAGCACCTGTGCCGAGAGCGCCCCGTAGTCATGACGTACGCTCTGATAGGTCAGAGCATTCCGACGGGGGTTCTTTGCCGCATTTTGGAGCAGCAGATCGTGAATCAAATCGGGCATGGATGCTGAGATTCTAGAGCCGGATCTTTGGTCTCTCGGTCTTCGAGTCAGCGTTCATCCGCAGCCATCTGGAGCTTGCCATGGCGTTGAGTGGTTTCGAGATTGGCGTCAACTTTCCAGATACACGAGCACGATCCATGAGCCAAGGATCAACCAAGCCGAACCCAGGGCCAGCCTAACGGCAAACTGGAATCTTCGCATTAGTTTTCGAACAAGAAACCAGGCCATCTCCTGGACGGCAAGAATGGCAAGGAGGAGGTACGTAATCTTGAGTCGAAAGGGATACAAATCCTTGTACCTCTTGTCGGACCGCACCTCGACCGCCTCGAACGCCGACCTAATGCTTGCCCTCTCCGCGGAAACGTCAGGCGCTCCGGCCAATTTGACGCGAATAGTATGCTGTCCCCCGGCGCCCTCCTGCGCGAGGACTTCACCATCAATGCGCTGGAGGACGACATTCCCGCGATGCATCGGAATGGTCAGCTTCCAGCGGTCGCCGTTCACCCATTCCAGCATTCGCGGTGGCGCGGAAACTGCGCCGGCGCCGCCTCGCCTCTCCGGCACCCACAGCGCCACCGCCCAGGAGTTCCCCGACGGTTGGTCGATCCTGAAAGCGGTCGCGGGCGTTGGTGTCCGCTCCCTAACCACCCATCCCGCAAAAGGCTGCCGGCTTCCGCTGAGGGTCTTGATTTCGGTCCCCTCGGACGCCAGGAAATGGGCCGACATCGCCGCGCCACTGCTTCGCGAACCTAGGCGAAATGCGTTCTGAAAGGGCTCCTGGAGGACGGCGAGCGAGGGGTCCACGGTCCATAGGGTAATGCTTCTTCTTGGTGTCTCGTCCTGTGTGAGGTCGAGCACCAGCCAAAGCTCGGAGCCGAATTGCACGAGCTGTCGCCGCGCTGCATAACCGGCGGGACCGCGCCGGCGAAGGTCAAGGACGGTCAGCCGGCCGTCGTCCGCGTACCCGAGGAGCTCGGTCGTCCTGGAGCTCTTCGCGGATTCACCCGACAAATGCGGCGCATTCGATCCTTCCCACCCTTCGGCGTGTGCTCGGCCCCAATCCTCGTACGGCCAGTAGCCGGAGTTCGTAACCCACGTTTGCCCGCCACTCCACAATATGAGACTCATCTCATCGGCGAGCTTGTGCCCGTGGCCCGGGAAGTTCGCCCATGTCACGACGGTTTGCGAGAGATCACGCACATCCGGCCATTTCTCGAGACCTCTCCACCAGACCGCGTGACCGGCTATGGGGAACACGCCGAACGACTTGCCAGGACGCAGATCTCGAGCAGGCAGCAGCGGGCCGGCACGCCCCGTTCCATCGATCGCCGTCACCCGGGTGACGCTTACCTCGTCGTCGGTATCCCCGTACATCGGTAGGGTACCGTCCGGACGCCGCAGCTGACTGTAGTACGCTTGGGACTTCGAGTACTTGTCGGCCCAGTCGGAGGGTATCGGGCGACCCAGCAGCGTCAGGAATCGCAGGCTCATGCCGAGCAAATACATTCCCGTCTCGTGGTAGCCCGCCGAGTGTTCCAGGACGACGCCTTCCACGTTCACGAAATATCCCATTTGCGCGGCAAGACGACCAAGCGCCGTTTCACACCAGCCGAGCGCACCCGGGACCGCGGGAAACGCCACGCACAGGTGCAGCAGCCCCAAATTCTGCATGACGCCGTGGTTGGTCCGAAACGTGTAATGGGAGGGCTTCGCCAGCAATTGGCCGCTCCGGGCCAGAAGCTTCAGCACGCTCCTGGCGACGCCGAGGTCGAAATCGGGCCGCGTCCGATAAAGGCGCCAGAACCTGATCAAGACAGGGATTCGTGCAGCAGTCGAATGATCATCCCAGAGAAACCCCTCCGGCAGCGACGCTGCGCTCTCGTGCTCGGCGAACGCAGCAATGGCCTCTCTCGTCATGGTGAAGAATTCCTCCCTGCCCGTGACCCCGTACGCGTCCAGCAGGATTTCGGGGACAATCAGGCTGGCGAACTCCAAGGGTACGGGTGTCGCGCTCAGGTCCGCGGCGCTAAATGGCACGGTGAATTTCCAGGGAGTACGGTTCGGAAGCCTGAATTCGCCCTTGAGCAGATATTCGGCGGCGGTAATCAGTTCACGATCACTGACGAATGCCGCCGGACGTCTCAGCCGCATGTTCTCCAACTCCTGAAGAACCGAATCAGCCGGTGTGGTACGGGATTGGCTGATAACATTGTCCGCGATCCGGACGCCCGGAACGTAATAGTGTGAAAACTCCGGGACCCAAATCGAGGACAAGACGAACACCGGTATCAAATACCAAAGCGCGCTCTTATATCGTGAAAGCATCTTCAATCATCCTGCTTGCTTCTGGCGCGTTTGGCGTACGTACCGCACATTCAAGTATCAATTCGTGCAAAATGCGGGCCATTGGCTCTACACCTGTGCCGATGTCCCAAGGGCGGAATGTTACTTAAGTTTGGCGCGATCTGCTATCGGGACTTTCTGGAATCTATCGCCGCGGTCGGGTCCTTAACTCGAAGAGAGCGGCTCAATGGGATTGATCTGAAGGCCTGTCTGGCGTTTGCCGCACGTGTGGATGCGTTGCGCCTCTATAGCATAGAATACACACACCGTTAACGTAATCGGGGCAATCATTGACAACCGTCAGCGAGGTGAGAAAGGTGCTCGCCGATGTACTGCAGGTCGGTTCCCGCGCCGAGAAATGGGATAGCTCGACTTCTCTGCTGGGCAGCGTTCCGGAACTGGATTCGATGGCAGTAGTCGGAGTGATAGGCGCATTGGAGGGCCATTTCGGGATCTCGGTGGCCGATGACGAGATTTCCGCAGAAACATTCTCCACTCTTGGCAGCCTGAGCGCCTTTATCGAACAGAAATTGCATGCGTGATTCGGGTTTCGCCAAAGCGCGCCACAGTAGGATTGAAACTCAACTTTTTGGTGTGCTACACGCGCAGTTTTCACGATGACTAGCTCGATCCGGCCCAGGTCGGTCGTTGCCGGGCTCGGCTGGTTCACCGGAACGTTGTACGTTGTAGCGATCGCGTTGCGACGGTTCTGTCCTTTCTTTTCGATCGAAAAATATTACCTCGTCGCACAGCCGATCACCGAGCAGAGGCTGTTGCCGGAAAAGCGGGGCAAGGGAATCCTGGTTCTGCAGATCGACCGCGATCACCCGCTGATCTCACAGCTGCCGAGGCCACGTGACGAGATCGTCCGGCGATTTGCCGGGGGGGCACAGTGTTTTCTGGCAATCCGAGATGATCGGATCATCGGGCATCTTTGGATCACAAAATCCTCATACCGGGAGCCGGTCCACCGCTGTGAATTCGTACTGCAGCCGCCGGGTCGAACCGCATGGGATTTCGACATGTGGATTGCCCCTGATGAGCGACTGGGCCTTGCTTTCGCCCGACTATGGGACCGGTGCAATAGCTATCTCCGGGAACAAGGCGCAACGTGGACTTGCAGCCGTGTATCGGCATTCAAACCGGCGTCACTGAAGGCCCATGAGCGGCTCGGCATGAGGGTGCTGCATTCGTTGTTCTATCTGGGTGCAGGTCCCGTTGAATTGCTGATCGCGGACGTGGCCCCATTCATCGCCCTGTCCTTCTCGCTACGCACATTCCCGGTAATAGAAGTAAGGGCGCCTGCGGGCCCTTGAATGCCATGGCCGGTCCGATTGACGTCGCGAGAGAGACTTCGGCCCAGCCACCTGCGCCTATGACTTCGCTCGCGACGCACTCGGACGGCCTCGTTGAACGGCGTGGAATCGAGGCGTCCGTCACGCCGTTGACCAACATCGACCCGCTCGGACAAAAGTGGCGAGAGCTCGAGCAGCGGTCTTCCTGTTCTTTTTTTCAGTCCTGGACCTGGATCGGGACGTGGCTGTCTCAGCTTCCGAAATCGTTGGAGTTGTACCTGCTTAAGGTCGTTGACGGAGGTCAGGTGATCGGATTGGCGGTGTTCGTGGCTCGCACGCTGATGCGGCACGGATTCGTACGCTCGCGGGCGCTGCTGCTGCACGAGACCGGCAGCAAGGAGTTGGATCGTATGACGATCGAATACAACTCGATCCTGGCTGAAACCGGCAGGGAGCGCGAGGTCGTCATCGCGGGGATCGATTGCGTCAGGGCCGCGAACATTGCCTGGGACGAGCTCATGGTGGGCGGTGTTGAGGCGCGGGCCTTTGAGGCATGGCAGGCTGCGGTTCGAGACACAAATTGGCGGGTCGTTTTCCGACAGGAATCGAGTTGTCCTTTCGTCGATCTCGACGCAGTGAGGAGGATTCAGGGCGATTATCTCGCCCTGCTGAGCTCCAACACCCGCCAGCAGATTCGACGATCCATCAAGGCCTATGAGAAATCAGGCACCCTGAGTGTATCGGTCGCCTCTTCGGTAGAGGCCGCCGTCGAATACCTGTACGGACTACAGGAGCTGCACAATGCTCACTGGCAAGGCCAGGGCAAAGACGGCGCTTTCCCCAGCGAATTCACGCGCAGCTTTCATGACAGGCTGGTGCGCGAAGCGGTGGTGCGCGGGGAGGTGCAACTGCTGCGCGTGACGGCAGGTGACGAAGTTGTCGGTTATCTCTACAATTTCGTGAGGGACGGCCATGTGTATTTCTACCAGAGCGGACTCAAATACATGGAAGATCCCAAGCTCAGGCCCGGGCTGGTGTGTCACTATCTAGCCATCATGCATAACCTCAAGACTGACAATCGCGTCTACGATTTTCTTGCGGGACCACAGCGGTACAAGCAGAGCCTTGGCGCAGCAAATGTGAAAATGTATTGGTTTGTGCTCCAGAAGCCGCGCTTTGTATTTGCGGTCGAGCGACTTCTCAAGCGCGTAAAACGTGTAATACATCGTGATGCCGGGCGACCTGCGACATAGCACATGGACACTCCAGACAAACGGGAATTCACTTGCAGCGGCTGCTGAGTCCGCGCCGTGGCGCGAACTGCCGAGCGGAGAGTCCGACCTGAGACCCTTCGCCGGATGGACCACAGTGGGGATGCGGTCATGGTAAAGCGGGTGTTGATGGTGGCCTATCACTTCCCGCCCATGAACCAGAGCAGCGGTATCCAGCGCACGTTGCGGTTTGCGCAATACCTGCCCGAATTCAGTTGGGAGCCCGTGGTCCTGACCGCCCAGCCGCGGGCATATTCCAGCGTGTCGCCGGCAAGTCTCACCGAAGTGCCGGCGGATCTGCAGGTGCGGCGCGCATTCGCGCTCGATACTACCCGGCACCTAGCGCTGCAGGGAGCGTATCCCCGGTGGCTTGCGCTTCCAGACCGGTGGTGGAGCTGGTGGCTGGGCGCGGTTCCGGCGGGGCTGTCGCTGATACGGAACCTGAAACCCGATGTGCTCTGGTCCACCTACCCGATCGCGACCGCTCATCTTATCGCCTATACGCTTCACCGCCTTACCGGTATTCGCTGGGTAGCCGATTTTCGCGACCCGATGGTGGAGCCGGATTATCCTTCCGATCCGCTGGAGCATCGCGTTTTCGAGTGGATCGAGCACAAGACATTGAAACATTGCAAGCGTGCGGTGTTTGCGTCGCCAGGGGCGCTAAGACTTTGCGCGGAGCGCTACCCGGATACATTGCGGTCACGCCTCACGATCATAGAGAACGGGTATGACGAGGCATCTTTCGTCGGGGCGGAACAGACAGCGGTTGCTGCTCGTCCAGGCCGCAGACCTTTGGTGCTCGTGCACAGTGGCATCGTGTACCCTTCGGAGCGCGATCCGCGCGCCTTATTTGCCGCGCTGTCGCAGTTGTGCGGGAATGGGAGCATCAAGCGCGGCGAGCTGAGGATCGTGCTGCGGGCAACGGGCTCCGACGATTACCTGCGCGAGCTCATCGCGCGTTACGGCATCGACGGCATCGTCACGCTCGAGCCGGCGCTATCGTACCGGGAAGCGCTAGCTGAGATGCTTGCTGCAGACGGGCTGCTGCTGCTCCAGGCGGCCATCTGCAATGACCAGGTGCCCGCAAAGCTTTACGAGTACCTGCGGGCCAGGCGCCCCATACTCGCGTTGACGGACCCCAAGGGGGACACCGCTACGGTGTTGAGAAATGCGGGCATCGACACCATAGCGCGGCTGGATTCGGAGGAGGAGATCGCGCGGCTGCTGGTGCGCTTCCTCGAACTGCTGCGGCAGCAGCGTGCACCGGTGGCGGGGGAGGCTACGGTCGCTGCGGCTTCACGCAGGTCCAGGACCATCGAGCTGGCAAGGGTGCTCGACGCCGTCGCGGGTTAGCGGGATGCTGAAAGACGCTCTCTCACGGAATCAGGGGACCTTCACCGAGGCTGGTACTCAAATGCCCCGAGGTCGAGCTTTCCCGGGTTATTTCGCGTTCTGTTTCCCACCTTGTGAGCGTATTCCGCGGTGGGACGAAGCTCAAAGCCGTGCGCACTTCCGGGATCGACCCCCCGCCCGATCGCGGCGGCACCCGCCCTGGGCCGGTAATCGAAACCTGCCGCGTCGACGAATTCAGTCTTCGCGACGGCCACATTGTTGCGCAGCTCACCGGGCCCGCTCAAGACGTCGCCCCTTCCGGCGAAGACGTTGTTCACGATCGCGGCCAAGGGGGTGCCGGTCTTGACGAAGAGGAAGCGGGCGCCGTTGGGGCGGTCATTGACCACTGTGTTGTTGACGAAGTAGAGCTCGTTGAGCGGGCGCTGCAGTCCCTCGGCGCCGTAGGAAACGATGGTAGGGTTCTCGGTCGCGGGCCCCTGCTGGATCGCGTTCCCGATCACGAACGCGAGCCCGCCATTTGGAAAGTCTATGGCGTAGCTTGACCTGCCATCGTTCTCATCCATGATTCGGTTGTACATGATGTAGTTCTTGAGCGCCCGGCTCTTCACGTTGTGTCCAACGACTGCGTGATGAACGTAACTGAAGCGCAGCGTGAAGGATCTCGTGTAACCGATGTAGAGATTGTGGGTGTAACCATCGCCGGACCCGTTGCGGGCGAACTCCGAGTGCTCGACGACGATGTCGCTCGCTTGGTTGGCGGCGGCGAGGATGCCGTTCTCGTTATCGTGGAAATAACAGTCGCGCACCGTCAGGCCAGCACCCTCGAGCCGGATGCCGGCACCATTGCCGTCGGACACCTTCGCGCCGGAAAACTCTACTTTCTCTATCGTGGTGTCGTTGCCCTTGACGACCCAGATCGCCTTGCCTTCCGCGTCGGCCCCGTCGGCGCGCAGGAGGGCGCGCCCGCCGAAGCCACGGATCTTTAGCCGATGCTGCCGCCAGACCGCGACGTCACCGGCGTAGATTCCGGCGTCGATCTCGATGATGTCGCCGTCGACGGCGATCTGCGCAGCGGCGCTCGGGCGCTTGAGCTCCCGGTTCGCGCCGACGTGCAGCACTGCCGGATGCGCTCCTTGGCGCGTCGCTTCTGGCATGTCGGCGGCGGCAGCATGCCGGCTTGCGGGCGCGAGCGACATCGCGGATGCGACCACAAGCACGCGGACCGTGGTTCGCATGTCCGGGGTCAATGACGAAAAATTGCGAGCGCGGTATCTCCGGCGCGCTTCCCCGCCACCGTTTCCCGTGTTGCAACGAATCGGGCGCACTTGAGCAGCAAGGCGGGATGAGCCGCCATTCGGAAAAGATTCCGAAATACGGAAGAGGTCGAGCCCGTCTCGAGATTCGACATGAAATACCAATAGATTGTCCGTGCCGTCGAATCGACGAAAATCCCGTCATCCGTCAGGACATCGACGTCCAGCCCGACCGCCTTCCCGAGTTGTGCGAGGGACTTTCTGTTCCATTGAGTCAGGTGGTGCGGGGGTAGATTCATGCAGTCGGGCTTGACGGCGTCCAGACTCGTGGGCGAATAGGGGACACTGATGATGATCCGGCCTCCGGGCACCAGCGCCTTCGACATGGACTCGACCAGGGATTTGGGGTCGTCGACGTGCTCGAGGCAATGGAACGCACAGATCGCGTCGTACTTCAGTTCCGGGTGCTGCCGAATGAATTGAGCGAGATCCAGGGCCTTCGCGCTCAGACCCTTGCTTGCGCACGCTTCAACCGAAGGTGCGTGAGTGTCTATTCCCAGCGCGTCGATGTCGAGCTCGGACGAGATGAAAGACAGGAAGTTGCCCGTCCCGCAACCGATTTCCAGGAGCTTCTTCCTTGGGCCGTTTGCGAGCAGGCCGGATACCACTCCCCACTCCCATCGGAAGGATTGGTAATAGTTTGGGGTGGAAGTGACCCACGCGTAGAAACTGGCATTTCCGGGCACCGCAGGCGTCGCGTAAAGGAGCCCGCACTTCGCGCATTTCATCATGGCATAGTCGGGGGATTTCGCTCCCTCCGGAAAAGGCCGGCCGAATTTCTCCTCGTACTCGCGCTTTATGTCCTCAAAGGACCAGTCGAGGATCGCAGTGGACTTTCCGGCGCAGACGATACACGTATCCTGTATGGGGTTCATCGGGTGGAAATTACTCAACACAAAGTCTCTGTTCACGTTGGCCTAACGATGCGGCTCCGTGAATTAATGTTTCCGTGCTTGGCCTATGTCGCTTTCATTTTCTGAACAGCTCATAAATCCCGAAATGAAATGTCCGCGAGGCGCGTTCAAGCATGATAGGCCCACGTCCGTTAGTCAAGCGCGCAAGCAGTCTGAGTAAACTCCACTTCGCTCCCGGCTTTGAGCGCAGGGCATTGGCAATCTCCTCATCGCGTCGACGCACAAACCCCAATCGACGGCACATCATCAACACGCCAGGATACGTAGTGTATGTCACGGCTTCATCCAAGAAAATTGGTGATCGGCCCAGCCAACGGAGATAGATCCTCCCAATAGACTTTGGAAGCAGCGGGAGCCAGGGCACATCGTAGTGACCTTCCCAAAACGCTAAGTAATTCTCGCACGCCAAATAGAAATATCCTCCGGGCTTCAGAATCCGCCACGCCTCAGCCAGGACTCTGTTAGGCTCCTTGACGTGTTCCAGTACCTGCAGGCTAACGATCAGATCGACAGAGACATCGGGTAGCGGAATTGACTCACCTGCCCCCTGGATCAGCCGGAACTGCCCACCATGACGCTCTACTCTTCGACGTGCCAACTCGCTCCACGCAGCACCTGGTTCCAGCGCGATTACCTTTGCGCCTCGGATCACGAGTTCCTCAGACAATCCACCGAGGCCAGCACCAATGTCCAAGACAGTTGCGCCCGCGAGTGGTATCCCGAGTCCAGACAAGTAGTTCAATACAGCGGAAGGTATCTTACGGCGCAGTTCGTCCTCGGCCGAGATGATGGCCCGATTCTCGCGGCGTCCAAGGTCCTCAACCAAGAGGCGTCTAGTCGCATCAAAGATGTCCTGGTCAACGCTATCGGATGCCGGACCTTTCGCTACGCTAAAGGCGGATTGCCGAGTTTCCAAGTTTGCTCCCCTCAATCGCTGGCGGCACGTAGTTCAGGCCAGAGTGTAGCCGAGTGCCGCTGTAGAATGGAATCTGGGCGCGCGCAGCGCCTGCTGGACCTGGAAATCCTCGGCAAAGATCAGTAGCATTCCCGTTCGGATACTTCTTGGTTGCTGCGAACGGGAACGATCTCGATGGGGCGACATTTCCGCTGGCACTCTCTGCTGGAATTTCCGAGCGCAAGTTGGTTCGCCAATGTCGCTTAGAAAAGCGGCAATTTCCGGAGTAAAGTGGTCGTCGATCTCTCTTTTCGGGCGCCGAGGTCTTTCGCTGCTCACCACCATCATCCTCGCACGCCTGCTGACGCCGGCTGACTTCGGCCTAGTCGCTATGGCTGCCGTAGTGATCGGTTTCATCGAACTGTTCAAAGATCTGGGTACCGCAACCGCGGTGATCCAGCGCAAGGATCTCTCGCAGGGGCTGCTTGCCAGCGTATTCTGGCTCAACGCGGGCTTCGGGCTTGCAGCGACGATGGTCCTCTACCTTCTTGCACCGCTGCTGGGCGTGTTCTACCGTGAGCCGCAGGTGATTCCCATCATGCAGGTGCTGTCGCTGTCGTTCCTGCTGTCCGGACTGAGCAACCTGCAGATGTCGTTGCTGGAACGCAACCTCGATTTTGACAAGCTGGCGCGCATCGAGATCGGCACGGCGGTATTCGCTACGCTGGTCGGCATCACGGCAGCGCTCCTCGGTCAGGGGGCCTGGAGCCTCGTCTATCAAATGCTGGCGGGGAACTTCCTCGGGACGTTGCTGTTCTGGAGCGCGAGCCGCTGGCGCCCGTCGTGGCAATTCGACTGGCCGGAACTCCGGACGGTGATGGGTTTCAGCCTCAACCTGACCGGTGCAAGCATTTTCAACTATTTCGCTCGCAACGCCGACAAGTTTCTGATCGGCCGCTTTCTCGGCTCGCAGGACCTCGGCTACTACGATCTTGCGTATCGACTGATGCAGGTCCCGCTGCAGGGCATTTCCGCAGTGATTGGCCGTGTGATGTTTCCGCTCTATTCGCGCATGCAGGATGACTCCGGTCAGTTCGGCCGGGCCTACCTTAAGGTGGCCTCCACGATCGGGTTAGTCTCGTTTCCGCTGATGCTGGGGCTGACGGCCCTCGCCGCACCGTTCGTGCTGACGCTGTTCGGAGCTGCATGGACGCCGGTGATTCCGCTTCTGCTGATCCTCGCGCCCCTCGGCGCCCTCCAGTCGATCCTAACCACTGTCGGAAGTATCTATACGGCCAAGGGGCGCACCGACTGGGCGCTGTGGTGGACCATCGGCGCAGGGCTGCTCATCGTGCTGTCGTTCGTGCTCGGATTGCCGTGGGGAATACTCGGCGTGACCGCCTCGTACGCGATCATGTTCCTGCTTCTGACGTATCCGGCGTTTGCTATCCCGTTCCGCCTCATCGGCCTCAGGGTGCGCGACCTGGGCGCCGTGTTGTGGCAGCCGGCTACATGCAGCCTTGTCATGTTCGCGGTGGTGGCGAGCATGGCGCTGGGCTTGCCGCCCGGTGCGCCCGGCTGGCTTACGCTGTCGCTTCTGGTGCCGCTCGGCGCGGTGGTCTATCTCGCCTGTTCTTGGGCGATCAACCGGACACTGTTGCTCGAAGTGTTTTCGATCGTAAGAGGCAGAGGGTAAACCCGCATTCGGCTGTCGGTGGCGACCCACTGCCCTCACCTTACATTTGGCTTACATCGAAACCGAAAACGGACACCGCGCGCAGTTTCGGTACGTCTTCCCTATCGATCTTCGCTTCGGTTACACTCCTCGGCCTCCGATAACGGTGACGACGCCCTTTTGCGTCAGTCTGCCAACGGCTTGTACATGAATTCTCCAGACGAACGCCGTGAAGGCTCTCCAGTGAAGCAAGGCACAAGTCAGACGCCCTCCTATATATTCGTCGTGCCGTGGGACTTGCAGATCGTCGGCGGAGTCAACGGTGTGGTGAGGAATCTGGCGAAAGCGATGATGGAAAGAGGACTTCTGCAACCATCGATTGCCATCAATTCGTGGGAAGACTTGACGCCCAAGCAGTCGGCCGACAGCTTCCGTTTCAGGTTTTCCATATTCGGGTCGATGTCGGCCCTTGGCGTGTTGAAGGCCGTCGTCAAGGGGCCGCTACGTCTGTGGCATACGTTTCGTTTGCTGCGAAAATACGACGCCCAGGTGGTGAACTTTCACTTCCCGGGGATCGCTCCATTCGGAGTAGCGGTGCTCAAGCGCCTCGGTGTATTTCGCGGCAAGCTTGTGCTGTCTTATCACGGTACCGACGTTGCGCCCATAGATGGACGCTTCGAGGGCCTGATTCATGCTTTCGTGCTCCGCTCGGCAGACTATCTGGTCGCGTGCTCCAACAGCCTCGCCGAGCGTATGTCGTCACAGTTCGCCGTTCCCGTCTCCAGAATCCAAGTCATTCTCAACGGTGTCGACGGAACCGTCTTCGACGGGATCGGCAGACCCGACGCGACTCTGCCGCGCCAGTTGCCCGCGACTTTCATCGTGAACGTAGGCTCCTTCATCCCTCGCAAGAATCACGCGCTGCTCCTGCGCGCGTTCGGCTTGCTGAAAGACCGCTACCCGGCCTTGCACCTTTGCATTGCAGGGGCCGAGGGAGACGAGCGGCGAGCCGTCGAAGACGCGGTGCGCGAGCAGGGACTGTCCGAGCGTGTGCACCTTTTCGTGAATCTGGATCAATTTCAAGTGGCGCTGCTTCTGTCGAGGGCCACGCTTTGCATTCAGACGTCACTGGCGGAATCTCTTCCGCTTGCGGTCCTAGAGGCAGGCGCTTCGGGCATTCCGATCGTCGCTTCGGACATCCCGGGGCACCAGGAACTGGTGCTCAACGGCCGCACAGGGCGCCTGTTTCCATTGGGCGATCCCGCGGCGTGCGCGGATGCGATCGCCGCGGTGCTCGACGACCCCGATGGCGCATCGCGCATGGCCGCGGAGCAGAAATCGCGCGTGCGCAAGGACCGAACCTGGGTGTCCAGCGTGCAACAGTACGAGAAGCTGGTCTGCTCGACCTGACGACGTGCCCGGGAAACGTCGGCGGCACGGATCCGAAATCACTCGTAGTCGCTACGGACCGGGAAGGAAGAACACGAACAGCGAGTGTCCGGCTGCAACCGCGATGTACTGCCTGCCGTTCAGCAGGAACGAAATGGGGGAGCCGCGCACTCGCGAGCCGAGATTGATCTTCCAGAGCTCCTTCCCCGTGTCGGCATCGAAGGCTCGGAAAAGATCGCGATAGCCCGCGAAGACGACGCCGCCCTTGGTCGAGAGCACGCCGCCGACGGTCCATACGAAATTCTCCGCGCCGGAATCGAGAACGGTCTGCCAGCGCACGTCGCCCGTCCTCGCGTCGATGGCCTTGACGTACGCCGCCGACGGGAGATTGTGCGAATAGTAGGAGGCTGCGCTTCCGTCGAAGCGTTCGCCTTTCTTGTACTTGACTTGGTCCGACTGGAAGTAGATCCCGGCGGCGTCCGAGCAAGGGACGAATACGAGCTGCCGCGACGCATCGTAAGAGGGGGGCCACCAGTTCGTGGCCGCCATGATGGCGGGCCAAACGAGCGTCCCCGAGGCGCTGGGCTTCGCGCCGATCGATAAGCGCGGATCGCCTTTGGCATCGAAACCTTCGTTCCAAGTCTGCTTCACAAAAGGTTTTGCGAACAGGAACTCCCCGGTCTTCCGGTCCAGGGCATAGAAAAAAGCGTTCCGGTTCGCCCAGAGCACCACGGACCGCTTTTGCCCCTGCCAGTCGATCTCGGCCAGAATCGGTTGCTGGTTCGAATCCCAGTCGTGCTCATCGGCCGGGGTGAACTGGTAGAACCACTTCAGCCGGCCGGTCTTCGCCTCGATCGCGACCGCGCTGTTGGAGTAGAGGTTTTTCCCGGGCCGCACGCTCGCCTGGAACTCAGGCGAAGGGTTCCCGGTGCCCCAGAAGATGACGTCCTCCCGCGGATCGTAGGCGCCAACCGTCCAGGTGGGGGCGCCGCCAGTCTTCCAGGCGTCGCCGGTCCACGTGTCGTGGCCGGCCTCCCCGGGGCCCGGAACGGTGTGAAATTTCCATAGCTGCCGGCCATCGAGCGGGTCGAACGCGGCCAGGAACCCGCGGATTCCGAATTCGCCCCCCGCCACGCCGACGACGATGCGATCCCCCAGCGCAAGGGGCGCGCCGGTCATGGTGTATCCGTCCTGAACGTCGGCCACTTTGACGATCCAGCGCTGCTCGCCGGTATTGGCATCGAGCGCCACCAGAAACGAATCGATGGTGGCCACGAATACCGTCTGCCCGAGGACGGCCACACCGCGGTTCGGCATCCCGCAGCAACCCGGGACTTTGTCCGGGACATCCCTTCGATAGGTCCAGAGCACCGCGCCCGTTCTGGCATCGAGCGCGACCACGCCCTCACGTGATTCCGTGACGTACATGACGCCGCCGGCGACGATTGGAGATACCTGCAACTCTCGATCGACCGGGCGAAGTTGAGCGACCCACGCCAGCCGGAGGCTCCGGACGTTGCTCTTGTTGAGCTGCGAGAGGAGGCTGTGGCGGTGGCCTGCGTAGTTCCCGGCGTAGGTGAGCCACTGTCCCGGGGTCTTGTCGGTCTCGACGATCTGCCGCATCCCGACCTCGACGAGGGGATGGGCCGCAGCTCCGCTACCGGCGCCCGGCGGGCCGAGCGCGGCGAGCCCTCTGTCGCGCAAGTACGCGTGGATCTGCCAGATCTGAGCTTCCTTCAGCGGCTGCGGCTGCATCGTCGTTCCCGCCTTGCCCCACAGTGTCGTCGAAAAGAACGACCAGTCCGACCTGCTCGTTACCGCGCTGAGAAGGCTCGGTCCGACGTCGCCATGCCCATCCACGCCGTGACACGACCCGCAGTGCTTGAGGTACAAGACCTTGCCCTGCGCTGCGTCGGGTGGCGTGGTCAGCAGATTCTTGATGGAGGCATGAACGTTCGGGTTCTCCGCGAGTGCGGCCAGATGGACGGGACTGCGCGGCCCCAGCCACGCAATCAGCTTGCGGAGCGGGATCTCCTGCAAATCACCGCGAGCCTTGGCTTCCACGACCCGCAAACGCCACTGGAGTCCCGCCGGTCCGAGAAATCGCGTCGCGACGAAGACGACTCCAGCAAGCGCAATCAACCCTAGGCTCCATGCGAGCGCGCGTCGTCGAAGCTTCATGACCGGTGCGCGAAGGTTCTGAGCGGGTGGGCGGATTCCATCGCGTCACATTCTGCCAAACGGCAAGGTGTTCTGCTACAATCCGGCACGCTCGCACTGAGCCTTTCTGCCTGTTTCCACTCCCACACCGGTTCAGTTGACAGCGCGCAAATGCCCGCTACCGCCGCCGCCGAGCCGGGTCCCCTTGCGTGGTACCGTAAAGCAGCTCCGGCGTCATTTGCGTTGCTGATCGCTTGCAGCTTCGTGGGGACGTTCGCCTACAAGCTCCGCTTCGACGGGATCTTCGCTTGCCCGGCTGTCGGCTACGGTTCGAACGCCTTCCTGGCTGACTGTACGGCCAGGACCTACGGGGACTACGACCACGGTGCGTTCTGGTTCGGCCTCGAACCGCAGGCGCAGCGCGCGGTGGCCGAAGCCGACATCCTCCTCATCGGAAGCAGCCGCCTGCAGCTCGCGCTTTCCGGCACGGCGGCGACCGCCTGGTTTTCCGAGTCCGGCATTCACCACTACCTGCTCGGATTCAGCAACAGCGAGACCGTCGCTTTCTTCGCGCCGTTGCTTGCCAAGATCCGCCCACGCGCGAAGGCCTATGTGATCAATGTCGATCGCTTCTTCGACGACCGCGTATCGCCGCCGACGGAGGAGATTCTGCAAGGTCGCGATATCCTGGAGCGGTACAAGGAGAAACGGACCTGGCAGGCGCTGCACAAGGGATTGTGCGCCGCGCTGCCTGCCGCATGCGGAAACGCCGTTGCGATGTTCCGGACACGAGAAACGGGAGCGTGGCTGAAAACGGGAGGTGGGCGCATCGAGACCCAGCAGGTATCCGACGGCCAGCCGAGCAACGTCGAGCGCTGGGACCGATATGCGACGCTCGGCGAGAAGTTCCTTGCGCAGCTGCCCGTCGATCGGCGCTGCGTGATCCTTACGATCGTTCCGACGGTCCAGACGAAGCGGGCTGAAGCCGTGGCGATCGCCGCAAGACTGGGGCACGATCTTCTGGCGCCGCAGGTCGATGGTTTGCGCACGTTCGACGGCTCTCACCTCGATGCGGCAAGCGCGGAACGCTGGTCGGCGGCCTTCCTACGGGAGGCCGGACCCCGGATTCGAAGATGCGTCAACGCGGCGCAGGCTTCAACGGGTTGACCGCGCGCTCCTGCGCTTTGCCAACCGTTCGCTGATACTCATTGCATGGACCAGCCGGATTTCCGCCTTCAACTGCAGATCGCGCTCGCGGGGGCGGATGCGCAAGCGCGCCTCGATGGACTGGCCAGGCTGGCGCAATCCCGGCTGGGCTTCACCGAGACGATCCAGCTCGACAGGGCGCTCGCGCGCGGCGTTGCCGAAACGGTCGAAGGCTTTGCGCCCGTGCGGCTCGCCGTTCTGTCCACCAGCACGATTGACCACTTGTTGCCCGCAATTCGCGTGGCCGGTCTTCGCTACAAAGTGCGGTTCGAGGTTTTCTCAGGCGCCTTCGGCCAATACCGGCAAGAGCTGCTCGATCCGGCGTCGCCGCTTCTTCGATTTCAGCCGGAGCTGATACTGCTTTCGCTCAGCGCGAGGCAGGCCATTTCCGGCGTGCCGATCGCGGCGACGGCCGAAGAAGTGGAAGAGGCGCTGGCGCGCGCGATCGAAGAGCTTCGCGAGCTCTGGGGCCACGCGCGCGGCACCTTCAAGGCGGCGGTCGTCCAGCAGTCCTACCTCGACGTATCGGAGCCGCTGTTCGGCAGCTACGACCGGCTTGTCCCCGCGGCGCCCTCCCGGCTGATCGCCCGCCTGAACGATCTGCTTGCCCAGGCGGCGGCGCGGGAGGGCGTTCTGCTGCTGGACCTCGCGCAGGCGAGCGCGCGCGACGGCATCGATGCCTGGTTCGACATCGCGCGCTGGTTGCAGGGCAAGATGGAAATCGCGCCGCATGCGGCGCCTCGCTACGGGGAGCTGTTCGCCCGACTCGTCGGCGCGCAGCGCGGGAAATCCAGGAAATGCCTCGTGCTCGATCTGGACGACACGATCTGGGGCGGCGTCGTCGGCGACGTGGGGACAGCCGGAATCGTCCTCGGCGAGGGCAGCGCGCAAGGCGAAGCGCACCTCGCCCTGCAGCGATACGCCAAGATGCTGAGAGACCGCGGCGTGATCCTCGCGGTCTGCTCGAAGAACGAACAGGCGCTGGCCGAGGCGGCATTCCGGAAGCACCCGGAGATGGTGCTGCGGCCTGCCGACATTGCGGCCTTCGTCGCGAATTGGAAAGACAAGGCGGAGAACCTCAAGGACATCGCCGAACGGCTCAATATCGGCTTGGACAGCCTGGTCTTCGTCGACGACAATCCGGTCGAGCGCGCGCGCGTGCGCGAGGCGCTGCCGATGGTGGCGGTGCCCGAGCTGCCGGAGGACCCGGCGCTGTACGTCCGTTGCATCGCCCAGGCGGGATACTTCGAGGCGGTGAGCTTCACCTCCGACGACCTGCGGCGCGGCGAACAGTACGCGACCAACGCGGCGCGCGAAGCTCTGCACAGCGGGTCGCAGAGTGTCGAGGAGTTCCTGCGGGGGCTTGAGATGTCGGTCGTCTACGGGGCGATCGGGCCGGTGGACCTGGCGCGCGCCACCCAGCTTATCAACAAGACGAATCAATTCAACACCACGACCCGCCGCTACTCGGCCGACGATATCGCCCGCTTCGCGGCGGCCCCGGGGCACATCACATTGCAGTTCCGCCTGGCCGATCGCTTCGGCGACAACGGACTCGTGAGCGTGATGATACTTCGCGCTGCGGACGACCCCGGAGTCCTGGATATCGACACCTGGGTGATGAGCTGCCGGGTGTTCGGGCGACAGCTCGAGAACGAGGCTATGAACATTGCCGTGGAGGCCGCGCACGGTCGCGGAATCCGGGTGCTGCGCGCCGAGTACATTCCGACCGAGCGCAACGGCGTGGTGAGCGGCCTGTTCGAGGGTCTGGGTTTTGCGGCGATGCCGCGAAGCCAACCCGGGGGGGCGAGCCGCTGGATTCTGAACATTGCCGAGTACGTCCCCTCGCCTACATTCATTGCTCGAAAGGCAGCGCAGCCGTGACCGACCAGGACCTGTTGACCGTCTTCACGCGGACCCTCCGCGACCTCCTCGGCGACGACTCGATCGTTCTCGGCATGAACACCCGCCGCAGCGACGTGGAAGGCTGGGATTCGATGATGTACGTGAATTTCATCGTTGCCGTCGAGCTGGAGCTGAAGATCAAGTTCAGAATCGCCGACGTGGAGTCGTTCGAAACCGTGGGGGACATCGCGGCGAAAGCGCGTTCCCTGCTCGGCTAGAGGAACGGGACCCCTCCGATGCTCTTCAACTCCTACGAGTTCATCTTTGTTTTCCTTCCGGTAACGCTTGCCGGTTTCTTCCTGCTGGGCCTGCGCTCGCGCAATCTGGCCATGGGCTGGATCATCGTTGCGTCCCTCGCCTTTTACGCCTGGTGGCGGCCGATCAACGTGCTGATCATCGCGCCCTCCATCCTCGTCAACTTCGTTCTCGCGCGCTGGCTGCTGCGATTGACGGCGGACGAGGAGCGAGCCGGCGCGGCGCGCATCGTGCTGCTGCTCGGGATTGCCTTCAACGTGGCGTTTCTCGGGTACTTCAAGTACGTCGATTTCCTCGCGACCGCGGCCAACGACCTCGTCGGGACCCATTTCGTCCTGACGCAGGTCGTTCTTCCCCTCGGCATATCGTTCATCACATTTCAGAAGATCGCGTTCCTGATCGACGTCCACGGAAGGCGAATCCCATCGTTTTCCTTCCGCGAGTACTGTCTGTTCGTGCTGTTCTTTCCGCAGCTCATCGCCGGGCCGATAGTTCACTTCCGGGAAATGATGCCGCAATTCCGGCAGACGCCATGCCGGTGGGACAGGGAGAACATTGCCGTAGGGCTTTCCCTGTTCGTGTTCGGCCTGTTCAAGAAGGTGATTCTTGCCGACGGCATTTCGGAGTATGTGTCGCCGATCTACGAGTCGGCCGCCGCGGGCTCCGAGCCCACGTTCTTCCCCGCCTGGATTGCCGCGATCGGATTCACGCTGCAGATCTACTTCGACTTTTCCGGCTACAGCGACATGGCGTTGGGCCTGGGCCGCTTCTTCGGCGTGCGCCTTCCCGCCAACTTCAACTCGCCGCTCAAAGCCACGAATATCATCGATTTCTGGTTGCGCTGGCACATGACCTTGACGCGATTCCTGACGGCGTACCTCTACAACCCGCTCGCCCTGTGGCTGACGCGACGCCGCATGGCCAAGGGGCTTCCGGGACTCGGAGGGCGCTCGCCCAGCGTCGGGGCTTTTTTTCAGGTGCTGGCGGGGCCGACGATGCTCACGATGTTCGTCTCGGGACTGTGGCACGGGGCGGGCTACCTGTTCATCCTGTGGGGCTTGCTGCACGGCCTGTATCTGTCGACCAACCACGCCTGGCGCCTTTTCGGGTCGAGAATCTGGCCCAACAGGGAAAAGCACGGGCCGTTCATGCGGTCGACGGGATTTGTGCTCACGTTCTTGTCGGTCGTTGTCGCGATGGTGCTCTTTCGATCCACGAATGCGGGCGCCGCCAAGGAGCTGCTGCAGGGCATGGTCGGCCTGAACGGCGTCAGCCTGCCCCAGCAGATCCTTGCGCATCTCGGACCGTTGACGGGCCTGCTGCAGTCCTTTGTTTCCGTCGCTACGGATATGTCCGCGCAGGAGCTCGCGCTTGCGATCGCCTGGGTCGGGGCGCTGCTTCTGATCGCGCTCCTGCTCCCGAATACGCTGCAGCTGATGGCGGGCTACGAGCCGGCTCTCGGCGTTCGCCCGGGGCCGGCGGCGCCGCTGTCCCTGGCGCGCGTCCTCGACTGGACTCCCACGATCCCGTGGGCCCTTGCGATGGCCCCGCTGGTGGTCGCCACGGTCATGAGGATCGGGGGAAAGAGTGAGTTCCTCTATTGGCAGTTCTAGGCCGCCCTGCGGCTCCGTTTGCGCCGCCTACGGCGATTGTCTCGAAGGCCGCGTCCGGTACCATCGCCGCAGGGCTCGCAAGGCGGGTCGCTCGACCAGGGTGGTGAGGGCGGCCGCCAGGATCAGGGCCCCGACGAGGGTCATCGTAAACAGGAGCCACACGGGGACGCCCAGCTCGTGCAGCCGATCCAGCGTCGAGAAGCCGAGGTTGCGGTGGCTGAGATAGAGCGGATACGAGCACGCACCCAGCCAGAGCGTCACCGGTGACACGGCGAAGCGCAGCTTGCCGGCGACGGCCAACCCGAAGAGGGCAAACAGGATCGCGGCGATGCCCATGCGCTGGAGCGCGTCGATCCACCCGACGGCGGCCGGGGCATACGTGTCCGGGATCGCGTCGATCCACCCCGCGGCGGCCAGGGCCGCAAGGATGAGCGCCAGACGCGGCGGAGTCAGCCCCCCTGCCGCGATGCGGTAGAACGCGATCCCCGCGACGAAAAACGGCACGTGCCGCAAGATGAGAAAGCGAGGGAGAGACGCCGGCAAGCCGAAGCCCAGATACTGCTCCACGAGCGACCACAGGCACGCCACCGCCAGCCAGATTGCTGCCAGCAACTCGATTCGCGGCAGGAGTCCCGCCGCGAAAATCGCTCCCATGATCGCGTAGAACGCCAGCTCGACCGTCAAGGTCCAGAACACGTTGTCGAGGTTGGGAAAGCCGATGAACTCCTGGAGCATGGTCATGTTGGTGACGTAGCCGCCGATCCACAACGTCTTCCCGAAGACGAGAATCTCCACGGCGACCATCAAAGTGACGGCCGTCCAGTACGCCGGAAACAGCCTGCTCATCCGGGAGAACGCAAAGTCCCGCCAGCTGTTGCACTTCTCCAGGGTGAGGGAAATGACGAATCCGGAAATGATGAAGAACAGCTGTACCGCATAGAACCCGTAGATGGTGTCCAGGTTGAAGCCGAAAGGGGGCTCCTGGAAGAACTTCACGCAGTGCGTGGAGTAATGGGAGAGCACCACGCACATGGCCGCCAGACCGCGAAGAACGTCGATCTCCTCGAGCCGGCCGCTCTGCGCCGTTTTCATCGAGGTCGCCGCCGCGGTCAGTCGACAATCGGCCGGTGCGAGTGGTCGCTGCGGCGGTGCCAGCGGACCGCGGAGCTAGAGCTCATTGCGCCGAAACGCCGCGACAATCGCCTCCGAGGCGCGAAGGGCGAGCGCCGAAACCGTCAGCGCGGGATTTACCGCTCCGCCCGTCACGAAGACGCTGCTGTCGGCGATGAAAAGGTTCGACACGTCATGCGCTCTGCCCCAGGCATCGACAACGGAGCTCTTGGGATCGTGACCCATCCGGCAGGTGCCCAGGTAGTGAGATGACATTCCGGGGTTGTATTCATTGCCCCAGATCTCGCTCGCGCCGGAGGCCTCCAGCAGCTCCTTCTGGGTCGCCGCAATTTTCTTCATCATCGCAAGGTCGTTTTCGCGCACCTGGTTGATCAGGCGCGGCGCAGGCAGCCCGTATAGGTCCTTCTGAGCCGGATCCAGGACCACGCGATTGCGCTCGTCGGGCAGCTGTTCTCCTATCGTCGTGACGCAGACGGAGTGGCCGAATATTTTTTCGACGCGTTTCTTGTGCTCTTCTCCCCATCCCGCGATCCGGTTCGCGACCGTATAGGGCCAATGCGAGTTCGAGGATATCAAGCCCGTCCAACCCCTCGCAAAACCGTTCTGGGGATTGGTCGCGTAGTTGTCCTGGATGATCCCCCCCGTCGGCGTCCCGCGCCACGGATCGAGCCTCTGGTCGAACAGGCCGAACGCGAAAACCCCGAGGTGCTCCATGAAATTTCGGCCGACGAGGCCGCTCGAATTCGCCAACCCGTCGGGGAAGCGATTCGACGTGCTCATCAGGAGCAGCCGTGGCGTCTCGACGGCATTTCCGGCCACGACGATCGCCCGGCCCGAAACCCTCTGATTTCGGCCGTCCTTGTCGATGTAGATGACCGCCCGCGCCTTGCCGCTGTCATCGAGCTCGATTTCGCGCGCCATACTTTCGGTGCGAATGTCGACCCGGCCGGTCGCTTCCGCCTTGCGCACGTAGGTCACATCCATGCTCGACTTGGCGGAAATCAGGCAGCCCATGTGGCAGGTCCCCGCGCCCACGCAGGCCGGGCGACCTTGCCAGTCGCGAGAAGGAAGTGCGAGCGGTTCCCGGACCAGGTGCAGCCCGAGACGATCCGCGCCCTTCTTGATGGCCTGGCTGGCCAGGTTGAACGGGTGCGCCGGCGTCGGGTAGGGGCGGCTGCGCGGGGGCTCGAAGGGATTTGCGCCATCCGGACCCGACACGCCCAGCTCGAACTCAACGCGCGTGTAATACGGCTCCAGATCCGCGTAGCTGATGGGCCAGTCGTCTCCAACGCCGTCCGTGCTGCGGGTCACAAAGTCCGTCTCGTGCAGACGCGGCGACATGGCCGCATAGTGAAGCGTGGATCCGCCGACTCCCTTCACTCGACTGTAGGCGAACTCCCGCCGGCCGGGAGTGGTGTAGACGTCGCGCCGTTCGTCGATTGGATCGAACACGTCCTTTGCTCGAATCTCGAAATCCGCGCGGTCG
>Ga0137409_10001436_pt1 | contig 25811 bp, 21 predicted proteins | sample CZODoug1_16funga_FD_122059 | JGI IMG/M metagenome (GOLD analysis project Ga0137409, IMG submission 122059) | Vadose zone soil fungal communities from Angelo Coast Range Reserve, California, USA - CZODoug1_16fungal (Hybrid Assembly) | ecosystem: Environmental > Terrestrial > Soil > Vadose zone...
AACGCGCTGCTGTTCGTCGACGAGAGCCACCAGACGATCCCGCAGCTCGGCGGCATGTACAAGGGCGACCGCTCGCGCAAGGAGACGCTCGTCGAGTACGGTTTCCGTTTGCCGTCCGCGCTCGACAACCGGCCGTTGTCGTTCGAGGAGTTCGAGCAAATTGAGCCGCAAACGATCTTCGTGTCGGCGACGCCGGGCCCGTACGAGCATCGCAACTCCGCGCAGATTGTCGAGCAGGTGGTGCGGCCCACGGGCCTCGTCGACCCCGACGTCGAGATCCGGCCCGCGGGCACGCAGGTCGACGACGTGCTGTCGGAGATCACCGCGCGAGTCGCGCTCAACGAGCGCGTGCTCATCACGACGCTGACCAAGCGCATGGCCGAGGACCTTACCGACTATCTTCAGGAGCACGGCGTGCGGGTGCGCTATCTGCACGCCGACGTCGAGACCGTCGAGCGCATGGAGATCGTGCGTGACCTGCGGCTCGGCGAGTTCGACGTGCTCGTCGGCATCAATCTATTGCGCGAAGGCCTGGACCTGCCCGAAGTGTCGCTCGTCGCGATCTTCGACGCGGACAAGGAAGGCTTCCTGCGGTCCGAGGGCTCGCTGATCCAGACGATCGGCCGCGCCGCGCGCAACGTCCGCGGCAAGGCGATCCTCTACGCCGACCAGGTCACGGGCTCGATGCAGCGCGCGATCGACGAGACCAACCGCCGCCGCGCGAAGCAGGTCGAGTTCAACGCCGCGCACGGCATCGAGCCTAAGTCGATCACCAAGGCGATCCAGGACGTCATGGAAGGCGCGCGTAGTCAATCGCCGCGCGGCAAGAGGGGCGGAGGCCGCAGGGGCCGCGGCGAGGAGCCGGGAACCTATGCGCGGCTCACGCCGGAGCAGGCCGTCGCGCGAATCCAGGTGCTCGAGAAGAAGATGTATCAGCACGCGCGCGACCTCGAGTTCGAGCAGGCGGCGCGGCTGCGCGACGAGATCAGCGACCTGCGCCAGCAGGGCATGGGCTTTCCGAAGCGCGCCGTCGAGCCGGCGTAACCCGCTGCCGGGTTCCGGCGCGTAGTGAACCACGCACTTGAGATTCGGTGGCCGAAGTCTGTATCGTGCGCGTTCCTCAGGCGCGTAGCTCAGTGGTAGAGCACCACCTTGACATGGTGGGGGTCGGTGGTTCGATCCCACTCGCGCCTACCATTTCATTTCTCCGTCACGAACAAGCCCGTCCCGCGCGGAGCTCGCCTGGCCGCCGTGCGCCGGCTCGCCCGCTTTTCCGCGCGCAATCCTCCTCGGGCGTGATCACTCTGGCTCAGGATCGACTGATCCCCCCCTGTAACCCCGGCTGGAGCCTCTGATCCATGGCAATCGCGGCAACCTCCGAGGAGCATCCCGGGGGCGATGTCGCTAGTGAGTCGCGGTATTCGGGGGGTGTCGTCGTCACGTTCCAACGGAGGACTTCCAATGCCAGACGTATCCACGAACGGAAATTACGGCTCCTATCTCGCTCAGTCCCTGACCCCGCCCATTTTTGGCGCCGTCGGGATGCAGGGCGGGCTCGAGAGCCAAATCGGCTATTTTGGACCGGGTCATTTCGGACAGAGCAATGTCGGCAATTGGGTCGCAGGTCAACACGGCTTCGGCACCCAGGCTCAACAGCCGGCCTTCAACCAACAGCTCGCGTCACAACAACAGATTGCGATTCAACAGCAGATCGCTGCGCAGATCGCCACCCAGCAACAGCAGGCGGCCGCGCAACAGCAGCAGATCGCCGCTCAGCAACAGCTCAGCGCGCAGACTCTCCAGCAACTCGCCAATCAAGCTGCGACGCAGGGCATCGCGGGGCAACAGACTGCCGTCGCCCTGCAGCAGGTGGCGCAGTGTGTGGCGGCGCAAGGCATCGTCAGCCAACAGGTCGCCGCACTGCTCGCTCAGATCGCGCAGCAGTCCATGGTTCAGGCCCAGGCGGGCAACGTCTCGCTGCTCGGCTGGCAACCCACGCAGGGACAGTTGGGGATCAACCCGCAAGCCGCGTTGGCGATGGCTCAGCTCGCGAGTCAAGCCGGCGTCCAGGGCAGCGCGGGACGTTATGGACAGCAGCCATTCTTCTCGGCGTATCCCGCCAGCGGCTACGGCAATCCGCAAGCGCAAGGCTGGGGGTTCAACCGGTTACTGTTCTAGCGGTCGCGCAGAGCTCCGCTAGTGCCGGGCGCGCGCGAGCCGCCGGCACGACGACAACCGGATCTGCGTAGCGGCATCGCGAGCACGTCCCGACGACGACTTCCCGGGACGTGCTCCGCTGTCGCGGCGCGAATTCGAACGCGATCCTCTAGAGGAGAAGTTCATGGCCCAAGATAAAGACCAAGACAAACAGAAAGAGCAGCCGGTGACGGGAAACGGTTCGCTGCGGAAAGCCGCCGAGACCGGCGACAAGAGGACCTCGACCTCCACCGGCCGGGCGCCGCGCGCATCCGCCGCTCGCGTGCCCGACCAGGGTGGGCAGGCACAGCGTCGGCAGCAGTATCTCATTGCCGTTCGCTCGGCTGGCTCCACACTGACGGGGTTTGACGCAGCGGCATTTCAGCCCCAGTCCATCGATGCGGTCGTGGACTACTTGACCCGGCAGGAGGGTGTCGAGATCGTCGGGCGGATGAAGCCGGCCGGTTCCCAGCCCTTCGCCCCGAACGGCGCCTTCTCGCAAGAGATCGTGGTGGCGCGCATCGCGGAAGACCGTGCGCAAACCCTGCTCGCGGCCGCGGACCCGAGAATCATCGTCGAACCCGACGGGCCGCTGATTCCCGGTAACGGTGTAGCCGTACCGATGCGTGGACGAGTCGGCGTGGTAAAGAACATCCTGCCGCTCTCGTCGGTTGTCGACGAGCTCTCTCTGCAGATCGTCGACGAGCGCGATCAGCCGCTGCCGCGGGCCGCTGTCGTCGTCTATGGACCGGGATTTCCGGTTCAAGCCGTCACGGACGAAACCGGCACCGCGCGGCTCAAGCTGTTCGGGGGATGGTCCGATTCGGTGCGGGCGATCTATGTCAAGCCGGCGGCTAATTGCTGGGAGCGCCTCCTCGTGGCGCCCGAACTGAATTCCTCCGGCGCGACGACGATCAAGTTGCGGCCGTTGACCGAGACTTTCTCCGGTTCTCCCAACGACCGCGCGGCACCCTGGGACCGGCGTCTGATGCGAATGGATCGGCTCCCCGAAAGCGTGACCGGGGCCGGAATTCGCGTGGCCATCATCGATTCGGGTTGCGACAATACGCAGCCCGCGCTGCGCCACGTGACGCGCGGCAAGGACTTCACCACCCGCCGCGCCGATGGCATTTGGACCGACGACGCGCTCGGCTATGGCACCCATAGCGCCGGACTGATCGCCGCAACGGCGAGCGCAGGTCAGGGAATGCCGGGCTGCGCCCCCGAGGCGGAGCTGCACGTCTTCAGAGTCTTCCCGGGTGGTCGCGCGAGCGACTTGCTCGCCGCGCTGGACGAGTGCATCGCGCGCGAGATCGACGTCGTAAGCATCAACGTCGGTTACGACGAAGAATCCGAGCTGCTCGCGCAGAGACTCCGTGAGGCGCGGCACAAAGGCATCGCTTGCATCGCGGCCGCGGGCAACTCTTTCCAAGCTCCGGCCGTGTTCCCGACCGTTCTCGCCGTGGGAGCGGTCGGGGCTCTTCGCACATTCCCGCAGGATACGTGCCACGCGCGCGCGGTCGTTCCGGAGTCGATCGGCAACGACGGCGTATTCCCCGCCGCGTTCACGGGCGTCGGTGTGAACATCGGAGTCAGCGCGCCCGGCGTCGCGGTGCTTTCCACGGTTCCCGGCGGCCATGCCGCGCTCGACGGCACCGGTGCCGCGGCCTCCCTCGTGGCCGGCATGGCGACTCTGATTCTCGCGCATCATCCGCTCTTTCAGGGTCCGCTGAAGGCGCGCTCGGAGCAGCGGGTCAGCGCCCTGTTCGGCTTGATCAGGGCGAGCGCGATACCGCACTTCGTAGACCCCTTGCGCGGCGGTGCCGGCGTCCCGGATCTGCAGCGCGTGCCGGGTTGGTACGACATCACCGCGGGTGCGCGAGGAGCGGCCAGTGACGTATTCGAGGACGCTTACGCCACCGGGATGTACAGCGGTGCTCCCCTGACCGCAGTCATGCCTCTCTTGCGGGCATGGCCGGCGGCCGGACCGGCGTTGGCCGCTGAAGCGTGGGGGCCGCTAATGCAGCATTTGCGGCGGACCGCCGGCTTTTGATTTGAGCCCGTCGGTTCAGAGCACCCGCTGCCGCCGCCGGCGGGGAGTAGCCACCGACGCTCTCGCGGACCGCTGCTTCCGCAGATCGGTGCGAATACACGCGGCCGCCTCGCCGCGGCGATGGACCTTGAGCTTATCGAGGATGTTGTGAACGTGGTTCTTCACGGTGGTCGCCTGAATTCCCAATAGCCGGGCAATATGCTTGTTGGAAAAACCGCGATCGATGAGGCCGGTGATCTCCAGCTCGCGCTTCGAGAGCGTGGGCCCCGACGGTCCGGCCTGACGGTTTCGAGACAGCAGCGCGACTTGGTGCGACAGCGTAGCCGCGGCGCGCGGCGAGCACACGAGCTCGTCGCGCATCGCGCTCGCGAGCACCGCAACGACATCCTCGGGGGCGGCATCATCGGGCGTGTATCCCGCGATGCCGGCAGCGGCGAGCGCCACTATTTCCGAGTCGCCCTCGGCAACGCCGAACGCAACGACTTTCGGGGCCGGGGCGTGATCCATCAGGCGTTTCGCGTGCTCGAGATTTGCCGGCCTCGTCGCGTCGAACAGAACGATGTCGGGCTCGAGTTGAGCAGTCTTCGCCGACGCCTGCAGAAGGTCGGTCGTGCCGACAACCCGCACACGATCGAGAGGTTCGAGCACCGCGGCTATTCCCACTCGGAATAGCCGGACTTCGCTTGCGACGAGAACCCGCAACAGATCGCATGCCGGGGAACAGACGCTCGCGGCCGGCGGGTCGGGGAGACGATCCTTTGATTTCGGAGGGAGTGCGTTTTTTGCCGATGCCATGTCCAACTCCGTTTGGGGAAAAGAAAGAAAGTCCTTCACGATTGCGACCACACGGCGCACCGGCCGCGGTCTGATCGTTTTCGGCTTGAGGTCGAGTGCGGCGGAGCGGGCGGCCGCCCCCTCACAGACTGCGACAAGTCGATGGTGCTTTCGTGACAAGCGGATGGTGTTTTTCACCTGGTCTCGTTGTCAATGCCCGGAACTTGCCCAGCGATCGCCCATGATGGGTTTCGGGCTGATGGGTGGCTCCTCGTGTTGGCCGCACGACACGGTGTCGCGCAGACACTGACTCTCGATCGTTGTCGCGAGGAAGGTCTCGGGCGCGGCCAACTTCACTGGCGGCCCGCGCAAGTCCACGAACTTAGTATTCCGTGGTATGGTCGCAACGCCAGACGCGTTGAAGATTGCACGAAAGATTAATCTTTCGGTCACGAGCAAGTCCGTCCCTTATGCGCGGAACTCGCCTGTCTGCCGTGAGCCGCGCGCGCCTCGTCGCGGCCGGAGCGCTTGCGCTTTGCGCGTCGACGGCCGGAGGCCAAGACCTCGGCCGCCTCGAAACCAGCGCCGCCCACCCGAAGATCGGCTACTACATCGCGAGCGGCGACGCCGGCTCCGAGTTCCGGCCGGGCGACGTCGAGCTCGCTCGTTGGGCGCTCGGCGCGTGGCAACGCGCGATCGGCGCTGCGATCGAGCTCGCGCCCGCGCCCGAGGGCGAAGCGCTGCTGCGCGTGCACTTCGTCGGGGCCGAGGCGGGCCAATACGGCGAGATGGTGGCGATCGTCGTCGATGGCCAGCGCGGCGCCGAGGTCTACATCCGGCCGAACACCGACGCGCTCGGTCCGGACATCGCGGCGCGCGCGCGGCTCGACTCGCTGTTTCGCGACACCATCGTGTATCTCACGTGCCTGCACGAGCTCGGCCACGCGCTCGGCCTGCGCCACACGGCGAACTTCGACGACGTGATGTACTTCTTCGGCTTCGGCGGCGACATCCCGGCGTTTTTCGGCCGTTATCGCGACGCGCTGAAGACCCGCGACGACATCGCGAAGGTCGCCGGGCTCTCGGCCGGCGACCTCGCGCACCTGCACGAGCTCTACGCCCGCTAGCGGCCCACCGCGATTGCACGAGCAGATCGCTCCGGTAGACTCGAAGCGAATTCTCGAGGAGGACCTATGGCGATTACAGGACGTTGGCCGCGGGCCGTTTTCTACGACTCCAAGACCACGCTGTTCAACTGGGCCGGCAGCTGGCGCGGCGCGGCCGCGCAGCTGCTGAAGAAGCACGGCGCCAAAGTCGGCGAGCAGGAGTTCGTCGAGACCTGGGTCCGGAGCTTCGAGGGGTTGCACCGGCGCGCCGCGTTCTTCCGCTACACGCAGGTCACCGACATCGTTCGCGAGGCGCTCGCGAACGCCTACAAGATGCACGGCCTGCAAGGCGGTCCGAACGACGTCGACGTGTTCCTCGATCTGCAAGACAAGGTCGAGCTATTTCCCGACACCGAGGCCGCGCTCACGAATCAGCAGAACATGGGCGTGAAGGTCTTCATCTATTCCGACGTGGAGACCAAGTACCTCGACATGTACGTCGCGAAGTTCAAGAAGTTCAAGGCCGACTTCGTCGGCACGACGGAGCAGGCGGGCGTCGCCAAGCCGAATCCCCGGACGTACCAGTGGGTGCTGCGCAAGACGGGGCTCGAGGCGCGCGACGTCCTGTACTGCGCCGCGCCGATGTTCGACGTGCAAGGGGCGATGTCCGCCGGCATGATCGCGGCCTGGCTGCGGCGTCCCGAAGGCCGCCTGTCCAAGGAGACCCACACCGCCGGCGACCTCGCCGCGGACTACGAGGTCGAGAGCCTGCACGACGTCACGCGGATCCTCGAGCTCAACCGCGGCGCGCATTAGCAAGGGTCTGACCCCATTTCGCGCGTGCCCGCCGCTCGAAGTACCGGTAGCGAGCGAAATGGGGTCTGACCCTAATTCCGGCCCGCGAACTAGCTGAAAACAAAGGCGTTTGGCCGAGCCGCCGCCTTGTGCGAGTGCGGACGTGCCCGTACAATGCCGCCCTGTCCCAAATGGCGGCCAATGCCGATCGTTCGGGACGAGCGCGACGGGACGGCCGTTGGCGAGCGCAGGGCGAGGGGGCTCGAACCCTCATCGTTACCGCAAGCCTACGGCCGAATTGTTTTTCTGGATCAACGTAAGGAGCACCGAATCTCCCAAACTAAGCGCGTAAGACGCAACTCGGAGATCAACTCTCCCCAAGTCCGCGTCATCGGTCCGAACGGCGAGCAAGTCGGAATCATGGCGGTGCAGGAAGCGCTGCGAAGCGCCGAAAGCTCCGGGTTGGACTTGGTGGAAGTGGCCCCCGGTGCCGAGCCTCCGGTCTGCAGAATCATGGACTACGGCAAGTTCGTGTTCGAGCAGAACAAGAAGGCACAGTCGGCGCGTCGCAAGCAGAAGCAGATCCAGGTCAAGGAGATCAAGTTCCGGCCGGGCACCGAAGAGGGCGACTACCAAGTCAAGCTGAGGAACCTGATCAAGTTCTTGACGAACGGCGACAAGGCCAAGGTCACGCTCCGGTTTCGCGGCCGCGAGATGGTGCACCAAGAGCTTGGCGCGCAGCTGCTGAAGCGCGTGCAAAAGGATTTGGAGGAAATCGGCTCCGTCGAGCAGCAGCCGCTCATGGAAGGGCGGCAAATGGTGATGGTCATCTCGCCGCGTAAGCACTAGCGATCCGTCGAACTACGAAGTGTCCGTCTCGGCTCGCCGCAAGCGACCGAAGCGGGCCGCCCGCCCAGCCGAAGGCAACGCTGGACCGGGCTAGAAAACTGAGGAGAAAGTCATGCCCAAGCTCAAGACCAAGCGCGGCGCTGCGAAGCGTTTCCGTGCGAAAGGGAACGGCGGTTTCAAGTCGGGCCACTCGCACATGCGCCACATTCTCACGAAGAAGGCGCCCAAGCGGAAACGTCAGCTCGGCCGGACGATGCAGGTGGCCGACGTCGACGTACCGGGGCTGCGACAGCAGCTGCCGTACGCCTAGGAGACGACGATGGCCAGAGTCAAACGAGGCGTCACCGCCAAGGCACGCCACCACAAGCTGCTCGACAAGGCGAAGGGCTACTACAACGCCCGGAGCAACACCTATCGCGCCGCCAAACAGGCCGTCATCAAAGCCGGCCAGTACGCGTTCCGCGACCGCCGCGTGCGCAAGCGCGAGTTCCGTGCGCTGTGGATCGTGCGCATCAACGCGGCGGCGCGGGCCAGCGGGCTGTCGTACAGCCGCCTGATCAACGGGCTCGCGCTCGCCGAGATCGAGGTCGACCGCAAGGTCCTCGCGGACATCGCGGTCCACGACCCCGATGGCTTCACGGCGTTGGCCACCGTGGCCAAAGAGGCGCTCGCGAGCGCAACGAAAGCAGCCTGAGTCCTCGCGCGAGCGAGAAAGGGGCGCGGTGAGCAGCATCGCTCAACTGCTCGACCAAGCCGAGTCTGCGGTGCGCGCGGCCGACGACCTGGCCGCGCTCGACGCCGTGCGCGTGCAGTACCTCGGCAAGAAGGGGCTGTTCACCGCGCAGCTCCGAGAGATCGGCAAGTTGCCCCCGGCCGAGATTCCGGCGGCCGGCAAGGCGATCAACACGGCGAAAGAAGCGCTCGCGGCGGCGCTCGACGCACGCCGCGCGGCGCTCGAGGCGCGGCACCTCGAGGCGCAGCTCGCCGCGGACGCGCTCGACGTAACGCTGCCCGGCCGCGGCGAGGCTCCGGGGCACCTCCATCCCGTCACCCGCACGCTGCGGCGCATGATCGCGATCCTCGGCCACGCGGGGTTCGACGTGCACACGGGGCCCGAGGTCGAGGACGACTTCCACAACTTCACGGCCCTCAACATCCCCGACGACCATCCGGCCCGGGCGATGCACGACACCTTCTATTTGAGGTCGGGGCTGCTGCTGCGCACGCACACCTCACCGGTGCAGATCCGCGCGCTCAAGAAGCACGGCGCGCCCATTCGCCTGATCGCGCCGGGCCGCGTCTACCGGCGCGACTACGATCTCACGCACACGCCGATGTTCACGCAGATCGAGGGCCTCGTCATCGATCGCGACGTGAGCTTCGCCAACCTGAAGGCGCTGCTCTACGACTTCGTCTCGAAGTTCTTCGAGCGCGAGGTGCGGTTGCGGTTCCGGCCGTCGTACTTCCCGTTCACCGAGCCCTCGGCGGAAGTCGACGTCTGGTCGGAGACCGGCCGCTGGCTCGAGATCCTGGGCTGCGGGATGGTGCATCCGAACGTGCTGCGCGCCGTCGGGCTCGATCCGGCCGAGTGGGGCGGGTACGCGTTCGGCATGGGCGTCGAGCGCCTCACGATGCTGCGCTACGGCATCGACGACCTGCGGTCGCTGTTCGAGAACGACCTGCGCCTACTCGAGCAGTTCTCATGAGGGCGAACGCGTGCGGATAAACCTCGATTGGCTGCGCGACTTCGTCGACCTCGACGCGGATCCCGCGGTCGTGGCCGACGCGCTCACGAGCTCGGGGCTCGAGGTCGAGGCCGTGGAGGACGCGGGCGCGTCGCTCGAGGGGGTCGTGGTCGCGCACGTAGTGTCGGTGGAGCGGCATCCCAACGCCGACCGGCTGTCGGTCTGCTCGGTGGACGACGGCGCCGGCCGCCACCAGGTCGTGTGCGGCGCGCCCAACGTCGCAGCGGGCATCAAGGCGCCGCTCGCGCGCGTCGGCGCCCGGCTGCCCAACGGCAAGGAGATCGGCGCGGCCGAGCTCCGCGGCGTGAAGTCGAACGGCATGCTGTGCTCGGCCAAGGAGCTCGAGCTCGTCGACGACGTGGACGGCTTGCTGCTGCTCGACGCGGACGCGCCCATCGGCGCGCCGCTGCGCGAGCACCTGAAGCTCGACGACCGGATCCTCGAGATCAACGTAACTCCGAACCGCGGCGATTGCTTCAGCGTGCTCGGCATCGCGCGCGAGCTCGCCGCGCGCCTCGAGAAACCATTGCGGTGGCCCGACCGCCCGCCGGTCCGGACGACGCTCGACGAGCGGTTCGCGGTCGAGCTGCGCGCCGGGGACCGCTGCCCGCGGTTCGCGGGCCGCGTCGTCCGCGGCATCCGCACCGGCGGCAAGTCGCCGCTCTGGCTCCGCGAGCGGCTGCGGCGCGTCGGGCTGCGCGCGATCCATCCGGTCGTCGACGTGACGAACTACGTGATGCTCGAGCTCGGCCAGCCCCTGCACGCGTACGACCTCACCAAGCTCGAGCGCGGGATCGTCGTGCGCCTCGCAACGCCGAGCGAGAAGCTCGTCCTGCTCGACGGCAGGGCCGTAGAGCTCGCGGACGACGTCCTCGTGATCGCCGACGGCGGCGGGGCGGTCGGACTCGCCGGCGTGATGGGCGGGCAGTCGACCGCGGTTGGCGCGGACACCGACGCGATCTTCTTCGAGGCCGCGTTCTTCACTCCGCAAGCGCTCGCCGGCCGCGCGCGACGCTTCGGGCTGCACACGGACGCGTCACTACGCTTCGAGCGCGGCGTGGATCCGACGCAGCAAGCGCGCGCGATCGAGCGCGCGACCGAGCTCCTGCTCGAGATTTGCGGCGGCCGAGTGGGGCCGCTCGTGGTGACCGAGCGGGCGGAAGACTTGCCGGCCCGGCCCGTCGTGACCTTGCGTCCGGAGCGATTGCGGTCGGTGCTCGGGCTCGACGTGCCCGCGAGCCAGGTCGAGGCGGTGCTCGCGCGGCTCGAGATGCCCGTCGAGCGCGCCGCGGGCCGTTGGCGCGTGACGCCGCCCGCGTTTCGCTTCGACGTGAGCATCGAGGAGGACCTGATCGAGGAGATCGGCCGGATGGTCGGCTACGACCGCATCCCGCCGACGCCCGGAACGGTCACGGAACGGCTCGGGCTCGCGACCGAGACGCGGGTGCCGGCCGAGCGCCTGACCGACATGCTGCTCGCCCGCGGCTACAGCGAAGCGATCACCTACAGCTTCGTCGACCCGAACCTCGAAAAGGCGGTAGACGCGAACGCGAGACCGGTGGCCCTCGCAAATCCGATCGCGAGCGACCTCGCGGTGCTGCGCACGTCCTTGTGGCCCGGATTGCTCGGCGCCGCTCGACATAATCTCAGCCATCAGCGGGTCCGCCTGAAGCTCTTCGAGCTCGGCCCGCGCTTCGCGGAGGTGTCGGGCGGCGTGCGCGAGACGGCCATGCTCGCTGGGCTGGCGGTAGGCAGCCGCGCGCCCGAGCACTGGGACGGCTCCGGCCCGGCGATCGACTATTACGACGTCAAGGGTGACGTCGAGGCGCTGCTAGCGTGCACCGGCCGCGGCGACGAGCTGCGCTTCGAGCCGGCGACTCACCCCGGGCTGCGGCCCGGCCGCACGGCGCGAATCGTGCGCGGCGCCCGCGCCGTAGGCTGGCTCGGCGAGCTCCATCCCGACCTCCAGGAGCTGCTCGACCGCAAACACGTGGGCGTGGTGTTCGAGCTCGAGCTCGACGAGACGTTCGCGGCCGGCGTTCCCGCGTTTCGCGGCTACTCGAAGTTCCCGTCGATTCGCCGCGATCTCGCGGTCGTGGTCGACGAAGGCACGTCGGCGGCGACGCTCATCGAGACGGTTCGCGCCGCTGCCGGAGAGTTGCTGCAGCACGTCGTCGTCTTCGACGTATACCGTGGCACTGGGGTAGATTCAAGACGAAAAAGCATCGGGTTAGGCTTGATTTTGCAGGGTACATCCCGCACGCTTACCGACGCCGACGCAGACCAAACGATGCGATCGGTGACGCTCCGTCTGGAGCGTGAGCTCGGGGCCACAATAAGAAATCAACAAAATTGACGCCGAACTTATGGCACTGACGAAAGCAGACATGGCCGAGTCGTTGTTCAACGAGCTCGGCTTGAACAAGAGAGAGGCCCGTGAGCTCGTCGATTCTTTTTTCGAAGATCTTCGCGCGGCATTAGCCGTCGGCGAACAGGTCAAGCTCTCGGGCTTCGGAAACTTCGATTTGCGCGACAAAAACAAACGACCTGGGCGAAATCCGAAAACGGGTGAAGAGATTCCGATCACGGCACGTCGCGTCGTGACTTTCCGACCAGGCCAAAAACTAAAAGCGCGAGTCGAAGCCTATGCTGGAACCCGGGAATAACGACGAGCTGCCTCCAATCCCGGGCAAACGCTACTTCACCATCGGTGAGGTCAGCGAGCTCTGCGGAGTGAAGCCACACGTCCTGCGCTATTGGGAGCAGGAGTTTCCGCAGCTGAAGCCCGTCAAACGGCGCGGCAACCGTCGCTACTATCAGCGTCAAGACGTGCTGATCATCCGTCAGATCCGGAGTCTGCTCTACGAGCAGGGCTTCACGATCGGCGGCGCGCGCCAACGGCTCACCGGCGACGAGGCCCGCACCGACACGAGCCAGAGCCAGCAGATCATCCGGCAGGTGCGCGCCGAGCTCGAAGACGTCCTGAAGCTCCTCCGTCGCTAGCGCGGGTAAGGTTCCCAGCGTCGGTCCTTTGCCGCTACACTGCCGCCTCGGTCGGGGCGTGGCGCAGCCTGGTAGCGCACTTGCATGGGGTGCAAGGGGTCGCAGGTTCAAATCCTGTCGCCCCGACCAACTCGAGCTCCAGTGGCCCGCAAAACGCTTTTAGAACAGCGGGCTAGACGACATTCCTCGAGCTCGAGCCGAGGCTCCGCGAGGCGCCGGGCGGGGCGCCCCACCGGGCGCTGCGGCGGCACGCCGACGCGGATCGAAACTCGGTGAAGAATAGCTGGCTCGCACCGACCTCTCACGGTATCTTGGCGAAAACGACGCACGGCCAGTTCAGGGTTTCACCCCGTTGTTCATCGAGCAATACAAGCTAGAAACCAACCCGTTCGCCGCGGACGCCGCGCGGCCGGTCTTCGCGTCGCATTCCATGCGCTACGCGTCGCTGCGGGTCGAGGAGCTGCTCGCGCGGCAGAGCCATTGCTTGTTCTTGAGCGGGCCGGCCGGCGTGGGCAAGGCGACGCTGATCCGCCAGCGCTTCCGCGGGCTGCGCGACGCGATGGTGAGCTGGGTCAAGCCTGCGTGCGAGACGAAGGAGCAGCTCCTGACGCAGCTCCTGGAGGATCTTGGGCCCGGGGCCGTGGAGGGCTCCGACGCCGAGCTGCGCAACATCCTCGAGGTCTTCCTGCGCCACCAGGCCGGGAACGGCCGTTACTCTTACATCGTCGCGGAAGCGCTCGAGCGGTTCTCCGTCGCCGCGCTCCGTGAGCTCGAAACGCTGGCCCTGCTGCGGCTCCGGAACAAACCCATCGTCTTCATCTTGCTCTCCACCCGCAGCGAGGAGCTCGTCACGAACTTGCAGCCGCAGTACGACGGCGGCCCACACGCGCGCGCCGTGCATCAGCGTCTCACCGGGTTCACGCTCGAGGAGACGCGCGCCTATGTGCACACCTGCCTCCGCGGCGCCGGTTTCGCGTGGGCCGAAGAGCTGATCCCGGAAGAAGTCGTCGTCGACATCCAAGCGTTCACGCAGGGTGTGGTCGGCGACGTCAACGCGATCTGCCGCGCGTCGCTCGACGAGGTGGCCAAACGCTCCGCCGGCGGAACCCGTGCGCCGAAGGTCACGCGCGCGGTGCTGAAGGAAGTTGGCACCGAGCTCAACCTGCGCTATGACGCCTCCGCGTGGGCGCCGATCATCGAGGAATCGCTGTCTCCCGAGGCCGTGCACCTCTCCGACCCGGGCGAGCTCAAAGTCGAGGCCGCGCGCCTGATCGTCTCGAGCGGTCGTAAGCTCGTCGCCGAGATCGCGCTGAATCGGCCGCGCATGGTGCTGGGCCGCGACGAGAGCTGCGACATCAGCCTCGACAGCCGCTACGTGAGCCGCTACCAGAACCTCTTCATGGAGACACCGGAAGGTTGGCTCTTGATCGACTTGAGCAGCACCAACGGCTGCTTCGTGAACGGCCGCCGCGTTCGCGAGCACCGGCTGCGCGACGGCGACCTGATCGCCGTGGGTCATCATCAGCTGCGCTTCTCGGGCCCCCACGGCAAGCTGGCTCGCACCGGCGAGTACGCGCAACCGGACATCAAGCCGAAGAAAGACGACACGCTGCTGATCAGCGACGCGAAGTCGGCCGAGTCGCGCTGAGCGCTGCCTAACCGGGACCCACGCTCGAAAGAACGGGGTGCAGCAGCTGCTCGCTGCTCTCCGCGGGCATGGTGCTCGGGTCCAGCACGCGGTCCTCGATGCCCAGCAGGATCGGATCGGCGTTGTGCCGGTAGATGTTGACCTTGGCGTTGAACACCCGCCGCGAGATACCGTGCTTATCGTTGATAGTGAGCCGGCGGACCGTGAATTCGCCGTTCTGGAGCCGCGTGCCCGTGAGATAGCAGCGGATCGCGTCGACGCGCTCGCCCGAGAGCTCGATGCCGGCAAGCTGGCCCGCCGTGCGCGTGGCCAGATCGACGAACGCCATCGAGTCGATCGGCCGAGGCACGGCCCCCGGGCCGTCGGCCGCCGCGTGCATCTCGCCGCGGAAGTCGCCGACCAAGATCTGACCCGGGAGCGCGCGCTCGATCATCCGCGCAAGCTCGACCGTGACATCGCCGACGATGTAGTTGTACAGCGTGGGATTGAGCCCCTCGGCTTGATGGAACTCGTAGCTGCTGCCCAGGTGGAAGCAAGCCCGCAGCTGCGGCACCGTGTTGCGCCGGGCCTTCTTGTGCGCGATCGCGTTGTCGGCCAGCACCAGCTGCATGAAGTGGTAGAGGTTGATGTTGCCTTCGAGGCTCAGGTTTCGGTTCCAGATGTAGAACCCGTCGCCGGTCGTCGTGCGCGAGAAGTCGACGCCGATGCGCTTCGTCAGCAGCTTGCTCTGCGCCGAGTTCAACGAGTAGGAGAGGCTGTTGAGCTGCATCATCTGCTCGAACGGCGTCAACAAGCTGAACCCGACGATGTCGAACAACGACACGCCGCGGTTGGGCACGTAGGTGATGCTGTAGCGCTTGATCATCTTCTCGATGATCTCGTTCTGCGCCGGCGTGTTCTTCAACGGCTCGCGCAGCTGCAGGTGCGTCGCTTCGATGCCGAGCAGGCGCGCGACTTTCTGCATCTGCGTCGGCAGGAGGCACCGCCGTCCGGAGAGCAGCGTCTGCAGGAAGTCTTGCTTCGGTCTCAACGCGATGCCGGGTGCGTGCAGCGGCTCTACGCCCGCGTCCGTCGTCTCGGTCGAATACTCGGCGACGCCGTAGTGCGGAATCACCAACAAGGAGATTCCGTCCCCCTCGCCGCACCAATTCAAGATGACGTTCTGGCCGAGCCCCCAGTGCTCGTGTAGACAACGGTCGAGAAAGATGAGGTTGCTGCGCTCCTTCAGACTCATCTCGTCGGTGATCGTCGAGAGCGCGTCGAGATAGATGCCGACGCTCGCGAGCCTGAAAATTCCGGAATCCCTGGGATCCATCGGTTTCCGAATTCTGGAGACGGGGGGATCATACTATCGGGCCGACACCTGGAATAGCTGAACCCGTCGGGCCGCGGGGATGCGCGCCGCGCATGAGCGGCGGCGGGCGCCGCGAGCGGTCGGGACCGCGGTGGTGTCTCACTTTGGCCGTGCGATGCGCGTCACGGCGGCGGCCGTACCTCGAAGGGTCTTCCCGAGACCCTCGCGGCACATGGCCGAGATTTGCATCCCTGCAATCCCGGCACTCCCGCCATCCATGGCGGTCGGATGTGCCGCGCGGAGCCACAGGGATGTTCTTCCGGCGTGTCTCGGGAAGACCCTTCGAGGTGCGGTCGCCGCCTCGCCGCGCTATACCGGGCCAAAGTGAGACGCGACCACGGCCCGGCCGGTTGCCCCATTGTGGCTCGACCGCCATAATCGCTGCCCCGCGAAAAGGCGGCATTTGACGATGGCAGCCAAGGATCCCCCGGAGCGACCCGCGAACGACCCCCGCCGCTACTCGCGCGTGGTCGTCGACGGCTTGAGTCAGGCCCCGAGCCGCGCGATGTTGCGCGCCGTCGGTTTCGAGGACCAGGACTTCAAGAAGCCGCAGGTCGGCATCGCGTCGACCTGGAGCATGGTCACGCCCTGCAACATGCACATCGACGGCCTGGCGCGCGAGGCCGCCGAGGGCGCGAACGCCGCGGGGGCGAAGGGCGTTCTGTTCAATACGATCACGGTGTCGGACGGCATCTCGATGGGCACGCCCGGCATGCGCTATTCGCTCGTGTCGCGCGAGGTCATCGCCGACTCGATCGAGACCGTGGCGGCGGCCGAGGGCTTCGACGGGCTCGTCACGATCGGCGGCTGCGACAAGAACATGCCCGGCTGCGCGATGGCGATGGCGCGGCTCGACCGGCCGTCGATCTTCGTCTACGGCGGCACGATCCGGCCGGGACCGAAGCACCGCGACATCATCTCGGTGTTCGAGGCGGTCGGCGCGCACGCCGCCGGCAAGATCGACGACGCGGAGCTGCGCGAGGTCGAATCGACGGCGATCCCGGGCCCGGGCTCGTGCGCGGGCATGTACACGGCCAACACGATGGCGTCGGCGATCGAGGCGCTCGGCTTGAGCCTCGCGAACAGCTCGGCGCAGGAAGCCGTGTCGAGCGCCAAGGTGAGCGATTGCCGGCGGGCGGGCGAAGCGGTCGTGCGGCTGCTCGAGCGCGGCATTCGGCCCTCCGACATCTTGAGCAAGGAGGCGTTCGAGAACGCGATCACCACGGTCATCGCGCTGGGCGGCTCGACCAACGCGGTGCTGCACCTGCTCGCGATCGCGCACGAGGCTAGGGTCGACCTCGAGCTCGCGGACTTCACGCGGATCGGCGACCGCACGCCGGTGCTCGCGGATCTCCGGCCGAGCGGCCGCTACCTGATGTCGGAGCTGATCCGCATCGGCGGTATCCAGCCGCTGCAGAAGACGCTGCTCGACGCGGGCATGCTGCACGGCGGCTGCCTCACCGTCACGGGGCGCACCGTCGCCGAGAACCTCGCGGCCGTCAAACCGTATCCCGCCGACCAGGACATCGTTCGGCCGCTCGATCGGCCGATCAAGAAGGACAGCCACCTCGCGGTGCTCTACGGCAACCTCGCGCCCGAGGGCGCGGTCGCGAAGATCTCCGGCAAGGAAGGCACGCGGTTCGCGGGCCGCGCGCGCGTGTTCCACTCCGAGGAGCAGGCGCTGCGCGCGATCTTGGACGGCGTCGTCGTCGCGGGCGACGTGGTCGTGATCCGTTACGAAGGCCCCAAGGGCGGCCCCGGGATGCGCGAGATGCTGAGCCCGACCGGCGCGATCATCGGCAAGGGGTTGGGCGACAAGGTGGCGTTGATCACCGACGGCCGGTTCTCGGGCGGCAGCCACGGCTTCGTCGTCGGCCACGTCACGCCCGAGGCGGCGGTCGGCGGCCCGATCGCGATCGTCGAGGACGGCGACCCAATCGTCATCGACGCCAACCTCAAGAGCATCGAGCTGCAAGTGCCCCAAGACACGATCGACCGGCGTCTCCGCGCCTGGTCGCGTCCTGCTCCCAGGGCCGAGCGCGGCCTGCTCGCCAAATACGCCCATCTCGTGAGCTCCGCGTCGCACGGAGCGGTCACGGACTTGCACCTGAACGATTAGAGACCGCACATGCCTCTACACCCCACGCTCGGCGTCAGCCCGGCCGTCGCCACACCGTACCCGGACTCTCCGTGGGTGGTGCTCAAGTTCGGCGGGCGCAGCGTCTCGACGGCCGAGAACTGGGCGATCATCGCCGAGCTGATCCGCGACCGGCTCGCCGAAGGCGTGCGGCCCGTGGTCGTGCACTCGGCGCTCGTGGGCGTGTCGAACGCGCTGATCGCGCTGCTCGACGCGGCCGTCGGCGGCGGCGATACCGACGACAAGCTCCGCAAAATCCGCGCGCAGCACGACGCGCTCGCGAAGGAGCTCAAGATCGCTCCCGCTCTGCTCGACGACCGCTTCGCGGCGCTCGAGCAGATCGTGGCGGGCACGAAGCTCGTGGGCGAGGTGAGCCCGCGCGTGCACGCGCGCGTGCTCGCGATGGGCGAGCTCGCGGCCACGGAGCTCGGCGCGGCGTACTTGCGCTCGGTCGGCCTCGAGGTGACGTGGCTCGACGTGCGCGAGTATCTCGAGAGTCAAACGTTGCGCGACCAAACGGAGCGCGCCCGATTCCTCTCGGCGCGCTGCGACTTCTCCCCCGACAAGACGCTGCAGGAGCGCTTCGCGGCCGTGCAGGGCATCGTGCTCTCGCAGGGCTTCATCGCCCGCAACGCCCAGGGCGACACCGTGCTGCTCGGCCGCGGCGGCTCCGACACGTCGGGCGCGTACCTCGCGGGCAAGCTCGAGGCGCGGCGGCTCGAGATCTGGACCGACGCGCCCGGCTTCTTCAGCGCGGACCCCAAGGCCGTGCCCTCGGCGCGGCTGATCAAGAGCCTGCATTATCGCGAGGCGCAGGAGATCGCGTCCGCGGGCGGCGGCATCCTGCACCCGCGCAGCATCTCGCCGGTGCGCGCGTCCGGCATACCGCTGTATCTGAAGTGCACGACGCACCCGGAATGGGAAGGCAGCGTCATCTCGAACGCGCAGGACGACGATCAGCCGCCGCAGCTCAAGGCGATTTCACACCGGGGCGGCATCACGCTCGTGTCGATGGAATCGATGGAGATGTGGCATCAGGTCGGGTTCCTCGCGGACGCGTTCAACGTATTCCGCGAGCACGGCCTGTCGGTGGACCTGATCTCGACGTCGGAGAGCAATGTCACGGTGTCGGTCGACGTGGGGGCGAACGTCACCGATCGTGCCGCCATCGAAGCGCTCGCCGCGCACCTGCGCAAGCTCTGCACGGTCACGGTGATCCCCGACTGCGCCGCGATCACGCCCGTCGGCCGGCGCATTCGCACGATCCTGCACGAGCTCGGGCCGGTGCTCGAGGTCTTCCAGGAGCAGCAGGTCCACCTCGTGACGCAGGCGGCCAACGACCTCAACCTCACGTTCGTCGTGAATTCCGAGCACGCCTATCGGCTCGTGCAGCACCTGCATGGCCTGCTGGTCAACAAGTTCGAGGGCGGCGTGTTCGGCGCCACCTGGGAGCAGCTCACGGGTGGGGCCGCTCCCGCGAAGGCGGCTCCGAAGCCGTGGTGGGTGAAGAAGAAGGCGCAGCTCCTCGAGATCGGCGCGAGCCGCGACGCGGCGTACGTCTACGACCGCGACAGCATCGAGGCGGCGATCGCGTCGCTGAAGTCGCTGCGCGCGGTGGACGCCGTGTTCTACGCGATGAAGGCGAATCCGAACCGCGAGATTCTGAAGCTCGTGCAGGATCGCGGCTTGAGCTTCGAGTGTGTCTCGCCCGGAGAGATCGCGCGCGTGCTCGAGCTGTTCCCGAGTATCGACCGCAAGCGGATCCTGTTCACGCCGAATTTCGCACCGCGCGCGGAATACGAGCACGCGCTCGAGCAGGGCGTCTGGGTCACGCTCGACAATCTGTTCCCGCTGCGAAATTGGGCGAAGTCGTTCAAGGGCAAGGACGTGTTCGTCCGCGTCGACACGGGGCAGGGCAGAGGCCACCACGAGCACGTACGGACCGCCGGAGCGCATTCGAAGTTCGGCGTGCCGCTGTTCGAGATCGACGAGCTCGTCGAGCTCGTGGCGCGCGCGGGCGCGCGCGTCGTCGGCTTCCACGCGCACACCGGTAGCGGCGTGCTGAACACCGACGCGTGGCTCGACACCGGCAAGCAGCTGCTGAAGCTGCTCGAGCGCTTCCCGGACGTTCGCTACATCGACGTGGGCGGCGGGCTCGGCGTGCCGGAGAAGTCCGGCCAACCCGGCATCGACCTGCGCGCGCTCGACGCACGGCTCGCCGAGGTCAAGCAGGGCTGCGGTGACCGGCAACTCTGGCTCGAGCCGGGGCGCTTCATCGTCGCCCAGGCCGGCGTGCTGCTCGCGCGCGTGACGCAGACCAAGGGCAAGGGCGACGTGCAGTACGTCGGCGTCGCCACCGGCATGAACAGCTTGATCCGGCCCGCGCTCTACGGCGCGTATCACGACATCGTAAACCTCACGCGGCTCGGCAAACCGGCCACGGAGCTCGTGACCGTCGTCGGACCGATCTGCGAGACGGGCGACCGCTTGGGCTCGGACCGGCTGCTGCCGCCCGCCAAGGAGAACGACGTGCTGCTGATCGCGAACGCGGGCGCGTACGGCTACGCGATGAGCTCGCGGTATAACTTGCGCGAGCCGGCCGAGGAGCTCCTGATCTAGCGCGCCAGGCCACGCTCGTCTCGTTGCGCGCGCAACGATAGAGGTCCACGACGCGGTCGCGGCGACCGGCAGGCCCGGCGCGGTTGCGGCTGCACCGCTAGTCAGTGCAAATTAGCGTGAGACTGCGGTCCGGTATCGGATCGGCCGAATTAAGGACATCGGGAGGGAATATTCATGCTCGGCGCCATTGCTCACATCGCACTGACTGTCCGGGATCCGACCCGAACCGCGGGCTTCCTGCGAGAGTTGTTCGATGTTCCGCCCCTGAGGCGCGCGGATGCCGAAGGACACGATGAGACTTTCGTCCGGCTAGGAGTCACCTGGTTTGCGCTGGTCGCCGCGGACGTCAAGCGTGAGCGAACGGGTGACCACGTCGCGTTTCGCGTCGCGCGCGAGACCATCCCGTCAATCGCTGGCAAGCTAAAGTCGAAGGGCTATGAGTTCATCCTGTCCGAGTCTGGTACATCGCTGTACTTCTTCGACTTCGACAACCATCTGTTCGAGCTCGTTAGCTCGGATCAGGAGCAGGAACTGAACGATTTGGCGGCGTCGTCAGGCGCGTAAAAGCTCGCGCCGCAGCCGGGGAGTGGTTGCGATCCGGACGTAAACGGGATGAGTCTTCGTACACTTTCGTTTGCAGGACAGGGTGCTGCGCAAGTGGCACTGCTGATCTTGTTCGGCCTCGCGGCATCGGGCGGCGGCGTCGCCGTCGCACAGACCGAACGCGCGGCTCGCGACGACGGCGAAGCCCCACCTCGGCAAGACAACTCAGACGAGATCGTCGTGCGCGGCAAACGGCCCGGAGACCTGCGGTTAGCGGTCGAGTCGGCCCGCGAGCACGCTTACGACGTCTTCGACGAGATCAACAGCAACAACGACTTCGACGTCCGCTGCGGCGACGAGAAGCGTACCTTCTCGCACACGAAGCGGCGGGTTTGCCGTGCGCAGTTCGAGAACCGCATTCAGGCGCAGGCCGCGAAGGAATATATGCATGAGCTATTCGTGCACTGTCGCGGTGAAATCACCACGGCCTGTGTGTTCAGCGCCGCTGCGCAAATGGGCGTTGTCCGGGCGCACGCCGTCGAGAGCCAGATACCGGGCAAGCGCGAAGAGATGAATCAAGAGATCGTCCGGCTCGCAAACGAGAACACGCAATTCGCCCAGGCGATCCTCGACTACTACAAGGCGAGCCAAGAGTACGACACGGCTCGCAAGGGCCGCGGCGACTGAGCCCACGGCGACGCGACCGGCGCCCGGCGGCTCTGCAAGGAGTGCCAGCGATCGAAATCGCTCTGATTCCAAGCGACGCCGACCGTTCAACGCGAACCTCGGCTGCCGCAGCCCGCCACAGACGGGCGGCATCGGCCCGAACATGTTGCGCAGTACACGATCCGATGCGATGAAGCCGCTCAATGGCACCTTCTCCTCAGGGGCGACGACCGGAACGAGATTCGGCCTCGGCGTTGCGGCGCGAATCGCGAGCCTCGGTCGCAGCGGCCGGCGCGCGGCCGAAAAGAACGAACTCGCCCGTCGAGCCGCTGAGCACACCGGGCTCCGAATCGAGCTCCGTTGCGGGCTTGGGATATTCAATGGGTACCATGGACCCGCACCCCGCAAGGAGGCCCGCGAAACCGAGACCCACCAGATGGGCGCGAAGCACGAGCGCGAGGAGTCGCATGTCTAGAACCTCACTCGCAAACCGGACATGACCGCGCGCAACGGCTGGAAGGACATTCCTTCCCTGTCCAGGCGCTCGTCGCGATACCCGAAGAAAAGATCCGTCCCAATGCGGTCAAAGTGCTGGACAGCCTGGAAGCCGGAGGCGCGTGCGACATCGCCGGCCAGGGCCAGCGATTTGTTCTGCGCAAAATCAATCGAGAATGCCGTGTTGCCAACCGAGAAGAAGCGGTGCTGCCATCCCAGCTTTGCGTACCGCAGACGTGGATGCATCGGATTGCCTTGCGAATCCGTAAAGTCGGTGTCGCGCTTGCCCGCCGCCAGGCTCAAACTCAGACCCAACGGTCGGTACAGCATCGCAAGGGATCCGGATAGCTGTTTGCTGTCGAGCGGAGTGACCGCGGGCAGCGGGTCGTCGCGACTCGTAGCGTCCGCATAGGCCAGTGCGCCGACGACGCGAAAGTTGTCGCTCTCTCCGGCGTGGCGCAGCGCGATGTCCCACGCTCCCCCATCGGCCGCCGAAACGGATGGTGTAATGCCGTGCCACGAGGGCGCGTCGTAACGGATGCGATCGTCGCGGCCAAGACCCGAGAAATAGTTGAAGACGTTGGTGACGGCTGGGCCTGGATCGCCCGTATTCGTCTCTCGGAACTGGAAACCGCCGTTGAAATCCGAAACCTGCACGTACCCAGCGAGGGCGGTGTCCGAGAGATCGGCCTGGGTGGATTCGTCGGATGCGGTCGAGCCTTGTCCAAGGCGAAGCCGCCCGTAGCGGCGGCTGAAAAGGATGAATTCGATCTGCCGTTCGGTGAAGCTGGTCGAAGCGGCACTGTTCGATCCGTCTGCGAGCAGACTGACGCTAGCCGATGAGTTGGAGCGGATCTCCGTTTCAATCTGGCCACCGACGAATGTATCCGGGTTGATCTCGCCCATCGCAAAAATGCGCAGGCGCGTCGACGAGTTGTTGTTGTCGACATTCCTCACTTTGCTGATCTCGCCATCGTCGCCGTACAGAAGCGCGCGGTTGATCTGGCCCGATAAGGTGACTCTTGCGGTCTCACCCCCCGATGCGACGGGCCACGCCGGTGCGCTCGGACCGATCGCGACCGTCCCAGGCAAACTGGTTGCGTCCTGCGGATTACGCGCGCTGTTGGTGTCCGAAGGCGCGGCGGGCGCTTTGAGCTTGCCTGCATTAGCGGCATCTTGACGGGCCGCGTTGCGTTCCGCTTCCAGATCGACGATTCGCCTCGACATCGCTTCGATCCGCTCCTCGAGCGCGCGTACTGCCTGGAGCAGTTCCGCGTTGTCATCGGTCGACTCGGCCGCTCTGACGGGTATCGCAATCAGTAGCGCTGCTATTGCAAGCCAATGCTTCACGCTGTTCTCCCGTAGATTCATCTGCTCGCGATTGAAGCCCGCGTCGGTGGCCACTCGGTTTCACACCGCGGGCGCGGCGTTTCAGCTGTAAGGGGTTCGGGACTTCTGCGTGGCGCTCGAGTCGCATGAGTAACGCAGCGGCCCATGGATGACACGATGGACGCGGGTTGCATCGGTAATGCGACGGCGCGTGCCTGCAACCGCGCAGTCATGCGACGACCTTCGAATACGTCCTCCGACGGCTGGAGGATTGAGAAATGAGGAAGCTGCAACCTGTCCAACGTGAACCGCGTGCTTGTGTTCGGATGAACCGCATCTTGCTGCCGGCCTTCATCTGCGCCGTCGGTTACATCGCCGCCGCTGCGCCGACCGCAGGCGCCCCCGACGCGCACGCGTTGCTCGCCGCGGACCAGGCCGACGGCGAATGGCTGCTGCCGGCGAAGTCGTACCTCGGCAACCGCTACAGCGGCCTCTCCCGCATCACGCCCGAGAACGTGACCCGGCTCGGGCTGGCCTGGAAGACGCCGATCGTCGACGACGGCCAGCAGGAGGCGTCGCCCGTCGTCAGCGGCGGCACGATGTTCATCTCCACGCCGCACAACAACGTGCTGGCGCTGGACGCCGGCACCGGCAAGCTCAAGTGGCAGTTCGCCTACAACCCGCCCGTCATCCTGTACCCGGTGAACCGCGGCGTGGGCCTGGCCGACGGCAAGGTCCTGATGGGCACGCTCGACTGCCGCGTCATCGCGCTCGACGCTTCGACGGGCAAGGAGCAGTGGAACGTGCCCGGCTGCCCCGACGACAGCAACAGCTGGTTCTCGATGGCGTCGTACGTTTACAAGGGCAACGTCATCCTGGGCAGCGCCGGCGGCGACAACGGCAGCCAGGGCCATGTCAGCGCGTTCAACCTTGCCGACGGCAAGAAGCAGTGGGACTGGGCCACGCTCAAGCGGGACACCTGGCCCGGCAACTCGTGGTTGCACGGCGGCGCTGCCGTGTGGACGGGCATGGCGATCGATCCGAAGACCGACACGTTGTTCGTGGCGCCCGGCAACCCAGGGCCCGACCTGACACTGAACGGCCGCGAGGGCCTGAATCTCTACAGCAACTCGCTGGTGGCGCTGGACATGAGCGGCAAGACGCCGCGAGTGAAGTGGCACTACCAGATCACGCCGAACGATACCCACGACATCGACCCCGCGATGGTGCCGGTGCTATTCCGCGGCACCGTCGGCGGAGTGGAGCGAGACCTGGTCGCCGCGGGCGACAAGGCCGGCACCTTCCTCATCTTCGATCGCACGAACGGCAAGCTGCTTCATCGCCTTGCGGTCAGCAAGCAGGAAGGGCTCGACAAAGTGCCCACGAAGGATGGCGTGCCCGGCTGCCCGAACCACGGCGGCGGCATCGAATGGCTCGGCGGCGCCTACGACCCCAAAACCAACCTATTCGTGATTCCCAGCACCGACGAATGCGCCCTCTGGAAGCTCGCGACCGACAAGCCCGAGTACATCCCGGGCCAGGTCTACACGGGCGGCGCGCTGCCGACGCGCCAGAACGGCACCGGCGTCGTCTCGGCCGTGGACGTGTCCACCGGCCAGATCCGCTGGCGCAACGAGCTCCCCTGCCCGGCGCAGGGTGGCGCGCTGATCACGTCGACGGGCATCGCCTTCACCACAGATCTCGGCGGGACGCTGTATGCCTTCGACGCGGCGACCGGCAAGGAGTTGTGGAAGACCGACACCGGCTCCTCGATCGCCGCGCCGCTGTCCATGTACGTCGTCGACGGCGAGCAGTACCTGGCCGTCGTCGTCGGCCAGCCGGGCGCGCAGAAGACGCCGAACTTGCCGGCGTCCAAGGGCAGCTACGTACTCGCCTACAAGCTCAATGCAACCGAGACCGCCGTCAACGGCACCGCTGGCCAGACGCCGCTCGCCGCCATCCCGCCGTCTCCGGCCGCCGCGAAGATCGTCGGAGCCGGCAAGGCACCCTACACGCAGGCACAGGTCGAGCACGGCCAAGCGGTCTACGCCGCCCAATGCGCGGCCTGCCACGGCGACAAGCTGCAAGGGGTTGCCGCCCCGGCGCTGGCCGGTGCGAGCTTCGCCAAGGCGCACCTCAACGTGTCGCAGCTGCGCGAGGCGACAACGACGCGCATGCCGATGACCGCCCCCGGCACGCTGCCGGCCGCCGACTACGCCGCGCTGATGGCCTACATGCTCGCGTACAACTGCGTGCCGCCAGCCGGCGACGGGAAGATCCCGTTCCCGATCCAGGACGCGCCCGAGCTCGCTAAGGTAACGACGGGCGCGAAGTCATGTCCGCCGTCGACGATTGCGGAGCGCTGAGGCGAGTGATCGGCTGGTTTTCATATTTGCGCCCGACGCCAGGACCCACTACAAATGCGCCTATGAGCGAACGCTTCGGCATTCCCGACCACGCGCCCCAGCATGCACCCGATCACGCCGCCCAAAGCCCTAC
>Ga0137409_10001437_pt1 | contig 25804 bp, 23 predicted proteins | sample CZODoug1_16funga_FD_122059 | JGI IMG/M metagenome (GOLD analysis project Ga0137409, IMG submission 122059) | Vadose zone soil fungal communities from Angelo Coast Range Reserve, California, USA - CZODoug1_16fungal (Hybrid Assembly) | ecosystem: Environmental > Terrestrial > Soil > Vadose zone...
AGTCAATGAGTTCTATAAAAAGGGATGTCAAGAAAAAAGCTCCGCCTCGACCGGAGTGGAGATTCTTTCTCGAGATCCAGCCCACTGTAGTTTCACTTCTCTGGAGAAGTTTGGCCTTGTTGTCCATTCTCGTGAGTTTCTCTGCTGATGGTGACGATGCCGTCGAGTTTAAGAGAGCGGCAAGCGGGCTGGTTGCTTCGGAGGCAACCATGGTTCTATCCGAGGCTCGTGGCCTATGGCTATTTCTGGTTATCCGAGAGGGCATAACGTGTAATGGGTGACTCGGTGCCAAAGCACGCGGGGCCGATCTCATTGACTGATACTCCTCTCGAACCGAGCATCTCCAGAACGCGACCGACCACCACCGGAGAGAATCCAAGAGATGGAAAGCCTTCTTCACCGGAGATGCTCAAGCTGCTTGCCGGTACAAGTTTTGTGGATCGAAACCCACTCCTTTCTTCCACATCGTTAAGGTGATCGTGGCGATCTTGCGTGCCAGTGTCAGACGCGCCATCGTCGGCCGCATCCCCTTCTCCACCCGAGCCACATAGAAGTCGTGCAGAGGACCAGGGCGTGTGCTGGCAGAGATAGCAGCACTTTTGAAAAGGTTCTTCACATCCTTATTGTGGTTGTCATTCAGACCGCGCACCGTGATGCGCTCGCGGTTTCGTTGCAGTTTGCCTCGCACACAGCGGTACTCGCCGCTGTCGTGAGTCTCGACTGCGAAACCACTGTAGGCCCAGAGCTGCCGTTTGGTACGAAAACGCTGGGGTGTCTGCAGCAATGCCACCAGCAGGGCGGCGCGAATCGGACCGATGGAAGGAATCTGACGAAGTAACTTCGCCCCAGAATGCTTGGGGCTCTCTTGCAGGAGTTCGCGTCGCGCTTGGAGACGCAGGGGTTGCAGACTATCGAGTTGCTGGTATAAATGCTCGCCTCGAACCCGGACTCCTGGTTCCACGAGCTTGGCCAGCCACTCGGCGCGATGACGGGGAGCATAGATGCTGGTGCCACTGCAGGGAATGCCCCAGCTGCGGTACAGGGCTTTGATCCGATTCATCACGCGGGTCACATCTTTGGTGATCGTCAGATAGCTCCGCCCCAACTCTCTTAAGGCGCGTATGCCATGCTCTTCGTGGTACACCGGCTTGAGTTGGTTGGTGCGTAACAACTCGGCCAGCTTGCGCGCGTCGATCCGGTCACTCTTGTTGCCCTCTTTCAACCGAGCCGCTTTTCGCGGATCGCAGACTACTCGCCGGCTGACATGGGGTTTCAGGAGATCGTGTAACCAGGCAGCCGAGGTTCCTTCCTCGAAGGCCAGAGACAAAGTCCCTTGCAGTCCTTGGATGAACTCGACGATCGTGGACGCCTTGGTCTCCAGCAGGCATTCCATGATCAACTTGCCACCAGCATCCATCACGGCAACCGAGATGGTGGCCTGATGAACGTCCATGCCGATATACTTTTCTTGATTCATAAAGGCGCTCCTTTCGCTAGGTTGGCGATGCGAACAATCTCAACCTACCGCAAAGTGGGCGCCTTTTTATATTGCGTGTAATTGATTCCATAACAATGTCGGCTCCAAGGCCCGGGTAGACTTTGGTGGTGCCAACCAACCAGAGGCCCGGGAGAAAGGAGCCGAAGATGATGATTATAGGTTGTGACTACCATCCGGGTTTCCAACAAATAGCAATGCTGGATACCGAAACTGGAGAACTGGGAGAGCGGCGGCTGGCGCATCGGGAGGAAGCGGAAGCGTTTTACCGCGATCTCGGGGCGCACGGCGTGAGCGTGCGGCTGGGGATGGAAGCCAGTGGGCAGGCGCGCTGGTTTGAGCGATTGCTCTCCGAGCTGCATTTTGAACTGTGGATCGGCGACGCGGCCGAGATTCGAACGAAGCGGGTGCGCAAGCAGAAGACGGATCGCCAGGATGCGCAGTTGATTCTGCGATTGTTGCTGGAAGATCGCTTTCCGCGGATCTGGGTGCCGAGTGGGGAGAATCGCGATCTGCGGCAGTTGCTGTGGCATCGTCATCGGATGGTGCAGGCGCGCACGCGGATCATGAACCAGTTGCAGGCGGTGGCGCTGAACGAAGGACTGCGCTGCAAGAAGCGACTATGGCGGGACGCCGGACGGGAGCAACTGGAATCATTTCGGTTAGCGCCGTGGGCGAGCCGGCGACGGCGCGATCTGCTGAAGTTACTGGACCGACTTACTCCGACCATTGCCGAACTAACGCAGGCGGTCGAGCAGGAAGCGGAGAAGTGTTCCGAGGCGCAGCGGTTGAGGACGCCTCCTGGAGTGGGCGCACTGACGGCGCTGGCGTTCGTCCTGATCATCGGGAGAGTGGAGCGCTTTCCGTGTGGCAAGCAGCTGGCGAGCTATCTGGGACTGGTGCCGCTGGAAGAGTCAAGCGGGCAGCGGCGTCGGTTGGGACACATCACGAAACAGGGGAACTCGCTGTTACGCTTCTTATTGGTGGAGGCCGCCCAGGTCACGGTGCGCAGCGACCCGGCATGGCGCAGTAAGTACTTTCACCTGGCGATGCGGCGAGGTCGAAAGATCGCGAAAGTAGCCATGGCCCGCCGGCTCGCCGTTCGCATGTACTGGATGTGGCGCAAGGGATGGGAGTACGAGCAGATGATTGCTGCCGTCAAAGCAGCCGAAGGAAAGCGATTGATGTATCGCGATCCAGTTGCAGAGCGGGAGTATATTAAGACTCGTGAGCAGAAAGAAGAAGGTGAACAACTCGAACCATTCTAAAAAGAAGGCTACTCCCGGCCCGAAGGCGGACAGACTAAAGCTCAAGGGCGACTGGAAAGCCTTAATGAAGAAGTCCCTGTCCAAAAAGAAGCCGGCAGAAGGTCGGCCGCGCTAAGGTGAACAAATTCTGGGAATTCACACTCGTTGGTGTGGCTATCGGCCTACTCATGGGATGGGCACTTTCGCTCGTTTCGGGGAACATATTCGTTGTGCTGTTTATAGGGGCAATTGGATCAGCAGTCGGAGTTGTTCTAGGAATAGTTCACCGGAATGACAAGTAATCAAAATTCAGGGGCCTTGCGTAAAGTGCATACTTCCGTCAGGCGATTACACCAACTACGGCAAACTCGGTTCTTCCCTTTCACTACCCCATCAGCATCCCGCCATTCACATTCAGCACGTGCCCGGTGATATACGAAGCCTCATCCGAAGCTAGGAAGCTCACTGCATTGGCAACATCCTCGACCGCGCCCACGCGACCGAGCGGGATCATCTTCACCGCGTTCTGCTTGAGTTCCTCGCTCAACACCGCCGTCATGCTGGTCTCGATAAATCCCGGAGCCACGGCATTGCACGTAATATTGCGCGATCCGACTTCGCGCGCCATCGCCATCGTCAGCCCGATCAGTCCCGCTTTCGACGCCGCGTAGTTTGCCTGGCCCGCCTGCCCCATCTGCCCAAAAATGCTGGTGATGTTGATAATCCGTCCCCAGCGTTGTTTGAGCATGGAGCCAATCACTTGCTGGATACACAAGTAAGCCGAAGTCAGGTTCGTGTTGAGGACAGTGTCCCAGTCAGCCCGCTTCATCCGCATGACGAGCTGGTCGCGCGTGATGCCGGCGTTGTTGACCAGAATGTCGATCTTTCCGAACTGACCAATCGCCGCCTTGATCCCGGACTTGATCTGCTCTTCATCGCTCACATCCATCGCAAACGCCACAGCTTTGCCGCTCGACGCCACGATCTGCGCAACCAGTTCGTCCAGCTTTTGCTGGTTGCGAGCCGCGACCGCCACGCTCGCGCCTTGCCTCGCTAGCGCGAGCGCGCAGGCATGTCCTATGCCCTGCGACGCTCCTGTCACTAGCGCAACTCGCCCTTCTAGTTTCATGAGAGCTCCCATTGGAAAGGCGAATTATAAATGCGCCGCCGAAGTTCGAAGAGCAGGCTCACTGGCTCAAGGCCGCTTGCGCTGCGTTCTCGCGTTCCGGGCGGAACAGATAGCGCAGAGCCGGGGGAGCCAGAATAGTCGTAACCGCCGTCATGAACACGACAATCGCGTAAGTCTGCTGCGTCACGATCTTCGCATTTAATCCGGCCAGTGCCACAATCAGCGCGACTTCGCCTCTCGGCATCATGCCGACGCCCACAGCAAGTACCGAGTGCCATCCTTTCCCCATCATGGGCAGCCCGCAGCCCACTACCTTGGTGAGGATAGCCAACACGGAAATTACCCCCGCGGTCAGCAGAACGGAGCCTTTGAAGAGTCCAACGTCGAGGCGTGCTCCAATCGAAAAGAAGAAGAAGGGCGCCAGGAATTCGTTAATCGCATGCGCCTTCGGCAACAGATTCCAGCGAGGAGCGAAATCCGCGAACATTAATCCCGCAAAAAATGCGCCGATGATGGCCGCCATCCCGATCTTCACCGACAGCCACGACAGCAACAGGCAAATGATCAGTGCAAAAACCAGCGGCGCATTCCGGGTGGAAAGTTGTTCGACGCCAGCCTGGACTCGCCGAACGATATGGGGCGCAACGAAAATCATGAATAGAGCGAAGGCCACTGCCTCACCCAGCAGGATTCCCATGTGCAGCCAGTTCACGCCGCCCGAGCTCGCCAGGCCCGCGACCACCGCCAGCATCACCATCCCCAGGATGTCGTCGAAAACGGCAGCGCCCAATATGATCTTCGCCAATTGCGAAGACAGAACGTTCAGATCTCCCAGCACTCGCGCTGTAATTCCGACGCTGGTCGCCACCATTGCCGCTCCGACGAAAATCGCCTCGGTTGTGGCATCGCCGATGAGCTTCATGTAGCCGAAGCCCAGAACAAATGGGAACACGATTCCTGCGAGCGCTACCAGCAGTGCGGTCCGCCCGACTCGAATCAGGTCTCCGGGGCTGGTCTCGAGCCCGGCATTGAAGAGAACAAAGATCGCTCCAATCTCGGCGATCGATTCGATTGTGTCCGAGGGATGAACCCAGCTCAGAGCAAACGGGCCCAGGACCACGCCTGCGAGAATTTCTCCCAGCACGGCGGGCAAGTACACGCGCTCAAACAGTTCGCCGACAACCTTCGCCGCCAAAAAAATAGCGAAGAGTTCCAACAACAGAGTTTGAGGACCGTGATCCATCGCGAGACGAGGATATGGACAAAGGCACTTTCACGCAAGCCGGACGCCGACATCAGCTGGCTTGGGTAGCCGCGCGATTCCGCACTGTGGCCCCGAAGATCTTTTCGATAGACCCGACCAGTTCCGCACGTGTGTAAGGTTTTGGAAGAAAGTAGGTTTTGGGCTCGTACGGCTCGCGGCCGCAATCGCTTTCCATGTAGCCTGAGGTCAAAAGGATGGGAATTTCCGTGGAGGCGCTCCGCAGATCGTGTGACAATTGACGGCCGGTTCGTCCCGGCAGCCCCATGTCGGTCATTAGCAGATCGATTTTGCCGTGCCGTTGTTCGTACAGCTTCATCGCTTCGTGAGCGTCGGCCGCCGGCAGAACGTCGAACCCAGCATTCTGCAAAGTGCGGCAGGTTGCGTCCCGCACGAAGGGTTCGTCCTCGACCAGCAACACCACTCGCCGCGGGCTTCGCTCGCTGGAACACGGCTGCCGATGGAGAGTCATTGAAATTTACGAAGGTCGTAACTGCTTCACGGAGGGTGAGGCGCCTTGTTATCACCCTCCGCTTCGTTGCCCACTCTGGCAAGGCACGAAGGGTGGTAGCTAGAAACTACTTCAGTGTGCTGAGCACCGTCTGCCGGGGATCGAGGACGATCTTGCGCGTGCCCGCTGGCGCGTTGAAATGAAACGAAGTTTCCGGACCATCCGCCAACACCTGGCCCAGAAAAACATTGGCGTTGGAGGCCGTTACGCCGTACACGGGAATCGCCGTAACCAGGTCATCGGGCGCGTCCTGTTGTTCAATCACTCCGGCCACCGTAACTCCGCGCTCCTTGGGGGTAATCCGCACGTCACGCACTTCCAGACGCGGCATGGCGGTTCCATTGATCCATCCGTCCAGGAACCAGTCCAGCGACCGCCGATTCTCGAACCACAACGACCGCGGTAGGTCTTCTTCGAAAACCTGCATCACCTCTTGCGTGCTGACGCTCTTACCCGCATAGCGCTCCCGAACCTTTCGCAAAGCGCGAAAGAAAGGTTCTTCGGGATGGGCAGCCCCACTCCGGGACCGTGGCGTTCCTTCGGCGTCGCGGAGCATGCAGCGCAGCATGTGGAACAGCCACGTCCCGCGTTCGTAGCTGATCGCCTGGTATCCGACCGGGAAGTGCGAAGAAATCAGACGCTGCCCCAGTGTCACCGGACCTGCATCCCGCATCCGCTCTCCCTCTTTGTTCTTACTAAGCAGATCAGTGCGGTACTGCTCCAGCACTTGCCGGAACTGTCCGGGGTTTTGCTGTTCCAGCACCAGCAGCGCCGAATAGTTGGCCAGACCTTCCACCAGCCATTGGTCCCGGTAGCTGCTCCAAAGCACGAGATCTCCCCACCACTGATGGGCGGTTTCGTGGGCCAAAACCTGGCTGCTCAAAAGGGCCGTTATCGGGTCCCGGTGCAGATCGGCCTGTTCCTGCGGACTAAGAAATGCATAGCTGGAAAGAAAGACCAGCCCTGGCCAGCCCTGACTCAGATCACCTGGCATCTGTGTGAGCGCCAGCGACCCAAACGGATAGGGGCCGAACCATTGCGAAAAATTGCCGATGGCGTGAGCCGCTTTGTCCGCCACCGCCTGCGCATTCCGTGCCGGCGACGGCGGTGGCGGGGCAGCCAGCACCATGGTCGACGACTTTCTGGAACCAGGAAAACTCGGCATCTCCTGCACCACTTGCGGCGGAGCTTTAGGGAAAGACCGCTCCACTCCCGCGGTACCGTACGCTTCGACTCGCACGCTCCCTGTCTTCGCGTCCGCGCGAATGTATTTGCCCAGATTGAACCCTGCCACCACAATCGGCCCCTCGGACACCCAATGCGAAGCCTGCGTGCCGGGAGGAGTCTCGACCCCCGCGGGCGCTCGTTTTCCGGTCGCTATCAGCGTCCAGCTGACGGGATATTGAAATTCCAGATCGAACAGCGCCGGACTCATTCCGAAATTCGGATACCAAGTGCCGCGCTCTCCCACATAGAGCAATCCGCTACCCGCCTCCGACAACACATCGCCGGCGTAGGTGAAGATCAGCTTTAGCTTTTGTCCGGTCTCGATCGGTCGAGGGAACACCACGGCCACCAGGTCATTCCCCTTGCGCCGGAGCTGCGTTCCCGCCAGCGCTTCATTCTGGATGAAGTCAAGCAGCCGTCCGTCTATGCGCACAGTGTCTATTTTGAGATAGCGGGAAAGTTCGAACATCAATGTCCTTCTCCCACCCTTGCGGACCACAACATCCAATTCTGCCGACGCCCGCAACGTCGTAGGAGGCTGCACCGATGCTCGAATCCGGAAGTTGCCGATGCTCGCATCGCCTCCAGTGTCGGGTGCGCGGCCCTTGCGCTCGGGAGCGCCGGGACGGAATGACATCCACACATCCCAGAAGGGAACTCCCTCGCGCAAACGAAGCTGCCCGGCCCACAACGGTTCGGCGGCATTGGCATCCCAAAATAGTTCAAAGCTGCCGAGCTTCTTGCCCTCGAGACTGGCGTGTAACATCCGCGGGAACTCCCGCGATGGTTCGAGGCCGTCAGGGGTGGAGAGAAAGTGACTGAAGTCCAGCAGGAAACGGAGCGCGTCCGACTCGGCCAGATTGCGGCTCACATCGTTCCAGCGTTTCGCGAATTCAGCGCCCTCCGGAACAAGCAAAAGGGCGTCTTTCCAACTCGCGGCCGTGTCGTCGTTGAATCGGAAATACGCCGAACTGAACTGCTCCTCCAGGATAGCCATCCCCGTGAACAGAGCCAGAGATCCGCGCTCGACCTGATTGGGCGGCCGCAGCAGAACCTCCCCCTCGCCTTCGAAGAACGCGCCCGTAATCCGGCCGCAGATATCCTCCGTGAACGCCACCATGCCGTCGTCCAAAGTGAGGTGAAGGTTGGGCCGGTCGATGGAAGCGCCGCGGACGCGATACACGCGTTGTTCATCCAGACCGAGCGATCGAAGACGAGCGTAAAGACCAGCTGTGGTCGACGGGCAACTCGGGTCTGCGGGGACCGATTGCGCGCCCGCGCCGCTGGCAGTCAACCCCAGCGCCAACATGAACATCAGCCCGCGCCAATCCGGTACCTTGGTCACCTACGAAAGCCCTCCTGACCGTTTTAGAATCAGCCGAGTGCGAGCCTGGTCCATCGTAATTCTAGTGCTTCTGGCGGCCCTGTCGGCGCCGGCGGATGTCATCCGCCTCAAGAACGGACGTACGATCTGGGCCGACCAGGTCCGCCAAAACAAAGACCGCGTCGAGTATGACGTGGGAGAGGACACCTACGCCATCCCCAAATCGTCGGTCGACCGGATTGACGCCGGGGGTATGGCCCCGCAACGCGCTGGTTCGGGAGCGCATGATGTCCCTGACTTTACTCCCGCCACGCCCTCTTTCACCCACGAAGCCGATGTCACCGAAAAAGTCATCCGCGACGGCAAAGTAGATACCGACGCATTATCCGCCCTGGAGCGCGACGGCAAACCCGAACTCGCTGCGACGGGATACTTTCTTGCCGGCAAGCATGAATCCGACGGTGGAAACTTCCCCAAGGCCAAGGGCTATTTCGAAGCCGCGCTCCGCTTTCAGCCCGACAACTCCACCTTATTGACGTACTACGCCGCCTGCCTGTTGCGCACCGGACACGCTCCCGAGGCGGTGACTTACTCCGAGCGCGCTGTGCGCGCTGCTCCCGACTCGCCCGACGCCCTGGCCATGCTGGGATTTGTCCAGTTCGCCAGCGATCACACCGCCGACGCCATCCGCGCCTGGAAAAAGTCCCTGAAACTGAGGCCCGACCCGGCGATCATCCAATACCTCGCCAAAGCCGAAAGGGAATCGAGCGCTGAATCCGACTTCTCGCAACACGAGAGCAGCCACTTCAACCTGCACTTCGAAGGCAAGCAGACGTCCGAAAGCTTCCGTCGCGATCTTCTGGCCACCCTCGAATCCGACTACGACGACCTAGTGCGCGATCTGGGATACTCGCCTCACAACACCATCGTAGTCACCCTCTATACCGAGCAGGCCTTCTTCGATGTAACCCGAGCGCCCTCCTGGAGCGGTGCAGTCAACGACGGCAAACTGCGCATTCCGATCAGCGGCATGACCAGCATGACATCCGATCTGTCGCGTGTTCTGAAACACGAGTTAGCCCACTCCTTCATCAACCAAATCTCAGGCGGACGCTGCCCGACCTGGCTCCACGAAGGCATCGCACAACTCGAAGAAGGCAAATCCTCCGCTAGCAACGGACGCCCGCTCTCCCAACTCTTCCAGGCCGGCAACGAAATTCCCTACAACGTCCTCGAAGGCAGCTTCATGCAATTCTCTTCGGCGCAGGCGACTCTCGCCTACGCCCAATCCCTGGCCGCTGTTGAGTACATCCGCGACACCTACAGCATGAGCGACTTGCCACGCATCCTCGAACGTCTAAGCCAGGGCAGTTCCACCGAAGGCGCGCTACGGGCCACGATCCACACCGACTACCGGCAGCTGCGCGACGAAATGACGCACTGGCTTAAAGACAAGTACGGGGACTAGCCCCCACCACCTTCCGATTGCCCACCCTTCCAATTTGTGGTACTTTCCCCCTCCATGAAGGGCCTGCTGTCCAGACTCGGATTCGGATCGGCCGTCGCCGAACCCCATCAACTCGTGCATGAGACCAGTCCGGACGTGAACGGCGCTCAACTCGCCGTCGCCTACTTTTCGGGCCGGGCCGGTGGAGACTTCTATGAATTCGCCCGGGTCAGCCCCCAACGGCTGCTCTTCGGATTAATGGATGTTGCCGGCAAGCGGGACAACAGCCGCCCCATCCTCGCCGCAGCCCAGTCTTGTTTCCGCGCCGCGGGGGCCGAACTCTTCTCCGATCCTGAACTGAATGAAGCCGAAGCCATGGTCGAACTGGCGCGGCGTTTGAATCTCGAAATCATGCGAGCTGCCGGCGGAGTCCGCAGCTGTCCCGCCTTTGCAGGTTGTTATAACGAGGAACTCGGTACCGTCTGCTACGTAAACGCAGGCCACACGCCCGGGCTGCTGTGTGATCAGTCCAGCATTGAGGAACTGCCCGCCACCGGCCTACCCCTCGGTCTTTTCTCCCTGGCGCCCACCGACGCGCGGATAGTTGGTCTTGGACCCGACGGCGCCATGGCAATAGTTTCCCGCGGCGTAGTCGAGGCTCAATGTTCGGACGAGGAATTTGGGCTGAGCGGCGTCAAGTTGGTCATGGGGACCCAGCCCTCTTCGGCGACCGACCTCTCCCGCGGCATCCTGGAGCAGTTGCAGAGCTTCATTTGCAGCGTCCCCAAACACAACGACGTCACTGCTCTTAGTCTCAAGCGAGTCAACTAGCATAGCGCCGCCGTCCCGTCGGCAGGATGCCAGCGCTACGCCTTGGCCTCGATCAGCCTCCCGGCGTAAAATAGGAAATCAATCCCCGGGTTTTACCCAGGTTTAGTGAGCCCTATTATGAAGAAGATTTGCCTGCTGATTGCCAGCGTGCTGTTGCTACCGGCACTGGTGCCTGCCGACACGGTAGTTGAAGAGATTATTGCCCGCGTTAATAACGAGATCATTACCCGCACGGAATTCGCCCACAGCCGCGACCAGCTTAAGCAGGAAGCGCAGCAGCAGAATCCGACCGGCGCCGACAAGGTCATTGCCGAGAAGCAGCGCGACATCCTCCGCGACCTCATCGACCAGCAACTCCTCCTGCAAAAAGGCAAAGATCTGGGCATCACAGGCGACACTGAACTGATCAAGCGCCTCGACGAAATGCGCAAGCAGATGAATCTGACGTCCATGGAAGAGTTGGAAAAGGCAGCCGAATCGCAAGGCATTTCCTACGAGGAATTCAAGCAAACCACGCGCAATCAGATCATCACGCAGCGAGTCATTGGGCAGGAAGTCGGCTCGCACATGGCCCTTGGAAAAGACGAGGTCAAAAAATTCTACGAAGAACACCAGTCCGAGATGGAGCAGCCGGAACAGATTCGTTTGAGCGAAATCCTGGTCGCGCCGAAAGCGCCTCCCGCTCCAGGTGGCCCCGCGGCTCCGCCAGCTCACGTTACTCCCCTCGCACCCGCCCCCGCTGATGCGGACGCCGCCCTTGCCGCCGCCCAAGCCAAAGCTCAGGACCTGCTGGAACAGATTCACAAGGGCGCAAGTTTTGATGATCTGGCAAAGAAGCAGTCGGATGGCCCATCCGCAGCCCAAAGCGGCGATCTCAGCTACTTCAAGCGGGGAGTGCTCGCTAAGGAACTCGAAGACCGCGTGTTCGCCTTAAAGGCCGGCGAAGTCACGGACGTGATCCGCACCAAGCAGGGCTTTGTGGTCCTGAAAGTGACCGAGCATCAAATGGCAGGCATTCCCACGCTCAAAGAGATGGAGCCCCGCATTCAAGACGCGCTCTACATGCAAAGACTACAGCCCGCTCTGCGCACCTACCTGACCAAGCTGAGGGAAGAAGCGTTCATCGACATCAAGCCGGGATACATCGATTCCGGAGCAAGCGCAAAGCAGACCAAGCCGGTCGAAACAACCGTTAAGGAAGCTAACGCCAAGAACCTGAAAAAGAAGAAGAAGCTGGGAGTATTCTGATTTGGCGCAGGGCTGTTTTGAAATTGTGCTGGTCTTGTTAGCGATGGAGTTACCTTTTGCCATGGGTGTTGCTTTGAAGGGGCGCGGCTTCAGCCGCGCCGTAAACGCCGAAAAAACGATGCGGCTTAGCCGCTGAATCTGTCCAGCGCCGTTTCTCCCGATCCGAGGCTCATGAAAGAGTTCTTTATCTCCGCGTGTTCCCAGCAGGAAAACAAAGTCATCACCTCCAGCTTTGTAGTCGTCTCCAAGCAAATCAAGCCCAAGAAGACCGGCGAACCCTATCTCGCGCTCACTCTCGGCGACCGCACTGGTCAGATCGAAGCCAAGATGTGGGACAACGTCGAAGAATTTATGGACGTCTTCGACCAAGACGACTTCCTCAAGATCAAAGGCCTCGTCAACAAGTATAAGAATCGTTTCCAGCTCACCATCCACAAACTGCGCCGCATGCAAGATGACGAAATTGATTTTTCCGATTACCTGCCTAAAACTTCGAAGAACATTGACGACCTTTGGCACACCCTCACGGACTTCGTCGCCACCTTCGAGAACCCGCACTTGAAGGCGCTGGTGGAGCTATTCCTGTCCGATCCCGAGATTGCCGATCGCTATCGCATCGCGCCGGCCGCCAAGACCCTGCATCATGCCTACATCGGCGGATTGCTCGATCACGTCGTTTCTCTCTTCCGCTCCTGCGATCTGGTCTCCCGGAATTATCCGCAGATCAATCGCGACCTGCTGCTGACGGGTGTGTTCCTGCACGACATCGGCAAGATCCACGAACTGACCTACAACCGCTCGTTTTCCTACAGCACGCGCGGCCAGCTGCTCGGGCACATGATCATCGAACTGGAAATGCTGCAAACCAAGCTCGCACTCTTGCCCGGCTTTCCCGCCGATCTCAAAACGCTGCTCGAACATCTCATCATCAGCCATCACGGACAGTACGACTTCGGATCGCCCAAGCTGCCCATGTTTCCCGAAGCTCTCATGCTTCACTACCTAGACGATCTCGATTCCAAGATGGAAGCCATGCGCGCGCAGTTCGAACGCGAAGCCGAACTCGAAGGACCATGGACCAGCTATAACGCCTCGATGGGCCGGCCTCTCTTGAATTCCGCAAAACTCCTGCGGGCGAAAACCGCCGCGGAGCCGGTCTCTCCCTCACCGGACGAGCCGGAACCAGATTCGGCCGAAGCTTCCCCGGAAGCGCCTAGAGCGGATCCCTTTAGCGAGCAGAAGGCGGAACCGGCAGTGGCCGGAACAACCTCGCGCACCGGAAAATTCTAACCACCCTTTCGTGCCGTTGCAGATTGCACATGCGGACCACTTCCGATAAAGTTTTGGCGTTCGCTATTTGAAGTCTGGAGGCATCTCATGCATTCCCGTGCCCTGTTGTCCGTCGTCGCATCTTCTCTTCTGTTCGCCCTGGTTTCCTGCTCCAGCAAGCCGACTGACTCGGCCAACACCGCCGATCAGAACGCGGCGTCGGGCGGAAGCATGGCTAATTCCACTAGCGCTCCGGCAGCCAGGGCGCCGGTGAAGGCGGCGGTAGTCGTGCCCGCTGGCACCACCCTGACCGTGCGTCTGGGAGAAGCGTTAGGGTCGAAGATCAGCAGCTCGGGCCAGTCATTCACGGCGACCCTGGCGTCACCGCTTGCTGTTGCGGGTGAAACGGTGATCCCTTCTGGCGCCGAGGCCCGGGGAGTCGTCACCGACGCCAAGCCGTTGGGCCGCTTTAAAGGCGGTGCAGTGCTGCAGATTAAATTGAACTCCATCAAGGTGAATGGAGTTGAACGTTCCATTGAGACATCGGCCGTCACCCGAGCTGAAAAGGGCAAAGGCAAAAGAACCGCAGTCCTGACCGGAGGCGGCGCAGGATTGGGCGCGATCATCGGCGGCCTGGCAGGCGGAGGCAAGGGCGCTGCCATCGGAGCTCTCGCTGGCGCGGGCGCGGGCGGTGCCGGATCTGCATTTACCGGCAACAAAGATGTCGTCCTGCCTGCTGAGTCCGCAGTCAGCTTCAAACTGGAAACGCCACTAGAAATAAAATAAGTTCAGCGTAGAGACGCGGCTTGCCGCGTCTCTCTCCACTTAGAAACGCCGTGGTCTAAAAGCCGCAGCTCGATGGACTTCTCCGTTTTCACGACCATCACTTTCGACTGCTATGGCACCCTTATCGACTGGGAAGCCGGTCTACTCTCCGCGCTTCGCCGCGTGCTATCCGCTCACCAGCAAACTCTACCCGACGAAACACTCCTTGAACTCTATGGAGAATTCGAGGCGCAAGCCGAGAGCGGTCCCTACCAGAGCTATCGCGATGTCCTCGAATCGGTAGCGCGCCAGTTCGGAGAGCGTTGCGGATTCCATCTCAGTCCGGCGGAACTACGCTCATTGCACGAGTCCATACCAGCGTGGCCGCCATTTCCCGACACTGTAGCAGCTCTACGAAAACTCCAGGAGCGATATAAGCTGGCCATCATCTCAAACATCGATGACGACCTCATTGCCGAAACCCGCAAACAGCTGGGAGTAGACTTCGCAGCCGTAATCACGGCGCAACAAGCCAGCAGCTACAAGCCGTCACTCAACAATTTTCGATTGGCCTTACAGACACTGGGCATCGAACCGGTTCGTCTGCTCCACGTTGGACAGAGCGTGTACCACGACGTAATTCCAGCTCAGTCGCTCGGCATCCGCACGGTGTGGGTGAACCGCAAATCGGCTCGTCCGGGCGTAGGTGCAGTTCGCAAGGCAACTGGGCGGCCCGACCTTGAGGTCCCCGATGTCGCCACCCTCGCTTCACTTGCAGTATAAGGACTAAAGGCAGTTCTCTATTTGCTGTGCGGGGAAGCCATGAACGGGAAGGGCACGGCTTCAGCCGTGCCACGTCCTGCGACAGCGGGGCTGTTAGCTTTGTCGTTTCCACGGGATCACGGGGGTAGAACGTGCTAACACGCCGATCGATGCTAGGTGAGACCGTCCGTTGCGGTTGGGCGAAGAACGATCTCGCAATTGTTTACCATGACCGCGAATGGGGTGTCCCCGCGCACGACGATCGGGTCCTGTTCGAATTTCTGATCCTGGAAGGTGCGCAGGCCGGCCTGAGCTGGGATACGATTCTGAAAAAGCGCGAGAACTATCGCGCTGCGTTTGACGACTTCGATGCGAAAACAATTGCCCGCTACGATCGGCGAAAGCAGCAGGCCCTGATGCGCGACGCGGGCATCGTCCGCAACCGGCTCAAGATTGCGGCGTCGGTGCAAAATGCCAAAGCATTCCTGGCGATACAAAAAGAATTTAAGTCCTTCGACCGATACATCTGGCAGTTCGTCGACGGTAAGCCGCGCCGGAATGCATGGAAGTCGGGACAAGCGATTCCAGCTGGCACAGGCGAGTCCGACGCGATGAGCAAAGACCTAAAGAAGCGCGGGTTCACTTTTGTCGGAACAACCATCTGTTACGCATTCATGCAGGCGACCGGGATGGTGAACGACCATGCCGTGGAATGCTTCCGCTATCGGCAAGTGTAGTTCTCAGTTCACGGGTCCCAGTTTTCGCTGAACCCAGCCCGCTGGTATTATCGTGCCTTCATTTCTGGAAGCGGCAACCCTTCTGTCAGGAGGAACTCGATGAGCACAAGCATGGTGTTGTTGTTTGCGTTGGGAATCGGCATAGTGGCCGGATTGCGGGCAATGACCGCTCCCGCGGTTGTGGCGTGGGCCGCTCATCTGGGCTGGCTTGATGTTTATGGATCGTATTTCGCGTTCATGGGATCGAAGTGGGCAGTGATCATCTTCACGATCGCAGCGCTGGGCGAGTTCGTGACCGATCTGCTGCCCAAAACGCCGGCGCGGACCACCGCCGGGCCGCTTGCCGCACGCATCGTGATGGGCGCGCTGACCGGATCTTGCCTGGCCGTTTCCGGCGGAGCGTCTCTGATGCTGGGAGCGGTTGTCGGCGCGATCGGCAGCGTGATCGGAGCCTTCGCTGGATACCAGGCCCGCGTTGGACTGGTGAAGAGTCTAGGCGTACCCGACTTCGCCATTGCCATTCCTGAAGATCTGGTCGCCATCGGCTTGGCCATCCTGCTGACGCGGAAGGGGTAGCGCGTTTTGCAGCATCTTGGCGGCGCAAGTTGGCGAAAGTGTTCCACGTGGAACATTTGTGTGGCGGTTTTGTATGTACGTAAATATCGGTATAACAACCCTCAAACTGAACCACGAGAGCGAGTTAGCAAGGGACAGAAGGCCTCTTGGTCGCCGGGCGCCATGGTCATCCTACGCCGCGGGGCTCGGCGCGCCGTGGCGTTACTTCAGTAAGGATTGGAATCCCACTGAGCCGTAGTAGGCTGGCCGCGAGGGTCGATTATGGCCAGTCCTGCCGCTGCCAGTCATCTGATTGAGATTGCCGATCCCCCCGTTCCTAACCGTAGTACTCCCGTCCGCGAAATGACGGCGGCGGAAAAGCTGAAAATCACTCTGTTCCTGGCCGGTTTTGGGCTGGCGTTGTGTGCCGGAGCGTGGTGGATGCTCCACAACGGCTACATTTTCTGGGGAATCATTTTCGGCGCAGTCGGCTTGTTGTGCGTGGTGGGAGCGTTCGGCACCAAGAACCTGAAAGCCGCTTGTCCGTACTGCGGCAACGACATCGGCGCTATCCCGCGCAAGGATCGGGGGCACGGAACCGAGGTTCACTGTGATCGTTGCCACGAGTATTCCGTCGTCAACAGCGGCATGGTTCGTCCTTTAGACCCTGGGACGACTTCCGAGACGCCCAAGTTTGAAAGCCCGGTATTCAAGAACTGCGTGTGGCCGAAGGCGTGCGTCGCCTGCGGCGAGCCTCCGGTGCGACTCGACGATCTCTCGAAAACCACGGTGGGCGCGGCCCACGCGCTGATGGGACGGGTGGCGGTCGTGCGGGGCTCGGTCAACGGGATCCCCTACTGCGACAAACATCGCGACCAGCTGTCGTTGAAGATCGGCATGGATAAGAAGCTGATTTTGTGCTGGACGTCACTGCGCATGATGCGCCGCTATCTGGCAGCGAATCGCAGTCGGCAGGCTCACTAGGCTATGGCAGATCAATTCTTTTTCGTTACGCTGGAGCCCTCGCTTACTAATCCGCAACAATTTGCGGAGTATGCGTGCAACGCTGAAGCGTTGTTGCAGCAGCTTTATCCGCCCTATTCCGGATACCGCGTGCAATCGCTAAAGCCGGAATTGGAAAAGACGGTCCAGTGGCGCGTTTCGGTTTGGCACGGCTGGTCTTCTGGGGTGTTGCTGGAGATCACTCCCGATCGCAAGATGCCTCACATTGCCAGAGTTTCGCTGGAGTGGCATTCGCGAGTGAAGGAGTTGGTGAACACGATCATGACCAAGCTGGGTGCCGTGCTGATGTTGATTTATCTTGCGGTAGGGATTTTCTTTGGGCGCCTCCTCATACTGTTGATCGCTTCGATTCCATTCGTCCTGGTGTATGCGGCCTTTTCGGTGCTGACAAGGTATCTCGTGGCAAAGCTAGTGGCGACCGTGGCGGGCGACAGCTTCAATGACGGCCGGCGCGCCGAACTGCTGGATCGTCTGCGGCAGGTGCCCGCTCCAAAAGCGCCGTCGACGCAACCTCTCGCGACCGCAAGTTTTGCCGGGAACGTGGGCTGATTCCCGGGCGGAACTGGCGCACTGCGTGGCTATGTCTCAAAACTGCCTTGGAGGATCAACAGTTGTTGAAGAGTCCCAGGCGAAACCTCAGGGGCTGAAGCCCGCAATCAAAACAATCCGCTTAACGCAGCGGTGAACCGCTGCGCCACCCAAATCAAAGTTTTTTCCGCAGACTGTGAAGACGTAGCCTCTTCAAGATCGACCAATTCCCGTAGTTTTCTAAAGCCGCTCGCTCTCGTCTCATGTCACGTTTTCTGCGTGCTCCCAATTCCCAAGGCAATCCCTCCTGGTTGAGAATGGGATGGAGGAAATCCCGATGATCGAAATTCTGCTGGCTGCTGCTCTGGCAATCCTGAATTCTCGCAACGTCGCCGACAAGAACGCCGACAAGAATGTAGAACTGCTGCGCGCCAAGGATCAGGCGCTCCTGGACGCCATCGCACCGGGTGACCGAAAGGTGTGGGACGCGGCACTTTCTGCTGACGCCGTTTACGTCGATGAGAATGGGACCTTAATCGAACGCGCGGAGTTTCTGAAACAGCTTGAGCCTCTGCCGACGGGAGCTTCTGGGACGCTCAAGATCTCGGAATACATTGCGCACGTTGCTGGTGATCTGGCCACCGTCATTCATACGGACGACAAAGAGGAAAACTATCACGGCCAGATCCTGCACGCCCGCTACCTGTCGACCGAGACATGGCGTCTTGAAGAAGGCGAATGGAAGCTGCATCTCGTGCACACATACGCCGTGCTGCACGATCCTCCGGCAATCTCGTTGCCCGCCGAAGATATGCAGCAATACGCGGGCCGCTATTCGGGTGGGAGTGATCTTGGCTACGTGATCCAGTGGGACGGGAAACAACTTACGGGCGGCCGTCAGGGTAGCGCACTGAAGCCGTTGCAAGTTGAGGTGCGAGACGTGCTTTTCGTGTCCGACCAGCCGCGCATCCGAAAAATCTTCCAGCGCGATGAAAAAGGAAAGATCACGGGATTAGTCGATCGCCGAGAGAGTTGGGATTTAATTTGGAAGGTGGAAAGGGGCGGAGCGCAATGAAGGCCTTTTCTACAGGGGCCTGAGTGACTACCCAAGGGACTCATCACGCTTCACCACACCAGACGAACACTCGGGCACGAGAAAAGCGACCATCCGCCTGGTAGAGCTGAGCTGGTCAGGCGCCAAATTTTTCCGACAGATGGAGAATCAATTGCCAGACATCGGGCAGGTGCCGCACTCCAAGCCAAAACACGACGGCCACCGGGAGAACGATGAGCCAGCCCAGGAACCGCTGCCATCGCTCCTCAAACACAGCGCCGAGCCACGAGGCGGCGAGCCAGATGGAGACTACGATAGCGGTGCCGACAAGTCCGAGGTTCCTGGTCTCTGGCTTGTTAAATAGAGACCCTAGAACCGCAATCGTAAGACAGAAGAAGAACAACACCGACAACCAGTAGCGGAAAAGAATATTTCCGATACTGTGCGGCACCAGGAACCCAGTGATCGCAGCGAGCATGGAGCCCACGATTTTCAGGCTTCTCGTGAACCGGTCCTCCCGGCCCAGGTCGTCTTTGAACATCGACCCCAGGATCGTCGAGGCTTGACCCATCCACCCGACCGATTGCGCGGGCAGCGGACCAGACGGTACTTCGTAGCGTTCGGAGAGAAACTGTTCAACATTATTCCGGGCAATCGCGTCCCGCGCGTGGGGAACGCAGGGGTCACTCGCAGTGCGCAGGCCTATCTCCTGCTTGAGAATCTCGTTGCGCAATCGATCTACATACGATTTGCGCAGTGGGTCGTCGCCTTCGTAGGGGAGAATGGCAGCAACAATGCGCTCACTCGCGTCCAGGCGTCCCCACAAAATGTCGTTTTCGCGCCACTCTCGCTTGAGAAAAGCCCCAAAATCCATCAGGGTCGTTCCGGCCAGCTTTTTCTTGTCGAGCGAGCGCTGAATGCCGTCGGCCGGACTGATCCTGTAGATCTCTGTTAACGTGTGCTCGCTCACTTCAGAACCTTCAAGTACGGAGAGAGACAACATGTCGCGAAAATCGAAGGTCTGGTAATAGTTCTCCAGATCCGGCGCGTTCTTGCGGAGTTCCTTCAGTTCCGCTCGATTGTGGCAAAAGGCCGTGTTCCATGTGTCCCCGATCGCGTTGACAAGTTTCTGGAAAAGATCTGCTAACGCCGGATCGCCGCTGTATAGCGCGGTTGCCCTCTCTCTTCGTTCACTTTCCTCGGGCGGACGCACAAGACCCTGCACGCGATCCCAAGAGAGATGCTCTCCGATGTTGGCGAGCACGGACAGCAATGGATTGTTTTTGTCGGAACTGGACCAAAGTCTGTCGCGCGTGCGATGAAGCCTTGCGAGCTGACGCCTCAACTTCAAGCTCAGATCCTCGCTACCTTTCTTTTGGCTCCAATCGAGAAGGTCGATCAATCGACGCATGCGAAAACTGAAATCAAATCTCGTGAGAAAGTCGTTCTCCAGCTTTTTTCCGTCTTCCCCATTCGGCGCAAAGTTCATGTCTCGCCAGTGGCGCGCCAAATAGCGGATTGCCAGGAAGAGATCTTCGTCTTCAACCGAACCATGCACGTGCGCAATGATGCGCGCCAGATCGTCGGTGACCTGAGCGCGTCGGATCACGTGATAACTTCCGTACGCTGGTCCGTGCAATTGGATCATGGCCTCCAAATTGCTTTTCTCAAAGTCGAATTCCTTAAGCGCCTTCCCGTGGTGAGCCTTCTGCCATTCGCCGGTCACCGTCCTTTTAAGTTCGAGCAGCCGTTCCTGCAAACGGTTGGAGAGCTTGACGCGTTCAATGTCCTCGCGAATGGTTTCATATCGCGGCAGTTCCATGGCCGCGGCTCTCGCGTTGGCGACAAAATTGAAATGGTCGCGTTCGGGGTTGTCGCGTACGTTCTCCGGGAAAGGATCGACATAGAGAAGTTTTCGCGAGTACAGGACCGAACTGGGCCGGTATTTGAGCGCGTCGATCACGTAGCCGAAGGGCTTATTGTCGAGATATCCGCCATCGGCAAGCTCTCGCTCATCGAACTCGAGGCGGGTTCCATCGGAAACCACTGGATGTGGGGAAACCCAGCGAAAGAAGTGCTGAAATTTCACTTTGAGGTCGTCATAGGCGCTCTTGCCAACGACGGATTCGATATCCGCAAACCGCATTGGAGGAAACGCAACCGGGAATGACGAAGTACAGCGGGAAACAAAAGCGAGCATGGGATCGAACTCTGGCTGGAAGTCGTTTCTTCCTGGGAGAGCCGGAGCGGCCATCTTGCAGGTCTCGGAGGCAGGGATTTCCGGTACATCGATGGCGTTGAACTTGAAGTGAAACGACGCCTTGTGAATCCGCTCCCTCACATCTTGGTCGCTGAGGTGAATGGGAATCCGCGCCCCGTTCAAATCGGTGGAAGTGACAAACAAATCGATTAGCTCCGACTGCCGGTATCCATCGGGTGGGTCGGTTTTGGCGGCGCTCATACTGCGAAAGGCGTTGAGCAGTTCTTCGTACATCCACTGCCCCTTAAGGAGGGAGCGCTTAGCCGTGAAGGGATCGCCCTTTGTGTTGAGCAATTTGTCCAGGTCAGCTTTGTCGAGCCAGGTGCTGCGGAGTTGATCCATGTTCGGCGCGCGCATGGCCAACGCCTTGGCCAGGAACACCGCGTTGATGCCGCCCGCGGACGTACCCGACAACAGATCAATGACAAAGCGCGTATGAACCCTGTTCTGAGGAACCGTAATTCCTCGAACTTCTTTTGCCAGGTCGCGGTAGATGGCGGCAACAGCGTCGCTGCCAAAGTCGGCTCCTGAGGTCGCCCGCACCAGGCGCAGCAATTCTTGTGCGACTCCGTTGATGTAGATACACAACGACACACCGCCATACATTACGACCGCAAATCGAATCTCCTGTTTCGGGTCGAAGCTCGGATCACTCACGAAACACCTCCGATCTTGAAAGGGGCCCCGTAATGCCGTCTAGGTGGATACGACTGCAAACTGTACAACGGAACTGGGCGGAAGAAAACTTTTGATTCCGATGTTCCGGATCTAATTTAAGCAGCAGCATCCCAGCGGCCTACTCCTCCTGGCGGCAGTCTCGTTGCTTGCCTACAGGTGTAGAATGCGTCCGCCTAGTTTAGATTGGAAAATCGTAACGGAAAATCAGAGGAGATGACATGAAACGATCACTATTAGTGGTTGGAGTGGCGGTTGCGCTTATGGTCGCGTGGTCCATCGGGCGGGTACGAGGACAGCAGGCGGGAGGGAAAGTGGTCTTCGTTGCTGCCGATCAGGCGAGTTTTACTGATATGCCGGGCGGCGGCACCTCCATGGCTGCGATCTGGGGAGATGTTAATCAGGGAGCGCACGGCACATTCACCAAGTTCAAGCCGGGATACGACGCCGGAATGCACATCCACACGAACGATGTGTGGATCGTCGTCGTGAAGGGCGCTTATTTGTATAAGGACGACGCCGGTGAGAAGCGGGTAGGGCCGGGCGACTTCTTACGTGTCCCTGGCGGACACAAGCATTGGAGCGCCGGCGATAAGAAAGAGGGAGCGCTGTTCTACGAGGAAGGGTCCGGCAAGTTCGATTTGATCCCCGCAAAGTAGGCGGCTTCGGCTATTGCCCCCTTTCGCGCAAGCGTCGAAAGCTGGGAGCCTGGCCAGTGCTATGCTATGGTTTGCGACTGAGAGAGCTACCTCTTGTAGCTCGTCGAACCCGTTTCCGCTCAGCCGCCTTTTTTTATGCACATTCTGTACGTCGACGTGGCGCCGAATTACGCCCACCAAATGTCAACGCCAGTCCTGCGCGCCGTGATAGATATGCAGGATTTCAACGCCATCGGCTTTCACGGAATAGACTACGACGTAGGGAAGCGGCGCCAGCGCCAGTTCTCTTGTTCCGTTCCGATGGCCGGGCCTGCCTTGGTTTGGTAGGCCTTTCAGGAGCGGATACGCTGGTAGATCGCCCGCACTGTGGGTTCCGCGAAACGCGGGTGGTTACGTAGCAGATAGTTCTTGATGTTTTCGAGATCGTCGGCGGCGGGACGGTCCAACGGATACGCATCAGGGCTTGGACATGCCTTCGAGACGGGCGTCCATTTCTTCTTCTTCAATAAAGTCACCGCGCTCGGCTGCCGCGATTCCTTTTTCCACGGCAGCGAGGAAGCGGGCTTCTTCGCCAAGGTAACGGACAACAAGATTCGTCACCAACCGCTCGGGGACGGTCCCTGCCTTACTGGCGATCTGCGCAATCTGTGCTTGCTGCTCGGGAGTGAAGTGGACTTCCATGGGGTTAGGGTACGAAAAAATCTCGTCGGGGGCAAGGGAATGATGATCGGGGGCTACATTTGCGCACCGGAGAAGTGGGCACCCGCCTATCGCATCAACCTAGATTTGTTTGACTTCATGGACATTGCTGTTACACTTCTGCCGCAAGCACAGCCAACACACCTCACCTTATTCTGTGCGAACGACCCCAGGGAAAGCAGTCGATCTCAATTGCATTGGGGAAGCCTATGTCGGACGCGCGCGCTCTTTTTCAGGTCTCTTTACTCAAAGGTTCTGACAATCCAACCATTCTTTTCGTAACCTCTCATTGGCCCTGGCTAGTGTCCGTATCTATCGCGATCTTGATCGGGGTCGCTTTGGTGTTCCTAGGGTTGTTGAATCGCGCCGGGACGCGTGACAAATCGTTTGACGCGAAGGACCTGATCGGCGCGCGGTTCGCGCAGCTTACCGCTCTGGAAAAGAAATATACGAGGATCATGAAGTGGACGCGTCGCTCTGGGAATTTGCTGAGCTTCACTCAGTATGTTATTGGAGTTGTGGTGGCGAGTTCCTATTTCCAAGGCAGTTCATCGAAGGAACTCATCGGCTTCCTAGGGCTTAGCGTGGTTGTTGCAACTGCGATCCAGCAGAGATATAGACCGGAACTGCGATCCAGAAAGGCAGAACGGGCAGTGGCTACAATCAGAGCACTCAAAAGGGATGCAGAAGACCGGCTATCGAAGCGGCATTTACATCACGAAGTACTTACGATGCTGACACATGGCATCAATAGAATTGAACGAGACGAGTCCATCGATCCGGACGTGCCGTTAAACGACTCGCCTGTTGGCTCCGGAACCGCTCCCGGACTTCCTTTGTACAACCGCTACGACCCAACGGAGCACGTCTCAGAGGCCGAAACTTCCACCTCTTCTGCCGACCCTCCCAAGGCTTCATAGCCGAGAGTCGGAGCGTTCATCGGAAGGACTCTTACCTTCTAGACCTTAGTCCGGGCAACTATCTCACAGCCAAGGGGCACGATGAGCAGGCTAATGAGTTGTAGAATTGGCTGGCCTTAAGAAGTGACCCAAGGGAGACCGTTATGTCAGACAGCTATGTAAACCTTGATGGTTTGATCCCTCGGGAGGATTTCGAAGCCAAACCGGACCAACCCTCCGCAGCTAACCTGCCTGCAACGCAGACGATCACCGAGTTGGAAACTGGTAAGTTCTTCTACAGCGTTCTAAAAAAACCGGATTTCCAACGCGAAACAGCCAATTGGGATCCTGAAACGGTCGCCGAACTTATCAGGTCTTTCGTTAATGACGATTTGGTGCCCGCTATTATCTTGTGGCGGTCGCCCAGCAATGACGTGTTTGTCATTGACGGTTCCCATCGGCTCAGTTCTCTCATCGCATGGGTGCAGGACGACTATGGAGATGGCGACAACTCCAGGGAATTCTTTGAACATTCCATTCCGCAGGCGCAACTCGATGCCGCAGAAAAGACGCGCAAAATCATCAACCGTGAAGTGGGCTCGTACTCGGATTTGAAATTTGCTATCAGCAACCCGCAAAAGGCACTCAAGCCGGAGCACATTGACCGCGCCAAAAAGCTAGGTTCACTCGCAATCAATGTGCAATGGGTAAATGGCGATGCAACAAAGGCAGAGCACTCATTTTTTAAAATAAACCAACAAGGTACGGTGATCGACCCAACTGAGCTCTCGATGTTGAAAGCGAGGATGTCTCCAAACGCACTGGCTGCCCGTGCAATCATTCGCGCTGGCGTGGGTCATAAGTATTGGTCTAAGTTTTCGACGGAGACTCAAGCCGAGATTGAAACAGAAGCGAAAAATGTCTATGACAATCTTTTTCGTCCCCAACTCCAAACACCGATAAAGACCACCGACATCCCAATCGCAGGCCGCGCCTATTCAGCGCAAACCCTTCCCCTTATTTTTGATCTCGTCAATTTGGCAAACGACACAGTGGTTGGACGAGTGACTCAGGAGGTGCCAAAGGACCCTGACGGTTCCAAAACAATAGCGTTTCTGAGAAAAGTAAGGCAGGTTGCATACAGAATCTCTGGCACGCACCCTTCCTCCTTGGGGTTGCATCCCGTGGTGTATTTCTACGGGGCGAGCGGCAGATTTCAACCGACATCATTTTTTGGCGTAGTTGCCCTCGTCAAACGTTTAGATAGCACTGACAGTTTTGCCGAATTCACAAGAGTACGGCAGCATTTTGAGAATTTCCTTCTTGAGCACAAGTACTTGTCAAACCAGATTACCCAGAAATACGGAAGCGGCTTGAAGGGATACGCGAAAGTCGTGCAGCTATATGAACTTCTTCTTGCTCACTTGCAAGGAGGAGTCATCGCCAAAGAGCAACTTGAAAAGGCGATTACGACTAATCAGGAGCTGTCTTTCCTGCGTTTCGTGCCGGATTACGAAGACGAGGCTACTCGCAAGAACTTTACGACCGATATTAAGTCTTCTACTTTCCTGAGCGAGGCGGTGGCAAGTTTGCTGCATTGCAAGATTTGCGGTGCGTATATGCACCGTAACTCCATTACATTTGACCATATAAAGGACAAGAAGGATGGGGGAGCAGGGGATCAATCTAATGCTCAAATCGCACATCCCTACTGCAATTCGACATACAAAGATTTGCAAGTCAAAATCGCGGGTAGCGGGCCACCTAGCTTATCTTAGTCATCCGAGCCCCCAAGTACCTGTCGAAAGAGAGCCCGGTCGGCCCGCACAGAGGCTCCAACTCGTAGCGAGCGATCAGGTCGCATCCTCCTAGCCCGCCGCCGCATCTAATCCTTGACAACGCAACACTCAAGTTCTAGTATGCTCTAGGACGCAATCATAATCACACTGATTGTAAAGCACTTATCAGTCTAGGAGGACGCGATATGGGTAAAATTATTGGAATTGACTTGGGCACCACCAACTCCTGCGTAGCGGTTATGGAGGGTGGAGAGCCTAAGGTGATTGCTAACGAAGAGGGGGGCCGGACTACTCCTTCGGTGGTTGGGTTTACCAAGACCGGGGAGCGGCTGGTGGGGCAGGTTGCGAAGCGGCAGGCCATTACCAATCCGGAGAACACGATTTTTTCGATCAAGCGCTT
>Ga0137409_10001438_pt1 | contig 25799 bp, 20 predicted proteins | sample CZODoug1_16funga_FD_122059 | JGI IMG/M metagenome (GOLD analysis project Ga0137409, IMG submission 122059) | Vadose zone soil fungal communities from Angelo Coast Range Reserve, California, USA - CZODoug1_16fungal (Hybrid Assembly) | ecosystem: Environmental > Terrestrial > Soil > Vadose zone...
TCTACGAGCCGCAGTACGCGCTCGGCGCCGACAAGACGGATTACGTCTCGGTGCTGCCGCCGGGCACGCCGAAGACCCTGTTGCGGCACCCGATGCCGATCTCGATGACGTTCTTCGCGGGGCAGGGTGACGAGCCCGTGCTCATCCAAATCGGTACCGCCTACGAGGCCGCGACGCACCATCGGTTCGCCCCTCCGGATTTCGGTCCGGTGGGCGGGGGTTCCTAGCGACGGCGCCTTGACTCGCAAGGAAGCGCGCGCCGTAAAAGGGGCCGCGGAACGGCGCGCAACTCGATCAGTGCGAGCTGGTCTCGCGAGCGGCCGTCCATTCCGTTGTGAGACGGTTCGCGAGCCCGTGTTGCACCATCGGGCCGTCCTTCGGGCTCGTGACGAGTCCCTGCATGTTGTCGCCCGAAAGCGCGCCCTCGAAGCTCAGCAGGAGCTTGCCGCCGCTGGGGTCTCTGACCTCGAACCGAAGCCGGCCGGCGGCGATGCTGCCGCTGACGTCTGCGAACTCGAACTTGCCGGTCACGGCGCCGTCCTGCTCACGCACGACGAGTAAGTGATCCTCGATTCCCCACCCTAAGATCGCGACGTGCCAGGTTCCGGACACGGTCACGGAGCCGTGCTGGGCGGTCGCGGGGCCGTGCTGCGCGTGCACGGCCGTGATGAGGGGCGGCGCGAACAGAGCGGCCAACCACAGGGGCGCGATCGAGAGCCTCGTGCGGGGCCGCGAGCGCACCGTTCGATCTTTCCGTTTCATCTTCGTTTCACCCTCATTGGAGCCTACGTTTGCCGCCCCTTGGAGCGGCTGCTGTAGAGTAGGTTTTTTCCGGCGGAGCCTCATAGAACACCGGAACCGGCGGCTGTTCGGTTGCGAACAATGCGCGCCCGTTTGTCCTGTTCTGGGCGGCATGGGAGACGAGACAGTGCGAACGAAACCGGCGGATCGCCGCGTGCAGCGGACGCGCAAGCACCTGCACGAGGCGTTGCTGTCGCGCATCCTCGAGAAGCGCTACGACGCCATCACCGTGCAGGAGATACTCGATCGCGCAGACATCGGGCGCTCGACGTTCTACACGCACTTCCGCGGCAAGGACGAGCTGCTCGTCTCCGGATTCCAACGCTTCAAGGACTCGCTGGAGTCCGTGGATGCGGCGCCGAGCGCAGCGTCACGACCGTCGTACGAGCGAATCGTCGACTCCAGCCTGGCGATGTTCGAGCACGCCGCGCGTTACCGAGACGTGCATCGCGCGTTGCACGGCTCGCGCGCGGAGTCCCTCGTGCGCCGCAACCTGCACGCGGTGTTCTACGACGTGATCGGCCGGCGCGTCGAGATCGAGCTCCGGGGTCGCACGCCGCGGGGTTGTCGCGTGCCGCCGGATCTCCTGACTCGATATCTCGTGTCGACGCAGATCGCCGTGCTCAATTGGTGGACCGAGGCGCGCGAGCCCATGGCGGCCGAGGACGCCGATGCTGCCTACCGGCGGCTTGTCCTTCCGGTCCTGGCCTCTGTCTTCGACTAACGGCGACGCGCGAGCGCGGCAGCGTGTCGTTTACTCCGCGGGCCGCGCCGAGCGCTCGTCGACCATGGCCAGCACTTTATCCGCGACGTCCGGATCGGCGTTGATCGCCGCCGCGACCGTTTTGTATTTTTCCGGCGTCCAGCCGTGCTGCACGACCGTCGCCGTGCTCTCCTTCAGTCTCTGCGACCGAACTTCTTGCGCCTCCCGGTCCGTTTGAGCTGCGGCTATCTGCGCCTCGAACCGGTCGGTCACACGCTGTAGGTCGACATAGATATCTGCGAACGCTTCCAGATCCGTTTCAGAGACTTGCGCTCGCTCGGACCGCGGCGAGGGCGACGGTTGCGCCAGTGCGGCGGAGCCGGCCAGCAATGCCGCAGCGGCGACGGCGGTGATGAGGTGACGATTCATGTCAGTTCCTCCGGGATGAGAGAAGCCGTTTGCGATGCAGATTCCGTGCCGGATCGCCCTACGGCGCGCGGGACTTGCCGAGCGCCCTGCGTCGGAACGATGATCGGCGCGGGCCACTATCGCGGGCGCATCGATGCCGGAGAGCACGACGGTCTTCGCCGGGGTGACGATACCGTCGACGCACCCGCTGTTCCTCGCGATCCTCGCCGTCCACGTCCCGCTCGGGCTGTTCGCCGTGGTTACCGGCGTCGCGGCGATGCTCAGCCGCAAGGCTCCGGGCCGTCATCCGCGCTTCGGGACGATGTACTTCTGGTCGCTGGGCGGTGTCTTCGTGTCGGCGACCGCTCTGAGCGCGATGCGGTGGGCCGAGGCTTACCATCTCTTCGTGCTCGGAGCGATCGCGTTCGCGGCGGCCATCCTCGGCCGCGGCGCACGCCGGCGGCGACGGCCTGGTTGGGAGGTGCGGCACATCGCGTTCATGGGGGCGTCGTACGTGGTGATGCTGACGGCGTTCTACGTCGACAACGGTAAGCAGTTGCCGCTGTGGAGGGAGCTGCCCGCGTGGACGTACTGGGTGATTCCGGCGCTCGTCGGCGCGCCGATCATCGCGTGGGCGCTGCTGCGGCATCCGCTCGTGAAACGAGCTCGCGAGCCCGGGAAGGCGTCTTAGGTTGGACGGTCGAGCTGAACGAACCTCGAGTGAATTCGAGGATCCCTCCATGGAGGGATCGCGAGCAACGCCCGGACCCAGCGGGTGGGTAGGGTGAGTGCGTGGGAATCCGTCTGATCAAGAGGATGCGGATCACATTCCTCGGTCACCAGGGCTGGCGGTTCGAGAACGGCGGCCGGAGCTTCCTACTCGACCCGATTCTCGAGGACATCGGCAACGGCGCAGTGGGCATGCCGGTTTGGCCGCGGCGCCGGCTCGACTTCGGCAAGCTCGGTCCGCTCGACGCCGTCATCGTCTCGCACGAGCACGCCGATCACTTCTCGCTCGCGACGCTGGCTGCGCTGCCGCAGGGCTGCCGTATCTACCTCTCCGACCTGTCGTCGTTCGCGATGGCCAAGGCGATCGCCGAGCTCGGCTTCCAGGTCACGCGCTTCGCGGCGCTCGAGCCCTTCACGATCTGCGGGCTCGAGCTGACCGCGCTGCCGGGTCTCTACAACACGCTCGAGCCCGACACCTACGCGCTGCTGGTGCGGGATGCGGCGGGCGGCAGCTTCCTCACCGGCATCGATACGGTCGCGCACCCCGACGTGCTCGCGTGGCTCGCGCGGAATTGCCCCGAGCGCACGCTCGATAATCTGACCAACAACTTCGTCGAGGCGCGCCAAGCGCTCGTCGATGACCCGGCCGCGTTCGCCAAGTCGCGCGCCGCGGTCGCCGGCAACATGCTCGAGTTCGTGCAGAAGTTTCGGCCTCGGCGTGCCGTCGTAAGCGGCCAAGGCTGGTGCTTTCAAGGCGCCAAGGCCAAGCTCAATCATTCGTTCTTCAGCGTCGACAATCGTTGGCTCGCGGCCGCGGCGCGCGATCTCGCGCCGCACGTCGAGTGGCTCGAGGGCGCGCCGGGACTGCGTCTCACGCTGACCGGCCCCGAGCTCGCCGTCGACCGCGCGCCCGAGATCGACGTGCTCGACTCGCCGGACCGCACGTTCGATCCGGCATCCGTCCGCGGGCCGGACCCGTTCCTGCCGTGGTCGGGTGTGCGGAGCGTGCCGGCGGATCGGTTGCGCCGGATCCGCGACTTCATCGTCGAGGACTTCGGCCGCATCCTGGGCGCGCACGCGCCGAACCTCATGCAGCGGCTGTACTACTCGAAATTCCAGGGCGCCGGCACGTTCGGCGTGTGCGTGCGCAACGCGAGTGCGCGCCATCTGTTCGAGCTCGACTACGGGCATCTGACGTTCGCCGAGGCGCAGGCGTCCGCGCCGGACCGCTGCGCCGTAGGCCTCGAGATCTGGGCCGGCGATCTCGAGCTCCTGATCGCCGCCGAGGAAGACGCGTTCGCGGTGATGGAGAGCGCGGTCCGCACCTGGACCCGCGTGCCCGAGCTCGTCGACACGCAGGCGCTGCTCGAGAGCTTTCTCTGGTTCACGCCGCGGTTTCGGCCGAACGAGTTCCTGCGGTTCTACCGGTCGCGGATTCGCGGGCTACGCGCGCAGCCGCCGCAAGCCAGGCATGCCTAGCGCGAGAGGCGCGCGATGAGCGCCGTGCTCACGGCGGCGGCGCCCGCGCGGCAGAACTGGATCCTGGGCCCCGCGCAGGACACGCTGTTCGTCGTGGCCGCGCCGGCGCTCGTGCTCGCGGCGGCGGTCGCCTTGTTCGCCGTGCTCGGCCCGGCCGACGCGACCGCGTCCATCGTGTTGTTGCACGTCGTGCTCACGGTTGCGCATCACCTGCCGACGTTCATCCGCGTGTACGGCGACGTGGATCTGTTCCGGCGCTTCAAATGGACGTTCGTTTTCGCGCCGCTGGTGCCGCTCGCGTTCGCGACGGCCGTGTTGTCGTATCTCAACGCCCACGACTATCCGGTACAGAACGTGTTGTTCCTGTGGATCGTGCTCGCGCTCTGGGACCCGTGGCATTTTTTGATGCAGCACTACGGCTTCACGCGGATCTACGACCGCAACAACGCGGCGCCGAAGAAGCTCGCCGCACGCATGGACCTCTTGCTCAGCGCCGCGTGGTTCGTGTTCATCATGCTCGCGAGCGGCGAGTGGCTCGCCGGTATTCTCGAGGATCTCTACCTGACAGCGCACCTGCCGGCCTCGCTGCTGCTGCCGGCGGCCGCGGTCCGCGCGCTCACGGCGCTGATGCTCGGCGCCGCGACGCTCGCGACGGTTACGTACGGCGCATACCTCGTCTGGTGCCGGCGCCGCGGCTACTTCGTTAGCGTCGCCAAGCTTGCGCTGCTGGTCACGACCTTCGGGGTGATGTTCCTAGCGTACACGCCGAACGCGTGGATCCTCGAGTGGGCGCCCGGCTGGACGTTCGCCGTCGGCTTTGCCGTGATCGGCATCGTCCACATGACGCAGTACCTCGCGATCGTCTGGCGCTACAACAGGAGCCTCGCGGCGCGCCCCGACGCCGCGCGCGCCGGCGTCTTTCGCAAGCTGCACGGCCGCGGCGGTTGGCTCGCCGGCGCGGGCTACGTCGCGCTCTGCGTCGCGTACGGCGGCGCGCTCACGAGCCAGCACGAGAACCGCTGGCTCATGTCGGTGCTGCTCGCGCTCGGCTTCACGTCGACGCTGCTGCATTACTACTTCGACGGCTTCATCTGGAAGCTTCGCCACAGCCAGAACCGCGAGCACTTGGACATCCGCCACGACGCGGCGGACGCGCGCGCGGCGGACGGCGCAGCGGGGACGTCGTGGTGGAACGCGCGGCAGCGAACGCCGCTCGTCATGCTGCTCCGGCAGACGCTGTACTTCGGCGTGCCGCTCGGGATCTTGAGCACGGGCGCGCTTGCCGTGCTGAGCGGACCCGCCGCGAATTACGTGGGCTACATGCTGCGCGGCGGCGCGCTCTATCGAGAGGGACGCACGGCCGAAGCGCTGGACGAGGCGCGCGGAGCGCTGGCGTCGATGCAGCGGCAGCTGCCGCTCGCGCGCGGGCTCGCCGAGCTCGAGCCGACCGCGGCGCGCGAGGCGGCGCTCGCGTTTCTCGTCTACAACCGCTCGCGTTACGTCGAGCTCGTGATCCCGGCGCTCACGGGCGTCGACCCGGGCGCGGCCGGCACCGCGCGGCACCGCGGCAACGTGACTGAGGCCGTCGCGCTGCTCGAGCACGCGCTCGCCCGCGGCGGACCGATCGGCAACTTCGGAGGCAGAGAGCTCGGACGCGAGGACGCCTACGCCACGCTCGCCGGCTGGCGTAGGGAGCTCGGCCAATAGGCTGCGTTCGCCGGGAGTGCTTGTGCGCGTCAATCGCGCCTCGATCCGCCGGCGACGCGCGGCATCACGTAGGGTGTCGCGAGCCCCCGTCGTCGAAAAGGGTAGGTCCACCGACGAGAGCACATCGATGAACGACATGGCGTCATCCCGCCGCGGCTTCATGGCCGCCTTCGCGCGGCTCGGGCTCGGCACGACGCTGTTGCCGGGCGTGCTCTGGTCGCAGCTCGCCGCGGCGGGCACGCAGGGCGCAACCGTCGCGATGATCAAGGACGCGGCCCGGCTCTCGGGTCTCGAGTTCAGCGACGAGGAGTGCACCGCGATCGTCGACGGCGTCAACGCGAATCTCAACCGTATCGTCGCGCTGCACGAGATCAAGATTCCGAACGACGTCGCCCCGCCGTTTTACTTCAGCCCGCTGACGCCCGGTATGAAGGTCGACGGCGCCGCGAAGCCGTTCCGCGCGAGCAAGCCGCGACCCGTGAGGCGGCCCCCCGACCTCGAGCAAGTCGCGTTTTGGCCCGTGACTGACCTCGCCGAGCTCGTTCGCACGCGCGCGGTGACCTCGACCGAGCTTACGCAGATGTATCTCGCGCGGCTGCACCGCTACAACGAGAAGCTCAACTTCGTCGTTACGTTCTTGGACGACGTCGCGCTCACGCAGGCCAAGCGCGCCGACGAGGAGATCGCGGCCGGCCGCTACAAGGGACCGCTGCACGGTATCCCTTGGGGCGCGAAAGACATAATGACGTTCAAGGGCTACAAGACGACCTGGGGCTCGGGCGCCTATCAGGACCAGATGCTCGAGAACACCGCGTCCGTGATCGAGCTGCTCACCGACGCCGGCGCCGTGCTGCTCGCCAAGCTCACCACCGGCGAGCTTGCGGGCGGCGACCAGTGGTTCGGCGGCCGCACCAACAATCCGTGGAACCTCGAGGAGGGCTCGAGCGGCTCGTCGGCGGGCCCCGCGTCGGCCACCGCGGCCGGTTGCGTGGGCTTCGCGCTCGGCACCGAGACCGGCGGCTCGATCCTGAGCCCCTCGGGTCGTTGCGGCGCGACGGGACTCCGGCCCACATTCGGCCGCGTGAGCCGCTACGGCGTGATGGCGCTGTCGTGGACGCAGGACCGGATCGGGCCGATCTGCCGCTCCGTCGAAGACTGCGCGCTGGTGATGCGCGTGATCGCGCGGCCCGACGGGCGAGACTTGAGCGTCACCGACGTCCCGTTCAACTGGGACGCGCAGGTCGATCCGCATACGCTCAAGATGGGCTATCTCGCGGGGGCGTTCGCCGACGCGGACCGCGATCCGGAGTGGGCTGAGATCGACGCGCGGACGATCGCGCACCTGCGCGGCAAGGGCTTCGACCTCGTGCCGGTGGAAGTGCCCAAGTTCCCGACCGACCTGCTGCGCTTGAGCGTCGAGTCGGCCGTGTTCCACGACGAGCTGTTGCGGTCGGGCCGCTACAAGCAGATGACGAACAAGACTCGAGGCGAGCGCATGCGCAACGCGCGCGTGATTCCCGCAGTCGAGTACCTCCAGTCGCAACGCATGCGTTCGCTGATGATGCTGGAGCTCGCGAAGGCCACGGCGCACGTCGACGTGTATCTCGCGCCGTCGACGCACGGCAGCCCGCGCCGCGAAGGCGAGCGGGCCGACAGCAACGCGCCGGAGCTCGACACGCAGCGCCACAGCAACATGGCGAACCTCGCGTGCTACCCCGCTGTGGCACTGCCGAGCGGTTTCCTCGCAAACGGTGCGCCGACGAGCGTGTCATTCATGGCGCAGCCATACCGCGAGGCGGCGTTGCTGGCCGTCGCGAAAGCGTATCAGGACGACACGGGATTTCATCGACGGCCGCCGCCGCTGTTTGCGGTGACTTGATCGGAAATCGGAGCTCGGCCGGTGGGGGGAGCCCGCGCGCAGCCGTCTCAGAGAGAAGATGGAGGGTCCGAAGCCATGAATCGCAATCGTCGTCCGTTGGCTCGTCGTCTATTGGCTCATCGTCGGGGGCCGTTCACGCTCCGCGTGCTCGGCGCCGCGGCAGTCGCCGCGTTCGTCTTCGTGCTCACGGGGTGCGACTCGTCCCCGCCGGTGTCGGCGGCGCAGGCCGCGGCGCCCACGGCGCTGCCGAAGTTCGAGATCGTGGAAGCGCGGATCGCCGACATCCAGGGCGCGATCAAGACGCATCAGCTCACGACCACCGAGCTCCTTGACGCGTACCTCGCGCGCATCAAGGCGTACAACGGCACCTGCGTCAAAGAGCCGAACGGTATGCTCGGCCGCATAGAGACGATTCCGAACGCGGGCCAGATCAACGCACTGTCGACGCTGAACCTCCGGCCGGCCGCGCGTGCGAAGTGGGGCTTCGACGGCCGCAAGGCGCGCAGCATGACCGACTCGGCGGACGCCGATCCCGCGATGCCCGACGCGTACGAGGTTGCGGCCGCGCTCGACAAGCATTTCGCCGCGACCGGCGCGCTGGTGGGCCCACTGCACGGTGTCGTGATGGCGATCAAGGACCAGTACGACACCTACGACATGCGCACGACGTCCGGCGGCGACGCGTTCTGGGCCAACGACCGGCCGCCCGACGACGCCACGTTCATCGCGAAGCTGCGCGCGGCCGGCGCGATCATCCTCGCGAAGTCGAACCTCGCCGAGTACGCGTCCGGCGGACCGCGCAGCGCCTTCGGCGGCACCTTCTGCAATCCATACGACACCGAGCGCTCGCCGAACGCGTCGAGCGCGGGCTCGGGCACCGCGGTGGCGGCCAACCTGGTGACTTGCGCGATCGCGGAGGAGACGAGCTCGTCGATCCGCGGCCCGGCCGTCGCCAACAACGCGGTAGGCATTGCGCCGACGCAGGAGCTCGTAAGCCGCGACGGCATGATCGGCGCGGGCTTGAATACTCGCGTGGGGCCGATCTGTCGGACCGTTGAAGATGCAGCGAAGATCCTCTCCGTGATCGCGGGCTACGACCCCAAGGACGAGATGACCGCGTTCGGCGTCGGCCGCCTGCCCGCCGAGCGGTACGAGACGTTCGCCGGCACGAAACGGCTCGACGGCATGCGCATCGGCGTGCTGCGCGAGTACATGGACCCGGCGCTCGGCGACGCCGCTCGCGAGAGCACCGCGATCGTCGAGCGCGAGGCCGCACACCTGCGCGAGCTCGGCGCCGAGGTCGTCGACCCCGGCGCCGGCGGCAAGCTGTTCGGCAGCTGCGTCGCGGCGTACGCGCCGATGTTGCTGAACGCGGAATACGCCGAGCACTACTCGAAGCTCATGGAGGGCAAGGACCAGATCGAGGCGTTCGTCGACCTCGCGCTCTCGCCCGACAAGGCGCCGGCGGATCTCACGATCCGCAGCTTCGGCAACGCGCGCTTCGACGGCGAAGGCAAGTACTCGATGAACCGCTATCTGCACGAGCGCGGCGACGCGAACATCAAGTCGAACGCCGACTTGATCGCGAAGGCGAACTTCTACGACGACGACCGTTTCCCGGACCGCAAGGCCGCGCGGCAGCAGGCCGAGGACCAGAAGACGCTCGACAGCGCGGGGCGCCTGCGCGTGCGGTTCGCGATGCAGCAGATGGTGCTGCAGTGCATGCAGCTGCAGAACCTCGACGCGTTGACGTACCCGACCAGCGCCACGCCGCCGACGCGGCTCGATGCCCCCGGCAACGGTAACGGCGGCGGCCGTGGCCGCGCGGGCGGCGCGGGTGGCGCGTTCGCGCGCGACACCAGCGCCGGCGGTAGCGGTGGCGGCGGCGTCTGGTCGTTCCTGGGCCAACAGGGCTTCCCGACGATCACCGTGCCCGCCGGCTTCACCACCGAGGTGTACGACCGCGTGCTCGATCCGTCCGCGCCGAAGACCGAGGACGGCAGACCCGGCACCAAGCTCGCGGGCCCGACACCGGCGAAGCTGCCGGTCGGCATCGACTTTCTCGCGCGGCCGTTCGCGGAGCCGGTCTTGATCAAGATCGGCTCGGCGTACGAAGGCGCGACGCACCATCGCACGCCGCCGGAAGGCTACGGCGACGTCGAGGTCCCGGCTCTCGAAGCACCGCAGAGCGGCGGTTAGTTCCCCCCACCGCTCGCCCGGCCGAGGTCATGCCGACCTCGGCCGTCTCTTTTTTGTCGCGCCTGACTTGGAGCCCCCCATCGCCCCTCCATGGAGGGATTTCGTACTACGCCGGTGCACGGACGTTGCCGCGGAGACCGGCAGTCGCGGCGAAAGACGTTTGGCGCCGACGTAGGGTGGGGCGCAGCGCCGCGCGTCTGATTTAGCAACGACATTCGGCAGAAGGGCTCATGGCCAGATCCATTTCGATTTACGGCGCGCCGGCGCTCCTGCTGCTCGCGCTCGGCGCGGCGGCCGAGCCGAAGTACGACCACTACGTGAAGCTCACGCCGGAGAACTCGGCGATCGGCAACTTCCCCGCGGAGAAGCAGCCGATCCTCACGATCAAATCGGGCGACACGGTGCGCTTCGACACCGGCGGCGGCTCGGGTTGGCAGCGCGACAAGATCGACCCGAACGTTTGGCTCAAGGACAACGGCGTGCCGATCTCTGCGGACGATCAAACGGTGCGCGAGACCGTCGAGGTGCTCGCGAAGACCAAGCGCTACGGCGACATCACCGGCGGCCACTTGCTCGTGGGCCCGGTCGCGATTCAGGACGCGATGCCCGGCGATTCGATCGAGGTGCGCGTGCTGTCGGTGTTCCCCAGGATTCCGTACGGGACGACCGGCCGCTCGCCGGGCCGGGGCTTGAAGCAGGTGCCCGAGAACGAGCGGCCGCCGGCCAAGGTCACGGTGATGGACCTGAAGCGCAAGGTGGCGCTGTTCGGTCCCGGCGTCGAGGTGCCGCTGGCGCCATTCATGGGCGTGATGGCGCTGCTGCCGCCCGAGTCCGAGGGCCCGAACCGGCGCAGCGGCCCGCCGGGACTGTTCGCCGGCAACCTGGATCTCAAAGAGCTCGTCGACGGCAGCACGCTCTATATCCCGGTATTCCATCCCGGCGGGTTGTTCTATACGGGCGACGCGCACGCCGTGCAGGGCGACGGCGAGATCAGCGGCACCGCGATCGAGACGGCCAATACCGCGTATCTGCAATTCGTCCTGCACAAGGGCAAGACGCTCTCCGGCCCGCGCGTGGAGACGGCGACGCACTACATCGCGATCGGCCTCGCGCCCGACCTCGACGACGCGATGCAGATGGCCTACGACCAAACGGTCGAGTGGTTGAAGGAGCTCAAGGGCTTCGATCAGTTCACGACCACGCCGCTCGCGAGCATCGCGATCGACTATCGCATCACGCAGATCGTCGACGGCACCAAGGGCGTGCACGCGATGATTCCGAAATCCCTCTTCATCAACGACAAGAAAGACTACTGGTATCACCCGTAAGGGTCATACCGGCGTTCAGAGGGCGCCGTCGGCGGCGAGCGGCGCGGGGGCGGGTGTCTCCGGTGCGGGCGGCGCCGCGGCTCCGTACACGGTCGGCTGGTCGCCGCTCGTTTCGCCGCTCGTTTCGTCCCCCGGGGGGTCCGCCGGAGCAGACGCGAGCGCCGGGGAGGCGATCTCGGCGAGCTGTTGGTCGTCTCCGGCGTGGTCCCGGGCCAGGTGCTCGGTCGTCTGCGCGAGCACCAGCAGTTGCGAGGTGATCTCGTCGCGCATGGCGCGCAGCTCGTCGTGCACGGCGCGTGTGTCGTCGAGCGCCCGCTGCTGCCTGAGTTCCGCGTAAAGGTAGCCGCCGGCCGCCGAGGCGATCATCAGCGGGGCGATCACGAGCGACGAGCGCAGCAGGCTCGGCCTTTTCGGGCTCTGACCCGTCTTGGTCGTGACGCGCAGCGCCGCGTACAGATGGAACAGCGCCGCGGTGAGTGTGGCCGCTCCGCCGATCCCCGCGGCAATGACGGTTTCGGGAATGCCCATTGCAACTGCTCCCTTCGCGTCGTGATTAAACCAACGAGGCACGTGCCGCTGTAGTGACGAGCTTCACGCGCCAGCCGATGGCCGCAGCCGGTCTGCGCGTTTGACCCCCGCGCGTTTGACATATGGCGGCGGTAGGGTGCGGCGCGCGCCGCGCCGTCTCTTGTCGGTAGGGGCACAACCGAGTGGCTTATTGTTACGAGCCGCCGCGCGCGCCGGCGGGCAGCGAGTCTGGCTTTTAACCGCATTCCGACGACGAGGACACTCGTATGAAGCGACTCTTGATCGTCTCCTTGGTCTTGGTCGCGGCGCTCCTGTCCGCGTGCGGCTCGAGCATCGAGCCGACGGCGGCTGCGACGCCGGCGAGCGTGCAGAAACCCGCACCGTTTCACCTCGAGGAAGCCACGATCGACGACCTGCAGCGGGCGCTGCTCGCGAGAGAGATCACGACGGTAGGCATCGTCGAGGGCTATCTCGCGCGGATCAAGGCCTACAACGGCACTTGCGTGAACCAGCCGAACGGGATTCTCGGCGCGGGTGTCGAGACGATTCCGCACGCGGGCCAGATCAACGCGCTGTCCACGCTGAACCTGCGGCCCGCGGCCCGGGCGAAATGGGGCTTCGAGGACCGCAAGGCGCGCAGCATGACCGACGCCGCCGACGCCGATCCGAAGATGCCCGACGCGCTCGAGATCGCCGCGATGCAAGACGCCGAGCTCGCGAGGACCGGCAAGCTCGTCGGGCCGCTGCAGGGCGTCGTGATGGCGCTAAAGGATCAGTACGACACGTTCGACATGCGCTCGACCTCGGGTGCCGACGCGTTCTACGCGAACGACCGGCCGCCCGACGACGCGACGTTCGTCGCGCGCCTACGCGCTGCCGGCGCGATCATCCTCGCGAAGGCCAACCTTGCCGAATACGCGAGCGGCGGCGCGCGCAGCTCGTTCGGCGGCACCTTCTGCAATCCGTACGACACGGAGCGAAGCCCGAGCAATTCCAGCGCCGGTTCGGGCTCGTCGGTGGCGGCGAACCTGGTCACGTGCGCGATCGCGGAAGAGACGGGCTCCTCGATCCGGGGCCCCGCCCGCGCCAACAATGCGGTCGGTATTGCGCCGACGCAGGAGCTCATCAGCCGCGACGGCATGATCCAGCCCGGCATCAATACTCGCGTGGGGCCGATCTGTCGGACTGTCAAAGATGCCGCGAAGATCCTGGGCGCGTACGCGGGCTACGACCCGAAGGACGAGCTCACCGTCTACAGCCTGAGCCGGATGCCGCCGCAACCCTACGAGAGCTACGCGGCGGCGACGCGTCTCGACGGCATGCGCATCGGTGTCGTGCGCGAGCTGTTCGACCGCGCGACGCTGACACCCGCGTCGTATCAGACCATCGACCTCATGAACCAGGCATTCGCGGACCTAAAGGCGGCCGGCGCCGAGATCGTCGACCCGGGCGAGGGCGGCGCGCTGCTCGCCTCGTGCGTGCGCAACTACGCGCCGAAGCTCGCCGGCAACATCTTCACGTCGATGTATCCGCAGCTGTTCCCGGTGGACAAGAACGGCAAGCCCGTCGGGGACCACATCGCGACGCTGGTTGCGATGGTGATGGACCCGTCGAAGGTGCCCGAGGACTTCAACTTCATGTCGCTGCCGCGCGGCGCGGCCGACGGCGAGAGCAAGCTCTCGATGAACCTGTATCTCGCCGAACGCGGCGACGCGACGATCAAGACCAACACCGATCTCGTCGAGAAGGCCAACTGGCTCTCCGACTCGAACTACCCGAACTACAAGAACACGCGGGTCACGCAGGACAAGCAGACGTTCGTCGACATGTCGGACCGCATGCTCGACCGCTTTCAGATCCAGACAACGATCCTGCAATGCATGCAGGAGCTGGATCTCGATGCGATGGCCTACCCCACGAGCAACACGCCGCCCGAGAAGCTAGGGTCGCCGGGCGGCGGTGGAGGCGGCGGCGCCGGTACCGGCGGGCGCCGCACGTCGTCGAGCTCGCTCGGCCGCCAAGGCTTCCCGGCGATCACCGTCCCTGCGGGCTTCACGTCCGAGGTCTACGACCGGGTTCGCGATCCCGACGCGCCGAAGGGCGAGGACGGCGAGGCGGGCTCGAAGCTCGTGGGCCCGGTCGCCGCGCGGGTGCCGGTCGGCATCGATTTCGTCGGCCGGCCGTTCGACGAGCCGACGCTGCTCAAGATCGCGTCGGCGTACGAAGCGAAGACCCATCATCGCGAGCTGCCGCCCGAGTTCGGCGCGGTGACGGGCGAGCCGTGAGCCTCGAGGCGCGGCTCGTCATTGGGTCGGCGCGCACGTAGGGTGCCTCCGGCTCGACACCGTCTCCTGTGGCTAGGGGCCCAACGAATCTCAGGGGTGAACGGATGAAGTCCCAAACGACGTTGACGCGCCGGCGTCTGCTCGGCACGACGGCGACCGCAGGCGCCGTGCTCGCGTTCCCGGGTTTGCGTGCGCGCGCGGCCGGTGCACTGGCAGACGAGGTGTTGTCGGTTTCGGCCACCGAGGCCGCGAAGATGTTGCGCGACGGCAAGATCTCCTCCGTCGAGCTCGTGAAGAAGTGCTACGCGCGCATCGACGCGGTCAACCCGATGATCAACGCCGTGGTCGCCACCTGCCGCGAGCGCGCGCTCGCCGAGGCCGCCGAAGCCGACGCGCTGCTCGCGAAGGGCAAAACGCTCGGGCCGCTGCACGGCGTGCCGTTCACGGTGAAGGATTCGTTCGACACCGCCGGGCTCGTGAGCACCGGCGGCACGCTCGGGCGCAAGGAGTTCGTGCCGGGCGTCGACGCCACCGTGGTCGCGCGCGCGCGCAAGGCCGGCGCGATCCTGCTCGGCAAGACCAACACGCCCGAGTTCACGCTCGGCGGCGGCGGCAAGGGCACCGTGAATCTCGTCTACGGGCTCACGAAGAATCCGTACGACCTCAACTATCAGCCGAGCGGCTCGTCGGGCGGCGCGGGCGCGATCGTCGCGTCGGCCGGCTCGTACTTCGACATCGGCTCCGACTACGGCGGCTCGATCCGCGGGCCCGCGTACGCGAACGGCATCGCCGGCATCAAGCCGACGCTCGGCCGCGTGCCGCGCACGGGCCACATCGTCGGCTACGGCGGACCGTTCGACAGCTTTCAGGAAACCGGGCCGCTGGCGCGCCGCGTCGAAGACCTCGCGCTGCTGCTGCCGATCCTGATGGGCCCCGACGACTGGGACGCGAGGATGGCGCCGGTGCCGCTGCGCGATCCGAAGTCGCTCGACTTGAAGTCGCTGCGCGTCGCGTACTACACCACGAACGGCATCATGGACCCGACGGCCGAAGTGCAAGCCGTCGTCAACCAGTGCGTGGCGTACTTCAAGAGCGCCGGGTGCAAGGTCACGCAGGACATGCCGCCGAAGATGAAGGAGCTCGGCCAAGTGCGCACGGCGTTCAACGGCGCCGACGGCCGCGAGCACATCCGCCGCCTGCTCAAGAAGCACGGCACGACGCAGGCGTCGCCGGGCTTACGGCTCGACGGCGACGTCGTACCGAGCGCCGACTTCACGCGCCTCTGCGAGGAGATGGACGCGATCAAGAGCGAGCAGCTCGCCTGGCTCGAGAAGTACGACCTGATCGTCGCGCCCGCGAGCCAGCGAGCGCCGATTCCGCTCGACTACGAGCGTCCGGAGGCGGAGCGCGACCGCGGCGGCGCGTCCTACACGAGCCAGTACAACACGACCGGCTGGCCGGCCGGCGTGGTGCGGGTGGGTACGTCGACCGAGGCGCCGGGCTTGCCGCTCGGCATCCAGCTCGTGGCGCAGCCATGGCGCGACGACGTGGTGCTCGCGGCGATGGCGCACGTCGAGAAGCAGACCGGCGGTTGGAAGATGCCGCCGATCTAGCGGCTGCTCGAGCGTAGGAGAAGAGACGATGAACGACACGACCGAACACTCCGAAAGCGCTGCGGCCCCGCGCGAGTCGACGCCCGCACGCAGCGCGAGCGTGGTCCGCCGCCGCGATCTATTCAGGCTCGGGCGAACGGCCGTCGCGGCGGCGCCGGTGCTGCTCGCCGTGGAGCAGCTGCGCGCCGCCACGTCGCCGCCGCAGTCGACCGACAAGACCACCGATCTCATCTACATGTCCGCCACCAAGCTCGCGGGTCTGCTCCGCTCGCGGCAAGTGTCGGCGGTGCAAGCCGTCGAAGCGTTCATCGAGCGCCAGCTCGCGGTCAACGACCTGATGAACGCCGTGGTCATGAACAGCTATGCGCGCGCGCGGCAAGAGGCGAAGGCCCTCGACGCGCGCGCCGCGCGCGGCGACTTCGCGGGCCCGCTGCACGGCGTGCCGATGACGATCAAGGATTCGCTCGACACCGCGGGCGTGATCTCGACCGGCGCGACCTACGGCCGCCAGCAATACATCCCGGAGAAAGACGCGACCGTCGTCGCGCGCGTGCGCGCCGCTGGCGCGATCCTGCTCGGCAAGACCAACACGCCGGAGTTCACGCTCGGCGGCTTGAGCGGCATCAGCACCGCGAGCAACTTGCTGTACGGCTCGTCGCACAACCCGTATGACCTGACCCGCAGCACGTCGGGCTCGTCCGGCGGCGCCGGCGCGGGTGTGGCCGCGGGCCTCGCCGCTTTCGACATCGGCTCGGACTGGGGCGGCTCGATCCGCGGCCCGGCGCACAACAACGGCATCGCCGGCATCAAGCCCACGAGCGTGCGCGTGCCGCGCACCGGCCACATCGTCGACTACGGCGGCATCTTCGACCTCTGGCAGCAGCTCGGTCCGATGGCGCGCCGCGTCGAGGACCTCGCGCTGATCACCCCGATCATCAGCGGCCCGGACTTCCGGGACGCTTCGTGCGCGCCGGTGCCGTGGGCCGATCCCGCGGCCGTCGACGTGGCCAAGCTCAAGATCGCGTTCGTCGTGGACAACGGCGCGACGGGCAACGGCTCGACGACCGACGACACGAAGAAGACGGTGCGTCAGGCCGCCGCGTGGTTGCAGGGCACGGTTGCGAGCGTCACGGAGGACGCTCCGACCGACGTGCTGATGCAGCTCTCCGACGCGCGCCGGCGGCTCACGCGCGGCGACGGCGGCGCGTTTTACCAACGCCTCGTCGACAAGTGGGGCACCAAGAACTACTCGCCCGCGCGCCAACGGCAGAACCAGACCAACACGCCACTCACGTCGGCCGAGATGGTGCAGGCGTGGGAGGACCAAGACCTCGCGAAGTCGAAGATGCTCGCCTGGATGAAGCAGTACGACGCGTTCATCTGCCCGGTCGCGGGGCGGCCCGCGCAGCCGATCGATCAGGTCAGCGGCGGTGACGGCGGCGGCGGTGGCGGCGCCGGCAACGGTTGGCCGTACACGGGCGTGTTCAACACGACCGGCTGGCCGAGCGTCGTCGTGCGCTGCGGCAGCTCCACCGACGGCAAGTTGCCGATCGGTCTGCAGGTGGTCACGAAGCCGTGGCGCGAGGACATCGGCCTCGCGCTCGCCGCGTATCTCGAGACCAAGTCCGGCGGCTGGCAGAAGCCGCCGATCTAGCATGCGCGATCCACAGTCGCTGTCAGGCACCAAAGGCGTCAGACACCAGAAGCGCCAGACGCGCGCGGCGGACCTCGTGTTTCGTGCGCTTGCGCTCGGCGGGTTGCTGGTGCTCGGCGTCTGCGCTGCGCAGCTCGCGCGCGCCGCGGAGCCGGCATTCGACGTCGTCGACGCCACGATCGCCGACGTGCACCGCGCGATGCTGCGCAAGGAGCTCACGTCAGAGCAGCTCGTACGCATCTATCTCGCGCGGATTGCCGCGTACAACGGCACCTGCGTCAAGCAGCCCGACGGACTGCTCGGCCGCGTGGAGACGATTCCGAATGCCGGTCAGCTCAACGCTCTGCAGACGCTGAACCTGCGGCCCGCGGCCCGCGCCGCGCTCGGCTTCGACGCGCGCAAGGCGCGCAGCATGACCGACTCCGCCGATGTCGACCCGAACATGCCCGACGCGCTCGAGGCGGCCCGCGAGCTCGACCGCAAGCTCGCGGCCACCGGCGCGCTCGTCGGCCCGCTGCACGGCATCCCGATCGCGATCAAGGATCAGTTCGACACGTTCGACATGCGCACCACGTCGGGCGCCGACGCTGCGTACGCGAACGACCGGCCGCCCGCGGACGCGACGATGGTGCGGCGGTTGCGCGAGGCCGGCGCGATCATCCTCGCGAAGGCCAACATGGGCGAATACGCGGGCGGCGACCGGAGCTCGTTCGGCGGCACGTTCTGCAATCCGTACGACACCGAGCGCACGCCGGGCCGCTCGAGCGGCGGCTCGGGCTCGTCGGTGGCCGCGAACCTCGTGATGTGCGCGATCGCCGAGGAGTCGGGCCCCTCGGCGCGCAATCCCGCCAAGAACAACAACGTCGTCGCCCTGTCGCCGACGCAAGAGCTCGTGAGCCGCGCCGGCATGGTGCCCGCGTCGTTCATGAACGACCGCGTGGGACCGATCTGCCGCACCGTCGAAGACGTTGCGCGCGTGCTCGACGTGATCGCGGGCTACGACCCGAAGGACGAGCTCACCGCGTTCGGCGTAGGCCGCGCGCCGCCCAAGCCGTATCGCGACTACGCGGCCGCGCCGAGCCTCGACGGTATGCGGATCGGTGTGCTGCGCGAGTACATGGACAAGACGCTGTTCACGAAAGCCGACGCCCAGAGCATCGACATCGTCGAGCGCGCGCTCGGCGACTTGCGCAAGGCGGGTGCGACCATCGTCGATCCCGGCCCGGGCGGCGCGTTGTTCCAGAGCTGCGTCGCGAAGTACGCGCCGTCGGCTGCTAGCGGCATGTTGGTGCACCAGTTCCCGAAGCTCTTCCCCGTGGATGCGGCCGGCAAGCCGACGGCGGACCACGTGCCGGCGCTCGTTGCGCTGTCGCTCGGCGGCGGCGAGCTCCCGCAAGGCCCCACGATCCGCGGGCTCGGACCGGCTGAGACAGTCGGCGAACGAAAGTTTGCGCTGAGTCGCTACTTGGCGCAGCGCGGCGACGCGAACATCCGGTCCCTCGACGACCTGATCGCCAAGTCCACCTTCTTCACAGACGTGCGACCCGACAGCGGCTTCTCGGACAAGCGCAAGGGCCTCGTCGACGCGAACGACGACAAGACGTTCGACATCGGCGCACGTCTACAGAACCGCTTCGCGCTGCAGCAGATCACGCTGCAGTGCATGGCGATGCTCGATCTCGACGCCGTGACCTATCCGACCAGCAACATCCCGGCAGCGAAGCTTGGCGCGCCGACCGAGCCCACCGTGAACGGCCGGCAGTCGAACGCGTGGGCGCTGCTCGGCGCGAATGGTTTTCCGGCGATCGCCGTGCCCGCGGGCTTCACCACGGAGGTCTACGACCGGGTGGTCGACGCGGCGTCGAAGGACGGCACGAAGCTCGTCGGGCCCGTCGCGGCCAAGCTGCCGGTCGCCATCGACTTCCTTGCGCGGCCGTTCGACGAGCCGACGCTGTTCAAGATCGCCGCGGCGTACGAGGCGGCGACGCACCATCGGACGCCCCCGCCGGGGTTCGGAGCGATTCCGGCGCGCGTATCTTCCACCGCGGAGTAGCTCGTGAGCGGCGGAGTGCCGCGCGCCCGTCGCCGATGATCGACTTCGGGATCACGCCGGCGGAGTTCCGCGCGAGCTGGTTCGAGAAGCAGCCGCGGCTCACGACAGCCGCACTGCGCGGGGCGCCCCCGTTCGCTTGGTCGGAGCTCGACCAAGTGCTGCACACGATCGAGCCCGCGCCGCCGATCTTCCAGCTGTTCAACCGCGGCGAGGTCGCGCCCGAACGCTACACGGAGCGCGTGGTCGAGCTCGGCGCGCCGCGGCTCACGCTCAACAAGCGCCGGTTCTACGCCGAGCTCGGTGCGGGCGCGACGCTCGTCGTCAATCGCTTCGAGAGCCACTCGCTGCGCGCAATGAAGCTGTGCGCCGAGGTCGGCCGGTTCGCGTCGGCGCAGACGATCGGCAACGCGTATCTGTCGGTGGGCGGCCGCGGTACGTTCGGCACGCACTGGGACACGCACGACGTGTTCGCGATTCAGCTGATCGGCCGCAAGCGTTGGCAGGTCTTCGCGCCGACTTTCCCGTTGCCCCTCAGCGTTCACACGAGCCGCGAGAGCCGCCAGGCATGCCCGCCGACGCCCGCGCTGGACTGCGTGCTGGAGCCCGGCGATCTGCTCTACGTCCCGCGCGGGTGGTGGCATCACGCGATCCCGTTCGACGAGCCGAGCTTGCACTTCTCCGTCGGGACCTACGCGCCGACCGTGTACGACTACGTCCTCTGGGCCTGCGCGCGGCACTTGCCCGCGGTGCTCGGCGCGCGCCGCTCGCTGAGCGAGAGCGTGAGCGCCGAGGAGCTCGATGCCGTGCTGCAGGCGTTGACCGACGTCGTGCTAGCGCCCGAGCGGCGCGCGGAGTACGAGCGCGAGATCGCGAGCGCCGCGCACGTCGCGCCCGAGTTTCACACGGAGCTGTTCCTTGCCGCGGGCGCGGAGGGCTTGGTCGACGGCACGACGCTGCGCTTGAACCCGGGGCATCATTGGGATCCGACGACGTCGGAGCTCGTGGTGAATGGCGCGTGGCTGCGCCTGCATCCGCTCACGCGGTCGATCGTGGCCGCGCTCGCCGAGGCCGCGCTGCCGATCGAGGAACTGTGCGCGCGCCTGCCGAACGAGGTGCCGGAGGCGATCCGCGCGGCGGCGCTCGAGCTTGCGCTGCACGATATTGTTTCGATCGATCCGTAGGTTCGCGGTCGGTGCGGCGGCCGGGAGTTTAGATATATATATCCCGCGGAAAAAATGTCGGCGATGGCGATCGGTCTTAGCCGGCGTCGGGTTGACCCACCCGCGCTATCAAGGCGTCGATACGAGCGGGCACTGTGAACGCTTCGGCGACTTCGCTGTTGAGATTAGGGGCCTGAGCAAGTCGAGCGACCTGCGTCCGGTTGAGGAACGCAACCTTCTCCAGTAGGCCCATATTCGCCTGGAACGCTCCCATCCGGTCGAGGTTATTAAGCGCTCGATCAAGGCGTCCGCCATTCTCGATGATGGCGAGTACGGCGAGGTCGATCCGATTTCCTTGCCAGTAGCCCAGTTCGGTGCTGTGCGTTAAGTCTTTGTGGCTAAGAACTCGAAAAACTCACTTGGCTGAAGCTCACCTTTTCTCACTCGCTCTATGAACTCTTCGTGAGCATCCATCATCTTCCGATCTCGAACTACTACGGTCGGTTGCGCACGCGTTTCGCGAAATTCATCGCGCCAACGCTTAGCAGCCTTTCGCACGCGAACGAACGTCAAAGACAGATTCGTTCGAATATCCTCCTGGGATGTCGCGAGATACTGGCTTCCTCCCATGCGCGTGGATTCGCCGGGGATGACTTCAAAACTCGACTTTCGCGAGCGCAGAAAGGGCTTCGTCTTTGCGTGTAGAGCCCCGAGGTCTATTTCGCTGTCCGCAAAATAGACGTTCGCGCTAGCTGAGCACATCTGTAGGCTGTTCAGCTCGTAAACATCGCGTCGGTCCGTGATCTCAATGACCTCCCGTTTCCTATCTCCCACGCGATAGACGGCTGCATCATAGAAAAGCGCTATCTTGTCCGGCCCGAGCGGAAAGAAAATCTGCAATCCCTTGCTCGGCATACCAGTGTTACTGACAAATCTTCTAAAGAAGAAGAACTGGTTGTACATCACAATCGGGTTATCTGAAGTTATGAAGCTCTCGCCACACCTTGAGAACAGGAGCTTGCATTCGAGATCGAGTAGCAGGGGATAACCCTGGATGGCAGCTTGTAGCGCGAACACCGCCGGGTCTTTGATCCCAATCTTGACCTCGGAGAGGTCGAGCCCCTTCATCTCCGCGTCTTGTGCGAGTACGTGCTGCATGAGGTTGTTGCTCATCTCATTGACGAGTTCTGCCGAGTGCGTGGTTCTTGCCGATTGCATGGCCAGATAGAGAATTAGAAGCAGGAAACCGGACGTGCCAGGCGGAGGTAGACTTCCGATCTCGTCAATGGCTCGGAACAAATCGGCGGCCATACCTTCGCTCTGGCTCAACGCTCGTTCCACATCGGAATCGCGGCCATAGAAATAGTCCCGGTAACATTGATTACTAAGATTTGCGGAAAGAATCGTCTTGGCCGACCGAAGGTTGTAGAGGTTTATGCTCTTGCCATCGGTCGAGAAGCGCTTCAAATAGAAGCGTGGCACATAGTGATGTTTCTTGTTGTTTGGCACGATACTAAACGCTGCTGTCCGAGCAATCACCGAGCGGGGCCGTGGCCGTTATGAGAGACGACGCGTTCAGAATGTTTGGGTACTACGGAGCAATGCGCGGGTGCTATTCCGCCATGCCCGACGATGAGAAAGAAGCGCTGCTCGCCTGGGAGAAAGGGCACGTGGACGGCTCCGGCGCGTTTGCCAGCAGCGATTGGCCCGGCTGGGCTAAGTATATCGGCCCGATCCCGGACCCAACACCCGATAAGAAATCGTCTTTCGCTCATATCTACCTGATTCGAGCATCGACTGGCGAGTGCAAGATCGGCGTTTCGAGAAATGCACAAACTAGGCTTGCCCAACTTCAAACGGCTAGCCCCGTACCACTGACATTGCTTCATTGTTTTCCAGCGATGAACGCCCGTGGTGTGGAAGCTGAATTGCACAAGCGCTTTGATGTAAAGCGAGTGAGAAACGAATGGTTTCTGCTATCCGCGGAAGACATCGCGGTAGTGTGCGCGATTGCGGCACGGTGATGAGCGTGGAGAACGACTCTTACCTGAGCGAACTCCGCCGATACGGCCGCGAGTCACTCACCTTCTTCTCGAATCAGAACAAGCCTGAGCGCGAACGCTGCGTCGTACGTGCCTTCTTCCGAGCGCTTGGTATTCCATTCAACGAGAGTGATCTGCTCGTGCAACAGGAAGAACCCATTGACGTTGCGGCGCTGTCTTGCCGATTTCAGGTTACAGAAGTGCTCGATCCGGACCGGAAGCGTCAACGCGAATACGCCGAACGCTTAGCGCGTGTCGAATCAACCCAAGATGCCGCGGACCTCCTAGAACCCTGGAAGAACCCCCGGCCACTCTCCTATTCGGAGATTGCTGAAGGTGTGCTAAGTCGGCTCGCACACAAGACCCCACAACTTGGAATCGACGCGTTGGTGTACTTCAATCGGCGAGGGACGTTCCCCGATATACGCTCGCAAATTCCCGATCTGTCGCGTTTTGAGTTGCCCGCGTGGCGCTCGATCTCTGTCGTGTCTCTGCCAATTGCCTAGTCATGGCCTCGACCAGCGACGCGCCTTCCGCTCTCCGAAACGCTGTCGGCATACCGCAGCAACGTTGGACGAGGCCGGACGGCTGGTTCGAGGCGGCATGATCCAATTCCGCGAGAGACACCCCAACATGGCTAGCGACTAACGACGGGTGCGAGTATGTCTTCCGACTTACATCTAGTCCCGGAACACATCAAGAAGCTATTCAGGTCGTCCGTTCTGGAAGAGCTGCATGGCCTTTCGTCTTTCGATGTGTTCGAACTCGAACTGTTCGACTGGTATGTGAGAGAAACGGAAGCAGTGCTCCAAGCGATGCTTGCGGCAGAAAAGCAAGCGGTAAAAGAACAGTACGACGCCGGCGGGAGCAGTGACGAAGTTAACGATAGCGGGATCGTTGCGGCCGAGTACTACCAAAAACGAGTGCGGTTTTCACACGTCATCTATCTTACGTCCCTTCTCGAAACGTTCCTTGAGGGCGAGTGCGCCCGCCTGAAGGCTGCTTTAGGAGAGAACAACATACCCTTCGGCCTAAAGGATCTAAAAGGCGATCAGTGGTCCAAGAGACGCAAGTTCTTGGAGCGCTATGGAAGTTTTCAGATATCAAAGCAGCTCTTGCCGGAAGTGGCCGACTTGATCGCGCTAAGGAACAACATCGTCCACACGAACGGAACTGTCTCCGAGCTACTGCCTGATGTTCTAAAACGGCTGTCACAACGTCCCGGAATTGGACTTGCTAGTCTAAGCGTGCAGGTGGAGGCGGAGTACATTGCCAAGGCCTTGTCCGCCGTCAAGGCTTACTGCAACGACATCAGTGCCAAAGTAAGTAGCGCGATAAAGCGGCTAATAGAAGTCGAAGACAAGTGACTACGTAACCTCCCCATGCCTGTAAGTAAAGCGCAGATATTGGATGAGCTACGACGCACCGCAAAAGCGAATGGCGGTGTCGCGCTCGGGTGGCGGCGTTTCGAGGGGGAAACAGGCATTGCCTACCACGACTGGTACGGGAGGCTATGGACACGCTGGAGTGATGCGGTACGCGAAGCTGGGCTCCGTGCGAATAGCATGTCGGAAGCGTACGACGAGACGTTTCTACTCGAAAAACTGGTTACCTTGACGCGCACTCTCGGGCGCGTACCGACAACCGGTGACCTTCGTCTCGCCTCCACTACCGACGACACCATTCCCTCGGAGAAGGTCTTCCGACGTCTCGGCCAAAAGGCCAGTCGGGCTAAGCGCATCATAGCTTTCTGCGAAGCGACGCCAGGCAAGGACGATGTCGCAGCTCTTTGGAAAGCGATCACCGCAACGGCGGCGGTCAACGCCAACGCTGATGATGAAACGGTCACCCAAGCTGTGGTTGGCTACGTGTACCTTCTACAGCACGGTTCCCGACACGAGTACAAAATCGGTCGAACCAACAACGCAATTCGTCGCGAGGGAGAGATTGGGATCGAGCTGCCCGAGCAAGTGAGGCCCGTACACTACATTGAGACGGATGACCCCTCTGGCGTTGAGAACTATTGGCACAGGCGCTTCGCTGCGAAGCGCAAGCAGGGCGAATGGTTCGCCCTTGCGCCGGAGGATGTTCGAGCTTTCAAGCGGTGGAAGCGTATCTACTGACACCTCGATGGATCACAGCTCAACGACCATCTACACGCAGTTAGATTCCACGGGTCCATGTCCGCGCCAAATTCAGTCCCGCCGCTCCACTCGTACTTGCCGAGGCAACCCGCGCACACGTACCAGCCGGCTGGATATTGCATCTACTGCGGTTCTATTTCTGACTTGTCGGACGAGCATATTGTCCCTTTGGGGTTGGGCGGCCGCGTGGTGTTGCCGCAATCTAGCTGCTCAGGTTGTCGAACGAAGACAAGCAGATTCGAGCGCACTTGCCTTCGCACAATGTATGGGCCGCTTCGCCTGCTCTACGATCTACCTTCTCGACGGAAAAACGAACGGCCAGAGACTTTGCAGCTAAAGGTCAAACGAGCCGAGAATTCCGAGTGGGAGTACGTTCCGGTTCCTCAAGACCGCTACCCCTTTTTGATCACGTTTCCTTACTTTGAAGCTGCGGGCGCGCTTTGCGAGACGCGTGAAGCAGAGGCCGGGGGGCCTGCAACGCGGCGTCTCTGGATTCGCGGTGCGTCGCCGCACCACAACTTCGACGAGCTGCTTCAGTCACTCGTGTTGGAACTCGGGGTTCACGCGGTAATGCCTGAATCCAGGGCTGACATTTCGGCGTTCTGTAGCCTTCTCGCGAAAGTCGCGTTGTCGTATGTCGTCGCAGAGACTGGTCTGTCAGCCGTGGGATCGAGGCTCGCCCGTGTAGCGCTTGGCGAAGACATGAACCACTGTCTGCACTATATCGGTAGCGTCGCCACGGATGAGCCTAGTTCTGATGTTCTGCACGAACTCTCGCTCACGAATCATGAGCGGAGCGGCTCGATCCTTGTCCGACTCCGCTTGCTAGCTAGGTTGGGTACGCCGACCTATTTCGTTGTCGTCCCACGGTGATACGCCGCTCCCGGTCGAGGGCGCGAACAAGGGTATTTTCCGCGGGAGTTATCTATACCCCCGACGCGGCGGCCGTTACGCTCGTAACCAACGAATTATTATTAGAAAAGGCGCGCATTACTGGGTAAAATAATGGGGTATCCACTTAGCTCCACCGACCACTACATATTGGGTTCAGGACGTTTTTGCGATCGCCCGGTAGGTCACGGGGTTG
>Ga0137409_10001440_pt1 | contig 25786 bp, 18 predicted proteins | sample CZODoug1_16funga_FD_122059 | JGI IMG/M metagenome (GOLD analysis project Ga0137409, IMG submission 122059) | Vadose zone soil fungal communities from Angelo Coast Range Reserve, California, USA - CZODoug1_16fungal (Hybrid Assembly) | ecosystem: Environmental > Terrestrial > Soil > Vadose zone...
CGGACGCGAACGACATTCTCTTTGTTATTTCTGCGGGAAATCTGGAAGGAGCCGAGTGCCGGCAGGAGTGGCAGCAAAATCCGGACGAGGTTCTGAGATACCTGGCCGCACGAAGAAGCGCCGATACCGTCCTGCAGCCGTCGGAAAGCAGCCGCTCGATCGCCGTGGGCGCCCTGAATCCTCCCGGATGTGCGCCTCGATTGTCAGGGGTTCCGGCAGCGTATTCAAGGAGAGGGCCGGGGCTTCGCGTCGGGGTGAAGCCGGATGTTGGACACTTTGGAGGTGCACAGACGAGAGGGGCAGCGGTCGCGACCGGCCTACAGGCCTGGGACGGTGCGGGCGCGACGATACACGTTCAGGGGACGAGCTACGCTGCGCCGTTGGTCGCGAAGGCACTGGCTTCGCTTGAGGCACAGGTAACGACGCCCATGAGCCGGGAAACGCTCATCGGTATGTTAATCCACAGCTGCAACTTGCCGCCCGCTCTTGGAGAAAAGGCACTGCGAGAGGTCGCCCGACAATTCACCGGGTTTGGAATGCCGATGTGCAGCAAGTCGATGCTCGATACTCCAGATCACAGCATCACTCTGGTTTTTTCCGATGTGCTAATGGCACGGCAGCGGCTCGAGTTTCAGTTTGCTTGGCCGCAAGGGTTGGTGGACAAGAATACCGGCGCATGCCGCGGTGCAGTGCGCATGACGCTGGTTTACCGCCCGCCGCTAAACCGGGCTTTCGGCGCTGAGTTTGTCCGAGTGAACGTGGACGCGCACCTTGGCCAGGAGGAGAAAAATAGTTTCAAGAATCGAACCAAGCAAGCCCATCTCCCTGGTGAGGGAGGCGAGGCACCCTTCGAGCACGAGCTGATCGAGCACGGATTGAAGTGGTGGCCGATCAAATCCTACGAGGCGCGCTTCCCGACAGGGAAGGGCAAGTCTTCGAACTGGCGGCTGTCCATCGATGCCATCGTGCGCGCTGAGGATATTTTTCCTGCGGTTGGAGTGCCCTTTTCGTTGATCGTGACAATCTCGGACCCCAGAAAAAGCGCACATGTATTCAATGAACTTCGTCAGCACCTGTTGAGTCACCGAGTGAACATCGCGGACATCCGGATCGCTCCGAGAGTGCGAGTGCTGGGTTAATCTGGGAAGACTGAAGTTGGGAACAAGTCGGGACTTATCGGGACAAGACTTTCATGCGGTCGAGCCTTATCAGCCAGATCAAGCTTCCGTGATGGTCCGAGCAGGTTTAGAAGTTAGAAGAATGCCGCTGCTTTGCCGCGACGATGCAAGGTGACCAACATGGTTCTTCTGTCGGGTTACGTTGTGGTGTTCAACTCGCTATTCTTTTTGGTGCGTTTATAATATGAATACGTGGTCGAACGGATACGAAAGGAGTTCGCGATGACCGATACAAAACCGAACCCCGAACCAGCAAGCTTCTCGGTGGAAATTACGTCCTCGGGCAACCGTCCGCGACCGCAATTCCGCGCGGATGTGAATGCGGCTCTACAAGAAGCGGCGGACGAGTTTCGTGCCGCGCACGAAGCGCATTCCGTCGAGGTGTCCGGGATTGCAGATGGTGGGCTTTTCGCACTGGGCGCGGCGTGGCCGTGGGTGATTCATATCGGCGGCACGATCATCGGCCACTTGATCTACAAAGCCGGGGAGGAAGCCGCGGGTGCAGTCGGGAAGGAAGGCGGCAAGAGCTTCTACGAGTATCTGAAAGAGGCTCTTCGAAAGCGGAACCTGAAACTAGGGACACCGTACGATCTGCGTTTGTTCCCCGATCCAAACCATCCGCTCGCTTCGCTTCCGCCGCCTCCTCTGAAGCCTAAATCGCAAAAGCGTAAACCGAAGAGCAAGTCTAAGCGGCCCAAAGTGAAGAAGCGCGAAAGCCGTTAGAAATTCTCTCGAATGAGCCACGCGGTCGAATTCTTTGAGGATCCAACGCCGAGCGGCGAGGCGGGTGTGTGGATTCTGCAAGTGCTCGCAGAAGCGATGCATGACCTTCTGTCGCAACATACCGTCCCAGTGATGTTGGATTGCGCGCAGATTGGGATAGGGATCGTCGACCTTCCGCGGATTCTGGGTTTTTTTGTGGTGTACCGGCTTCGATCAGTGGGTTTCCATCCCGAAACACTCGCGAAAGAGCGGGAAGCCGTTTTGCAGACGATCTGGGGAGATTTTCTTGGCGAAGAAAGGATCAAACGGCTTGGTCCCAAAACGCAGGGCCTGCTGAAAGCCGCTGCGGCGAGCACCCAGCGTAAGCTCGAGAAAGGAAAGTTTGAATTTTCCTGGCTTGAGCGATGCCACGCGCGCGCGCGTTCGTTCTTGGACGGGTTGCTGGCGTCCCGGCCGCTCGCGGGCATGCATTCTCTCCCGGAGACGAAGGTTCGGGTCGTTGAAGATCCGTCCGGGCGCAGATACTGCGCCAGCACCCAGCCGGGACACGGCGAGATTCAATGGGCCCACCAAAATGTGGCTCACGCGTTGACGCAGATGCTCCTCGCCGAGCGTGTTCTGTTCCATGAGTATCTTTCGCACGTGATACCGCGCAATCCGGCCCTCGGAAGGTCCGTCACGGAAGACTGGCTTGTGTCTCTGCTCGAGGACCTTTATTTCGGGGGAGAGGGCGAACCGTACTGGCTGGGCGCGTTGTGGACGACTCTGCGCGAGGATCTGGAAGACTACGTGGAGAAGATGGAAGCGGGAAGTATGCTGGACCCGGTCAAAAGCAAGGGCATCAAGGGCGTGGCAACTGTGGCTTCGGATTTGCTCCGAAACGCCCCGGACCCGTATTGGCGCTTCACCGAGAAGTTGGTTGCTATTCCAGTCGAAGAGGAAGTCGAGCAGATCCTCGTGGACCTCCTCGGATATCTGGCTACGGTCGGTCCCGGGGAAGCGGAAAAAGCGCTAACGCGTAAATATAAGACAGTTAAGGAGTTACACCAGTGGCTCGGCCTGGGCGGTAGCAAATAGAATATTTGATTGACAGGAATCAATTAATATGCGATATTGATTCCGTCATGAGCACCTCACTTCAGCAGTATCGGCTTCGCAAAGCAGCCGTGCAGATGCGGCGGTTCACGGCGGAGGACTTGGCGTCGGCGTCCAAATCCGGTCTCACCACTGTGCAGAAGTTCGTCAATCGCCTCGACCAGGAAACCGGCTCGCTTAAGAAAGAGAATCTTGCTACGGGTGCGCCTGGTCGTCCCGTTGTGTTGTATAGCCTGACGAATGCGGGCATTCGCAAGCTGGCAACCGAGATCGCTCCGATCGCGAAAGACCTGAATGAAGCTGTGCCGGAGGCTGCTCCGATCTCGGTCACTGCGCCAGTCGAGTCGGCCGACCCTTTGCTGGGTACGGGTCTCGGGCGATGGATTCCGGCCTTTACGAGTAACCTTGAGTGGGCAACGAAGGCTGGTGCAGCCCGTGTGTTCATTGAAGCCGGGCAACCGGCGCTCTTGCGGGTGGAGAACAAAATCGAACGGTCAGAGGGAGACCCTTGGAGCGCAGAAAAGATCAGGTCGGTCTTGCGGGACACCCTGAATGAGTGGCAAGTGCAACAATATGGATCTCGTGGCTGGACGGCAGGGGCGCCCGAATTCTTTGACGATGCCCGGTGGGGAATCCGCGTGAAGAGGGTGGGCGGAAGTCCAACGGTGGAACTGAAGCGGATGCCCGCAAACGTTCCGACGATCGAAGACCTGTATCTTCCGCCTCTTGTCGGTGATCTTGCGGAGAAGAACACGGGGCTCGTGCTCCTCACGGGGATCGGACGAAGTGGGCGGAGCCGGGCGATGGCGGCGATGGTCGACCGGGTAAATCGAACCCGAGCCAACCGGATCGTTACCCTCGAGGAACCGATTCTGTATGTCCACAAAACGCAACGGTCGATCGTCGAGCAGCGCCAAGTTGCGCTCGATGTCCGGGATATTGCGTCGGGTTTAGAGCAAGCGCTCGAAGATTCCGCCGAGGTTCTGGCGGTGAGCGAGCTGGCGGACAAAGAGAGCGTGGCGAGGGCGCTGGCGGCGGCCGAGCATTCCCTGATAATCGCGCGGGTGACGGCCGCTGACCCGGCGGGCGCGCTGCGCAGAATGGTCGGGTTTTTCCCGGCGGAAGAGCAAGAGCGCATTCGGATTCAGATCGTGTCGAATCTGAGCGGTGTTGTGGCGCTGTCCGGACTTGAGCCGCAACGAGGCCACGATCCGGTGGCGGCTGCAGCGGTTGTGCTTGTGGACAGGAGCGTCCGCACGACGCTCATCGACGACCCGCACTTTGAGCGGTTCAATATTCGATTTGAGATCGACACTCCAACGACGCAGTCGCTAGCCACCTCGATTGCCGAATTGCAGAAGTTCGACCAGATTTCCGAGTCGACAGCGGAGAAGTACCGGTGGCAAGTGACTGCCGCGAACGACTACTTGGTTGCAAACGCCGAGCCCAAGCAGGCGGCGAAAGGTTAGGTGAGCTACGGATTCGCCTGACCATGACGGCAACATTCGCGAACGCCGAGGCAGTACGGTCTCAGGAGAGAAATTGGATGCCGATTAATCTCGCCAAACTATTTGTTGTGGGCATCTCTTCAAGGGCTTTGTTCGACCTTGAGGAGGAAAACCGTATTTTCGATACCGAGGGTTTGCGGGCATTTAGCAAGTATCAGCTCGATCACGAGGACGTTGTCCTCCGTCCGGGCTCAGCGTTTCCTCTCATCCAGAGCCTGCTGGGGATCAATGGCATTCTCAAGAGGCATAGGGTCGAAGTGATCTTGCTTTCGAGGAACCACCCGGACGTAAGCCTCCGTGTCTTCCATTCTATTGATCATTACAAGCTTGAAATTACCCGCGCAGCGCTGACCGGGGGAGACCCGCTAGCGCCGTACCTGAGCGCGTTCAAGACGAGCCTGTTCCTTTCGCAGTCTGCCGAAGACGTGCAATTGGCCGCGAATCAAGGCATCGCAGCCAGCCTGATTTATTCGCCACCGCGGGAAATGCAGCCTGTTCCAGCGCAGATCCGGATTGCGTTTGACGGCGATTGCGTATTGTTTTCCGATGAAGCGCAAAAGATTTATGACGAGAAGGGCCTTGCGGCCTATCACGAACACGAAAGGACAAACGCGAGAAAGGAACTGCCAGCGGGGCCGTTTGCGGAGCTTTTGAAGCTGTTGTCCGAAATCCAAGGGGAAGATGCGAAGAGCTCTCCCGTGCGTATCGCGCTGGTCACCGACCGGAACGGGCCTGCGCACGAGCGCGCCATCCGAACGTTGCGCAAATGGGATGTCCGCATCGACACGGCCCTGTTCCTTGGGGGAGCGCCGAAAGTAGATTTTCTGACGGCGTTTGGCGCTCATATATTCTTTGACGACAAGAAGGAATACTGCGAACTCGCTGCGAAGCAAGTTCCCACCGGGAGGGTGTTCTCGCCGATTCCCGCCAACGTGGAAGTGGGCGTGCGGCTTGAGAAGATTGAAGATGCAGCCGGTCAGGAGGAATTTCTTTTGGTTTGCCGTGAATACTTGAAGAAGGAGTATCCAGAGGCCGAAAGCGGGTTCATCGTGTGGTACGAAACGAACGTCAAGGATTGGCCTTCGGAGATCCGATCCGCCTTCCTCGCGGAATTGAATGCCAGTGTCGAGGGCACGCCGGTTGGCAAGGAACGGATCGCAGTGGGCAAGGAGAACTCGGGCCAGGCAAAGCTGCACGGGTTTCTTGAGAAACTCGTCCACAAGCACCGGCCACGGTGAGAAGGCATGTTTGACGAAGGGTTCGTTTCAAAGAAGGTGCAAGATCTGCTGCTTCTAGCGAAGAATCGCGGTTCGTTCCGGCTGCCTGTCGAGCCCAGCGAGATAGCGAATCTGTGCTTGGTTGTGAGTGTTGAGGACCGACCGATGATTCCAGAGGGCGTGTTGGCTCCTGTCCCAGGAGGTTTCAAAGTATTTCTGCAAGACAACTTCGCCTCCGATCCCGGAAGCCGTATCCGAAGGCGATTTACTTTCGCGCACGAGCTCGTGCATACCTTCTTTTATTCAGTGGAGGGCAATTCACCACGGGCAATGAAGGGCGCGCCCCGAGGCCCGAAGCTCGAACGCTTGTGTCAATTCGGCGCGGGCGAGATCCTCGTTCCGGAATTCCTTCTAAAGCGGAATCTACCATCTGGCAAGGCCGCTTCGGCGGAGGACCTGCTTCAACTTGCCGCAACGTTCGATGTGTCACTCGAAGTAATCTTTCGACGAATTCAAAAGCTGGGCCTTGTCGCCGAGGATGAATTCGCGGCAGCGCTGGTAGACAGAGCGCAGGATGGAACGGAAATAGTCCAAGCTGCTTGCTATGGATCCCTGTTGCTATGCAATCTGCCGCGGCCTAAGCGAGGGATGGAATTTGATACGTGGGTGGAACCGTTGCGGGCGCTCGGAGGGCCGGACCTTGGATCTCGAGCTGCGATCACTACCAAGACAGCGGAGGTCCGGACGAGAAAAGTACACCGATCAAGGCGGTCCTACATTTTCGAGTTGAAGTTCGCTCGCCTAAAAAACCCGGAATAGAAGGTTCGCATCTGGCAAAATAGGCTGTCACATGTCAGCGGCTAGGTACAAGTTAGGTACAACTAAGAGGGGGGAAATAACGCTTCTTGTCCCGTAAGCGACGCCAAATAAAGCGTTTATGGGATTCAGGTGCTTGGTTCGGGACCAGGAGGCCGTTGGTTCAAATCCAATCGCCCCGACCATTTCTTTCACGGTCCAGCCCGGACACATGGGTTAGAAGCTGTGAAGAAACCCCACTGAATTTCCGCCTTGCAAAATAAAGAGTCTTCCGTAAGCTCGCGGCATGAAGTTTCCACAGGGGCAAATCAACAAGAAGCACCCACTTGCTGGACAATGCCTGAAGCAGAAAGACAACCTGCGTTACTGGAAGAGACCTTGGGCAAGCTTTCGAGAAAATCCAAGAAAATCTGATACCGCGATGGCCGTGCGTTACGCACTGGGGCGGTGGGACGCCTTGATGCGTTTCAGTGACGATGGTCGCCTGGAGATCGACAATAATGCCGCGGGACGCTCGTTGCGCGCCGTGGTTTTAAGTCGCAAAAATTATTTGTTCGCGGGATCGGACGCCGGGGGCGAGCATGCGGCAGCGATCTCCAGCCTGATCGGAACAGCAGAACTCAACAACCTCGACCATGAAGCGTACTTGCGCGAAGTGCTCTCGCGCATCGCCGATTGTCCCATCAACCGCATCCAGGAACTGCTGCCCTGGAGCCTCGCCGCAGAGCTCGCTGGAAGTTCACGGAGCGCAGCTAGTCAAATACAGCTCGCCAAGACGGCCCTCGCATGACGCTTCCGCAGATCCAGCTCCTCGTCATCGATCTTCCGGCCCTCCAGGCCCCACAATCTGCGCCGGCTTGTATCTCTTCGTCGGTACACCAGCGTTTCCTCCAGACTGAATTCTCTCATTCTCTCTAACTCTCGCTGGTACAAAACTCCCATTTCCTAACAACGCTTCGAATAGGCAATTCGCAATTTGTTTATATATGGAGGCTTCCGCGATGGGTCTCAGATAAGAATAAGGAATACTCTTAGGCGTCATGTAAAATATCTCCAGCGCCCTGAAGAAACCCTCCAACCAACTCTTACCGCGATCTCGCAGGGAACAACTATTTAGAAGGCAATGCTTTACCAAAAGATCTTCATCCAAACGGACAGGATTGCCCGCGCTGAGTAAACGCAAGTACAATTCAAAGTCCTCACATGTAGGAAGTCGCTCGTCAAAGCGCAGGCCCACGCGCTCGAATACGGCACGCGGTATTACTATTTGCGACATACTATGAACAAAACAAGATAATAACATTGACTGCAGAAAATCGGTCGGGACGATCGGAATGCAAGTTACGCTCTCCCTTATTCGCCCTCGTAAAGCCAGGTACCTGCCGCAATAACTAAATACTGCAGATTGATTTTCAGCTAGCGATGCAACTTGTCTTTCTAGATATGCGGCCCGCCACACGTCGTCACTATCGAGAAAAGCTATGATATTTCCCTTCGCGATTAATAATCCGCTGTTACGGGCTGCCGCTACTCCTTGGTTCGATCGATGCCGGACCGTACACACAGCGGGGAACTGCTTGGCGAGCCAGTCCGACGTATCATCTTTTGAACCGTCGTCAACCACAATTATTTCGTAATGCGTATAGGTTTGATCTATTACGCTCTGGATGGCTCTTCCCAGCACACCAATGCGATTGTACGTGGGAATTATAACGGAAACGAGCGGACCACTTTGAGCATGAGAGCCGTCAGTTCCCCTAACGTAATCCACACCAGCCTCCTGCTTCAGTGTGATGAGGGCATCCAATAAATCGACGTGTACCTTGAATTTGAAATGGGGCAGTTTTTCCTTTCCACGTTGTAAATCGAGACGGTAGAGTGACGGATGCCAGAGTAGTGAATTCGCTTGACGAGCTTGTCGATAAGCTGGCTTTAGAGACTGTTGTATTGCTCCCCGTTCGCGCGCGACCTCCAAGGCATGTTCTTATGGCAAGCCAACCGGCTTTCCTATCAGATTGAGCTTCCATATAGCTTGTTTAGATCAAATCACAGATAGTGTGGTAATGAAGAATTCCTGCCTGCATCTGTAAGCCGCTAAGAAAGCAAGTCCGAAATGAGCGCCATGCGGGCTCTCTGCCCACAATAGTACGGATTGTTCGTCTCCAATTCCGGCAGGATAACACGCACTACGTGAACGGGTTTGATTTCGTCCCGACTTAGATTGACGGCCACGATATGCTTTATACCGGCACGAATGATCATCTGCCGTATCCAGGTCAACTCCGTGTAGGCATCGTTAGAAATCATGCCCTCGACTTCGGGCAACGGGGTAGCACGGCCATCTTCGCCCTCCCAAAACAACTGTGCCGTGGCTCTAAGTGGAATCGGACGCTCATGTCGTCCCAGGCTGCGCGCCTGCACAGTCAGATCCTCTCGACCTGCGGCAACAGAACCCGCAACAGTCTGTGCCGCCTCAAGTATCGCCATATGAGTTGCGACGCCAGGGTTCGGGTGGGTTGCCCAACCCCGGCCGATTTTTCCATTCTTCCCAATATGTGCTAAGAACGTAGGGACACGAACTTCCGATGTGGTGTCCCAGACTCGGACGTTGTAATCGGCACGATGGAACCGTTCAGTCAAAATACGGGTATCGTCCGACAGCGTCGTATTGTCAATTCTTCGCGGCATTAGGCGGCGAGGGCTAAATCCCAGTCCTGGGTTCTCCACTTGCAGTTCGCTCATCCTTGTCGCATGCCGCTCAATATATTCACACATGGCATGAACCAGTGCCTCGGCAAGCGTAAACCCGGAGGCCAGTCCGTTAGTCGTGAAGACTACCCGAGCACCACGTTGGCTATAAAAGATATTGTTCTTACCGCAATTGAATGGATTTGCGACGGCTGCCAACGGCACAAATACAGCGCGACCGTCGATTAGGTCAAAACACTTCTCCCACGCAAACTCAAGATGTTCTTCGTAAATCGAGTCGTATGGTAGGTCGAGCATCCGCGGATCCAGGGCGTTCTCTCCGCGCAAGTTTGCGTACGATGTCCATATCGGCTCGCCCTTGTAGCGTTCCTGTGCCCATTTCTCGACCTCTTCCATAATTCCTCCGATAACAGCTCCCTCCTTCGTGTCGCTTTTTCCGGACCCGTAACTGCTCGACCAGGCACCATCCGGGCGAGCCGCCTGACTGATATGAACGCCTTCGAGTTCGGTAAGGCCCGCGATCATACCTACCCGAGTTATCCCTATAAGGGTCTTGAGCCGGTTCACTTGTTCATACGCTCGCGCGAGTGGAAGACAGAAGCGTTGATCGCCGGGTGCCTTGGGTGAAGATCGTAATCCAAACGCTTCATCAGCCGCCTGCCCAACCTTTTGGTTCTGATCAGCCATGGAGATAGCAGGCTGCTGAGCCTCAACCATGAGCCGGGCATTGGTTATCATTTCCAAAAAGTGCTGGATCTCATGTTTTGCTGCACCCATATCAATGAGGTGCTTCTGTACTTGGTACCAATTGGGCATGCAATGAAGACGACAGAGTATTCGCTTGGCGCTATCTGTTGCCTCATCCGAGGGCGTTTCTTTCCCTACCAGCTTTTTTAAACTCGCATATCTCATCGCTTCTCGTTTTAGAGCCATGTCATTGAAGAACAACTCACAACGAAGAGCTTTCATATACGCCGGAGTCGGATTGCATGCCAAGCGTAGGGCGATACGTTGCATGACGCCTTCATCTCTTAATTGCGTTGAAATATCCTTTAATCCTAAACCTAGGTCACTCATAGTGACTTGGATTTCCTCTCGCGTCTTCCATCCCCAAGTCGCGCAGAGTCGTCGGAAGTCCCTTTTCACTTCTTCTAGATTCTGCTGCGGTCGACGGGGCTCAACCTCAATAGGGAAAGCGGCAGATTGGTTTTGCGGCAGGAGGCGGATAATAGCATTCCTGGCATGCAACATATATCTGCCGGTCAACTTCAAGAAAAGCACGAGCTCGGCAAATGGTATTGCGTCACCCATCTCCCAAATAAGCACCGGAGCATCCACAGATATCTCAACCGGAGCTTTGATGCTGGAGAAATTATCCCTAGGCCCGTAATCCGGAGCGGTGCCGGCGCCGTCAATGGCCCCCGGAGTCGCTCGTGAGGTGGGCAAGTGCTGAACGTCAGCAAGGCGTTCAAGTAGCAGTTTGGCGTCTTCCCTCTTCAGATCAAGGCGCGTCAGGAGATTCAACAAATCTTCTGTATCTATCTTTTCATCAAGCTTGGCCTCTGCCAAAATCCGCTTGTATGTGCGATCGCGGTAATGCAGTTTCTTCGCTGCCGCGAGAATTCGCTCACTCACAGATGCGCTGATAGAGCCAGAGTGCAACAGGCGCTCTATGGCGTATCGCACATTCACCAAAGGAACCGTTAAAGGGACAAATCTGCTCGGATCAAAGATCAAAGCAACTTCGTCATCACCATCGATAATTCCCTTCCTGTACATCTCATAGATGTGACCGACGCCGTGCATTCCGGGAATCTCTACCGCACGCAGCGCTCCCATGCTCGAGCTTCCGAAGATTGTCACTCCGCGCTTTAGCGCATAGACAATTTCGCGTGGGCTGACCGCTTGATTTTGGTCGAAAACACCGTCGATCAGGCCGATTATGGCGCCACCGACAACCTTGGCCAAGTCACCCCTTCGGCAAGGTGGCCTGAAATCCGCATTCACGATCGCTCGGGCTTCATCGAGAGCGATCGATGGTCCAAGGAATACAATGGGGAGTCCACGATATGCACTCGATACGATGCTGTCGTCCATGATTGACCACCTCGTCCGATCTGGCTACCAATTGATGGCCTGGTTGGGCACTCTCTCAACGGGGTCGCATAGAGCGGATAAGCGTTTATTTACGCTCGATGGAATACACGGCCCCGTCCCATACGCGTCCCCGTGACAGGCAAGAACTTCGATGGCCAAATGGGAATGGATTGTGTGCTGAAATTGTCCCGAGCCCAGGTGAAAGTAACGGCTCTCGAGCGACTGCACGTTCCGCGAGCTGGGCACGGATTTAGTTTGCGATGCAGTGGTTCGGGGTTGCCCATGCTGCAACCAACCGCCGAAACAGCTCAGTGAACTTCAAGGGGCGCCTGCAGCGCCCTGGCGTTCCAAGGTGTGCTGAGCAGCTACCGCTACGCGTTCATCCGTTCCCGGCCAGTCGTCTATTCCTCAGAAAATAAGCCATAACCCTTTACTTTCAGCGAGCACGTTGCAGCTATTTTCATGGTTCGCTTGTGATTGGCAGAACCCATGAGCTATTCGTATCTCAGAGCTACTATAGGGTCGAGACGGGATGCTCTCCGCGCAGGTATCCAAGCCGCTATGGCGGCCACGCCTACCACCATAAGGGAGCCCACAGCATAGGTAAAGGGATCGCTAGATCGTAGCTCAAACAGTTGGCTCTGAAGAACACGCGTTGCAGCTAGAGCGGCTGGCAGTCCGATTGCCAACCCCGCAACAACCAACTTTAAACTATGTCCCAAAATCAACCTGCGGATATCCAGCGGCCTCGCACCCAGCGCTAGACGAACCGCGATCTCGCCCCTGCGCTGGTTCACGGCGTAAGAAATCACTCCATACATGCCCACCGTTACCAAAAGGAGTGCCAACACCGCGAATGATGCTAACAGCCGCATCGCAGAACGCGGCTGTGAAATGGAATCTTGTACGACTTCGCGCATCGATTGCATATGGCTCAAGGGTACGTCCGAATTCACCTCGACCACGATTTGGCGAATGAGCTCCATCATTCGGGACGGGTTAGTCGTCGCTCGAACGATCAAGGTCATCTCTGCCGTTGGCCTTATCGGCGTCGCAAAAGGAAAGTACGCTTGCCCTTCAACCGCTAAGGGATCCATCCCCAGGGCAGCAGGATGCACGTCGCCGGCAACACCCACAACCCTACGCCATCCCTTTTCCCAGATTCCCCGAATGTGTTTGCCAACGGGATCCTGGCCCGGCCAATACTTTCTGGCCGTAGCGGCACTCACGATCGCGACGGATTCCGACGCTTCGCCGTCGGAATCCGAGAAATCCCGCCCCTGTAAAAGCGGAATTCGCATCGTCCGCAAGTAGTCGGGACTCACAGTCCAATCCCAAACCAACGTCACCGGCAGTCCTGGAACCCACGGATGTCCTTCGAGTTCTGCAGCGAACCGTGTGAAATCACCTGACAGCGGCAGAGTGCTGACTGCGGAGGCATCCACAACCCCAGGTAACCCGTGGATCCGTTCCACCACTTGCCTGTAGAACGCAATGCACCGCACCCGCTCTTTGCACACAGACCGCGGCGGAGTCAGCTTTGCGGTCAGCACGTTTTGCGCAGTGAACCCTGGATTGTTGTTGGACAGCGTCCAGATGCTCCTTGCCAATAACCCCGCACCCATTACAACAATGACCGCGATGGCGGTCTCGAGCACCATAAAAGCAGCCAGCACGGCCTTCCGTCCTCCGACGATAGTGCGCCCGCCGGCGCACAGGGGTCGCTGTGAATCAAGCTTCGAAGCACCAAGCGCGGGGATTAACCCAAAAACTAAACCGGCGAGTACTGACACACTTGCCGTGAACCCGAGCACGCGTAAATCCACCCCAATTTTTATCGTTCTCGGAACCTCGGCGGTCAGCCAGGATGTCAGCAAAGCCGTGCCCACCCAGCAAACAAGGAGGCCAAGTGCTCCTCCGACGATGGCTAACATTATGCTCTCGGTCAAAACCTGCACCAGAATCCGCGTCCGGCTGGCCCCCAGTGCGGCCCGGAGCGACAGCTCATTTCTGCGAGCCACGTTTCGCACCACCAATAAGTTAGAAAAGTTTGCGCACGATACGAGAAGCACTAGAGCTACCGCGCCTGAAAGTACAAGAAGATCGCTACGAACCCCCGCCACCATCACTTCCTGCAGCGGCGCCACATTGGCATCGTTTCCCCACTCCGGCAAATTTGAGCGATATGTTTGCTGCAGCTTGGCAATCACTACTTTGAATTCCGCTCGAGCCTTTTCCATTGAGGCTCCCTCTCGAAGTTTTCCGATGAGCGGGGTGTTGGAATTGAAGTAGTAGACGCTTACATTCGCGGGATCAATCTGCATCGGAATCCAAATCTGAGAAGAGGGGGACGGAAATCGAAATCCGCTTGGCATCACCCCAATGATCTCCCTCATCTGATCATCGATCATCAGCGACCGGCCTACGACATCCACTGCGCCGTCAAAACGGCTCTTCCATAAGGAATAGCTCAGCAAGACGACATGTCCACGGCCAGCCTGGTCTTCGCCGTCCTGAAAATCTCGCCCCACAAGAGGTCTCACACCTAGCAAGCGAAAAAAGTTCGCTGAGACTTCGCTGGCTACCAAGCGTGTAGGTTCACCCTGACCGGTTAAATTGAGCTCAGAGTCTTGAGTGTAACCTGCATAATCAACGAGGTTCCTTTGCTCACGAAGGGCCACAAGTGTTGCCTGGGCACAAACGTCCTGGCTGGTGACGGAGATTAGGCGGTTTGCATCGGCGTACGGTAGCGGGCGCAACAAAAGAGCGTTCACCACACTGAAGATCGCCGTATTCACGCCGATGCCCAGTGCTAGAGTCAGAGCAGCGATTAAGGTAAAGCCCCAGTTCTTCGTCAGTGCCCGGATGCCATAGCTTATCTCTTGAATCACCGGATGCATTTGATTTCTCCCAGAGAAGCCTTTATCAGCGAGCGCAACGAGCGCCTAGCCCTAGGCAACTTTGGACATTCCTCGGGCAGTTTTGTCGCCACATTGGCTTTCATTAAAGGGTTCGAAGCGAAGAAGTTAGGGAGTGATACATCGTTTTTCAGTCCCGGCTGTGACCACATTTGGGAGTCGCCGTCCCGAAATCGGACACGCAGGAAAACCCGCTCCGATATTAGCAATGTATGAGCAGCCCGACTTCCGATATTCCAATTTCTTTCGCCATCGGTCTTTTGTCTTACCTTATATAGGGCAGGATTGTCCCAACGTTTTGCCTCTTGCCTTCCGTAGATTATTGATGAGAAACGCATAAGCAGCAAATCCTCTTGGTCTCGATTTGAACGGCGAATGCCCATTCTGCCACCCTGCGAAGCATAACTCGGGACACTGCTGATAGAAAATGATGAAACAGCACCCGCAGAAGATCAATTCGAGGCGCGTGGCAGCTGGCCTTGAGTCGAGTGCGACAAAAGATTTTGAGAAACACGGCGGATGCCAATTTCCAAACTCTAACACCAGGGCAGTTCATGTGGTCGGCTGTCTTCCTCCTGAACCATCGACGCTCCGAGCGGTGCACCGTGGGTGAGAGCTACATAGGTAGGAGAGACTCCGGCTACGCGCGCTGGGGCTATGCTATTTGGAAGGCCTTTTCAAGAACACGGTCTTGACTCGATCAGCTGCGCCCTGATGTAGGCCGCAGTAGCTTTCTCAGAACAGACGTCTTCCCACCACGCCAAGGTTAAGCGTTGCAGTTCCAGCATACGTTCCGGACTCCGGAGCAATTGAGAGACGGTTTCCTCCAACCTCTGCCAATTTGTAATACGAATTATTGGAGCGTCACGATAGAGTCGAGTTTCGGGAAGGGGATCTGAGATCAGAACACAGCCTGCCCTCATGGCCTCGAAATGGCGATAGGTTTCATTACTTTTCCAGCCACCCGGACATAAAGCAATCTTGCTGTCTCGCAAGATTGCGCCATACGAGACTCGGTCTAATCCTTTGGAGAAGCCCGATGTGAAACGAATGTAGGAGTTGGGAAACGCCTCCGAAAAATCGCAAACGAATCCCTGGTGAATCCCCACGGCTGGCTGAGGGATTTTTCCGTTTCTCATAGAGTCGCGATAAGCTCGCCCAACTAGCTTTGAGAGAACAACAGAGAACTGCATCCGGTTTTTCTGCGGGCAACCCAAGAAGCAGACGTTATATTTTCGCTCACTCATTGGCAGTACGGGGAGGTTCGGCACACTCGATGCGTAACCCAATGGCAAGGCGAATATTTTATGTTCCGGAAATTCCCGCAACAAGAAACACTTGAAAATCGCGGCGAAATTGTGGGTTAAGTGAAAAGGCGCGGAGGAAGTTTCATCGGATATATGGAGCAGAACTTTGGGCTTTCTCCCAGTGAGTGCAATTGAAACGGGAGAGTCCTGTTCTCCCATATTTGACCACAAGACAAAATCATAGTCGTTAATCCTGGAACCCATTTCCGCCTGAAGGTGCTTATAAAGAGACTCCAAATAGTCCCGCTCCAATAAGTCGGCGTAATGGTTTATTGAACTTTCGAACTTAAACATTCCGGTTACCAATCTGTTTGCGACCGGCTAGACTCGCAGTCTATAATCAGGAATTCGATAAGTTCCCATGATCGGCAGACGAATCTGATCTCGCCTGGATGCGATCGAGTCGGGCACTTCCGTGGCTGCACCCGTTCTTGGCCCATTTTTGACAGTGCGCGCTTGTGTTTTGATCAGCGTGGTAATTTGTGCGAAGTGAAACTAGAGATTTCGACAGTCTTGGGGCGCGGTTTCGCCCGCCGGAGTCGCAATGGTATGTCTCAATTGGTTAAGCGTTAGTCCACGGAAAAACCGTGGAACATCTAACTCTTTGAAGACGGAACTGCCGTGAAATCCATCGCGGACTGCCAATTGTCGGAGACACTCGCGCATATTTTCGACTGAGTGATAGTGCTTCACCCACTCAAAGCCGCGACTCCCCAGTGCGTCAATCTGCGTGGGATCACGAAGCAAGGTGATGCAGTGTTGTGCAAATGTGCGGGGACTATCTCCAATGAGTATCTCGGACCCCGGACCGACGTCCAACCCCTCGGCTCCGACAGATGTACTGATAACTGGGCATTCGTAACTGAATGCTTCCAAAATTTTTAGGCGTGTACCGCCTCCGGCGCGAAGCGGTACTAAGGCCATCGAAGCATGAGAGTAAATGGAGTCTAGGCTATCCACTTCACCGATTACCGTGACCTCAGGGATGTTGCCCAGCGCGAGTACTTTGTAAGTTGGTCGGGCTCCGACGATGAGAACGCGGAATGGGACGCCAGCTCCGTCTCGGATGATTGGTAGTATTTCAGAGCAAAACCATACAATTCCGTCTTCGTTCGGGAAGTAATCCAGGGTCCCGACGAAGACGATCGTAGCTATACCGCACATTCCCTGTTGTCTCTTCACATCACGCAAGCGAACACAATTGGGTACAACAGAAACGTTGTCGAGTCCATGGGCGTTTGATAGCTCATGGCAATCCGCTCTTTGAGAGACATATATTTGATCGAATTTGCTAAGGTACGCTCTCTCGGCTTGCTCGAACTCTAAGGCTCTCCGGTGAAAAGCAAGTGAAGAAGAAGAATCACCGTCAGCCTCAGAGACTGCGGCAAAGCGATGCAACTTCTTAGATTCATAGTCATCCAAGTCCAGCACACAGACCGGCCTGTCACCCGCGTGACGCATCAGCAAAGATTTGATGAAGGGAGCCATCAAAAGATGAAATACGTGAACCTTGTGAATCGCCTCTATGCCGTCAAAGAGTATTCTGCCTTTCCTGGCCCCTTCTATCACTTGTTGTTGCGAGATAAGCTGCACACTCTTACAGAAAGGCGTAAGCCATTCGTTGGTAACGGAAAGGCGAGTCTGAGTATAGAGTTGTATGATCAGCGCATATACGTTGTATAGCTCTGACAACTGCTGGAGAATGATTCCCGACCTTATCGAGCTTCCATGGCCTGTTGCGTTAGGCATGGTCGGGCTTAAGAAGAGCAGATTCGGCCTGACGATACGGTTCAGATCGCACCCCGATCCGACGATGATTGCCATTCTCAGTCAGAGGATATTTTCGGTTGTGAGCGACGGTCGGAAACAGACTCTGGGCGAAAGGTGAGCAGTCGTTTCCGAATCGCCTGGTCCAGGGCGATGTCCACCACTGTCCAGGCCATTATCAATGCTCCATCACGGACAGCTTTGTCTGCGCTCGCAGTAACGCAGCGTGCGGCAAACTCGGGTTGATGGTTTACCGCAGGAAGGGAGTCGATGCCGATACATGGATGGATGCTTGGGATCTCGCACGAGACGTTTCCCATATCGGTCGAGGCTCCGGCATGAGCCGTCATCGGGGCGTTGTCCACAAACCGTCGTCCAAACGATTCAGCGTTGCATTTGTAAATGCGGACAAGATCTTCATCATTGTGCATCTCCGCGTATGGTTTGTTTCCTCCACTTATCCGTAGGGCGCAGCCCGTGGCGATTGCGCCCGCCTTGAAACACGCATGGACGCGCGGAGCTAATTTCTCAATCGCCTGGATTGATTTCGACCGGATTGTGTACCGGGAAGAGGTGTATGCGGGTATGATGTTGGGCGCGTCACCGCCGTTGGTTACAATCCCTTGGATTCCGTCGGTAACCTGGACATGCTGCCTCAGTAGTGCGATAGCTGTTTGAGCCACCGTTAATGCGTCGGCGGCATTGATTCCCAAGTGGGGAGCCGCCGGATGCGACGATCTACCAAAGTATTCAACTTCGAAAGTTGATGCTGCCAGATAATTTAGCTTAACTGAGTCAAAGGGAGCTGGATGTATCATCATGGCGGCGTGAACACCCACGAAAGCGCCCCGCTCAAGTAGGAGAATCTTCCCTCCCCCGTCTCCGACCTCTTCAGCCGGCGTGCCCATTACCGTGATCGTTATTCCCAGATCATCGGCAAGATCACCCAGTGCTATCGCGGCTCCTGCTGCCGCTGCCGCGATTATGTTGTGGCCACAGGCATGACCAATTCGGGGAAGCGCATCATACTCGGCGCAGAGTACTATATGCAGATCGCCAGTGCCACGGCGAGCCGAAAGAGCGGTCGGTAGTCCACATAAACCCACTTTTACCGCAAACCCACTCTGTGCCAGAAGTTCTCCCAACCATCTAGACGCCTTTACTTCTTCGTGTGCTACTTCCGGATGTGAGTGTATGCGATGACTCAGACCGATGAGGCTCGGTAGATTGCTGTGGACTGAGCGTTCGGCATGGATCTTAGGCATCTTCTGCTGATTGAACCTCGCACAACTCTCTCTGAGTCTTGCTTCGCTCATGGCACGGGTATCAAAGGAGGACAATCTTGAGGTTCTCAACTACACGTTCTGAAGCACTTGAGCCGTAAAGCGGAGGCTACGCCAACAAAGGCAGCGAAGTTCTTAGCGGCTCTCCGTTGCAAGGCATCTTGAGATCTTGCCAGCCCACTAGCCGAGCCTTCGTCTGTTCAAGCGCTTCCCTAAATCGTGCACTTGTCACCACGTCGAGGTCCCGCTGGCGCCAAGCGCTGTCCCAGCCCTTTCCTTCTCGCTCTCGTTGAATCGCCCGCATTTCTCCGTCGTCAATGGCCAAGTGAACGATAATCTGGCTAACGCCGGGTTCTAGGGCGTGCAAACACGAAATATAGTGCTCGCACCATGCCTCAGGTTGCCACGATTGATTTGCGGAAAAGCACGCATCGAGAAGGATTTCGTCCTCGCGCAGAGGAGAGAGAATCCTGGGAGCTATGTTTCTCTTGCCTGGAAAGAGAAAAGGCAAATGATACTTTCGAGCTATGCCTACGTAAGCCGAAAAAAGTGCTCGACTGGCGACAAGCCCAAACATGTGAGTGTCCAAATGCGTCGGTTTTAGGCCGCATGCCAGTGCCCGAGCGACTTGGGCCTCCAATTCAATCACAACTTCGTCAGGATCAGCGTGTCGGACCATCGACGGTACGTCACTCCACAGGTAGCCTTGCGGATCGACTAGACTGCGCACACTGCTTCGCGGCGCAATGGGCCCCCATCGGTAATTGGGCCATTCACTCGTCAATGTGAGGTGGACGCCGAGGTCGAGATTATCGGTTTGGCGGGCATGCGCCGCCACTTCCGGAAGCCAAGGACAAGTCGTCATTACACTTGCCGAAGTGATGTAACCTTCAGCCAGAGCCCGGAAGGCGGCCTCGTTCACAGAGTGCGCTAGTGCGAGGTCGTCGCAGTGGATGATCAAGAGCTTCTGGTCAGATGGAGTTCCCGATGGGGCGGGAAGTGGTTTGAGCGGCGTCTCTGCTTCATTCACGGATATTTACCTCTAGTTCTTCAAGCAGTCTGAAAATCTCAAAGCACCTTGCGATAAGCCACCAACGATTCGGCCGGCACGATTCCTCACGGAACAGGTCGTACTGGTGGAGAATCCACCTGATGCAAGGCCCCGCGAAATCATGTGAACAGAATTGGGCCCGAGGACCTGCTGTTTGATCTTAGAGCGCTCGTTTATCCGTTGCTGTAAAGACCCTCTCGGTTAGTTTGCTGTTCCAAACGGATAGGTCCTGCTCCATGGTTCCCAGAAATCTGCCATTAGCGTAGTTGGCGTGGCAAGCAGACATATTGGTCCAAAGACTTTGTTCGCGGGTTTTGCCAACAAAGTTGCGTCGTGCATTATCGTGAGCTAGATGGATCGCCTCTCCCAGAGGGATGCGCTCGATCTCGAGCGAGCAGAGCAGCCTGACGATTAAGTCAAGATCTTCCCAGCCCCACCCAAGGAGTGCGGAGTTCATTCCACGAACCCGTATGAAGTGCTTCTTCAACAAGCAGATGAGCCCAGGCCCACCGCGAGCCTGGTCTGTCAGCCGTTTACGATAGAATTCGAAAGGAATTCTCCTGCCATTGTCCCAAACAAGCTCCATCGTCTGGATCGATTCGGTAAGGGCATTTGGCTTATACACCGCATTCGAATCGACAACCCACTGAACCGTCACGAAAGATCTTTCGTTTGCGCATTCTAAAGCCATGGGCAAGACGTCGGCGGCCAGTATTACATCAGCGTCCAACAGGAAGATATGACTGGACCGGCTCCGGGACACGCCCATGTTTAAGGCCAGACTTTTATTGAAGCGGTTGTACGGTATTTCAATGACCCGCAAACCGTCCAATAAATTGGCGCTCAGGATCGATTCCAGCATCGCGCCGTCCCCGCCGCAATTGGCTATCACCACTTCGGAATCGACAGAAGAGAAAGCCACCTTATTTTTTGCGAGTGTGGTTTCTAGCTCTGGTCGATTCGACCAAGGTATTATGAGCGAGACTTCTGGCATAGCACTGCTCTAGCGGTTGGAGGTGAAAATCCGCATTGGTTCTCAGTTAGAACCACTCATGTCGCCTCTACTCGCGGGATCTGTGGCAAAAGTCCCTGTGCCCCAAGGACTTGTTCAAGTCTGGCGCGGGTTTCCACCCCCATGGCGACAAGTGGTAATCGATAGGACTCCTCGATGAAACCCATCATTGCGAGAGCGGCCTTGACAGGAATGGGGTTGATCTCCAGATGATTTGCCTGCATTAATGGCCACCATCGACGATTGAGCTGGCGCGCCTCTTGGTACTTTCCCTCCAGTAGCAAATGAATGAGCCGGGCCATCGGTCCAGGTATCTCATTCGCAGCAACAGAAATCGCGCCCACTGCGCCCAAACACATCAACGGAAGCGTGAAAATATCTAATCCGGAGAACACCTTAAACGAACGCGGTACGGAGAGCAGAATTTCCGTTTGCTGTACGATGTTGCCTGAGGCTTCCTTGATGCCGGCGATGTTCGGAATCTGCGCCAGCCTCACCACCGTGGCGGGCTCTAGGTTCGAAACGGTACGTCCCGGCACGTTGTAGAGAATCACGGGAAGCTCTGCCGCCTCGGCTAGCCGCTGGAAGTGCTGGAAGAGACCTTCTTGGGTCGGCCTGCTGTAGCACGGGCCGACAGAAAGGAAAGCATCGATGTCCAACGCCTTCACTTCACGAGCCAACTCGACGACCTTGCGTGTATTGTTTCCGCCGACACAAGCGACGACGGGAACCCGGCCCGCAACCTCTTCCACCACCGCGCTCAGGACACGCATGTATTCGTCGTGATCGAGGGCCGGTTCCTCGCCAGTTGCCCCGCAGGGCACAAGAAAGTCAACGCCCCCGCGAAGTTGGAATTGGACCAGTCGGCGCAGCGCTGTTTCGTCAAGTGAACCGTCGCTGTGAAACGGGGTGACTAGCGCCGTTCCGCAACCTTGTATCTCATGTGGCATGATCTCTCCCTGCGGCCTGGGATTGCGCCAGAGTGTCGGACGCTCATAACAGTCAAATCGCTTGGCGCAGCGGCCGCCCACCTTACTCAAAGAAAATTCGGACTTTCTTTCCGTTCCCGCAGTCAATGTTGAAAGCGGGATTCTGTGCTTCCGGCACTCCCGGCCGGCCTGCTTTACTGATTTCAGCTAGCTTTTCACAGGCTTCCGCTGGGAGGATGCCGAAGAGCTTCATGCCTGTGTACAAGATAGAAAACGGAACGCGTACATTTACTGGCGGATCTGCCGGCGAATCGACGGCTATTCTGACAAAGTGCGCTTTCTTTCCTTTGGTAGCCACAGCTTATTGCTCCTTGCTGAGGTTGTGAAAGCCTCAAATGGGGCGCTCAAGCACTCACGCTTGAGGCAAATGCTCCGCTCTGGGGGTCCAATCTGGACATGGGCCAACAAATACGCTTCCCCTTCGCTTGAAGCACTTTTGTTGATTCAACGATGGCGGGCCAGGCCTGCAGCAGGGATGCGAATTTCTTAACCAAATCGCGAAAACGCCCCCGGCCTTCGACAGCTCCGAATACGTGTTCGAGGTCCGAGGGGACCGAGTAGTCTCGGTCGTTCAAAGCCGACACAATAGCTGCTTTAATGTCAAGGGCGTCCTTTATCCAAAAATTGGACACCTTGGAGTGGTTGTCAATACTCGCATCCAACTGCTGCATCCATGAAACCAGCATCGGAGTCACTGCCGACCGGATATGCATCTGGAGGTCATGGACATCCTGATCCTCGAGTTCTTGGAGCCGCGCGCCAAGTGTCCGTATCAACCCGCCACGGGACAACCCCCTGAAGGATTCACCTCCGATGAGAAATCCTAAGGTTTCGCCGGTCATGAATTTGCCCACCCGATGCGGGGCGGCGTTCTGCGCAAATTCACGTCTCTCCGCGGGTCGGTGCAAGATTGCTCTGGGAACAACTCCGAACAACCCTCCCGGAACGCACTTAACCACCAGAGAACCAAACACCAGATCTTGACCACGCATGACCGGCATGAAAGGTGGAAGCAGGTCGATGTTGTCAATCCCCATGCAGCCGGAATGACATTCGCACTGATCAGAAACGCAGATACTCTGAGGGCCACGGAGGATCTGTCGATTGGTCAAGGCCGCATGATAAAGTTCCGCGGTCTTCGTGAGACGCGACAACGTCTCAGTCCCAAGAATATAATAGACCAAGGGATCATCAAGACCTGAGTCACCCACGATCCCCATAAGGGATACAGCTACAGCGGCATTTCCCTTTTCGATCCGATTCAAGAAGCGGGAGGACAAGCCGGAAATGTCCACCGGGGCACCATCCAAATTCCTGGTTCGTGCAACGTTCTGGTCAATGTTGAGAACCTTCTCGTGTAGCCCCAACAGATCATCCGCCGTGAAATAACAAGTCTCGATGTCATCAGGATGGGCAAAGAACCATGTCTTGAGCGGATCCGCCTGGAAAGCGACTCCCTCTCTCGATCCTGGTATAGCGGCTAAGCGGCATTGGATGTCATCGTCCAGATAGAGCACACAGTGTCCCGCGGATTCAAGCAGAATGGCGTTCCTGGTGGCCCCCGTGGACACCGGATAATCCGTGTTATTTGCGAGCGCAAACGATACCACTTCCTCCGAAACGCCACTTTCCCTTGCCAGTTGCGATGCGAAACGATTCCGCGTATCGCGATTTCCATACCGAATTCTGAGGAAGGAATCATCCGCGAGAGCGGAGATCACTTCGCAATTCGCTACTTGCATCTGCATCGAGTCCGAGTCATCAACAACCAAAACTTCTACCTTGCGCTCAAAGCGTCGTAGGTTTTCCGCGAGGCCCATCAGCAATCGTTTCAGCAACGCAGGCCTATTTCGGGTTGGAATGCCGACCATCTCGATTACTCGGCGCCGAGGCAAGCAAGCCAGACCCGCCGCTACGCGCTCATGAACATCCTCGGCAGACGACAATAAGCCGTCTTCAACAGCCTGCACCAAAGTGTTCTTCCAGCCTGCCTCTGATCCTGCATCCGTTCTGGCCATCGCACGGATGCGTGCCACATGTTCATCTAACGTCGCGAATTGCTTGCATAGAGCCGCCGCTGCGACTATGTTTTTTCTTGTAACTGATGTTCGCCCAGTGATCGGACTGCGAAAGATTTCTTGTCCGGAACGCAGTTCCGTCCGCCCGCCCCCGAAGTACCTAAACTGATGGCTCAACATCGTCGTTTCTGGCCTCACTTGGATTTGAATGGTTCAGAACTATCACCAGCGCTTGTACCTTCACTTGCCCTCAAATCGAAGATCTGATTTTTAGCGTCTGCATTGGATAGGTTGGCTGGGGTGCCCACCGGCTACGGGGAGTCGCGGAATCAATCGAGACCTACGGAAGGGCGCATCCAACGCCCGGAAATCAGAATCAGATTCGACCACACGAAATATAGGCATGCGTGAAGAAAAACGGGTCAGCGAGCCTTGTCGCTATCCACGGTAGCGGCGTGAGTCCTAAGTGCAAGTTCAGGCAGCTTTTCACCTTGTCCATGCCGATTGAAAGGACATTCGAAGGCATCTCGGGACAGCGGAAACGCACAGCCTGGCGCGTGCCCGGACGGTTGGCGAAGGCTTCCACAGCGGTTACGTGAAGCCAGACATCTTTGAGACCTGTTGCCCAGATGCTTGCCCCTTCCAAACCCGCAATAACGCTTACACATTCACCTCGATAGTTGAACCGCAGCACCTCGCAGCCACAAACAGACAGTTGCACGTTACGCTGAACTTGGATCTCCTTAACGGCTTCGATGTCATCCAAATAGGCGAGGGTCAGTCCGGCTTCCGTACTGAGATGTGCTTCACACAATTCCGTGTCGGACCACCCGTTTGACGCGTGCGCATGTAGGGCCAGCGCTCGAAAAAAAGCTTCGGCGACGAGCCGCCGGCTACTTGTCGCCGAGACCACCAGGCCTGCTGGAAGGTCGCTACGCGAACAGTTCCCGGCATAGTCCCCTGGAGACCTGTAGACAGGCAGCTGTGTACTGGGCTCCAACCCCGCTAGTCCTTCCCCGAAATGGAATTCAAGGACCCGTTGAACGACCGCCATCCGTGCAAAGCTCACATCCTCCCCCGCCTCGGTGATCCACACTTGCGGTGATCCTTCCCTTGGCAAGCGACACAACGCGGCTGACTGGTGGTGAGGGAATTGAAGCAGGTCGCCCTCATCGAGCTGCGCGATCACACCTGTCTTCCGGTCTACAAAACATTTCTTCGCTCGCTCCAGGAACGCCTCGACTCGTATATCCGCGGATGAATGATCCACGAATGGCCATTTACCGTTGACATGCGGCCGCCGGGTGTCCCGGCATCTCACGCAGCCCGCGTCGGGAAGCAATGGGCGACGACACATCTCAAATGTTCGGAGGTCCAATTCGTAGAACATTAGCTCATCTTCTGGAGGCAGAATCTCTGTCAGAGAATCTAGCAGAGTTTGAAGTAGCAGTCGGGCACCGATTGCAATTCCTGTGCTCTGACTGCACGCCGAGGCTGGCGGCAGAGATTGGTCGAACTGCTTGTAATACTCTCGTATACAAGCCATGGAGCCGGGGGCGGAGGGCGTTCGTAGTGTACAACTAAGAACACTATTGCCATCCGAGAGCAGTGCGAATACGCGCGGAGTTGATCTGGTTCCCGAATTCAGCCCCGCTTCGATCCTTTCCATATCCGTGTCCGCAGTGCCTGCGATGACCACGGCATCGTATTCCGAAATGGAATCGCTCCAGTGACAATTACTGTCTTCATGGATCAGATCCACCGCGAGTGAAAGTTCCTCAGCACGGCGTCGTTCGAGGACCGTCTTTAGAGATTCCGCGGAACTGGACGTCCAATCGACCGCGCATAATGCTTGCCGGCTCAGTCCCGCCTCCAGACCTGCATCGATGACGGCTAGCGCTGGTTCAAGGTATCCGACAACCAGCAGGCGACTTTGGCGGGCTTCGGAAAACGCACGGAGTGGTTGAGAGCTATGGGCCTCGGTCCTCGAGATGAATCCTGCGCAGTGCTCGCTTATAGCTTCCGGCATGACATTGTAATCATCTTGATCGGCGTCGTAGACCATGCCTGCCTGCCTCAGCGCTTCAAGAAGTTTTGC
>Ga0137409_10001441_pt1 | contig 25772 bp, 24 predicted proteins | sample CZODoug1_16funga_FD_122059 | JGI IMG/M metagenome (GOLD analysis project Ga0137409, IMG submission 122059) | Vadose zone soil fungal communities from Angelo Coast Range Reserve, California, USA - CZODoug1_16fungal (Hybrid Assembly) | ecosystem: Environmental > Terrestrial > Soil > Vadose zone...
GTGGAGGAAGCCGGTCCAGCAAGTAGCCACTGTAGAATTCTTCGACCCTCTTCATGAGTGTATTGAGTTCCGAGGCGCCATGACCTGCAAGCGTCAAGCGCCGCCGCTCGATTTCCAGCATATGCTCATACCACGTCTTGATCCAGCCGCCATCGACCACATAGCCCTTGACCGGGGCCGCTTCTGCGACCAAGGGCGCAAAGCCTCCCCCATTGCTGATGCCAAAGATGAATATTCGGTCGGAGTCCACGAACGGGTAATTCTTGAGCTTGCGAAACGTCTGCCGATATGCGGCCAGCTCTGCAATGAAGTCCGTTGGCCGCACCAACCCATCGGAAAACCTCGCGCATCGTGACCTCCGTCGGCTGCCGCTGCTATGACTCCCGTCCCGGCCTGATCGGATAGCCCGCCTCGCGCCAGGCTTTCATGCCGCCATCCAACGCCACCGCGCGCTGGAAGCCCATCTCGCGCAGGGTCGCGGTCGCAAGGGTCGAGATTCGACCGAACTCGCAACACGCGACGATCCGACGCGTGGGATCAGGCAGGTCCTGATTGACGCGCAATTCGAGCTGTCCCCGCGGCAGCAGCTTCGCTCCGGGAATATGACCGCCGCGCGGCATCCGTCCCACTTCCTCACCCGTATAGAATTTTGACGCGCGCGCGTCAAGAATCATCACACCCGGCTTATTCAAATTCGCACTGACCCACAGCGCATCCACCACAAGCTGTTTGCTAAGTCGCGGGGTGAAGTTTCCTTTGGCCGGTGTGCGCACTTCAGTTGTCACCGGCCGGCCAGCGGCGGTCCAAGCCGGCAAACCGCCGTCGAGAATAGATGTGCTACCGCCCAGTCCCAAATAGTCGAGGGTGAGAAACAGGCGCGCGGTCGGAGTTACCCAGTCTTTTCCGAAGTAGACAACGATGCGCGATTTGTCGCGGACACCCAGCTTTTCGAAAGTTGTCTGGAGTTGAGCGACGGAAGGAAGTTCAAGGGCGAGGCCCTGGCCACGCGGCGTGGAAATATCTGCAAGTTGAATAAATTGTGCGCCGGGAATATGCGCGGCGGTGTATTCATCCTTCTCGCCAACGTGCAGCAACACCAGCGAATCGTCTTTTAGGTGCTCGGCCAGCCACTCGGTGGTAACAATTAGCGACTTACGAATAGTGGGCCTAGGCTGCATCTGAGCGCTCGCTTGAAACAATGACGCGAGACCGATGAGCATCAGGAGAGCCAGCAGGGAGCGTATGCGTTTCATCATTTTGTTCCCTTTTCGAAAGGTTAGTTTTGACAACTGTGGAGGTCCAGAGACATTAGTTCGAACCTTCGAAGAAAACCAGCGAACCATCTTGCCTTCCGTGTCCGCAGTTTACAGTACCGTCGGTTTATTCCGCGAGTCCACCTCAGAAAGGTCAAACGAAACCTCGAACTATTGACTGATCACGAGCTTTTCGCTTATGGTGCGGCCGCGTCGCAAACCTGGAACTCTTCGACATTGGCCCGTGGCATTCGACATTTCCGATCGACCAACTAGTTGGGTTAATCACTGTCATGTTTCGCATCGGCATCGTCGGCCATCGGTACCTTGCCAATGCAGAAACGATCGCGTTTGTCACTGACCAGAGTTTGGCCGCGCTCAGACAGGCCCAGGCCGAACACTCTGACGTTGTGGCGGTCTCCGCGATTGCAGAGGGAGCAGACACGCTCTTTGCGGAGGCTGCATTGACGCTTGATATACCGCTCGAAATTGTGCAGCCTTTTGCGGACTATGCGGCTGACTTTGAAACTCTCCTGGCCAAGCAGCGCTACGAGCAACTGCGTGTGGCCGCGCGCAGCGAGGCAAAACTGATTTATAAGGGGCGCTCGAATGTCGCGTATGAAGCGGCCATGAATTGGATAGTAAGGCGGTCTGATCTTCTGTTGTTCGTATGGGATGGACTCCCGGCAGAGGGCGCGGGTGGAACCGGTGATGCAGTCAAGCAAACCTTACAGCTAAACAAACCCTGGTTGCACTTGGATGTTACGGATTTGTCCGTGACGGCTCATGCCGGTGGGGCAAACATATACACAAGAGACGAGCTAGATGGGAACTGAGTACAACATTCTCGAAAAGATCAAGAAAGGGTTTGGCCTGGACAGGTATGGAATCCCGATCCTCATGGTCTTAATGCTGTTACTCATTATAGTGGTGGTCTACTACTCGCAAACAATATCAGAACAGACATCTTTACCGCCGATCTTCAACCCGAGTTCCAACCCGAGTTCCAGCCCGAGTTCCAGCCCGAGTTTCAAGGAACAATATGAGATTGCCAAGCTGGCCGCCGAGATACGCCAGATTCGGAGCGATACCAGTGGCAGCCTCTTCTGGTTAAAAATGATCGCGCTGTTCGTAACTGTCGGCGGAGCAGTTGGCGGTTATCTTGTTGGGCAAAAGCAGACGACCAAGAAACGGCTCGAATTTGAAAATCTAAAAAACATCGACTCGATTTACCAGGGCATGGTGCTGGAACTCGCGGACAAATCCAACCCCCTGCTTCGTGCCGCCGCCGCCGTGAAGCTCGGCATGATTCTCAAGTCATTTCCTTCTGAGTGGGCTATCGACGAGGAAAGAAAGAGACAAATGATCCAACTCACTAAACAGGTGTTGGCGGCGTCTTTGGCTATCGAAAAGGATACGAAGGTGTTGAAGACAGTAACGATTGCAATAGTATTACACCGGCGATTTGAGAAGAAAAGATGCGCCAACGTGCGTGGGTTAGACTTATCGTGGGCCAAGGCGAATGACGCATACTGGGCCCGGGTCAACTTCTGCAACGCTGACTTCTATCGAGCGCAATTGGCAGGGGCGTCGTTCCGCTGGTCGGTGCTGCGCGGCGCTCAATTCCGCGATGCAGACCTTCGTAGCGCTGTTTTCGCTAAAGCTGATTGTCAGGGGGCAAACTTCAAGGCGGCTGATCTTCGCAATGCTAAGTTGCCTAATGCCAAGCTCCGACGAACCAATTTTGAAGAAGCGAAAGTTTTTGGCTGCGAATTAACCGGAGCGAAGTTGGGTGATAATTTGGCTGACAATCCGGATGCCTGGGTTGATGATTCAGAGGATGGCGATGGATCGCACAAGATCAAGCTCCAAGAATGGCTGGCTCTGCACCAGGGGACGAAAGAACAACCAGTGACGTCTGACAATACTTGATAAGATCGAGCAGCTTAGTTCCAATCGAAGGAAAAGAGAGCGAGTAAATATAATGTCACAAGCAGATGTTGTGGTGGAGCGGTTAGAGGATCAGTTAACCTGGTACGACAAAAGCGCAAGCCACAACGAGCACATGTTCAAGTACCTGCGGCTTGCCACAATTGTTGTTTCATCTTCAATACCACTCTGTGCGGCGTTTGTGAAGTACACAGTGATTACCGGCGGGTTGGGCGCTCTCATTGCGCTGTTTGAAGGCCTGCAACAATTGAATCAGTATCACCAGAATTGGATTACTTACCGCTCGACTGCCGAAGCACTAAAGCACGAAAAATACCTGTTCCTGGCCATGGCTGGTTCCTATGCGACGAGCGAAAATCCCCGAACCCTTTTGGCCGAGCGTGTTGAGTCGCTCGTTTCGCAAGAGCACGCCAAGTGGACTGCCGCAACTGAGCAGCAAACGAAGGATAAGCAAAATCCCGCGCGCTGACCTAAAATCAAAGGACAGCCGTTTCTTCGAGCAATCGTCCCGAGACGAACCGCTCAACATTTAGTTGCGTGGCGTCTATAAGATTGGAGTGGCCGTGGAGGATCAGGTCGGCGGCGATGCGTCCGGAAGCGGGCGAGTGCATTACGCCGTGGCCGCTGAAGCCGTTGACGAAATACAGACCGCCAACGTCCGGCGCCGGACCGATGATCGCGTGATGGTCAGGAGTCATCTCGTAGAGACCGGCCCAGGCGCGTCGCGGATTCACTTCCGCCTCCGCCAGACACGGCACGCGGGCGGCAGCTCGCGTCAGAATCTTTTCGACGAAGCCGGGATCGAAATCAGTCTTGAAGCCCGGAGTTTCTTCCGGGTCGTTCCAGGCCAGCAGAATTCCTTTTCCTTCGCGACGGAAATGAAACCCCGTGCTCATGTCGATGACCATCGGAAAGCGCTGTGGTAAACCAGCGAAAGGCTCGGTGGGAACAAGTTGGCGACGCAGCGGCTCGATGGGCAATTCGGTGCCGGCAAGTTTTGCAACTTCCGCGGCCCACGGGCCCGCGGCATTGACGACGACGCGCGTGGAGACGAAGCCGCGCGTGGTCATGACGCCGGAGATGCGACGCTCTGCCGGGACCGCGGGCGTCTCGCCCGCTCTTGGTTGGGATTGAACATCGGTGCCATCGAACGACGCTTCTTTGCCACGGTAGGCGGGCGAGACGCCTGCGCTCCCAGCATTTGCGGGCTCAACTTCGATCCCGGTCACTTGCGTGTCGAGCCAAAGTTGCACGCCGCGTTCCCGGGCCTTGAGCATGAAGCCCATCATGACGCTGTGCGGATCGACGAAGCCGTCAGTTGGACAAAACGTGCCGCCGACGATGTCATCCGTCCGCAATTGCGGGACAAACTTCGCGATGTCTTCGCGCGAAATCAGTTCTACGTTCTTAACTCCCAACTCGAGCTGGCGTTCACGATTCGCTTTGAGATACTCCAAATGCCGCTCGTTCGTCGCGCAGAAGAGGTAGCCGTGCGGGCGATAGTCGGCCGGATGACCAATGACCTCGTCGAAGCGCGAAAAGAATTCGATCGAATAGCGCGACATCTGAATGTTGACCGGCGTAGAAAATTGGGCGCGCACGCCGCCCATGCTTTTTCCAGTCGATCCTTTACCCTGATGCGCTTCACGTTCGATCACCAGCACATTCCGGCAGCCCTGCTCGGCGAGGTGATAGGCCACGCTTGACCCCACGATTCCGCTGCCGATAATTACCACGTCTGCCGTTTCCGTCATGGTTGTCGCGACTCAAGCTCAACTTATAGAATAGCCGCGAGGATAAGCCGAACCACTGACACGACACAACCTGGAGGCGAAAATGGATCTGCGCTACCCCATCGGACCATTCAAGTTTGCCGGACCACTGACCGCCGATCAGCGTCAGGCCTGTATCGACCAGATAGAGGAAACTCCCACGCGCATGCGCGCGGCGGTGGCTGGTTTGGACATCGAGCAACTCGACACGCCTTACCGGCCCGAGGGTTGGACCGTTCGTCAGGTGGTTCATCATGTGCCCGAGAGTCACCTGAATAGTTACATTCGATTCAAGCTCGCGATTACGGAAGAGGAGCCCACGATCAAGCCTTACTTCGAAGATCGCTGGGCGAAACTCGACGACGCGCGCCAGGCCCCTATTTCACTTTCGCTGGACTTGCTCGATGCTGTTCATGGTCGCTGGGTTTGGTTCCTGCGATCCCTAAAGCCGGGAGATTTTCAACGCACCTTCCGGCATCCCGAACTGGGCATCGTCAGTCTTGATAAAAACGTGGCGCTCTATGCGTGGCATGGCCGGCATCACGTCGCACACATTACGTCGCTGCGTGAGCGGATGGGATGGTAGGCCAGTGAGAAGTGAAGAGTGAACAGTGAAAAGTGACGAATAAAAAGTAAGGCGGTGGTGGGAATCAAGCTTCTTGTGAAGGGTGGGTTCCTTCGGTTCTACTTTTCACTTATCACCCATCACTCATCACTGTTTTTCGACGGAGTCATAGATGCTTAAAACTTTCGATTGCCCAAAATGCGGCGCGCCGGTGAACTACGAGACAGATGTGGTGGGCGCGAACCTTACTGCACGTTGCTCATATTGCAGCAGCGCGCTCTCGGTTCCGGATGAAATGCGCGGCCGTCCGGCGCAAGTTATTTCGTCGGTCAATATCAGGCTCGGCTCTCCCGGCGCGAGCGGAAAAGCTACCAAGTGGATTTTGTTGCTCGTGCTAGTGCCGGTGTTTGGCGTTGTCATCGGCGCTATTGCCATGGGCGGGTTTCTTGTTCCATTGCTTCGTGACAACGCTGTGTCCGGGAACAAGTCCCCAACAAGAACGAGGCCGACTGGTTCCAGTGACAAAGCAAAGAGCAATGCGTTTGCGACTGAGCTGCTCAACTTTGGTTCAGAGGGAATTGGCCCGGGTATGTTCAAGGACGCGCGCGCCATTGCGGTGGATGCGTCGGGAAAAATCTATGTCGGTGAATACAGCGGTGGTCGAATTCAGGTATTCGATCCTGAGGGCAAGTTCATAACGCAGTGGACCGTTGACCCGAAGATGCCGCTAACCGGAATGGCCGCCGATCGCGGCGGGACTGTTTACGTCGTTCAGAGTGGGACCATCTCTCGCTTCGAAGGCGCGACGGGGAAACTCCTGGGCCAACTGGGATACGCAGGCGGTTGGGGCTTTGATGATATACGCGTTACAGCCGATGGCGGACTGGTAGCTTCGTGGTACAAGAACCGCGACGACATAGTACGTTTCAATTCCGCGGGCGAGGTGGTGCGCACAATTCGCGCGGCCATCAGTTCGGTAACTGATGATTCCGAACTAGACACACACGTCGCCGTCGATGGCCTCGGAAACATCTATGCGCTCGGCTCGTTCAATAATGCCGTCTTCAAGTTTGGTCCGGACGGCAAGTTTATGACGCGCTTCGGCAGCGATGGCGACCAACCCGGACAGTTTCGGGCGCCGTCTGCTATTGCTGTTGACGGCAAGGGCCGCATCTATATTAGCGACTTCAAGGGCATTCAGATTTTTGACGGTAACGGCCGTTACCTGCGCGTGTTTGATCCGGTGGGCACGGCCTCAGGGATGGTTTTCAACGACCGGAACGAGCTTTTTGTCGCTGCGCGAAAGCAAGTGCTGAAGTATTCCCTGAAGGAAGAATAGGCTGGGAGCGCAGGCATCTTTCCTGCTTCAACGTTCGGGGTCACGTAGCAGCAGGCAAGATGCCTGCGCTCCCAGCCGACAGTTTGCGTTACATCAAGCGCTTGACGCCTCGCTCGCTCACCGCGTACAACCTCAGCGATGGCAGAGCTAGAAACAAGCGATGCGCCGCAATCGGCGATGGCTGTCGAGACGTTTGATCTCGTGCGCCGCTTCCAGGATTTTGTCGCCGTTGACAACCTCAACCTCAAGGTCGGGCGCGGCAGCTTCTTTGGTTTTCTCGGCCCGAACGGCGCCGGCAAATCCACTACGATAAAAATGCTGACCGGTTTGCTCGCGCCGACGAGTGGTCAAATTCGTGTGCTCGGCCGCGATCTGGCCGCCGAGCCGCTGGAAGTGAAACGAAGGATCGGAGTCGTACCCGAAGATCTGAATCTTTTTGAAAGACTGACCGGCGCCGAGATGCTGGCCTTCACCGGGCGAATGTATGGCTTGCAGAAGTCTGAGATTGCCAAACGCTCGCTGGAGCTGCTCGATCTCATGGAACTCCTGAGCGAACCGAAGAAGTTGATCGTTGAATACTCTCACGGGATGAAAAAGAAACTCTCCCTGGCATGCGCCTTAATTCATCGACCGGAAATTCTTTTTCTCGACGAACCGTTTGAAGGTATCGATGCGATCGCCTCGCGCACGCTGAAGGATTTACTTTCGCGTCTCACCGCCCGCGGCCTGACAGTCTTCCTGACCTCCCACGTGCTCGAGATCGTGGAGCGGCTTTGCAGCGACATCGCGATCATCGCGCAGGGCAAGCTGCTCGCCGCCGGTTCGCTTGCCGAACTGCGCAAAGGAATCCAACTAGATGACGACGGCCAACAAAAGGGACTGGTTGGAGAGCACGCCGGCCCGATCTCTCTGGAGGAGTACTTCATCCACATCGTCGGCGGCGAGCGCAGCACCGGGGAAGAAGAAGTGCTGCAATGGCTGACGTAAAGTTCCTGTGCGCCATGGGTATGCGCCCGATAAGATTTATGATACTACATGCTACACCTTCTTAAGAATCTTCAAGAAATGAGTAATCGGCGTAGAATTGTGTCATGCCCGTAGCCTTGAGAGTCAAAGGATATAGATTCTTTTTCTTCAGCTTGGAGGGCTATGAGCCTCCGCATATTCACGTTGAACAAGCTGAAAGGTTTGCTAAATTCTGGCTGAATCCAATATCTTTGGTGAGGTCGCGTGGCTCCCGTAGCGGTGAGCTATCGGAAATCCAGATGATCGTTGAAGAAAATCGGGATACATTATTGGAGAAATGGAATGAGCACTTTAGCCGTTGAAGTTGAGCCGCTTGCCGTCGATGTCAGTTGCACGGATGATAGCCTGCGAGTTGTGCTGGCGGATGGTCGTGAAATATTTGTACCTTTGGTTTGGTCTCCCCGCTTGCAAAAAGCCAGCCCTGAACAAAGGAAAGAATGGCGTTTGATTGGCGGCGGGATTGGTATTCATTGGGAAGCTATAGACGAAGACATATCAGTTGAAAGCTTGCTCAGGCTGAAATGATCCTCACGCACGTCTGACAACTGCAGGTCAGCGCCCAATCGGTCCACCCGGGTCACATTCTCCGAAGAAGTATCTCTCAAAAATAACGACCGAATGATACAACCCGCTTCCGCTCAGGTTAATTACTGGGATCGCGTTGCACACGAGAAGCGCTTCTCGCATCCGCTGCGTGTGGAGTGGCTCGAGCGATATTTGAAAAACCCGCGAGCAGCAATACTTGATTACGGATGTGGGTATGGACGCACGCTGGCGGAACTTTCAGTGGCGGGTTACGAGAATCCCTTCGGGGTGGATTTCTCGGAAGCGATGCTGGCCCGCGCGCGTGTCGCAATACTTCGCACGAATGAGTTGCAAACAAATTCCTTGTCGCCAGGGTTGGCTCGCAATGATGGCCACAGCTTACCTTTCAAGAATGATTCCTTCGACGCGGTGTTGCTCTTTGCTGTGCTTACCTGTATTCCTGATAACAACGAACAGCGTTATCTGCTGGCTGAAGTTGAACGCGTGCTGCGACCTGGTGGGTTGCTATACGTTAGCGATGTGTTGATTAACAACGACCAGCGCAATCGCGAGCGCTATGATCGCGACGCTGAAAGATTCGGTTGCTACGGAGTGTTTGAACTGCCCGAAGGCGTCGTTGTGCGGCATCACGAGAGGGAATGGATTGATGAGCTAACTAGTCCATTCCAACAGTTGGAGTTCGAACCATTCACTGTGACCACAATGAACGGCAACGCGTCGGCGGCATTTCAATATCTGGGCCGCAAGTCGGGCTGAACTTAATAGATCGCAAACAACGGAGGTAGAAACTTGTCAGCTACAACTCTGCGAGTGATTGGAATTCTGTTTCTAGTGGCGGCGGCAGTAGTAGCAGTGCTCAATCTGAAGCGGGTGGCGAACCTGGGCATGTTGTGGTTGAACGCGCCGCTGTTAGTGATCGGTATTCTTTTCGTCGCTCTGTCAGCGCGCCGCAGATAAACACACTACCGCTCGACCGCCGGCAGGCAGTCTTTGCCTTCATTCAACTAACCCAAATAACTCCTAGCGAACCGCGAGACTTATGATCGTAAGTATCACGGTCGTCACCACCGAGCTTGATGCTTGCGGCGCTGGCGAGTCAGTCGAGTGAACATCTCCGGCGAAGGCTGTGCCCGAAAGCGCACAAGCAAGTGCGATTGCCAATACAAAGCGTTTCATTTTTGGTTTCTCCTTTGAGTTTTCGCGGATGCAAGACTACTGGTAACAAAAATAGAATAGGGTATTTCCGAAACTTCTTGCAGGGCGGGCCGGCAGAGACTAATATCCTGCGCCGGAGAAGCAAAGCTTCTTACAACTCACGGGAAAGGGTTTAGCTGGTGAAGATAGCCTCACCAAAACTCAACACGACCCACCTAACAGCGAACGCAGAAGCTGGACTCAGGTGTCAATACGCGCTGGAACAAAAAGATAAAGGCGACCCCGACGGCACCCAGGACTTAATGGGCCGCTTCTGGCGAGGTGTGGGCAAACGCCCGAATCTTGAAGGCCTACATGCTTCCGTAGCTGCTGAGGTTCTACTGTGCGCGGGTATTTTGACCGGATGGATTGGCAGTAAGAAACAGATTGAAAAAGCGCAGGAGACCGCTAAGGACCTAATCACTGAAAGCATTACGTACTACGAGTCAGTAAGTGACGTGACGAAGGTCGCAGCCGCGCGCACGGAGATCGCTTATTGCTATTGGCGCGAGGGCGAACTAAACGAAGCCCGGACGATGTTGCACGAGGCTTTGAAAAAACTGACGACAGCAGGGAATACCAGGGCAAGAACACTTCTTAAGTTGACAACAGTTGAGTGTTCAGCCGCGCGCTATCCCGAAGCGTTGAGAATCCTGAACGACAACACAGCCGTATTTCAGAAACTCAACAACCACGGGACTAAGGGTGTTTACCACAGTGAACGTGCGATTATCTTTCGCAACCTCGCCAAGTCTGAAAGAAGAGATGAGTATCTTCGGCGGGCAGTCGGCGAATTCGAGAAAGCTGACCGAGAGTTCAAACTGGCCCGAAATGTCGTCTTTCGCGCTGACGTGAAAAACAACCTAGGCATGGTTCTTCTGAATTTGTCTCGCTTCAAAGAGGCACACAAGTATCTTAATGAAGCAAGGCGACTATCAGTTAGTTTCAAGGATAAGGCTCGTACCGCTCAGTACGATGAGTCGTCTGCGCAAGTGTTTATTGCGGAACGAAAATTCAAAGAAGCTGAGGCCGTTACGCGTAGGGCGGCATCCGCGTTAGCGAAGGCTGGTCATCAGTGCATGATGGCGGAGGCTTTAATCACGCAAGGTATCGCCTTAGCGAGATTAGGTAAGACAGACCGTGCTCAGCTTATTTTTCAAAAAGCGATAGAAACCGCTCTCAGAATAGACGCGCTCAACATCGCCGGACTCGCCACGCTCACGATGATCGAGGAAATAGACGATCTGTCCCCCGCCACTTTGCAAGCCGGTTATCAGCAAGCGCGGGAATGGCTCTCAACTTCTCAAAGTCAGGAACTGAAACTAAGATTGGCTGATGTTGCCGGCAAGGTCACTGCCAGCGTGCCGGGGGAACTGAGTTCAGAAGAAGCGACTGAGATTCTTTTGACTAAACCCAGCCAGCTACAGGAAAGAATATTGAACTATGAAGGCGCACTGATCAAGCAAGCGCTGACGCAGGCGAATGGTCGCGTTACGCATGCGGCATCTTTGTTAGGCATGAGTTATCAGGCGCTTTGCTATATTATCGAGACCAGGCATAGAGACTTGCTGAAAGAACGATCCCCGGTTCGCCGCCGTGGGCGCAAGGGCCCACAAGTACCGCTTGGCTAATCCGTCTCGCAACGTTTGCAGCTTCGCCAGAACCGACTCGACATCTTCCAAACTACGCTTCTTCAACTACGAGTTCTCGGTGATGAAACCATAATGAGTGGCCCTCCGCTATGGCACTTCCACAGTCAGCTCGCGACCGAAGGTATAGATAGGACGCTTACGGCCTTTCAGATATTTAGCCGCCGTTTGCGACAGCGCGGTTATGAGAATCGGTAGCGCGATGGTCGCGTCGCAATTCACGTAAGCGCTATGAGCGCCGCGCGCGAGTTTCCCGTAAATCAATCCCTCGTCAAACGAAACCGCATTCGAGCGACCGCCGGGATGGGGCGCGTCCGTAGTTATTTGAATCGCGTACTTGTGACCCGGATGGTGGTTCTTGAGGATGAACGAAGAAACCTCCGTCTGCTGGACAAAACTTTTCGGCGTGCCACCGCCGAGATTGATCACTCCGGTGACACGCGCGCGCGCCGTGACGTAGGTCATGTCGAGCACGTCCTGGACGATGTCGAACAGGAAGTTATTCTTCTTTTCAAAACGCGCGGCGGCAATTCCTACGGCAATGCCGCTATCGGCAATCGCCGGACAGAAGATCGGCACCTTCGCTTTGTATGCAGACGTCAGCACGCCGTCTTCCGTGGCAATCTCAGCCAGCTCCCGGCCCAGCAGATGAAGATACTCGCGCGTCGAGTAAGGATGCGACTGGTCGAGTTGGTTGGTAAACCCGCCGACCCATTCGTTGGCCTCACGATATTCTTCATCACTCGCAAGCAGGTCCCACATGCGGCTGATCTGCGACGCGTCCAGTTCGGCGTCGGTCATGTTCGGATGCGCCTGAAAATGGTAACGCCCAAGCGTCTCATGCAAGTCGTGAAAGAGCAGCGAGCCGGAAAGCACGAGCACATCGACAAAGCGATTTTTGATCACGTAGGCCAGCAGCCGGCGCATTCCCGCGGGTATCAGCGCGCCCGAACCGGCGACAATGATCGTCGTGTTGTCGCCGAGCATGTCGAGCCAGATGCGGTGAGCTTCCGCCATTTGGCGGCCACCAAAGCCCGCGCCCTCCATCTTCTCGAGCAGACCGGCAACCGAGCGATCGCGATCCACCTGGACGGGCCGGGTGGGCGTCGTAAGATACTTCGAAGCTTTGGGTTTTCGCTGCGTAACCATAAAACTGTCAACCTCTCAGATTGCGAACGTCAGAACTTAATTGCCGGCACTCATGCAGTTTAGAGTTCAAGCTTTAGCTTGCGTGGCGAAGCGGCAGCCTAAAGGCTGAACTCTGAACTTCGGGCTTTTAAAAATCAGTGCGACGCCGTGAACGCGTCTTGGCTCCATTGACCGCAAGATATGTATAAGCGTCGTAACGCGACTCATAAAACTGCGCCAGCTCGGCGCCTTCGGCTTCAGTCAATTCGCCATCCTTGACGCGCTGATTTATCAAGCGGCGAAAACCATCGTGGAGCAGGCTCTTCTCGTAACGCGCGCGTTCAGTCGCTTCACCGACAGTCGTGCCGCGAATCACTTTCTTGATCAGATAGCCTTCATCGTCGATGTAGATATGCGCTTCGTGCGGCGTGCCGAAAAGGTTGTGGTTGTTGCCCATCACCTCCTGATAAGCGCCGACGAGCATGAACGCCAGGTAATAAGTTTCACCCGGAATCAGCGAATGGAGCTCGAGCACTTGTTTGACGTCGTGTAGATCGACAAACTTGTCCACCACGCCATCCGAATCACAGGTGATGTCGCAGAGGGTGGCATACTCAGTTGGCGGCTTGTTGAGCCAGTGAATCGGGACGATCGGAAAAAGTTGATCGAGAGCCCAGTGGTCCGGAACCGAACGAAACACCGAAAAATTCGTCAGATACTTGGCGCACAACAAGCGACGCAGATCGTCAAATTCTTCCGAGACATACTTCGCTTGCTGCGCATACTTGTCCGCGTGTTCGCACACGTCCCAAAACAAAACCTCACCCTTGGCGCGATCTTCCAGGGAAACCAGACCAAGGTTGAACAGCGTGAACAATTCTTCGCGATGTTCCAGCGCGTCGTGGTAATACTCGCGATAGTTTTTTACCGTTATCGACTCTCTCAGCTCACCCAGTTCCGTGACGACCTGCGGATCGTCGTCATCGATCTCGATCGGCGTGATGTCTTCAACAACAGTTTCAATTTCATCCTGTACGTTTGTAATCAGCAAGGCATGATAGGCCGACAGGAAACGTCCCGACTCCTGAATAATTGTCGGGTGCGGAACGTTCTCGTCGTCGCAGACCTGCTTGATGGTGTAGATGACGTCGTTGGCGAATTCCTGCGCCGAGTAGTTGGCGGATGATTCAAAAGCGGTCTTGGAACCGTCGTAGTCAACGGCCATGCCGCCGCCCACGTCGAGCAGTTCCACCGGCACTTTCATCTGGTAGACCTTGGCGTAGACGCGCGCCGCCTCTTTCATCGCATTCTTGATGCGCTTGATGTCGGTAAGCTGCGAACCGATGTGGAAGTGGAGCAACTTGAGCATGTCGATGCGATCAGCCTGTTCGAGCCGGCGAATCACTTCGAGCATCTCGGTCGTAGTCAGGCCAAACTTGGCCGCTTCTCCACCCGACTTCTCCCAGCGGCCGGAGCCTTTCGAGTAGAGCTTGACGCGCATGCCGAGAATTGGCATGGGGCCGCCTTCGGTGCGGTCGGCGATGTTCAGTACGTGATCGAGCTCGCTGAGTTTTTCGATCACGATCACCACGCGCTTGCCAACTCGGGTGCCGGCGAATGCGAGCTCGATGAATTCTTCGTCCTTGAAACCGTTAAGCACCAGCAGGCTGTCCGGTGTTTGTTCCAGGGCGAGTGCGGCGTAGAGTTCTGCTTTTGAGCCGGCCTCGAGTCCAAAGTCGTAGCGCGAACCTTCGCGCAAGTATTCCTCAACCAGCGATCGTTGCTGATTGACCTTCATCGGGTAGACGCACATGTGCGCGCCCTGGTATTCAAATTCTCGGATGGAACGACTGAAGGCGCGCTGAAGTTTTCTGACTTGCGCGGCGACCAGTTGGGGGAAGCGCAGGAGCACGGGCGCACCGATGCCACGCCGGGCCAAATCGTCGATAATCTCTTTTAGATCGGCGGAGCGGGCGTCGCCTTCAGCGGGACGGACAATCAGGTTTCCCTTGCGATTGACGTCAAAGTAGCCAGCGCCCCAGTTTTCAATGCCATAGGTTTCGAGCGTCTGCTCAATTGCCGTGGTCAATTCGCGGTCTCCTGACTTGCGTGCGGAAAAACTCGTTTGTTCTTGATTCTTGAAGCCAAAGCGTAGTTGTACACATCCCGAGCTCGAGTAGCGGAGAATTTCTGGATGGGACGCTTAGTGCCGCAATGTAACAGAAAACCAGGGGTCGGTCTATAACTTTTTTGTTTCGAAAATGCTGTTTCTGGGCCTTAAATGGTTGTGAGGTTAACGGTTTAGCGGGGCGTCAACGCGAACCACCAAGGCGGGCGGAAGCCCGACCATCAGGGAGGGCTTTGTCTTGGGAGGGAAGAAGCGATAAGTGAAAATCGAGCCCTTGCTAACGCGCGGGCTTCTGCCCGACGGTTTTGCTCTACGGCGCTGTGACCAGAAACACATCCCAGGCCCAGCGGCCGACCTGAGCGCCGTGCGCGTCTTTGACTTTAGCTCGGTAGCGGAAGCGATTGCCGTATTGATCAGTGCGCTTGGAAAGTTTGTATTGCAGCGAGATTGAGACGATGTTGACAGCCGTTTGTAGCATACGCACGAATCTCATTGAGGAAACTGTCCTCCTCATTGGAACCCCGCTTCACAAGTGCTTCGCGCGCGCCTGGCCCCAATGCAAAGACCTTCCGATCTTTTAGTTGGAAGACACCGTTCCCGTACATCAAATATGAGTCTGTGGAAGGGACCGAACGAAGAAACAGAAGATAGCGCTGCCCCGGCAGGAGCGGATCAAAATCGGCTCGCTTTGCCCGAAAGATTCGATCATTAAGTTGAACCACTCCGCCGTCTCGAGTGGCGGTGATGTTGTTCCGCACTGCGATAGGGGCAGTTACATTGTTCTTGATTACTTCTTCGACCGTTATCTCGTAATCCGTAAATATAAAGTTCCCTTCATCTGTTAACTGGGAGGACTTATCAACTATGGTACCGATCACAACAACATCCGCATTGCAGAGGGCGGACTGGAATACGGGCGGTCGTTGAGCCGGTTCAGGCAAGCGAATGACATCGCCCACTTCCTCTTCAACCTCGACGTCACCTTTTTGCTTCGCTGCGATATCGCTCAACTTCGGACCCACATGCTTGAAGAGCTTGCTGTGCTGGCGCTTCTTCTCCGTCATCTGCCCTTCCGTAATCACTGTAGCTTCTTCCTGAATCTGGCCCCGCACGTTTTTCTGTGTAGTGCCTTGAAATCTGGCTACAGTAGTTGCGCCAGCCAGGGCGATTACTGCAAAAACGATGAGCACGATATTTTTTACGCTTTTCATGATGCTGAAGACCTTGGCTAATTTGCGATTTTGCTGACAAAAACTTCACCACAGAAAGCAAGGTGAAGCCATCAGATGCAAACCGAGCACTCCAAGTTTGCTCTCGAAACTGTCTCCTAGTTGCCGACCTTTTCTCAGGAAATCGGCGAGGAATCGGATTTTTTTCTGGACTCTCTAGCCTTTACGTCTGCCGCAATCCGCTCTATATCATCCCAATGCTCGGCAGGAAAAGCATTACGCTCAGCTTGTTCTTCCGGTGTGGGACTGCGCTTAGATTGCCATGCCTCGTTCAGAATATTGAACCAAGTGCCAAACACAATGAAGGCGAGACAGATGTAAGTGTAATTATTTAGCAGTCCGAAAAAGTGCCAACGGACAACAAACCAAACTATTTGGCCGAAGAGAGGAATTGCAACGACAAGCCAGTTACCGCCGGATTGATATGCCTGATAGACGCTTACGACATAGACCGCGCCTGCGGACGCCATCATAGCCAAGCCGACCAAACAGCCCTTTGTTGAAGATGTGTCAGCCATTGCGCGAAGAGTTTATGCGAACGGGTTTCTCAAATCCATAGATTTACAGCATTATCCCCCACTACCTCATAATCAAAACCATTGACATTCGAATCGGCGCCACTATAATGCATACTTTTTTACGCGCCGTGGCGGTATGACGTTCGGCCCTTTCCTTAGCCACTTCCGGCTTCCGAAGTACTTCGCACCAAAAGTCACACCGGGGCGGAGAGCACCCCTAACACTCCCTTTTTCCTGGCTTGGTTTGGTTTCTTCTCTGTGTAACCTCTGTGTTCTCTGTGTCTCCGTGGTGGGAAAACCGCGAAAAATATTCACCACAGAGACACAGAGAACACAGAGGAGGCACAGAGAAAACCAAAGCAAACCACTCCCTTTTTCAATCAGGAGAACTCATGAATGCAAAGACTGTCTTGAAGTATGCCTCTGACGAGGGGGCGAAATTTGTTTCTGTTCGATTCACCGACCTGCCCGGTTCCTGGCAACACCTAACCTTTCCCATCGGCGAGCTTGAAGAAGGCACGTTCGAGGATGGCTTTGGTTTCGACGCTTCATCCATTCGCGGCTGGGCGGCGATTCATGAATCAGACATGCTGCTGGTTCCTGACGCATCCCGCATGTGGATGGATCCGTTTGCCGATCACCCGACACTGTGTCTGATCGGAAATGCCGTCGATCCTATTACCAAACAGAGCTATCCCTTCGACCCGCGCTCGGTGGCGGTGCGCGCCGAAAACTATTTGAAGTTTACCGGCCTCGCCGATACGTCCTACTTCGGGCCGGAAGCGGAATTCTTCGTCTTCGACTCCGTAAAGTTTCATAACGAACAACAGTCAGCCGGTTATTCAATCGATTCCGACGAAGGCCACTGGAACACGGGTCGCGACGCGAACGAGTTTCAAGGCACGAATCTTGGTTACCGCATTCGCCCGAAGGAAGGTTACGTTCCGGTTCCACCGACCGACACGCTCAGCGACCTGCGTTCGGAAATTTCGCTGACCTTAGGAAAGTGTGGCGTGACGGTGGAGTGTCATCACCACGAGGTCTCGACCGCCGGGCAATGTGAAATTGACTTCCGTTTCTCCACGCTGCTGGGCACCGCCGACAACCTGCAAATCTTCAAATACGTAGTTCGCAATACTGCTTACCAGTATGGCAAGACGGCGACGTTCATGCCGAAGCCGCTTTACGGCGATAACGGATCGGGGATGCACTGCCACCAATCTTTGTGGAAAAGCGACAAGCCGCTTTTCTCCGGCGATGGCTATGCCGGCCTTTCGGAAATGGCCCGCTTCTACATCGGCGGACTGTTGAAACACGCGGCGGCGATAGTCGCGTTCGCGGCGCCGACCACCAACAGCTACAAGCGACTCGTCCCGGGATTTGAAGCGCCGGTTAATCTTGCTTACTCAGCGCGGAACCGTTCCGCGGCGATTCGAATTCCGATGTTTTCAACCAATCCGAAATTGAAGCGCTTGGAATTCCGTCCGCCCGATCCGTCATGCAATGCTTATCTGGCTTTCTCTGCCATGCTGCTGGCAGGCCTCGATGGAATTCAAAATCGGATCGATCCGGGCGACCCCCTGGAGAAGGACATCTACGATCTCTCGCCGGAAGAACTCAAGGATGTGCCAACTTTGCCGGGCTCGCTTGACGAGTCGTTGAAGGCGCTCGAGGCCGACCACGACTTCCTGCTGAAGGGCGACGTCTTCAGTCAGCAATTGATCGATCGCTGGATTAGCTACAAACGCGATAAGGAGATCACTCCGCTGCGCATGCGGCCGCATCCGCTTGAGTTTTCACTTTATTTCGACATCTAGAACACACGGGCGGAAGCCCGACCGTCAGAAAGGACTTTTGTCGCGACAATCGAGCCCTCCCTAATGGTCGGGCTTCCGCCTTTCGACATTGGACGTTGGACTTTGGACTTTGGACATCGGAATATGTCGGCGTGCAAAATCTCGACGCGAAAGCTGAATCGTTAATTCGCGATCTACCTGATGAAAAGGGCGCACGTCTTTTCCTGGAGCGCCTCGCAAACGAGCAACCGCGCACGTTCCAAAAATTAATCCGCGATCCGGCCTTGCTTTCTGATGCACTGGCGCTGGCTGCGTGGAGTCCTCTACTAGCCACTACGCTCGAGCAGAACCCCGACTACCTATCCTGGCTCAAGCGCGAGCGCGCCGACGTTCGCGTCAGAACTCGCGAACAGCTCAAGGAGTCGCTGGGACGTTTCGCGCTGACCCACTCGACCTTGTCTCCGCAAGTTTTGTTCGCGCGCTTCCGCCGCCGCGAACTGCTCCGTATTTACCTGCACGACGTCCGGCGCGCCCACACGCTGGTTGAAACGACGGAAGAGTTGTCAAACCTTGCCGATGCCATCCTGGATTACGCGCTGAGTCTGGCGCGACAGGACCTCGACAACCGCTACGGCGCGCCGCTGCGCGACGAGCGCGGCCGCATCGCTACGGCCGAGTTTTGCGTGATCGCGTTGGGCAAACTCGGCTCCGGCGAACTCAACTATGCCTCGGATATCGATCTCGTTTTCATCTATTCCGACGACGGCACAACCGCGGGCGGCACGAGTGAACGAGGCAAACTCACCAACCGCGAATACTTCATCAAGCTCTCGGAAACCATCAGCAAGTTAGTGGGCCATCCGGCCGGCGAAGGCGCAGCCTATCGCGTTGACCTGCGTTTGCGGCCGCATGGGCGTGACGGGGCGCTCGCCTGTTCTCTCGATGAAGCGCTGAAGTATTACGGCAAATCCGCACAAGCGTGGGAGCGTCAGGCTTTGATTCGCAGCCGCGCGGCCGCCGGTTCAAGTCCGCTTTTTTCACGATTCGCCGCCGCGGTGCAACCCTATATTTACCGTTCCGACGTTTCCGTTAAAGATGCGCTCGCGAGTGTTCGTTTGGCGAAGCAGAAGATCGACGCCAAAGTCGCACGAAGCAACGCTGGCTTCAACGTCAAACTTCAGCGCGGCGGCATCAGGTCTATTGAATTCATCGCGCAGGCCCTGCAGTTGGCCCACGGTGGCCGCGACGAGTGGTTGCGCGTTTCCCATACGCTGATAAGTTTGGGCCGGCTGGCCGACCGCAATCTCATTTCGGAGCAGGAGCGCTCGGCGTTGTCGGATGCCTACATGTTTTTGCGCACCCTCGAGCATCGTCTGCAAATGGAGCATGGACTGCAAACTCATAACGTGCCGCAAACTGAAGCACAGCGCACGCTGGTTGCGCGGCGCACGGGCTTCACCGGTCCAACTGCTCTTGGCGATTTTGATAACGCCCTGAGGCTGCACACCGCCGGCGTGCGTCAAGCTTACGATCGCGTTTTTGCAGACGAAGAGGGCGCGCCGGTAGCGGAGCGCAGCGAGGAACCGCCGACCAGCGTTGACCTGGATGGTCATCGTCCGCGCGACGATGAGTTTCGGGATGAGGGCCGGATACTCAGTGCCGCCGCGAGGGTTTTTGTTTCGCATTTGAAAGCCACCGAGGCCGGCGCGCCAGTGACAAATGTAGACTCGTTGGCGCGCCAGTTGCGCCAGGCGGCGCATGATTCGGTCAATCCGCAGCGCGCCCTGATGTTAACCGCGCGCATTGCTGCGTCGCTGGAAAAATCCGTGAACGAGACACAACTGTCTGAAAAAAATCTCGCGAGCGTGGTGCGACTTTGCGGCGTCTCCGAGTTTTTCGGAGAAATGGTGGCCGGCAATCCGGCGCTAATTAGTTCGCTTGGTTCGCTTGATTCATCCGGAAGCGACAAGCCCCGACGACGCCGAGATTATCGAGCGCAGCTTCGCGCCGCTATTGACGGAGAAAAAAGTTTTGCGGCGGAACTTTCAGCTTTGCGTCGCGAGTGGTCGCGAGCGCTGGTTGAAATTGGCAATGAAGACGCTGCCGGAAGACTCGCTTTGCCGGCGTCGAATGAGCTGCAAAGCGAGCTCGCCGTTGCCAGTATTAATGTTGCTTACCTGATCGCGCGGCGTGAAATGGTGCGGCGCTATGGCCCGCTGGCGGGAGGGCCGCGGCTGAGCGTGCTCGCGCTTGGGCGGTTGGCCAGCGGCGGGATGGATTATGGATCGGACCTCGACATCACGATCGTTTACGATTCACTCGTTTCGTCTCCGATCGCTTCGCTTACGCAGGATGAAGCCTACGCTCGTTTAGTCGAATTAATGATCGCGGCGCTCTCCAGCGTGACGCGCGAGGGTTATTTGTATCGAGTGGATCTACGGCTTCGTCCTAACGGCAAAAACGGTCCGCTGGTCAGCAGCTCCGAAGGGTTTCTCGACTACGTAAGACAGCACAGCGCGGTTTGGGAGTGGCTTGCTTACGTCAAGCTGCGCGCGGTGGCCGGCGATCTCGAACTCGGCAGAATGGTCGAGACCCACGCCAGACACGCCATCCATGAAAAGGCCCGCGCGATTGATGCAGAGGAGTTGCGACAGGAGACGCGCCGCGTGCGCGAGCGGCTGGAGAAGGAGAAGAGCAGAGGTCTCCGCAATGGGCAGCAAAGGTTCGGCAGCAGTGACAGTGTCGTTCAGGCGGGTCGTCGCTCGGGTGCTCAGGAAAGGCGTCACGACAGAGACATCAAATACTCGGCGGGCGGCATGCTCGACGTTTACTTTGCCGCGCGTTATCTCCAGCTTCGCGATGACGTCGCCGACGAAGCTGAGGAGCGTTCGACCCCCGCAACTTTGGAACGCCTCGAGGCCAACGGATCTTTAGACGCTAGCGACTACGAAGCGCTCAGCCATGGTTATGAGTTGCTCAGATCCGTGGATCATCAGCACCGGCTCATCGCCGGCAAAGTCGCAGCTTTGCCGTCAACAAACTATCCCGCATTCAGGGAGATCGCGAGCCGGCTCGGTTTCGAATCGGCAGCCGCCCTCAGCGAAACTTTGCAGGAACAGATGCGCGCGATACGTGAGGCTTACAATCGGATCACCGAATGATTGTAAGGGCAGGGCTCGTCCCTGCCCGCTTTGCTCGCGATGCAGTGGGCAGGGACGAGCCCTACCCCTACCGTCTTAAACAACAATCGGCTGATCGCCAATCTCTTCATGCCAGCAGGTGGTGCACCAACGATGCTTAACTTCGCGCTCCGCTGCATGATAACCGGCGGAACCTGGCAAGCGTCGCACTACTTCCCGCTCATCGTCGCCGAGCTCATCCCAGGTTCGCAGTGTTCTTTCGCCACACTTGGGACAACGTCTATCACTGTTCACTTCAAACTCCTTCACCAGGCGGAAGCCCAACCGTTAGGGAGGGCTTGATTGATCCTAACAGGTTGAATCAGAGCCCTTCTTAACGGTCGGGCTTCCGCATTACAGTCCGAAATCACTTGTTTACGGCAGCCTCCTATTCGTGTAACTTAACCTTAACGGCGCGCCGATACAACAAAGCAGCGCCGGAGCGCATCCACAAGTTGGAACGCTACGAATTAACACGCAACAGGGACGGACAATGTTTCGAATCAAAGCTTCATACACAGGGCAGTTGGAATTGAAAACCACTCTTGAGCGCGCCCGCGAATTTTTCGGCGAGCTCAGAAACTTCGCCGACTTGATGCCGGGCATCGAAGGCATTCGCAAGGAATCCGGCGGCATCATGCGCTGGATTGTGCGCGCGGAAGTGCCGGTAATTGGTTCGGTGCAGGCGAGCTTCGCTGTGCGCAAGACCGAGGATCGGCCGGAGAGACTCGAATGGTCGCCCGCCGGTTCGGAGATGAAAAACTATCTGCGCTACGCGGCGAATTTTGAAGTGCGCGGGCATAACGTCCTGATCAAAGTTTCGCAGCATGTGGAACTGCGCCGCGCCCACGCCAGGGAATTGCACCGGCTGGCGGCTTTGGTTGGCGAGGGCGCGATCAGCTCGGAAATGCAGAAGCGAGTTGCGGAAATGATTCGAACGTTTCTGGAGCGCGCGCAGGCGAAACTGGAAGGCGAGTCGGCGGTCGAACAGGAAGCGATTTCGTAGGACCGCCGAAAATAATTAGCCGCAGATTTACGCAGATAAACGCGGATCAGACTACCAATATGGTATTTTTCTGATCCGCGTTTATCTGCGTAAATCTGCGGCTATTTTCTGCCGTAGCTAATCATATTCGCAAACACGCGATAGGCTCCCGGCACGCCCGCGCGTAATTCCCGATACCAAACCATGCTGGTGTAGATGTAGTTTCCTTTGCCGTATCGCGCTACCAGTAGCCCGCCACTGAGCGGCGCCTCGCCCGGGTCGTTAGTTGAAAAGATCGCGCTGTATTGCGTGTCCCACTGCTTCGGATAATAGAGTCCGCGCTCCTGAATCCAATTCGCAAAGTCAGCCTGCCTGATCTTGTTCGGAGTGTTCAGCAGCGGATGAAGCGGCAATAGAAACTTAACTGGTGCGGTCTCGTCCGTTACGCGTTCGTCGCCGAGAACAATTGGATAAGGCGCAAGCTGCGGGCGATTTTTGTTTGCGTCAGGATTCCATTCATTCGATTTGTGGTAGAAGACCAGCAAGGTCCCGCCCGCATTTACGAATTCCAACAAACGAGAATTCGCGGCGATCAATTCCGGATGCGCTTCATAGCCGCGATTGTCGATGATGATAGTCGAATAGGTTGATAGGTTGGCCTTTTTAATATCGTCGGCCGTCAGCGCTGTGGATTCCACTGCCAGTGCCGCGAGCGAGTGCGCGAGCGTCTGATCAAAGCTGGGAACATAACCAACGCGCAGGTTGGGGGCGACTCGCGCCGCGCTATAGACCACCGGCGCTGCTCGCTTAGTCACCACATCGGCCGAATCGAGCGATTGGATGGAAAACTCCACCGATCCAGAACTTCGCAGTTCCCGTAGAATTTCGCGAGACGGCCTGGCATCACGAACAGACATCGTGTCGTTGCGTGCCTCGTTCGGTCCCAGGACCAGTCGATAGCTTGCGCCATGAGCGTGCAAAGAATTGGAGGCTACTATTTCCACTGTTCCGCGAAATGGCGCTGACAAATGATTCGACAGCGTGACGTTGAATGCGGCACAGCCGCCCAACGTCTCCTCTGTTCTTACGCATGGCGCAGGCGAGATGCTTTTGATCTCAACGGCTGGGACGACGTCGCGCGTCATCGCGGTGCTCACCGAAAATTTTGCGCCATCAACTTCAAACCTGCCGACAACCTCCAAAGGTTGACCGAGAAACAGATCGTCATAGAGATGTTCTTCTTTCGGCACTGTTAGCGTCGCGTTCTTTGGCGTTGTCCGATCAACCGTCACCACGGTTTCGGTGTCGGGCAGTAAACCTTCCACCGTATTTAGCCGCACGCTCTCGCCCCAACTCTTCAAACTGAGTTCTTCGATGTGAACACTGCTGAGGCCGGCGTTGCTGAGATTGATCGAGAAAGTTGTGTTGACCCCCGGCACCAACACCGCAGCGCGCGAATTAAGCGTCAAAGAAACTCCCGAAGCGATCGCTAAAGCATGATCGGCACGCGCCTCGAACAGACGAAGACGATTGGGATCTTCCACCGGCGGCTCAGGAGAAGATTGACTTGCGCGCCAATCAACCAGGGCTGCCAACACACGATCCGGACGATCGAGAAAGTCAGTCAACGGTCGCCCGTCGATCGTTGGCGGCCCGAGCCTGGCCGCGAGTGTTTCAGAAAGTTTCAAACCGGCGAGTGGCGTAACGGCGCTTTCCGGTAACGGCGGAGCAGCCGCAGCTTCGCGTATTAAACGATAGCGAATCAGCGGCAGTTTTCCTGCTTCAATGCGTCGCGCCTTTAACATTTCTGCCATCGACTTCGGCCACGGTCCCTGCGTGGCGTGTTCTTGAAGCGCGGTGAGAGCTTGCTCGGCGAATGAAGTTCCACGCAAAGGATCGATTTCGTTGGGATCGATGGCGACGATCTTTTCCAGCCCTTCCTGACCATCGGCTTTCGGTCCCGCCGCACCGAAGATGCGCACAAAGAGTCGCTGTGCTTGCCAGGGTTTCACTTGATTCAACTGCTCGGGGAAACGTTTGGGATCGGCCGCGGCGTCGAACGCTTCGATTATCAACCGGCCAGTCGCTTGATGATGACCGTGGCCGGTCGTCGTGTCGTGGTTGGTGATGATCACGTCCGGGCGCAGTTCGCGAATCTTCAAGACCATGCGCCGCAATGCTTCATCGTGGCCCCAAACCTTGAAAGCTTCGTCCGCCGACTTCGAAAAGCCAAAATCCTTCAGCCCGAGAAAGTAGGGTTCGGAGCCCTGGATCTGCGCGGCCTTCATCGTCTCGTGCGCGCGGATGACGCCAAGCTCTTCATAAAGTTCGGGACCGACCGCGTTCTGTCCACCTTCGCCATAGGTTGAAAACAAGCTAACTGTGTGTACGCCATTCTTCCGTCTCAACAGCGTTAAGGTAGTGCCGTCTTCATCATCCGGATGCGCGGCGACGCACATCACTGTCCAGGGGTTTGTCAGATCAAGCAGCGCCTGATGAAGCTCGAGCTGGTCGACCGTTTGAGTTGCCGGCGTGGGCTCAGGAGAAGGTGCCTGGGCACACACTGATCGATAAATATCCGCTCCGCCGGCAAGCGAAAACGCCAACGCGAAAAGTAAGAAGACAGAAGCAAGCGATCGCTGCGAGTTGTTCTTAGCCATGTTTGAAATTTCTGTAACCCCTTGATTCAAAGTCTTTGCTAGAGTTCGATTTCATAACCATCCGGATCAGCCACATAGGCAAACGGCACCCCGGGCATAAACTCGCCTCGCTTCTTCAAAGCACCGCCGGCCGCTACCACTTCGCCGATCGCACTTTCGAGATCAGCCTTGTCCTCGAGTTGAAAACCAAAATGCAGGATGCCGCCGCCGGATCCGGTTGGCTGATCTGTTTCCGCCTGGTGGAGCGCGATGACATCGTTGGAACCCGGCGTGTTCAGGAAGACCAGCGTGTCGCCCGCCCAAAACCTAACCTGCATTCCAAAAACTTTCTGGTAGAAATCCAGCGAAAGATGAACGTCTTTAACCATGAGATGAATGTGAGTCAAGCCGCAGGTTTTGATCATCGTTACTGCTCCTTATTTACCCTGTCCTGGTAGTCTCGAGTTTCGAGTTCCGGGTTTCGAGTTCCGGGTTCGCGTCTTAACTCGAAACCCTGAACTCGGAACTCGAAACTATTTCAACGAATAGGGCTCGTAGCCGCGCAGAGGAAAATCCTTGCGCAACGCGTGGCCCTGCCAGTCGTCGGGTAAAAGTATTCTTCGCAAATCCGGATGCTCGTCAAAGATAATACCGAAGAGGTCAAAAGTTTCCCGCTCGTGCCAGTTTGCCGTGCGCCAGACTCCGGTAACCGTCGGCACATGAACGTTGCTTTCGTTCAGTAAAACCTTCAACCTGAGCCGGTGATGCTTCGTGGTCGAGAAGAGGTGGTAATTGACCTCAAACCGCGGCTCCTCTTCAACACCGCGGTCAACGCCGCAAATATCCGCGAGGAAATCAAATTTCGCATCCTGGCTC
>Ga0137409_10001442_pt1 | contig 25756 bp, 23 predicted proteins | sample CZODoug1_16funga_FD_122059 | JGI IMG/M metagenome (GOLD analysis project Ga0137409, IMG submission 122059) | Vadose zone soil fungal communities from Angelo Coast Range Reserve, California, USA - CZODoug1_16fungal (Hybrid Assembly) | ecosystem: Environmental > Terrestrial > Soil > Vadose zone...
TTGCGCGGCGTCAGGCGGCAAGGCGACGTAATTCACTTGCTTCCCTACGATGCGGCTTAGCGTCGCGGCCGCGGCGACCATGTCGATCGATTCGGGACCAGTCGGTGTGTAGATCTTGCCCGCGTGCCGATCCGGGTGCTCGATGACTTTGGCCGCGAACACGCCGACGTCGCGGCCGTCGATCGTCCCGACGCGGCCCTTTCCCATGTTCATGTACAGCATGCCGTCCGAGGCCACCGAGCTGGCCGAGCTGAGGAGGTTCTGCATGTAGTAATGCGGACGCAGGATCGTCCACGGGATGCCCGAAGCCTTCACGGCCTCTTCGACGAGGGCGTGCAGGCGGCCGTTCCTGTTCGGGGCGTCGTGGCCGGCCTTGATGGCCGAGTTCCGCACGACGTGCTTGACCCTGGCTTGTTTGGCGACCCGGATCGCGTTGGAGCCCATCGAAGGCTCCAGGGCCGAAGCGGGCGTCAGCAGCCAGAGAATGTCGACGCCGTCGAAAGCTTCCGGCAGGGTGTCAGGCTCCTCCAGGTCGCCGGCCACGACCTCGACGCCATCCTTCTTGAGCGACTCTGCCTTTGCAGCGTCCCGAACCAAGGCCCGGAGCCGCAGGCCGGGCTTTCCGCGGAGTGCACCCAGCAGCGCGCTCGAAACCGTGCCGGTCGCACCTGTGACCAAGACCGTTGAGACTTTTTCAGCCATAACCCATCATCTCCAATTGGCCGAGATAGTTAAGGTGTGTACTACTCGGCAGTCTAACTGTATGCAGATAAATGTCAACTCCGGGAATTGGCCCGGCTTGCCTGGCCGGCCGGCGCGATGGCAGCGTTGTTCGAGCGGAAGAAGTTGTCCGGGTCGTACTGCGCTTTGACCCGACCCAGGCGGTCATAGCGCTCCTGCCCGCCATACGCATCGATCAGGCGGTCCGCTTCGTCGAAGTTCAGCATGTTGGCGTAAACCCCTCGCCCGAGCCAGGGCTTCAAGGCCTCATGCGCCGCGCGGATCTGGGCGACGTTGCTCGCATCCAGCTCGGCGTCGTCCCAGTGCAGCGCGAAGTTGAGCCACCAGTTGTGGTGGCGGTTCGGAAACGCGGTGGCGTCGGGGCTCACCCGCGCCATCGCACCGCCGAGACCGATGATCTCGATCTCGCCCGACATCTTCATCTCGCCCCACCGGTTGACCAGGATCTCGAGCGCTTGTTCGGGCAGCTCGTTGATGTGGGCTTCCTTTGTGTAGTAGCGGTTGCCGTTCGGGAACTCGGGGTCGAGCAGCTTCTGGACCCGAGCGCCAAACGGCATCACGGTCATCGCCTTGGCAGCGGGCTTGCCGGCGCCGATGAGTCGCTCGACGAGCTGGATGCCGTCATCTGATGACGCGTCATCCAGGTACATGACGATCATGAGGAGGAGGCGCTTGCCCTTCAGCTCGGCCGGTACGAAGGGGAGCCCGGGCATCGACTGCTTGAGAGCGGCGTGCCAACCGACGTGGTCGGGCAGCGCCGGGTAGATGCGCGCGTATTCCGCGAGCGCTGTGACCGCGTCCTCGGGGTGGTGGAGCGCGACGCCGATCCGCATCTGCGGCCCGAATCGGTGTGCATTGAACTCGAACTCGGTGACGGCGCCGAAATTGCCCCCTCCGCCGTGAAGCGCCCAGAACAGATCGGGATGCTCAGATTCGCTCGCCCTGATGACCTCGCCGGCGGCGGTCACGAGCTCGAGGGCGCGAAAGTTGTCGCAGGTCAAACCGTGCTTGCGAGAGAACCAGCCGATGCCGCCTCCGAGCGCAAGGCCGCCTACGCCGGTCTCGGAGACGATGCCGGCCGGAACGATCAGGCCGTGCTCAGCGGTTGCTGCGTCGACGTCGCCGAGGAGGCACCCGCCCTGGACCCTGGCGACGCTGTTGTCCGGATTCACGTCGACGCGACGCATCCGGGTGAGATCGATCGTCAGGCCGCCGTCGGCAAGGGCCTTGCCCGTGACGCCATGACCGCCGCATCGCACCGAAACCTGGAGGCCGTGGCTGCGCGCAAGCTTTACTGACGCGACCACGTCCTCTGTGGTCGCGCAGCGCGCGATGACCACGGGCTTCTTGTCGACCATCGCGTTCCAGATGGTCCGGGCCTCGTCGTAGCCGGGTTGGCCGGCGATGACGACATCGCCGGTGAAGGACCTGCCGAGCTCTTTCGCGAGGGCTGACGCCGACCGCTGGTCAAGAACCGTTTCGGACACTCCCGTCACCTCGAAGATGGTTAAGTAGTGAACTACTTTGGAAGTTTAACTGTATGCAGATAAAAGTCAAGAGCCCAGTGCTTGGCGGTTGAGTAACTCCCCCGGCGTCAGCCGGGTCGGCCGCTGCCCCGCTGCCGCTGTTGCTCGAACATCTCCCGGATCTCGCGGACGCTGGTGGCGTCCTCGGGCTTCTTATCGGCAGTACGCAAGGAGACGATCCGCGGGAATCGCAGCGCAAACCCAGGCTGGTCCTCGGTCATGCCGGCCGTGTGGCGGGGGCTCGGAGTGATCTCGTCGGCAAGCACCTCAACGACGATCGCCGGCTCAAGCCATGCGTCGGGGACGAGGATCGAGTTGACTCGAGCGGGCTTCTCCGGGACCTCGAGTGTGGCAAACCGCTGGTAGATCTCACGCCAACCCTGGTCGGAAAGGCCAGTGCCGAGCTTGGTGATGGTCCCGAACTCATCCTTGTCGCCGTCGTAGACACCTGCGAGTAGAGCGCCCGTGCCGAACTCTGCCCGCTTGCCTTTGCCCCGGTAGTAGCCGAGCAGCACGACGTCGATGGTGTCGTTCAGCTGGCCGCTCGTGTTCCGCTTCAGCTTCACCCAGTTGAAGTTGCGAGCGCCGGCCTGATATTGCGAATCGAGTCGCTTGGCCACGATCCCCTCCAGGCCGCGGCTGATGTTGTCGAGCAGCTCCCGCGTCAGAACCTCCGCCGAATCGGTCTTCATCAGCGGCGCCGTCCGCAAGGTCTCTGATTCACCGAGGAGTTCCTGCACGATCTCGAAGCGCCGCTCGTAGGGCAGCGGTGTCAGGTCGGATCCGTTGCGAAACATGACGTCGAATACGAACGCACGCATCGGGACGCGGGCGGCCATCTCCTCGATGCCCTCCTTGCGCCGGCGAGCGGTGGTTTCCTGGAAGGGGACGTACTCCTCCGACTCGGCGTTGTACGCGATTGCCTCGCCGTCGAGGATGACGCTCTCGACCTCCAGGCCGGCGGCCGCGGCGACCAGCTCCGGGAACATCTCTGTCATCGACTCAAGGTTTCTCGAGAAAATGCTCACCTCACTCGCGTTCTTGTGGATCTGGACGCGAAGTCCGTCGTACTTCGGCTGCACACCGACGGTCCCCAGCTTCTTGATCACGGCCTCCGGGTTGGGCAGGCGTTCTGCAAGCTGAGGGCGGAGCGGGTGTCCGGCCGAGATCTTCAGCGCGTCGAGCCCCGTCTCGCCCGAGTCCCAGAGGGTCCGAGCGATGAGGCCGAGATCGGAGGTGCGGTTGTAGGCCGCCTCCAGGATCGGTCGCAGGGACCGGTCTCCTTTCTTGGCGAACGAAAGCGCATCGAGAACGGTCGGGTCGCCGATTCCCAGCCGCATCTTGCCGAGGGTGATTCGCACCAGGTGTTTTGCCGCAATGGAATCCAGGTCGCCGAGCAGGCCGGTGAATCCATCGAGCTTCTCCTGCTGGCTGCCGGCTCCACCGGCGGCGGCGATCTGTAACAGGCGCTGGTGCACCTCGACAACGGAAGGTGACTCTCCTGGCGAGGCCCGCGCGAGGCGCTGGGCGGTGACGCCGAGGTCGCCCGTCTCGCGGTTCAGCTTGGTCACCTCCTCCTTCGGAACGGAGTAGGCGCCCGCGATGGCGGTGATGAGCAGCCTCTCGCCGAGGCCGATCTCGACCGGCTCGAAGAACGGCGCAAGCCGGCCCTGGATGAGGTACGTGATCGGCCCGAGCTCGTCCACCGAAGAGCCCTGGTAAACATCGGACAGAATGCGAACCAGCTCGTTACGGCTGCTGGTGGCCTCCATCTGGTCCAGCTTCACCGCGAGGTCAACGAACTTCACGGCTGCTCACCTTACTCAGCTGTCGAGTTCTGGGTGGCCAAGAAATCACCCTGGGGGTCTGACGCCAGGTGCCAAAGGTTGTGCGGGTTCCGGCGATCTCGCCGGCGTTTGGCCATCGGGCGGCGTCTACCAGGTACGCGTCACCTTGCGAATCTCGCGTGGGCTGTCCGGGTCGAATCCGCGGGCCACAGCGACGTGGTGAGCCAGGAGCTGCGCAAGCACGGCCAGGCTGAGGGGGGTCAATTCCTCAGGCAGCCCCGAGGCAACCTGCACGGTCGTAAGAGGATCGACATCGCTTGACTTGCCGTCGACGAGCCGCACCACGGGGCAGCCTTTCGCGCTGACGCGCTCTCGGATCGATCCCATGGAGGATTCCACCGCGCCACCGCCATCGACCACCACGATCGGAATGCCGGCCTCGACGACAGCGATCGGTCCGTGCTCAAAGTCCGCGACCGACCATGCGCGCGCCATGACGTAGCTCGTTTCCATTAGCTTGAGCGCCAGCTCCTCGGCCGTCGAGAAGTTGAAGCCCCGGCCCAGGACGATCGCCCTCGTGCCAATCAAATGCGCGACAAGTTTCTCCACGGCGGAGTCCATCTCGAGCGCTCTGGCCATCGCGTGCGGGACCATCGACAGTGCGGCTTCGAAAGCCCGGTCCTCATCCACCGCCTGCGAGATGAGGGCGAGTGCGAGCAGGCTTGCGGTGTAGGTCTTGGAAGCCGGCACGCTGCGCTCCGGGCCGGCTCCCAGCGCCAAGACAAACTCGGCCGCCTTGCCCAGCGGCGACTCTAGAGTGTTGCTGATCGCGACCGTGAGCGCGCCCTGCCGCCTGGCCTCCTCGAGCACCGCGACAACATCGGGCGACGCGCCAGACTGAGAGATGCCGATAACGCATTGGCCCTCGAGGTGCGGTGGCCTTGCGTAATGAGTGAACAATGACGGCGCGGCCAGAGCGACCAGGGCCCGATTCCTGACGCCAAACAGGTACTTGGCATACAGCGCTGCGTGGTCGGAGCTGCCCCTCGCCGCGATGACATAGCCTCGCGGCCGAACCTCACGAATTCGGGCCCCAATGGCGGCAACAGCGTCATGACTCTGCTCGAGCAGGCGCGAAGCGACCTCCGGCTGCTCAGCTATCTCGTCGCGGAAATGACTCATGACGCGAGCCCCAGTTCGGCAAGCCGGACGGCGCCGGCCACGGGCGGCTCTTCGAGCCGGATGCACGTCGAGCCCAGCTGTTCGCGAACAGCGCATTCCAGCTTCGGCTGGTTGAGGAGTAAGCCACCGGCCATGACGACGGGCCCCTCTATGCCGAGGGATGCCCGCACTGACTTCGCCAGATCGCTCAGGGCCGAGGCGCTTCGCAGCACGATGCTTTGCGCCCCGGGGTCCAGGTCAACAGCCTCAAAGACAACGTTCGCCAAGGCCGCCCATTTCATCGGCTCGCGAAGTCCATTCAGCTTCCCCAGCAGCTGCATCGCGTCGCCGGCCCGGCAAGCGGCAAGCAGCCTCGACCCCAACTCACCCAGCGGCCGGCCAGAATCAGCACGCCGCATCACCTCACGCGCAGCTTCACGAGTGACCCAGGCACCGCCTCCGTCATCGCCGATCTGCCACCCCCATCCGCCAAAGCGTGCTTCGCGTCCGCCGGCTGTCCGGCCGTAAGCGACCGACCCCGTGCCGGAGATGAGCGCGATGCCTTCGTCGATCTGCGCTGCTGATAGGACCAACCGCGCGTCATGGACGACCTGGATACGACAGCCCGGCAGCAGGGTCCGCAGCAGTTTCTCGAGGCGAAGCCGGCCTGCCGGCACCTCGGCGCCGGCTGAGCCTGCACAGCACGATTCGGGATAGATCGATCCAAGCTCGTCCAGCAACGCAGTCAAACGGCGCTTGACCGCGGCCGGGGGCAGCGTCGCGACGTTGGCCCCGGGACCCTCGACCTCCGCGAGGATGCGGCCGCCCGCGGACAGCCGCGCGCGGCTGCGAGAACCTCCGATGTCGATGCCTAGGACTGACGTCTGAATTGCACCAGCCCACGGACCATCGTCAGCCTCACCCTCAGGTGCGGGTCGAGCACCACGAGGTCTGAGCACGCGCCCTCACGGATCCGCCCGAGGCGGCGCTCGCCGAGAACCCTTGCGGGAACATCCGCCGCGAGCTCGACCGCTCGATTTGCAGTCATGCCCGGAAGGTTCGCCATGAACCTGACAAGGTCGTCCATCGTTGCGGCGCTGCCGGCCAAAGTGCCGTTGTCAAGCCGCACGACGCGCCCGTCGCTGACGACCGAACGGCCCGAGAGCGAGTAGGTGCCGGCCGGAGAACCTGCGGCGGAAGTCTGATCGGTGGTCAGCGCGATCCTCGACGTGCCCTTGACGCGGACCAGCTGTGCGCAAACGCCGGGATGCACGTGCACCCCATCCGCGATGAGCCCAACCGTCACCTGCGGGTCGAGGAGAAGAGCGAGAGCGATTCCAGGATTGCGATGGTGGACAGGGGGCATCTGGTTGTAGATGTGCGTGCCGAAAGTGATGCCGGCTGCGATGGCTCTGCGGCCTTGCTCGAAGTCCGCGCCGGTGTGGCCGGCGCTGACCACGATCCCTGCCCGGTGCAGGCGCTCGATGGCGGCCAATGCTCCCGGGAGCTCGGGGGCCAACGTGACCATTCGCGGGCGAGCACCGACGAAGACGTCGATTTTTTCCGGCGTCGGGTCACTGAGGTGCTCGCGGATGTGAGCGCCCCGAAACGAGGGGTTGATGAACGGTCCTTCGACATGTGCGCCGAGTACTCGCGCGCCGCGAGATTCGGCAGCGGCGCCGACCGCCGCCACAAATGCCGCGCAGGCCTCGACGGGTGATGAGATCATCGTCGGAAGAAAAGCGGTGACGCCGCTCGCCGGCAGGGCCTCGGATATTTTGGCGACGGCATCGGCTCCTGCCGCTGCGTCGTGCCCGCCGAACCCGTTGACCTGGAGGTCGATGAACCCCGGAGCAATCAGCTCGCCCGGCTCCGCAACGATTTCTTCGTCCGGGCGCTCGGGCGGCTGGCCGGCTCCGACCCAGGCGATCGTCTCACCATCCACAAGCACAGCATTGGCGTCCCTGACGCCGTGAATCGGGCCGCGCAGCAGCGTTTTCATGGACGCTGCGCCTCGGTCAGCCTGGCGTCGAGGTTGCCTCCGGCGGCGGAGAGGAGCTCCTCGGCCTCCTGGGCGCTGACTCCCCGACGGAGCATGAGGATGGCTGCTTTGGCGTTGCCCCGCGCCTCGGTGAGCGTGCGGGCGGCCAGCTCCATCGACGTGCCTCCCAATTCAGCCACCAGGCGCGCCGCACGAGCGCGCCGTTTGTCGTTCGTGGCGACGACGTTCACCATCCGGCCCCTGTATGTGTAACCGAGCCGGGTGAAGGTCCCGGTGCTGATCATGTTCAGGATCACCTTCTGCACAGTGCCGGCTTTCAATCGCGTGGAGCCCGCGATCACCTCCGGGCCAGTCTCGACCTCGATCGCGATGCCTGCGGCCTGACCGAGCGGTGAGCCGGGCGCGCAGGTGAGCGCCACGACCGTCGCGCCCGCCGCCTTCGCCACACCGATTGCGGAGAGCACGTAGGCCGTGGTGCCACTCGCGCTGATGCCGAGTGCCACGTCACCGGCCCCGACCCCCGCCTCGATCGCATGAGCGCGGCCGAGATGTTCATCGTCCTCCTGCGCGTCGTCTCCCCCCTCGTGCGCCTGCACGAGGTCGGCTGCGATGCCAAACGTCGCCGGACACTCGGCGGCGTCGAGCACCGCGATTCGCCCGCTTGTACCGGCACCGAAGTAGTGCAGACGGCCGCCGGAGCGCAGCCGCTCCGCGATGGCATCGACGGCGCGGGCGATCTCGCCGAGCTGCGGATGGATCGCTTCATGCGCGCGAAGCTCTTCTGCGTCCATCAGCTGGACAAGCTCAAGTGTCGTCAAAGATTCGAGCTCGTCTGCGCGCGGATGGACGTTTTCGCTCATGGCCTCATAACCTCGGCCGCGGCCTCACCGCACACGCGGGCGGCTCCACTCGTGGTGATGTAAGACGTCGCGCCATTGGGGCGGCACTGCGGCAGTCCCATCTCGACTACAACCGCATCTGGCCGCCGCGCCAGCAGAACGTCTGCCAGGTTGGCTTGCCACGGGTGCCGGTGAAGGTCACGCACCACGAGAACGAGACTCTGTCCCTCGGCCCGAGCCACGAGCGCGCCGACATCAACCGACCCATCGCGGACATCGACCGGCGTGACGCGGACTCCCCTTTTGGCCAGGGGTTGCGCCATTCCCCATGGCACCACGCCGGCGGCCATGGATCGCGACCAGCTGACCTGCACGACCGTCGCATCATCCCCGATTCGCACAGGGCCATCAGCCTTCACGGCGCGGCGCGCGGCGACAAGCCCGAGGCGGCGATCGGCGACCGACGTGCTCGTCGCGTGAGAGCGCCAGACCGCTAGCTGATCGACCCGCCCAGCCGCCTCGGCCAGCCGGTGTTCGCTCAGGCGGCCGGCGTGCACCGCTGCGACCAACGCTGCGCTGACCTCAGCGACAACATCTTCATCCGCCAGGCCCCCGCCGATGCACAGCGCGTCGCATCCTGCGATCAGGGCGCGAACCCCACCCTCTGCGACGCCAAACCTGTCACTCAAGCCTCGCATCTCGAGCCCGTCCGTGATGGCGAGGCCCTGGAATCGAAGCTCCCCGCGGAGCAGGTCGGTCATGATCCGGCGGCTGACAGTGCCCGGTACCTCATCGAGTGCCGGCACAAGGATGTGCGCGCTCATGATCGCCTGCACTCCGGACGCGATTGCCGCCTCGAACGGGGCGAGAGCGCGTTGGTGCGGATCTTCGGCCACTACTGGCAGGGCGAGGTGGGAGTCAACCGACGTGTCGCCGTGGCCTGGAAAGTGCTTGGCGCAGGCAGCGACGCCCGCGCTTTGCAGCCCCTCCACCCACGCCGCCGTGTGAGTGGCGACCAGGGTTGGCTCGGAGCCAAATGCCCTTGTGCCGATTACCGGGTTGAATGGGTTGCTGTTCACATCAGCATCGGGCGCCAGGTCAAGGTCGACTCCAGCTGCAGAGAGCTCGGCTCCCATCGCCGCGGCCACGTCATGGGTCAGCCGCGGATCGCCCACGACGCCGAGTGCGAGGTTGCCGGGATATGAGCTCCCGGTTTTCGCCTCCAATCGCGTGACATCGCCGCCTTCTTCATCAATACCGATGAGCAGTTGTGGATGCTCGGCATGCAGGCCAGCGGCCAGGGTGGCCAGCTGGTCGGGGTCCGCGACATTTCGGCCGTAGAGAACGACGCCGCCAAGCCCTGCGGCGGCCCTTCGCTTCACCCAATCTGGTGGGGCTGTGCCAATGAAGCCAGGCAGGAGGCAGCGCAGGGCGAGACGCTCGATCGATGTCACCCCTTCACGGCTCCGGCGGTCAGACCGCCCGCCAGGTAGCGCTGCACTATGAGAAAGAAAGCCACAACCGGCAGCCCGGTCAACGTGGCTGCCGCCATCAGCGGGCCCCATTCAGGACCATGGTTGGTCGTGAAGGACGCCAGCCAGACGGTGAGCGTCTGGTTGCCCGGGCTCGATAAAAGGACGTAGGCGATGATGTACTCGTTCCAGGCCTGTATGAATCCGAAGACCGCGGTCGCGACGAGACCTGGGCCGACGAGGGGGAGCGTGATGCGAAAAAAGGCTCCAACTCGGGTACAGCCGTCGATCATCGCGGCTTCCTCGAGCTCGACCGGGATGTTGGCGACGAAGCCGCGCAAAGTCCACACCATGAATGGGAGGACAACGGCGAGGTAGACAGCGATGACGCCAGGCAGCGTGTCGGTCTGGCCGACCCCATCCAGCATCAGGTAGAGGGGGATGATGAGCGCGGTCAGCGGCACCATCTGGACGCCGATGATCATGATCAAGAAACCCGTTCGACCCTTGAACTCGAAGCGGGCGACGCCGACTGCGGCCAGGAATGCGACTGCGAGCGAAATCGCGAGCATCACCGACACGACGATGAGGCTGTTCTTGACGTCGTCGAGAAAGTGTGGACGAGCGATCGCGCTCTGGAAGTTCTGCAGCGTGAATGGATCCGGAAACCATTTTGGGGTCAAGCTCAGGATGTCTCGACCTGGCTTGAAGGCTGTCGCGACCATCCAGTAGATCGGGAAGAGCATCACCGCCGCCACGGCAACCCCGATTGCATCGAACGCAAGCTGTCCCGCTCGCAGTCGCGGTTGGACGCGCGGCCACTTGCGGGCGCGGGTGTTGATGCGGTCGAGTCGGATCTCTTGATGCGCGGTGCCAGGAGCAATCACGCGGCCGCCTCCGCCTTCACATCAGCCACTTCGAGCGTCTCTCTCACATAGAAGAAGGTGACGACGACCAGGATGAGCACCATGACGACCGCGATGGTCGCGCCCAGGCCGTATTTCGTCACGCCAAACGACTCGCGGTACGAGTAGATGGCGATGGTGTAGTAATCGGAGCTCGGCCGCTGGTTCAGCAGCACGTAGATCTGGTTGAAGACGCCGAAGTCCCAGATCGTGGAGAGGCAGGTCACGATCAGGAAGATGGGCTTGAGGATCGGCACGGTCACGTGCCAGAAGGTTTGCCACGCGTTGGCCCCATCGACCCTTGCCGCGTCGATGATGTCGCCCGGCACTTGGAGAAGGCCGGCAAAGAGCGTGATCGTGACGAACGGGATTGCACCCCACACCACGATGAGCGCGATCACAGCCAGGCCCTGCACGGGGTTGTCGAACCAGTTGTGGTGTAGGTAGTTGCCGACGTGCAGCTGCGTCAGCAGATAGTTGATGACGCCGAATTCGTAGTCGAACATCCACTGCCAGATGTCTACGGTGACGATCACCGGCGTCGCCCAAACGAAGATGAGCGCGCTTGCAACCAGCACCCGAATCGCCTGGCGAACCCTTAGCAGCAGAAGGGAAATCAGCGTGCTCAGCGCGATGGTTGCGCCGACGCATGTCAGCGTGAAAAGGAGCGTTCGAATCACCACCTGGTGGAAGAGCGGGTCGCTGAGGATCGTCTTGTAGTTGTCGAGCCCGACCCACTGGCCCTGATGGGCGATCAGCTCGCGCAGCCCGTAGTTCTGGAGCGAAAGCCCCACGAGCGTGACGAGCGGGAGAGCGAGAACGCCCGCTATCACTGCGACGCTTGGCGCGATCAGCGCATACGGGAGAAGGTCGACCCGATGCCGCCAGTGACGGCGGGGGGCCGGTTCGAGGTCGGGCGCCGCGATTGCCACTCCCATCGAACCAGCCCCCTTGTATTCGGTCTTGTTAACGGAGTTGCTAAGAGCCGCCGTTCAAGAGCGACGTGATCTTGTCGCTGGCGGCCTTCGTCGCGTCCGGAATTGCCATCTGCTTGGTGAATATCTTGACGAGCATGTCGGGAAGTACGTTCGCATTTTCGACGCTCGCCCAGTTCTGCGAGTTGGGCACGAACTTGCTGTTCTTAGCGGCTGCATAGAAGACGGCGTTGAGGCCGGTGCCTAGGTTGAGCATCGATGTGGTGTTCGGAATGACGCCGCCGACCGTCGCCATCTCAGTCATGTGCTTGTTGCCGGTCAAAAGGGCAACCCAGGCGTTGGCCAGGTTCTGGTGCTTGCTCTTTTGTGCTACGCCGAGGTCAGAGCCGCCGAGAAAGACCGGAGCCGTCTGACCCGCTTTGCTGCTGGGGATCGGGAATGCGCCCAGCTTGTCGGCGAGCTTTGGATCCCCTGCCTTCGGGTCGGTGATGACGCCGACCTCCCAGCCGTTGGCGATGATCATGGCGATGTGACCCTGCGCGAAGGCTGCATCCTGCTTCGCCTCGTCACCGGTCTTGTCGGCTTTGGACAGGGAGCTGACGAGCTTGCTCAGCGTGGTCAGGCCTTGCTGTGAACCGGAGCTGCTCAGCGATCCCTGCCACTTACCTCCCGATTGGGTTGCGATGTCCCCGCCGCTGTCCCAGATGAAAGGAAGCGCCGCGTACCAGTACTTGCCAGGAAAGTACAGGGCCGAGAAGTTGGGATCGGAGCTGTTCGCCGCCATGAGCTTCTGTCCGACGGTCAGGAGGCCGTCGAGGCTGTCGGGCGGCTGGACGCCTGCTGACGCAAAGAGGTCCTTGCGGTAGATGATGGCGCGGCTGCCGGCGTAGTACGGCACGCAGTACAACTTGCCACCCACCGTGCATGAGTCCGTCAGGGACTGAAGCCAGGTGCCGGAGTTGTCGAAGCTGGACTTCTTACCGCTGATGTCCGCGAGCGCCCCGGCCGCGGCGTACTTGGCCACCAGCGTGTTGCCGAGCTCCATCACGTCCGGTGGATTGCTGCCGGCAAAGCCCGTGTCGAGCTTGGTCCCGATGTCACCCCATTGCTGGATCTCGACGTTGACGGTCACTTTTGGATACTTCGCCTTGAAATCGGCGTTGACCGCGTCGATCACGCTTGTGGGCGCGCTGCCGTTCATGAGCCAGACGGTCAGCGTGCCCGTTTCATCCGCTGCGTTGTTGCTGGTGCCACCTCCGCAGGCCGCTGCGACGATCGCAGTCACCAGCACCATGGTGCCTACCCAGACTTTCCTAACGTTCATTCGTTCGAATTCCCCCTATAGGTTTGAATGCGGCGTTTGTTCGCCATCCAGATGGTCGCCCTCTCTCTCCTGTGCCGCAGACGACCGACCACGTGGGGCGCCGGCCGAGCGTCCGTTGCGGCCTCTCTGCAGCACGAGGTCGGCGACCAGGCGATAACGGTCGCCGCGATAGATGGAGCGGACGAACTCGACGATCCGCCCTGACTCGGAGACGGTCGTCCGCTCGAAAAGAAATGCCGGCGAGTGCAAGGGCACGCCCAGCACGTCCGACTCTTCCTCGTTGGTCACAGTCGGCTCGATGCTCTGCGTGCCGGACGCGATGACGATTCCATACCGTTCCGCCAGCAGGTCGTAAAAGGAGTGATCCTCGAAATCGGACCGCGAGAGCCCCGGGACCAGCCCTTCGTGAACGTGAAGGACCTCCATCGCCATTGGTTTGGAATCGGCGAGACGCAGGCGCTTGACTCGCACGATCCGGGCGTCGGGCGAGACGGCCAGCTTGTGGGCCAGCCGGGCGCCGGCCAGGATTGTGGTCAGCTCGAGCGTCCGGTTCCCCGGAACCATGCCGCGGCGGCGCATGTCGTTGCTGAACGAAGTAAGCGTCAGCGGTTGGGCGATCTTGGGTTCGGTGACGTAAGTGCCGCTGCCATGACGGCGCTCGAGATAGCCGTCTCGGACCAGCTCATCCATAGCTGCCCGCACCGTGAGCCGCGAGACGCCAAGATCGCCCGTGAGCTGCCGTTCGGAGGGAATTGACGCGCCCACGTCGAGACCTTCGATCAGGTCCAGGATCCGGTCTCGAGTGTCTTCCTGCTTGTTCACTCAGGAAGGCTCCGGCTCAAGTGGTATTGTCCTGCTGAGGCGATCACGAGCGAGAGTAAAGCACAAAACTGCGAAGTGGTCAATACCACTTTCGCAGGATGGGGCTTGCTCTCGAACCGGTCCGGTACTCTGGCCAGCATGGTCGTGGTCGGGAAATTACGCGTAGACCAGGTGATTCAGATCGGTCGACGGCCCGGGATGGAGCTTGAGCGACTTCTATCGACGGCGCAGGCGGATCAAGACGATCACCCCGACCACCGCCGTCGCGATCGCGAGCACGGACCAAAGGTTCAGGTTAGGCGTTGAGGCGAGCAGTCGGAGGGGCGTGTTCATCGCTTGCAAGCACCAACAGCTTGCCACTGGGTCACCACGTACAGACCCGCCGCCCCATGCCCGCCGCAACCGTTTCCGCGCCTATCAACTGGCTTCGCTGACTACTTCTACGCCTGGGGTACGATCAACACGTGCTGATGCGGGACCGAGCCCGCCGAAGATTTCGTGAATTGCTCAAGCAAATCGTCGCGCGAGGCAATCCCCAATGAGACGAAGACCAACTCTTTTTCTAATCGTGCCCTTGGGACTAATGGTCTCGGGGATCGGCATCGGCGCGGTGCTCAGCAGCTTTGGCGTTCGGTTGCCAGTTGTTATCGCAGTCGTAGTACCCAACCTACTATTGGCTCTAGTGCTTGTTGGCGCGGCCCTTTGGCTTGGATTCACTATCGCCAATTCCTCTTCTTCGTCCCGCGACTAAGAGGGACGCAGCATCCATTAGACAAGAGCGTCGCCCCACGATTTGGGTTGTGGCCAGCGCTTTCGGCCTATGACGTACGGACTGACCGTGCTCAAGTGCTGGAGGTATCTCCCAGTTATCTACATCAGAGACAGACCTAAGCAGTCAGACCTAAGGCGAGGTCATGTGACGTTGGTTAGCGCTGAAGCACAAGGCGTAATCGCGAGCTCCGGATGCCGACCGCATGGAGCGGGCGCTCCATCCGGGGCTGGCAAAGCGCTCGCTCGGTCAGATCGACCCCGACTCACGGGAATTGAGGAGCCATACCAAGGATCGAATGGTCGAATTGACGGCCGCGGGCCATGGTAAGAGGGAGGACCCGGGCGGCGACCGACGCATTGCAATCGAGATCATCGATGTGTACGGGAATATCGCAACTGTCGTTGTGCGCTCACCGCTCTATCGCGAGTACTTGCATCTCGTGCGAACGGACGACGGATGGAAGATCGTTAACACCTTGTGGCACAACACTTGACCCGAGTTGACCAGATCCCGTCAGCTGGGCGGGTCCGGAACTGCAGCACCATCCACGCTGGCCGCAGCCACCATCCGCGCAACACCTCTGGCGAACGATTCGTCGAGGGGCAGGTGCCCGTTCAGGTAGCGGTGGTAGAGCGGGCCATATAAGAGGTCGAGGATCAGATCGGCGTCGCTGCCGGCTGCGATCTCGCCTCTCGCGATCGCGCGATCGATGATGGGCCGGCGCTCATTCCGGATCCGCTTCACAAAGCGCTCGCGCCAGGCAGCGGCCAGGTCCGGGTCACTCTGGACCTCCGCGATGAAATGGGCCACGGCACGGCCCCCGCGACGATTGTTCGACAACCGAACCCAGCCCTCGGCGACATGAACCAGGTCACCTTCCAGGCTGCCTGTGTCCAGGGTGGGGTGCACCGCAATGATGGTGTCGACCACAGCGTCGAAGGCAAGCGCCCCCTTGCTCGGCCAGCGCCGGTAGATCGAGGCCTTCCCGACTCCGGCCCGCTCGGCCACGCCCTCGATCGTCATCTCGGCGAGGCCTGCCCCGATGACCATCTCGGCTGCGGCCTTGAGGATCGCCTTCTGGGTGTCATTGCTGCGGGGCCGGCCTCTTTTTTTCTCGATTGGAATAGCCCTCGACCCCATGATGTTTGGGATTATACGATACGAGACGTTCCGTCCGTACTTAACTCTGGAGGACCATTCTGATGAAGGAAGGCAGAAGAACCGATGAGTGACAACAAGAACACCCCTCCCCCACGCCCCACAGTCGCGTTGCTCGGCGCCGGCACCATGGGCGCCGGTATCGCGGAGCGTTTGCTCGACGAGGGTTTCGCCGTCGACGTGTGGAACCGCACGCCCGGCCCGGCGGCGCGTCTGGCCGAGCGCGGCGCGACGGCCCATGCGAGCCCTGACGAAGCAGCGGCACACGGCGACGTCGTGGTGACGATGTTGCCCACGGGCGATGCGGTGAAAGAGGTCATGTTGGAGCAGAAGACCCTCAACGCCATCCGGCCCGGCGCGGTCTGGGCGCAGATGGGAACCATTGGGGTTGAAGCCACCGACACTCTGCGATCTGAGGTCGCGCGTATGCGCCCGGGCGTCGCCTTCGTTGACGCGCCAGTCTCCGGCAGCCGCGAGCCGGCCCGAAGTGGCCGCCTGGTCATTCTTGCTTCAGGCCCTACCGCGGCGCGGTCAAGCCTCGAGCCCGTGTTCCAGGCTCTTGGACGCCTGGTCTGGCTGGGCGAAGCCGGCGCGGGCAGCCGGATGAAGCTGGTGCTCAACACATGGCTCGCGTTCGAGGTCGAGGCAGCTGCCGAGGTGGCGGCGCTCGCCGACCGGCTGGGCGTGGCGCACACGGCCCTGCGCGAGGCGATAGCCGGTGGAACGCTGGCGTCGGGTGTGGCGATGACCAAGCTCGCCAAGATGGAAACTGGTGACTACTCCGCCGACTTCTCACTGGAGTGGGCGCTCAAAGATCTCGACCTCGCTGATGCAGCTGCAGCAGAGGTCATTCCAGTGGCGGGGGCGATCGCCGAGCGCTGGCGGCGCCTGGTGGGGGACGGTTACGGAGGCCTGGATATCAGCGCTGCCCGGATTGGTCTTGGTTCGGCGCCTGTTGCCGCGGCGAGCGCCACATGACCGGGACCGGAGTCGTCCTCCTGACCACGTTCCTGGCTTCGATGGTCGAGGCCATCGAGATGGTCATCATCGTGCTCGGTGTTGGCGCCGCCCGCGGCTGGCGGTCGACGCTGAGCGGAGCCGCAGCGGGTTTCGCTGTTCTCGCGGTGGTCGTCACGGTGGCCGGTGTTGCGATCAACGCCATCCCAATCGGACCGTTGCGCCTTGTGATCGGTGCGCTGCTCCTCCTGTTCGGTTTGCAGTGGTATCGCAAAGGCATCGCACGCGTGGCAGCCCGTGGCCTGGCCGGCATGGGTGAGATGCACGTTGAAGAAGCGCATGTCTCAGGAGGCATCGACTGGACGGCTTTCGTCCTCTCCTTCAAAGGCGTGCTGCTCGAGGGGCTGGAGATTGCGATCATCGTCGTTTCGTTCGGAGCCACCGCCGGCCAGATTGGGACCGCGGTGATCGGAGCGGTCGCTGCGATCGTGGTCACCGGTTTCATCGGGTTTGCCCTGAAAGGCCCTGTCGTCCGGATTCCACGCAGCCTTCTGCAGCTGATCGTCGGAACGCTTCTGACGTCCTTCGGCACCTTCTGGGCGCTGGAGGGACTCGGCGTGAGCTGGCCGCAGAGCGACCTCGACATCGTCGCGCTGATCGTGGTGTACCTGGCGGCGGCTGCTGCTTACATCCGCCTGGAGCAGCAAAGCCGCCTGGCATTGGGGGGCGCATAAATGGGCACAGCTTGTTCAGCCGCGCTCGCGGTGGCGCGATTCATCTATGACTTCATCGTCGGCGACGACTGGCGGGTGGCGGTGGTCATCGTGCTCGGGCTGCTCGCCACCGCGTGGTTGGTTGCCAACGAGATTCCGGCGTGGTGGCTGGTGCCACTGCTTGCAATCGCCATGACCGGAGTCAGCCTGCGACGCTCGCGGCAGCGAGTCAGCGGGCGCCCAACGGAAAAGCTAATTACAAGGAGTCTGGCATGAATGTTTTGAATGTCCTATCGACCCGAAGACCCAGGAGGGAGCACGAGGCACGGTCATGGGCGCCGCGTTGGTGGGCGGTCCTCATCGTCGGACTCGTGCTGTGGGCTGCCACCGTGGCCACCGAGTTTTTCACTGGCAACTTCATCTTGCTCCCGACCATCGTGCTGCTCGGCAGCTTCCTTGTTCCGGTCACGGCCGTCGTCTGGTATCTCGACCATGATCCGACCCCGGCTCTATCGCCGCGGCGCATCATGACCGCTTTCATCATCGCCGGCGTGATGGGCGCGCTGGCATCATCGCTGCTCGAATTCTGGTTTGTTTACGGCCCAGGGCTCTTTGGCAACCTGAAGGTGGGACTCATTGAGGAGTTTGTGAAGGGGACGGCGATCGTCCTATTCGCGTTAGGTCTTCGCTCGTGCTCGACCCGCGATGGAATGGTCCTCGGAGCAACTGTGGGATTCGGCTTCGCGGCGCTCGAGAGCAGCGGATACGCTCTGGTCTCACTTTTCGTCGTTCAGGGAGGTCACCTCTACCTTTCCGTGCCTTCGGTCGTCGTGACCGAGCTGGTGCGCGGCGTCCTGGCGCCGTTTGCTCACGGTCTCTGGTCGGCGGTGCTGGGAGGAGTCATCTTCCACGCCGCGAGGAGCGGTCGCATGCGCCCCGCGTTGAGCGTCGTCGTCGCCTACCTTGGCGTGTCCATCCTGCACGCGGCATTTGACAACTTCGGCGGTGTCGTCGGCTACATCGTCATCTCAGCCATGGGCACGGTGCCGCTGGTCTACCTGTGGCTGCGCGGAGATCGAAGCCTTCTGCTTCGGCGCACACCACGCACAGAGTCAACATCAGGAATCTTGAGCGCTGGAGGAGAGCGATGAACCTTGTTGTCCTCGGAGCAACCGGTCGCACCGGCCGTCTGGTGGTCGAGCGGGCACTCGCTGCCGGCCATATCGTCACCGCGCTGGTCCGCTCGCCCGAGAAGATGACCCCTGGCAACCCAAGTCTTCGTGTGGTCATCGGCCGGGCTACGGACCCGTCGGATCTCTCTCGCGCGCTGGAGGGCGCCGACGCCGTGATCAGCACGCTCGGCGGCGGAGGATCCGTGGTCACGGATTCAACCCGTGCCATCGTCGAGGCTGCCCACAAGGTGGGAGTAAACCGGGTCGTCGTGCTCTCGTCCTTTTTCGTGGAGCGTGATCGCCTGGATGCCGTTTCGCGGCTGCTGACAGGCGTCGCGATGAGGGCGATCATCAAGGACAAGAGCGCCGGCGAGCTGGTACTTCGCGGAAGCGACCTCGATTGGACCATCGTCTACGCAAGCAGGCTGAGCGACGGCCCGGCCACGGGATCTGTAGCTGTCCTTCCCGAGAGGGCCAAGCGAAGCATGTCGCAGAGGATCTCGCGCGCGGACGTCGCGGCGTGGATGGTCCAGGCCGCCACCGATGATCAATCCAGTCGCCGCAGCGTCGGGATCACAACTGAACCCGTTCGCGAACGGTCGGCGGCAGTAGGAGTTCGACCATGACGGCGCGAAATTCGACCCTAACCACGACGACCCTCTGGGTTCTTGCGGTGGCCTACATAGTGGCACTGGTTGCAAACGTCTCGTTCCAGCTTTCCATCCCGGTTGCGATAGTGCTTTCGCTGTCAGTTGCGTTCGCGCTCATTCACGGAGCTGTGCGCTACGGCTGGAGCGGCATCGCGGCATTCGTCGTCATCTGCCTGGTGGTGAGCAACATCCTGGAGAACACGAGCATCTTGACGGGCTTCCCGTTCGGCCACTACCACTACACCGATCTGCTCGGCCCGAAGCTCTTTTTGGTTCCTGTGCTGATCGGCCCAGCCTACTTCGCCACTGGTTACCTCGCCTGGGTGCTCGGGAACGTGCTCGTCGGAGATGTCCGCCGCGACTCCAACCCGTTCACGACCTTTGCCGCGCCGTTCATTGCTTCTTTTCTCATGGTCATGTGGGATCTGACTTTTGATCCAAGGTCTTCGACCATCCAGCACTGGTGGATCTGGGAGCAGGGCGGCGGCTACTTCGGAGTGCCGCTCACGAACTACCTGGGCTGGTTTTTCACCGTGTACGTGTTCCTCCAGCTGTTCGCTCTATTCGTCAGGTTTCGCCCGGCTGACAATGAGGCGGCGCGAACTTTGCCCAGGTCTTTCTACGCGCAGGCGGTCGTGATGTATGCGGTCGTCGGGCTGACACCTGTCCTCACTTTCCTGGTGAGTGGCAACAACACGCAGGTCGCCGACGCAGCCGGTGGGGTCTGGCAGACCGCGAGCATCGCTGAGGCGGCCGCGACGGTGAGCATCTTCACGATGATCTTTGGGGTCGCCCTATCGGCAGTGAAGCTGCTTCAAGCTTCAGCCAAAGCTCCCGTCACAGCAGTTGAAAAGGAGTCAGCCCTGAAGACCGTGCTGCTGACCGCTGAGTAGACCTACTGCGAGGGATCGGCGGTTGCCCCGACCAAGATTTCGATCACCTGCCGCATCGTCACAATTCCGAGCGTTGTGCCGTCGGGCGCCGCAACGACAGCAAAGTGGCGCCCCGCCTTGCGCATGAGCTCGAGCACCGAGACCAAATGTTGCGACTCGTCCACCTCGACAATTTCGCGAATCAGCGGAGTTGCGATGGATTGGTGGCGACGATCCATTTCCACAAGGCCAAGATCGCAGGACTTGACGTAGCCGACGATGCGCTGCCCCTTTGCAGCACGAAGCGGCAACCGGCCCCGCCCGGTCCGGGCGAAGGCATGCTCCAGCTCGAGCACGGTCGCCGTCTCGGAAACCGTGTCCACCCCGGTCCAATCCACCATGGCATCGGCCGCTCGCGTGCTCGAAAAGGCCAGGATCCGAGACAGCAAGCGTCTCTCGTAGTCGTTGAGCGCGCCTTCCGCCCGAGAACTTTCGAGCATCGAGTTGATTTCCTCGGTACTGTGCGCGATCTCACGTTCATCTCTTGGTGCAAGTCCAAATGGGCGGAGCAGCAGGGAGACACTTCCGGTCACGATCGGAACTAGCGGCCGAGTCAACACCAGGATTGCTGCGGTTGATAGGGATGATGCGCGGGCGGTGCCTTCGGGCGCAGCGATCGCGAGGTTCTTTGGAACCATCTCGCCAATGAGCGTGTGCAAGGAGACCACGACCCCCAGCGCGAGGGCTGATACGGCTGCGTCGAGCGCTAACGCAGCTGCTGGGAAACGCTCGAAGATCGGACCGAATGCCGCGTTTGTGGCGACCTCGGTCGTGAATCCAAGGCCGATTGAAGCGGCGGTGATCCCGAGCTGCAGCGCGGCCAGCGTGGCTGGCAGCTTTTCGGCTTGGCGAACCGCCATCGCCGCTCTGACATCGCCAGCCTGTTCGAGCTGTCGGAGTCGCGAGAGCCGCGACGCCACCAGGGCGAACTCGGCGCCGACGAAGGCGGCGTTGGCCAGGAGAAGGACGATTGCCAACGCGACCAAGGCAACGATCATTTGTCCGAACCGTGCGTTCTGGTGGCGGGCGGAACGACGCGTACCCACGCGATGCGGCGTTCCGCCATATCGGCCACGGTGAGCGTCCAGCCTTCCTGACTGACCGTCTCGCCAACCTCGGGGATATGGCCGAGCCGGCTGAGCATGAAGCCGGCCAGTGTTTCGTATTCGCCTCGGGCGTCAGGCATTGAAAAGCCCGTTTCCTCGAGGACCTGGTCATAGTGTGCGTTGCCTGGCACCAGCCCCACCGCCGTCACCAGTGCCACCCCTGGCGGGCCCTCCTGGATCTCGCCCACAATCTCCTCCAGGAGGTCCTCGTCCGTGATGATTCCCGCGAAGCCGCCATATTCGTCCACAACTACCGCGAACTGGATGCGGGCCGATCGCATCTCGTTCAGCAGCGATGGCAGATCCTTCGTCTCCGGCACGACGAGCGTCGGTCGCAACAGCTGTGTCACCGCAGTACGGTCGCGAGCCGCGGGCGCCACTCTCAGAGCGTCCTCAACACGCGCCAACCCAATCACGTGTTCTGATTCCGCGCCGTAGATCGGCAGACCGGTGTGACCGCTTCGAGCTGCAGCCCTGAGCGCGTCCGTGGCGGTCGCCGAGCCTGGCAGGCCGACCACCGCTGTCCTTGGAGTCAGTGCCTCTTTGGCCGATTTACGCCTGAAGCGAAGAGCGCGCCCAAGCAGCCGGGCGGTATCCGGGTCGAGGCTGCCGTGGGTCGCAGACTCGCGGATGACGACGTGGAGTTCCTCGACGCTGCGAGCGGCGGCCAACTCGCCGCGGGGCTCGACGCCGAGGCGTCGCACAAGCGCATTGGCTGAAGCATTCAGGGCTCGAACCACTGGAGAGGTGAGCGAGGCGAAGGCACGAAGAGGACGCGCGACCAGCAGACCGACGCGCAGCGGATCCGCTATCGCGATTGCCTTTGGCACCTGCTCCCCGATCACCATCTGCAGGTAGCTCGAAATCACCAACGCAGCACCGAGCGACAGGCCCAGGGCGATCTCTTCCTCGACGGCAGGCAGGTCGACAAGTAGGGGATGCAGCAGGTCCGCCACGAGTGGTTCGGCGATGAACCCGATAAGCAGAGAGGACAGCGTGATTCCAAACTGCGCGGCCGATAGATGGCTCGTAAGGTCAGTGAAGGCGAGGAGCAGTGCCTTAGCACCCGAATCGCCCGATGCGCCCGCCGCGGCGACCCTGGCTCGGTCGACGCTGATCAGCGAGAACTCAGCAAGCACAAAGAAGGCGTTGGCGGCGATGAGCGCGAGGATCGCCGACGCGCCAGCCGCAGTCATTCAGAGGCCAGCCTAGCCGGTGGCCACCAAAGTCACGTGATTACTACGTGAAGTCCTCGATTTTCGTTGGTTAGCGACTTTTCGGAATTTGGGTGAGGGGCCGGATCAGGTCCGGCCGGAGCTTCGGCTCGCGCTCAAATGTCAGCAGGCCGTTGCGCTCCTGCTCGACATCGGCCAGCTGGGTGTAACAGAACCCCTCGACCGGCCCCGGTTCCATCAGAGCATCGATCAGCAGCCGGTACTCCCGCAGAAACTGGTCCTCGTCTGCCACTTCCAGCCAGCCCCAGCCGCCCGAGCCGGCAATGCGCAGACCACCAAACTCTGTGACCATGATCGGTTCCCCGCGATAGCCAAAGCCTGGCCCGTAGACAGGATGGTCGCCGCCTCCTTGCTCGAGTGCCGTCTCCACGCGACGGTACCGGCGCGAGAGGTCCGCGGGCGGCGAGTAGTCATGGATCGTGCACAGGTCGGTGAGCGCGTGCTCCCAGCCGTCGTTTGACACGACGGGGCGGGTGGGGTCGAGGACGTGGGTGAGCCCGTACATACGGACAAGAAAGCTGGCGCGCGCCGAGGGCTCGACTCCCTCCAACCCGAAGCTCTCGTTCGCCACCACCCAGGCCACGACCGACGGGTGGTCGCGATCACGCAGCACTCCTTCCCGCCACTCGAATTCCAGCCGGCGCTCGGCTTCAGCTGAATGCTTGTGGAAGCTGGGCATCTCGGACCAGACCAGGAAGCCGAGTTGGTCGGCCCAGTACAGCCAGCGCGGGTCCTCGATTTTCTGATGCTTGCGAGCCCCGTTGAAGCCGAACGCCCGGGCGAGCTCGATATCGCGCCGAAGAGCGGCATCGCTCGGCGCAGTCAAAAGACCACCCGGGAAGTAGCCCTGGTCCAGGACCAGGCGCTGGACGTACGGCTCCCCGTTCAGCCAGAAACGGCCATTCTTGGTTTCGACTTTGCGCAGCCCAAAATAGCTGTCGAGACGATCCGACTCGTGACCGTCCTGATCAAAGAGCCTGACCTGGAGGTCGTATAGGCGGGGCGACTCCGGATGCCAGGGAACCGCACTGTCGAGCTGCATTCGACCGCGGCCCGCCAGGCCAGCCCATCGGCCGACCACTTCATGATCGAGAGTCGCCACCAGCTCTATCCGCCCCTCCCCGTCAACGTCGAATTCGATGGCCCCGGCGTCCAAATCCGGACGGACCCGAAGACTCTTGATGTGGCGTGCGGGGAGCGGCTCCAGCCACACCGTCTGCCAGATACCCGTAGTCGGTGTGTAGAAGATCGTTTCCGGTATCTCTTTCCAGTACTGCTTGCCGCGCGGGATCGTCTGGTCGGCGAGTGGGTCCTCGGCGCGTACAACAAGCAGGTTGTCGCGAGCCCGAGACACTTTGCTTATGTCGGCGCTGAACGGCGTATGGCCGCCTTCGTGCCGGGCGACCTCGACGTCGTTGACCCAGACGGTTGCGCGGTAGTCGACCGCACCGAAATGCAGCTGCACACATTCAGCCTGCGGCGCCTCGAACCGACGCCTGTACCAGACGACGTCGCCCGGCGGCTCACCAACCCCCGACAACTCTGATTCAGGGCAGAAAGGTACGAGGATGCGGCGATCAAACGTGGGCGTATCCCCCGCGCCGAATTCCCATTCGCCATTGAGGCTGACCCACGCGGACCGTCGAAGCCTGGGCCGCGGGTACTCCGGTCTAGGTTCCATGAAAGCGGAAAACAACTCTCGCTCAGGCGAACGTTCGCTCAACGATCGTCACAATAACCGCACACTGAAGAGCCACGACACAGGGCAGACGCGTTCGGTCAAGGATCTCGCGGCCCTCTACGGTTGAGACCAGGATCAGGCAATGAATCGGCGCAAGATAATCCGTTTGGTCTTGATCGTCGGCGTGCTCTTGGCCGTCGCATTGTCGATGACTGCATCGACCGCCGCTGTGGACGTTCGCGCCGGACCGTTTGAAATTTGGTCGCTCGCGCACGCTGACCTGTTGTAACCGCCCTCACTCGAGGATGGCGTCCACCAGATAGGCGACGGTGCGAATCCCAAAACCAGCGGGTACTACCGGTTGCGGCGGCCACGCAGCTGATTCGCTCAATACTTTCTGTCTGATTGTCCCGACGCGCGCGCCATCAAGCGCTGCCCGCCGGCATCTGGGAGCGACCCGACATCGACCTCTGCAGAAGGCGGTTGATATCGCTGGGGGAGATGATTCCCACCAACCGGCCGTCGACCACAACCAGCGTGCGACCTTCACTGCAGCCGTCGGAGGCGCCCAGGAGGTCGGTCACAGGGTCGGTCGGGCTAGCTTTTGCCACGCTGTCGAGCGGACAGATGACGTCTTTGATGAGAGTCGTCGCCCGAGCGTTGGGAGCAACGTTCTTGAGCGCCGTGAGGGTCAGCAGGCCGCTCAACCCACCGCCAGCATCATGGGTCGGAAAGGTCGAGTGGCGAGAAGCCAGCACGTAGCCATGCAGAGCATCGTCGACAGTGATTGTGTCGGCGGCCTGCACAGGGTTGGGAGTCATCACATCGGCCACACGAATCCCGGACAGCGCCTGGCGGATCAGGCCGCCGACCTCCTCGGCGCGGGCGGCGCTGAGGAGGAACCAGCCCAGGAAGACGGACCAGACTCCACCGACCAGGCTGCCCGCGAACAGAAACGTCGCCAGCCCGTATGCAATCAAGAGATAGGCGAACCCCATGCCGATACGGGCGGCGATTCGTGTGGCTCTCAGCCGATCACCCGTCCGCAGCCAGATCAGCGACTGCAGCAGCCGTCCCCCATCCAGCGGGAAGGCAGGGACGAGGTTGAACACTCCGAGCGTGATGTTGATGTATCCCAGCCAGGACAGGGTCGCGGGAAGCAAGGCCGCGCCACCACCGACCGCGACTGAAGCAAGATAGAAAACAGCGCCCAGCACGAGGCTTGTCAGAGGTCCCACAAAAGTGATCAGAGCCTGCGCACCAGGCGAGCTTGTGTCGCTGCTAAACCGTGACACTCCACCGAATAGCCAGAGGGTGATCCCCTCGACTTTGACTCCGCGGCGCACTGCAACGACGGAGTGAGCCAGCTCGTGAGCAAGCAAGGAAGCGAGGAACACGAACGCTGAGATCACGCCGGCGGTCCAGTAAGCGCTGGAAGCCTCGCCGGGAGCGGCCGACGGTAGAAGGCTGGTTGCGAGGCTCCAGGCGATCAACGCGGCAACGACCAAGAGGCTCCAGTTCAGCCCGACGTGGATGCCGGCGATTCGGCCAAGGCTCAAGTTCTCGTTCATGTCACATGCAGGATGCGCCACCGGCGGTATTGGTGCACCTGTCTGAATCAGGCAGGCTATGCCACATGTCTGCGCGCTGGAACCTCGACCATATGCCCCAGCAGGCCGGCCGGACCGTCATCGTGACCGGCGCCAACAGCGGGCTGGGCTACATTTCGAAAAGGAGCACGCAATGTCGAAGGTTGTCGCGATCATGTCCATGTCGCTCGACGGCTATATCGCCGACCTCAACGATGGCGTGGCCGAAGTGTTCGACTGGTACTTCACCTCGGGCGACGTCGAAATCCACACCGGA
>Ga0137409_10001443_pt1 | contig 25753 bp, 10 predicted proteins | sample CZODoug1_16funga_FD_122059 | JGI IMG/M metagenome (GOLD analysis project Ga0137409, IMG submission 122059) | Vadose zone soil fungal communities from Angelo Coast Range Reserve, California, USA - CZODoug1_16fungal (Hybrid Assembly) | ecosystem: Environmental > Terrestrial > Soil > Vadose zone...
GAATCCACGAAACCGGAGAGGAGCTGGCGCGGGACCCAGAAACCTCCGTTGGCGACCAAGGGCAGCGCCCGAATCAATTGCTCGCGGGCTTCGACATACGTGAGCAGGCCCTTCACACCGAGACGGAGGAGCGAAAAGCTGTTGGCATCGTTGTGCTGCTCGCCGACGACGATCAGGCGGGCTTCGGGATGGCGTTCGAGAATATTGGCCAAGAGAGCGCCTGTGGCGGGCTTGGCGGCATGTGCATCGATGACGTAGACCTGAGCGCGAGGCGGTTCCAGGGTGCGGAGATCAGGCGCCAGCGTGGATTCCAGCTGTTTGAGAACGACCTTGTATTGGGATTTGGCCAAAATGCGTTCGAACTCGCTCAGCACCAGGGGGTGCGGCGAGAGGATGCAAACGGTAAGTTTGGAGGCACCGCGTTTCGTAGTCACTATTTGCCAGCGTAGTGAAAACTGGCCAAAGGGGCAAGTCTCTTTGGTGGGCCTGTACTCGAATTGTTACTGACGCCTACGATGCTTTTGCCCGGGGTACCACCTTCAGGAGAATCTCGACGATACGGTTGGCGGCATGGCCGTCCCAGAGGGGTGGGATGCGGCCGGGCTTGCCTTTGCCGGCCAAAGTGTCGCGGGCCACGGCGACGATTTTGGCAGGATCGGTGCCAACGAGCAAATTGGTGCCTTCAGAAATCGTGATGGGACGTTCGGTGTTCTCCCGCAGAGTGAGGCAGGGCACGCCGAGAGCAGTGGTTTCCTCCTGGATGCCCCCGGAGTCGGTGAGGACGAGCGTCGATTTGCTGAGAAGGCAAAGAAAATCGAGATAGCCGACCGGCGGGATGAGGCGCAGCTGCGCGTGATGATGAATGCCCCCTTCGGTGAGGCGCTGCTGGGTGCGAGGATGCACGGGAAAGATGACGGGCAGTTCCGCGGCGACGGCATCGATGGCACCCAGGAGTTGGCCGAGTTTTTCGGTGGAGTCCACGTTCGAGGGACGGTGCAGGGTAAGGACGGCAAAACGGCGCCAGCCAGTGCCGTTTTTCAGGCCGAGATCGTCTCCAATTTTGGATTGCTGGGCGACGGGGAGGAAATGGCGAAGTGGATCAATCATTACGTTGCCGACCAGGAAGATGCTCTCGCGGGAGCGGCCTTCTTGGAGAAGATGCTTCACACCGTCTTCTTCGGTGACGAAAAGATAGTCAGCGATGGCGTCGGTGAGGACGCGGTTGATCTCTTCGGGCATGGTACGGTCAAAACTGCGGAGGCCTGCTTCGACGTGGGCGACACGAATGCCAAGCTTCACGGCGGCAAGCGAAACCGCGATCGTGGAATTGACGTCGCCGACGACGAGGACGAGGTCAGGCTTGCGTTCGATAAGGACGGGCTCAATGCGCTTCAAGATTTCGGCGGTTTGCGAAGCGTGGGAGCCGGACCCGACTTCGAGGTTCACGTGGGGCGCGGGAATACCCATCTGGCGGAAGAAAATGTCGGAAAGTTTTTCGTCGTAATGCTGGCCGGTGTGGACAAGGATAGGCTCAATCTCCGGATGGCGCTGCATCTCACGCATGAGCGGCGCGATTTTCGGGAGGTTGGGGCGGGCGCCGACGATATTCAGGATTTTGAGGCGTTGGCTCATGGAGTGTTCGTATTCGGGTTCGATTCGCAGTATAGCACCGGGGGATTGGGCATTCCGCAGGGCCTAATCGGCATTCGCGCGAAAAAAGTACTAGTTTGATGCGGGGAAGTTCGCTTCGCAGGGAAAACCCCGTAAGATAGAGGGGTTAGCAAAAGTCGGCTATTACTGCCACTTCCCGCATTTCACCAGGGAACTCCAGAAGGAGCATTGCCTTCCAGCGGATGCGTGATCTAAACGAATCGGCCAAAGCGCTACGGGAGCTGCTCTCGCAGCGAATCCTCGTGCTGGACGGCGCGATGGGTACGATGCTGCAACAGCGGGAGCTGAGTGCGGCAGACTTTGGCGGAGCTGCGCTCGAAGGTTGCAACGAAAACCTGGTTCGAACGCGGCCGGACGTGGTGCTGGACATCCACCGAAAATATTTTGAGGCGGGATCGGACATCGTCGAAACGAATAGCTTTGGCGGGGCACCAATTGTGCTGGCGGAATACGGACTGGCGGCAGACGCGCATTTCCTGAACAAGCGCGCGGCGGAGTTGGCACGGCAGGCGGCAGATGAATTCAGCGCCATGAGCAGGCCGCGATTTGCGGCGGGTTCGATGGGGCCGACGACGAAGGCAATTACGGTCACGGGTGGAGTGACGTTCGGCGAGTTGCGTGAGGCTTACTACACCCAGGCGAAAGGGCTAGTCGAAGGCGGCGTGGATTTGCTGCTGGTCGAGACTTGCCAGGACACACGGAACATCAAGGCAGCGATCCTCGCGATCCAGAGGCTTTCGAAGGAAATCGGGAGCGAGGTGCCGTTTGTCATTTCGGTGACGATTGAACCGATGGGCTCGATGCTCGCGGGGCAGACCGTGGAGGCAATGTGGGCCTCGCTGCGGCATGCGAAGCCGCTGGCTTTTGGAATGAATTGCGCGACCGGGCCGGAATTCATGACGGACCACATTCGAACGCTGAGCCAGCTCACCGGTGAATATGTGTCGTGTTATCCGAATGCGGGCTTGCCGGATGAAGAAGGCAAGTATCTGGAGACGCCGACGACGCTGGCGGCGCAGCTTGAAAAGTTTGTGGACCATGGGTGGTTGAATTTCATCGGTGGATGCTGCGGAACGACGGAAAAGCACATTCGGGCGATCGCGCAGATGGTGGAGGGCAAGAAGCCACGGGTGCGCCCGGCGAAAGCGCATCGGGCGGTGTATTCGGGGATTGAGACGATCGAAGCGGAAGAGAGCACACGGCCGCTGCTGGTGGGGGAGCGGACGAACGTAATCGGGTCGCGGCTGTTCAAGAATCTGGTGGCCGATGAAAAGTGGGAAGAAGCCAGCGAGATTGCGCGGCGACAGGTGCGCGGAGGCGCGCATATCGTCGATGTGTGCCTGCAAAGCACGGAGCGCGATGAGAAGCGGGATATCCCGCCGTTCTACGAAAAGCTGATCCGCAAAGTGAAAGTGCCGGTGATGATTGACACGACCGATCCCACGGCGATCGAGCTGGCGCTTACGTATTGCCAGGGCAAGGCGATTCTCAATTCCATCAATCTGGAAGATGGCGAAGAGAAATTCGAACGCGTGGTGCCGATCGCACATGAGTTCGGGGCAGCGGTGGTGGTGGGGTGCATTGACGAGGACAAGCTGCAGGCGCAGGCATTTACGCGGGAGCGGAAGCGCGAAATTGCACAGCGGTCGTACAATCTGCTAACGGAAAAATACGGGCTGGCTCCCGAGGATATCATTTTCGATCCGCTGGTATTTCCGTGCGCGACAGGCGATGAAAATTACATCGGCGGCGCAGTGGAGACGATAGAGGGAATCCGGCTGATCAAACAGGCCTTGCCGGATGCGCGGACCATCCTGGGGATTTCCAATGTTTCGTTCGGACTGCCGCCAGGCGCGCGCGAAGTGGTGAACTCGGTTTTTCTGTATTACTGTACGAAGGCGGGGCTGGACCTGGCGATCGTGAATACAGAAAAACTCGAGCGCTTTGCATCCATTCCGTCACATGAGCGAGAGCTGGCGGAGAATCTGCTTTTTTCGCATCCGCCGAAGGAAGTCCCGGCGGACTATTCGAACGCTGCGCTGCTGCGGAATGCTCCGGCGGATTGGCGCGAACAAGCGAAAGAGCAGCGTGCGGCCGTGAATCAATTTCATATCGCGGCGATCACGGAACATTTTCGAACCGCGAAAAAGAAAGATAAAGCACGCGCGGCAGATCTGCCGCTGGACGAACGGCTGGCAAACTACATCATCGAGGGCACGCGAGACGGGCTGGTTGTCGATCTGGAGCGGAAACGCGCGGAAGGAACGCCGCCGCTGGATATCGTAAATGGACCGTTGATGGCGGGGATGGCGGAAGTCGGGCGGCTTTTCAATGCCAATGAATTGATCGTGGCGGAAGTGCTGCAATCGGCGGAAGCGATGAAGGCGGCGGTGAGCCATCTCGAACAGTTCATGGAGAAGGCGGATACGGCGAAGCGCGGCAAGGTCGTGCTGGCGACGGTGAAGGGTGACGTCCACGATATCGGGAAAAACCTCGTCGAAATCATTTTGAAGAACAACGGGTATGACGTGGTGAACCTGGGGATCAAGGTGCCGCCGGAGGATTTAATCAAGGCCTATCAGGAACACCATCCGGATGCGATTGGACTTTCCGGGCTGCTGGTGAAGAGCGCGCAACAGATGGTGATCACGGCGAGCGACTTGAAGGATGCGGGCATCAAAGTCCCGTTGCTGGTGGGCGGGGCGGCGCTTTCCGCGAAGTTCACACAGACGAAGATTGCGCCGAGCTATGGGAAAGCGGTGTGCTACGCGAAGGATGCGATGACCGGGCTACGGTTGATGAATGAGCTGATGGACCCGGCGACGCGGGAAACCGTGGTGCAGGCGCACACGGCTTCGGGAAACGGATTTGGAGTAACGACGACGGTGAGCGTAACGGAAATTCCGAAGGTGAGCCGCTCGCCGCGCGTTCGAACGGACTTGCCGATTCCGCGAGTAACGACACTGGAGCGCAAAGTGCGGCTGGTGCCGGATTTGCGGGAGGTCTGGAGTTACATCAATCCGTTCATGCTGTATGGGCGGCACATGGGATTTCGCGGCGACTTTGAGAAACGCCTCGAAGAGCGCGACCCAAAGGCCGTGGAACTGTTTGAGAGCATGGAGGAAGTGAAGAAAGAAGCCGCGGAATTCATGAAGATTCGCGCGGTGTGGCAATTCTTCGAGGCCGAAGCGGCGGGCGAATCGCTGCACCTCTTCGAGCCGGGCGCCGGTCAGCCCTTGCACACATTTCGATTTCCGAGGCAGGGGCAAGGAGACCATTTGTGTCTAAGCGACTATGTGTTGCCCGGGCAAAAAGGGCAGCGCGACCACGTGGCGCTGTTTGTGGTTACGGCAGGCGAAGGAATACGCGATCGCGGGGAAAAGGCGAAGAACGACGGCTACTATTTCAAGTCACATGGCTTGCAAGCGCTGGCGATTGAGACGGCGGAAGGGTGCGCGGAGTGGCTGCACCGGCGTATTCGGGAGGACTGGGGATTCCCTGATCCGCCGGAGATGACCATGGCGCAGAGATTTACTTCGCGCTACCGCGGAAAGCGTTACAGCTTCGGCTATCCCGCGTGCCCCAATCTTGAGGATCAAGCAGGCATCTGGAAATTATTGAACCCTGACGATATCGGCGTGCAGCTAACCGAAGGCTTCATGATGGACCCGGAAGCCAGCGTAAGCGCGCTGGTATTTCACCATCCGGATTGCGCTTATTTTTCTACGGGTGATGCCGGCGAAAACTGAGCGATATGACCATCGTACTGAGGCTTATGTCAAGCTACCACAGAAACTGGATAGCTTCGTATCCAGCATGCCCAATCTTGAGGAGCAGGCGGGAATCTGGAAGCTATTGAAACAGCTCACGGCAGGATTCATGATGGACGCAAAAGCAATTGTCAGTGCGCCGGTGTTTCACCATCTAGAACTTATCTCATAAATAGTTTTGAGTCGGCCTAAATCCTTGAAAAGACGGCAATTCGGAGACAGCCAGACTATTTATGAGATGGCTTCTAGACTGTACCTACTTTCAATGGATGGCGCTGTACAGGTGGCCCAGAACACCTATTTTGCAATTGAAAGCCGACCTCACCCACTGATCAAAACTGTCGGCTCTTCGTTATCCACTTGTATGTCAGGGAGAGGTATACAAGAAAGATAGAACAAAAGAATATCAATCCTGCTGACCAATGAAAGGGCGAGATAAAATCCGCGAATCCACGATTGCCGAGAACCACGATTGAAGCAATCCGAAAGGCATTGCTGACGAGCATGGAAAAAAGGCACCCGAAGTAGACCAAAAGAGCGCGGCCCTTGCGAAGGCGGTTCCAGTCCAGAACAATGACAAGACCAAAGATATAGCCAAGAAGCTCAAAAGCGCTGATTCCGGAACAACCAGGGCCGATAATTGTGTCCAGAAACGGTCCCATTATAGTCGGCTCCGGGCCTATTTCGTATGTCAGTCCAGGTGCCAAGCTTCGGGCCAAGACATAGGTAAACCAGCCGAGCACCGGGCCGTACCACGGCCAAAGGGACTCGAGAATACGGCCGGGAACGTTGATAGACAGGACCAATAGTGCAGCCTTGGCCTCTGAGCTATAGGCACGCAGAACTTGCTTCCAAAAGGGAAAGGAAAACAGCACGACAGTGGGAATCAAAACTGCCAATTTGCAAAGCCCAACAAGAGTTCCCCTCAAAGTTGGGGTTCCGGCAAAGGGTACGGCAAGGCTAGCAAAGGAGCGAGAAAGGAGCACAAGCGCCAGGTGCATGGCAACGAAAGTACCGAGCCGCCATAGGGAAAACGAGGGCTCAAGAGTGGCATTACCGCCAGACAGGGGTAGCTCGCCACGGCGCCATACAAGCAAGAGAAAAGCGAATGTCGCCCAAAGAGGTGAAGTGGTGAAGAGAATTGGTGCAGCGAACTGATCAGCAACGATGGCAAGCAGGGTCAGAGTCAGAACGAGCAAAACAGATCTGAGAACGGGAAAACTCCTCGATCGAAAGACGTTGCCTGTCAGGAGGCTGGCGTCCAAATAGTCGTTTGCCGACACCTTGAGTTCAAGTCCCAAAGGCTCCACTCACGTGACAAGCGACGAGAACTAGTTTTGCGGAGAGACGCGGCGCCGAATAAGCAAGTACCCGCCCAAGCCGATCACCCCGGCGACGGCCATGGCGATACTGGACATTTCGGGAGCATGTCCCTTAGGTTTTTGGGGGAACTGGCCATTTTGGTTTCCGCCGTTTTGAGCCGCAGCAAAAGGAGCCACTACGGACAACAAGCAAATCGTCAAGACGAGTTTTCGCACGGTTAAGCCTCCAGACATGGAACAAGCAATCGAAGTGCCAAATCGATGAGTTTCCCAGGGTTCCATGCATGGATTAGTCCTTAGTTTACAATGAGTTATGGACAATACCCCTTCTAGTCTCGGCGCACTTGTCAGATTTGTCACACCAATCTCCTAAAATATCCAAGAAACTGTCGCTTTGTGTATCCGGCTTGTCCTAATCTTGAGGATCAGGCAGGGATCTGGAAACTGTTGAACGGGAAGAAATGGGCGCGCAGCTCCGGAGGGAATGAGGATGGATCCTGAGGCCAGCGTGAGCGCGCTGGTATTTCACCACCCGGATCGTGCATACTTCAGCGTGGGCGACAGTCAAGATGCCTCCCAATGACGAATCATATCCTTCCTATTTCGTGACGACATCAGAATACGGTGCGAATCTATGAGCAAATGGAACGACCTCAATCGCCGTGAATTCCTGACCACTGCGCTTGGCGCCGCGGCCTCCTTTTCCGTCTTGCCACCCGGGCATCGCCTCGTTGATGATCTGCTCGCCCCGCAGATGAGGTTCGCGCCGTTCAATTTTCCCCCGGAATTTATTTTTGGAGCGGCAACGGCCGCTTATCAGATCGAAGGAGCGTGGAACGAGGACGGCAAAGGCGAATCGATCTGGGACCGCTTCTCCCATACGACTGGAAGAGTGAAAGGCGCAGCCACAGGGGACGTGGCTTGCGACTCGTATCATCGGTACAAAGAAGATGTGGAACTGCTGAAGAAGCTGAACTTGAAGAGCTACCGTTTTTCCATTTCGTGGCCAAGAATTCAGGCCGACGGCACCGGCAAACCGAATCCGAAGGGCTTGGACTACTACAAGCGCCTTGCGGACGCGTTGCTCGAAGCGAAAATCCGCCCCCTGTGCACGCTTTATCATTGGGACCTGCCGCAGAAACTCGAAGATGGGGGCGGCTGGCCGAATCGCGATCTCGCGAGACGATTCACGGAATATGCAGAGATCGTCACGCGCGCGCTGAGCGACCGCATCTCGCACTGGTGCATTTTCAACGAGCCCTGGGTATTCACCTTTCTGGGGTATGCCTGGGGCATTCACGCGCCTGCGCGCAGGAATTTCCAGGATTGTATGCGCGCGACGCATGTTGTGAATCTGGCACAGGGGCAGGCATTTCGAGCGATGAAAGCAGTCAATTCTAAACTGCAAATAGGAACGGCGTTTAGCATGGCGCACTGCCAGCCGGCCACTGCTTCGGAAGAGGACCGCAAGGCCGCCGACCGCGCCCACGCTCTCGGGAACATCTGGTTCCTGCATCCGGCGCTCCGGGGCGAATATCCGAAAGCGTTTGTCGGCGAAAACCCGTATGACATGATGGCCCTCAATCCAGGCGATATGGAGCTGGTCCGCGCGCCGCTCGACTTTCTGGGAATCAACTACTACCGCCGCCAGCTTGTTTCGGCAATTCTTCCCGGCGAAGGCGAATCCGCCACGGGTGTGCAAAATTCTGATGCGCATGCAGGACCGCTGACCGATTTCGGCTGGGAAGTCTGGCCCACCGGCATCTATGAGCTGCTGATGCGTATCTCTCGCGAATACAAAGGAACGCCGATAGAAATCACTGAAAATGGCTGCTCCTATCTCGATTCACCCGATGAACAGGGCCGCGTTTCCGACGAGCGCCGCATTCAGTTCCTGCGTGGGTATCTGGATGAGTTGGGTCGGGCCATGCAGTTCGGCGCCAACGTGCGCGCCTATCACCACTGGAGCCTGCTGGATAATTTCGAATGGGCCGAAGGTTATGCCCAGCGCTTCGGCATGGTGTATGTCGATTTTCGAACGCAGAAGAGGACCATGAAGGATTCGGGCAAATGGTACGCGAAATTGGCAGATACCGGTGAACTCAGGTGATGGATTCCCAGCAACAGGAAGAGGAAGCAAAATCAACCTAACCCTCTGGGCCGCGCCAAAGATCAAGTCGGTGGCGTTGGTCGTGGTCGCGGATCCGCTGTCGCTTGAGGAGCTATTGCCAATGGCCGCGGCCGTCACATCCACGGGGTTGGCCAAATCCGCGCCCCTGTACTCAAGGATCCGAATGTCGGGGTATATCGCTAGGCGAGAAGGTCACGGTGACGACGTTAGTATTTGCAGTCGCTGCAGCTATATTCTTGGCGCAGTAGATGGACTGTGTGTTACAAGAGGTTACCGGCAACAGATCACCGGTACCGGGACTTGTCCGGTGGGAAAAAGACTCAAAATCTCGGACAGTGTTCAATCTGTTGGCTTCCAGGCGGGTGTTGTTCTATCAGCGGGGACCTTGTTCCCCCTGGGCAAAGTCCAGGATTTGGCAGGACAACAGGTGCGGTAGGTGGATTGGTGGAAGCCGGAGCACAGCATAATGTACAATCAAAGCTCCGCTACAATTCCTAGGCCCCTGCCGGCGGGAAAGACAACCCCTCTGTGCGTGGATCTGGACGGAACCCTCGTCGCGACCGATACTTTATGGGAATCGTTGCTCAGGATATGCCGGTACCGCCCAGTCGCGCTACTATCAGTTCTTCTTGCGATTTTTCGAGGCAAAGCACACTTCAAGTCGGTCGTGGCACGCAAGGTTTCACTGGACGCGGATGGTCTGCCCTATCGCCCGGACCTCTTGCGCTACTTGCGTGAACAAAAGGCAGCGGGACGAAGCTTGGTTCTCGTCACCGCGGCGCATCATTCCATCGCCAACGCCGTAGCCGTGCACCTGTCAGGGCTGTTTGACGAAGTCCTCGCGACGACTGAGGGTCGTAATTTACACGGCCCCGCGAAAGGACAGGTGCTAACCGAGAAGTTCGGCGATGGGGGTTTCACCTATGTCGGCAATAGTGCAAGCGATCTTGCCGTCTGGCGACATGCTGCCGCAGCAATACCCGTCTGTGCGCGGCCCAGCGTGATTGCCAGCATCCCAACGCCAATAGAAGCCACCTTCCTCGCTCCACGCCATTGGCTGCGCACATTGTCACGTGCCGTGCGGCTCCACCAATGGGTCAAGAACCTATTGGTGCTCGTGCCTTTATTCACCTCGCGCGACCTTCTGAATCTTGTTGCTCTTGATCACTTACTTGTGGTCGCGTTGGCGCTCAGCCTCGTGGCATCAGCCCAGTATCTGCTGAACGATGTGATCGACCTCGATTCAGATCGAGAGCATTGCGAGAAAAGACAGCGGCCCTTGGCCTCGGGGGACCTGCCTATTCCCGTAGGGCTGTTACTGGTGCCGTGTCTGCTGTCCCTGGGAGGCTGGCTTGGCTTCGTTGTGGGTTCCTGGAAGGTGTTGATGCTGTTGGGCACGTACTTCATTTCCTGTTTACTGTACTCGACAGTCTTGAAGACTAAGCCGCTGGTCGATGTTTTCGCGTTGGCTGGCCTTTATGTCTTTCGAATCGTGATCGGGGGATTCGTCAGCAACCACCTCGTCACAGTCTGGCTGTTCACTTTTTCCTTCCTGTGTTTCCTGAGTTTGGGATTCCTGAAGCGCTGCATCGAGTTGGCCCGCGCCACCCAAGCCTCGCCCAAACGCGTTGGACGTCGCGGGTACTATCCAGCCGATACCGCCATTCTTACGGCCATGGGTGTGGCCGGTAGCTTCGCCTCGGTCGTGGTGCTGGCGCTATACGTTTATTCGGAGTCCGCCAACACACTCTACAAGCACCCCTTCGCACTTTGGGGATTCGTGCCGGTTTGTCTGCTGGTACAGTGCCGGTGGTGGCTATCGGGTTCGCGAAACTATATCAAAGAAGATCCTGTACGGTACGCGATATCGGACCGTGTGTTGTGGGTAGGCGCGGCGATCGGTGCGGCTTGTTACTGGGTGGCAATCGGAGGCGTATGAGCCCGGTACTCGGTAAACGGTTGCAATCGGGAGGCTCGGCGTGGGGTCTGGATGCGCGGATCGCGCTGGCGCTCAGTTGTGTCTCGTTGCTGCTGTACGGGTGGTTGATGCTTCTCTGGAGGTCGCATCACGTCTTCGCTCAGAACAACATTTTGTTTGATACGGACCCGCCCTCCCGGCTTTCTCAACTGGCACACGGATGGGGGGATCATACTCTTGCCCACCCGATTCTGCCCTACATTTTTTCAGTCACTTTTCGAATGATCGCTGCGGTCTTTTTGAAAGTTCACCTAGCAGACGATGCCTTCCAACTGCGCGAGGGGATGGCGGTTTGGGTTGCGCCGGCCTGCAGCGCCATCAAGGTCGGAATCGCGTATGTTACTGGCCAAATGATAGGCGCATCGCGCCGCGGAAGTCTCGGGCTTGCTCTGCTCGCTGGCTTCTCGCTTGCACCCGCCGTTTTCGGCTCAGTGCCAGAACACCACGCACTCACGGCTCTCGTGCTGACCGCGACGTTTGGCTGGGCCACAGCAGTTCGGTTCGCCTTGCTCCCGGACCGCTTCGCCGTGTGGCTCGCCCTGACGTTCCTCGCCACTGGACTGACTGTCACCAATGTTGTGGTGGTGCTGATCATCTATCTCGCGTCTCGGTTATCAGGGGGCCACGAGTGGCGTCGTGCTCTTGCTGCGGCGGCTCTTCTCGGCATACTCTCCACCGTAACCGCGATTGGGCTGTCTATGGTGGGGGCCCGCGTGTTGAAGGAGCCTGCCCCGATAGGGGCGACGGCGAAATTAGCTAATTCGTACATGCGGCGTCCGAATGTAGAGCGAGGCGTGCGATACGCGGCAGCCCTGGCGACGTCTCTTATTGGCCCATATCCGGCAGCGATGCCGAACGAATCGGCTCTGACGCAGAGAGCTAGGAGTCTGAACCAAGTCAATGTGGAGTTTAGCTATGACATCTTGCCTGTGACGGCATGGACTTGGACTCGGATAGCGTTAATCCTAGGTGTGGCAGGTCTCGGCGCCTGGCATGGCTGGCGCGGTGATGTCCGATTCCGCGGTCTTGTCATCGCGGCACTGCTTGTGCTTGCCTACAATGGCGTTTTTCACTCGCTCTGGGGAACGGAGTGGCTGCTGTACTCCCTTCACTGGCATTCGGCGCTGTTGATGCTACTGGCTGGGTGGCTGGTCGGCTCTAAGTCAAACGGAGGCAGGATCTTGCTGGTGCTCGGCATCATATCCGCAGCAGATGCCGCCCTAGTTATCCGAGAGATGCTCGTGGTCCTCGAACGCGTGGCGCGATAGACGCCTCCTGAACCTTCCCATCCGGAGAAGACCAAGATCGTCTATTGCAAGGATGATGACCGGCGAAGGACGTTGCCGACGCAAACCTACACAAGCAGTCCGCCGGCAACGAGACCACGCCAGCGTCGCCTGTGAGTTCTGCGTTCGTTAGCGACGATCCTGGTAGAATTCATTTGCTGCTGCCGCGCTGCCGTCATCTAGTTAGGTGGGATCCTGCCCATGTGGACAAAGCTCGCAGTGGTCTCCTCAACTATGATCCGTTCGATTGATTGGCAGTAGTGCTCCATTGAAAACTCCTTTGCTGCCCGCTGCCGCCCGGCCTCACCGAGCGCTCGCCGCAGCCCGGGCGACGGTAGCAGGGAAAACATCTTCGCAGCAAGCATCCGGTGGTCCCCGGCGGTGAAGAGGCTCCCGGTCACCTGGTCCGTGACAGCCTCGGGAATCCCGTCAACAGAGGCGGCGAGGTTCGGCAGACCGCAAGCGGACGCCTCCAGAAGGGAGAGCGGAAAAGCATCGCTCCGGGACGCGAGAACGTTTACGTCAAACACATGCTGATAAAAAGGGAGTGGGTCGATCTGATTTCCCGTGAAAACCACGCGTCCTTGAATCCCAAGCTTGTTTGCCAGCAGTTCGTATTCCCGGCGTTGCGGACCATCTCCGACAATCACCAACCGCGCCGCCGGTTCCTGCCTGCTGATCAACTCAAATCCGCGAAGCAGAATATCGATGCCTTTCCTTTCGATCAACGAAGAAACCTGGCCGAACACAATTGCGCCATCAGGTAGCCCCAGGCGTTCTCGCCACTGATGGTCCCGTTCCCGAAGCGGACGGAAACGATGGATGTCCACACCGTTATAGACCACCTCACAACGGCCTGCGAAGCACTGCTTTTGCGAAGTGCTCTTTTCGATGGCGCGGCTTACAAAGATGACTTTGGATGCTCGGTGGAGCCGGTACAGTAGAATGTAGCGCCGGTTGTAGGGTGCATGCAGGTGACAAATCAGTGGAACCCGGGCCAGTTTGGCCGCATAGTATCCAACCTGGCAGGTGCTGCCGCCATTGCAGTACAGCAGTTGAATATTTCGGCGCTCGATCAACTTCCAAAGGCGCCGAATCGTGGCGACCCAGGAGAAAAACTGAAGCCGGACACGCTCACCGTCAATCATGATCTCCGGCATAGAGCCCTGTATCGTCTCGATACCCTCGCGATGCGCCGCTGCCAGGAGTTCAGTATTGCTTGACCACAGCAGGGGCATGCCCGTCTGCTTTAGGCCGCGGAGGGTTACCAGAAGAGCGTTCTCACTACCCCGCAACCATTCGCCGCCGCTGTGGAGAAATAGGATGTTCATCGTCACCCCAGACAGGCCGCCCGGTCGACAGCTCTCGTCGTGAGGTCCCGCAATGCTACACCAGCGGTAGCGCGGGCAAATCGTTTAGCTGGCTGCGGCAGACCCCGCCATCCAGATTGAACAAATCGTCTAACTTTCCCCATGTGTTTCCAGCCTTTCCCGTTTCATTGCAGCAGGCGTTTATAAAGTCTGAGATGCTCCTGTGCAACAGCTTCCCACGTTCGCACGGGATGAGAGGCGGCCGACTTCCTTGGGGCGGCATGCCGCTGCACCGCAAGAGCCATCGCGTCGACGTCGCCCTGTTTAGCGTAATACACGTTCTCATCCGCAATGTACCCTTTGGGCGGATCGCATGTCGTGACGATGAAAATACCTTGGTCCAACGCGGCCAGAAAGCTGCCTCTCTTGGGGTGCACACCATCAACAAATGGCAGCACGCATGCGTCTGAGACTGCTAAGTGATCCGCAATTGCATCTGAGTCCAAGTATCCTAGGACCTTAACGGCGCTTCGGAGCACCGGGTCGTTCGAAATCCTATTCAGCAGGTCCTTCTGATAAGGATCGCGACCGGGCAATTCGCCAAGAACCAAGAGGACGGCGGCAACTTTACGCTGTTCCAGGATCCTAATGAGATCAAGAACATGATCGAAGCCCTTGCGCGCGTGAACGAACCCAAAATAGGTGAGGACCAACGTCCCTCGAGGTATGCCGAGTTGGCGGCGGACCTCGCGAACGCCTTCCGTCGAAAGCTGAGAGACTGGAATATTAGAAGCGATCGGAATCAGCTCGCACGGGATCCGTCGTATGCGCTCAGAAACGCCATGAAGGAACTCAGCATATGACTGGGCCACGACGATAATCGCGTCTGCCGATACAATGGACAGCCAATTGCGAATCGGGCGGAACAGCCATGGCAGTCGTGACGGTTCAACGCTCATCGGCTCGTGCATGGTGACTACAACTTTCGGCCCCTTCGGCAGGACTCCGAGTATTGGCACGAGCATGTCGAAGTATCCGTTCGTGGGGAACTGGACATGAACAATATCCGGCTTACACTTCAGAATTGCCCGTAGGACTCGCGCGAAGTTTAGCAGGGACCAGTTGTGTACAATTGGTAGAACCGTTGGATTACCATCGCGGCACACGGTTCCCTGATGGCCGGACGTGACGACAGAGACGTGCGCACCATTGCTCGCCAAGGCCGTGCTCAGTAGAGCGGTATAGTCGCCCACTCCACATCGTGCCGGTGGATAGCTGGCGGTCACAATGCAAACGCGCAAGAAACAATTTGGCATGGAAATTTTCAGGACGTCATTTTCAGAATTGTGCCAGCCCCATTCTACCTCGCGCTCTTGCAAGGCCGCCACAGTACTGAAGTCACAAAAGTGTCGTATTGACTACGGTTCCGACGTTCTTGATCCGGAGAGCTTGCCACGGCAACAAATCACTTGACTCAGGACCCCGCAGAGGCGAAAAGGAAGAGAACACTGTCATGCTTTCCCGCCGGACTTTCCTGAAAAACGTCCCGCTCCTTCCTGCGCTCTGCGGTGGCTTTGGAGCGCCTCCCGTCACGGGGCTTGACCCGCTCGGCCGCATCCACATCCCCATCGGGATCCCGGATACGCTCGATACCCTCAAGACGTTCGTCGAAGCGGAAGGCAATTTCTCTCCCGGCTTCGGCACTTATGGAATTTACTTCTGGCTGCTGGATCTAGAAACGGGGAAGCTGGCCGCTCCGACGATGGAGGGCGTAGCGGTGAGGCACGGCCTTGCTCCTGGCGGGCTGCTGATTCCGTGGTCGGAATGGGAGGTCGGCGGCTGCCAGGTGAGGACCGAGGTGTGCGAGGTCCTGATCGAGAAAGAGTTCGTGACCGCGGCGCGTGTGCGGGTGCGGAACGCGGGCCGTCGACGACGCCGTGTCGCGCTGTATGCCGCGCTGCGCCCCTTGGGCCCCGCAGGCGGGAATGTCAACTCGTTGGAGGTTGACCGATCAGGCAGGCTTCTACGGGTCGATGGCCACACGGCGCTGGTGGCTGACCGCAAGCCCTCGGGCGTGGGCGTGCTCCCTACGGATACCATCGGCGAACTCGCCACGGCGGGGCGGTTCCCTAGCGCCGCAGTGGCCAATTCGCTGGCGGGCGAATGTTCCGGCGCCCTGCGCTTCGACTGGACATTGGGCGCGGGCATTTCCGGCCAGGCTGGTTTCATCTGTCCCGTTCTCCCCGGCCGCAACGCCGCGCGGCATCGCTGGGTGGACATGAAACAGAACGCCCTGGTGGACGCGGCGGAGTTGAATCCCAAAGAGGGCGGCGTGCCGCAGCCTGACCCCGGTCCCGTTTGGTTCCGCCGCGTGCGTCCTGACGCGTTGTTCGAGAAGGCGGCCACGTTCTGGAGCCGGTTTCTGGAGGGCATCGAGATCCGCATGCCCGATCCGCGCTGGGGAGAGGGTATGAGGGCAATCCTGGGGCACGCCGGCCTGTGCATGAACGAGGGCGCCCCCGATGTCGCCGTCGTTAACTACAGCGTGTTCAACCGCGACGGCATGTACATTGCGAATATCATGCAAAAAGCCGGCCAGGTCGATTACTCCGCGCGAGTGGTGGAGTACTTCATCGCACACCCGTTCAACGGCCGCGCGTATCCGGAGGCTGATAATCCGGGCCAGATCCTGTGGGCAATTCACCAGCACTGGCTGCTGACGCGCGATCAGGCGTGGCTTGCCCGTACCTACCCGGCCGTCCGCAGGATCGCGCAGATGATTCGCTACTACCGGACGACTCGCGGGCCGCACTGGGTGGGCACGCAGGGGTTGAATTTCGGCGGCACCACGCCGGATCGCAAGGAGCTGAAGCCCGGCAGTTGCGACGGCTTCCATCCTGAGTACACCGAGGCGTTCGATATTGCGGGGCTGCGCGGAGCGGCGGAGCTGGCGGAAGCCTCGAACAACCGGGAAGAGGCTCGCGAGTGGCGCGCACTGGCGGACTCGCTATTCGCGGCTTACGACAAGAAATTCGGCACGCAGCTTCCGCGCGGATATGGAAGCTATGCGGTGCTGTGGCCCTGCCGGCTGTACCCTACCGCGGGCGGGCGTGGCTGGGAGCAGTTCCGCAGCCTTGGCGCGCAGAAGCCGGAGAGCTGGAGGTACTTCCCGCTGGCCAAATCGCACCAGGGCCTGCTGGCGGGGAACCGTGCCTGCGGTCACGGCACACTAGCCATTCACCTGGACCACCAACAGATGCGCGGTTGGTACGCCCTCGATGAGGGCGGCGGCAGCGGCAGCGGGGGCTGGTACCGTGCGCGCACCACGTGGACGCACAGTAAGCAGAAGCCGGGCGATAATCTCTCGGTCGCCATGCCGCACGGCTGGGCCATCGCCGAGTACTGGCTGCTGATGCGCGACTCGATCGTGTTCGAGGATGGCGGGTGGCTGGTGCTGCTGGCGGGCGTCCCCGAGGAGTGGTTCCGAGACCCGAAGGGCATGCGCGTGCGCGGGCTGGCCACTTACTTCGGGCGGTTGGATTTCTCCTACACCGTGGCCGGCGCAAGTGCGGAATTGGAACTCGCCGGCACAGCGGCGCCGCCCGATGGCTTCATTTTGCGGCTGCCGGCCAGCGCCGGAGCCTCAGTCTGGCGCGGCAACGAACCCCTGCCGGTAGCGCCCGGCGGGGACTGCGCGCTCCCTGGGGGTGCAGCGAAAGTAAGAATTCGTTTTTCATAGAAAGGTGCCACACGATGGAGCGTCTTCTCGGCTTGATTTCTGTTATCAGTGCGGCTCTCGGCCGAGCAGGGAATCCAGGCAAACTCGCATCTTACGGCAATTGCCCGTATGCCTCCAGCAAGTTCAGGGAGGCGACGAAGACTCTTCCGGGTACTTGCCTGTCACTTCATCTATCGCGGTGGCAGAAAGTTGGCCGTGGGGTCTCGCCTCTACGCGCGCCGCGTGGCCGCGCCTCTTGCCCTTGTGCGTGTTCCTCTTTGCAGTAACGTTTCGTAACAGCTGGGCAGCTGGGCCATCCGGTTCACGGCATCGCTCTTTTCATTCTGGGTAGTATACGAGAATCGGCCGCCGATCATGTTGAGCGGGAGGTCAGAGCAACCTGTCTTTTTGAGGCAGATTTCCATAGAGTCGTTGTCGCTCACCTTTCTTCAGATGGGCGCGTTCGGGTTAGCTGCTCTGCTGGTGGCCAGAGCGATCTCGAAGGACATACCGATCACCCGCGCGAACCTTGCATTCGAGCAAGAGAGTTTAGTTATTACCTTCCTCCCTTCCTCCGGATGAACTCTGTTTGGATATGGTGCAAGGGGCGTACCCGAACGCGTTTCGCCTCGTAGCACAACTTGGCCCAGCAGGAATCTACGAAGTCATTCCTGCGGGCGTGGACGGCGCAGCGAACCCATAGGGCCGATCATGCCAGCGCTACGAAAAGGGATAACCTCTCGTGTTCCCGATACCAAAGAAGGACCTCGCGGCCCGATACTTAAGTCCTCTCGCATCAGGGTGATCCAGATCAGCCATTCATTGCCTTCCTGTCTTGCCAAAAACTCAATGTAGTTTTCTAATGCCTCAAATTCTCCTTCACTCTGAGAACCAGAACCCAGTCTCTGGCACCGACGGCGTTGTTACCCGGAATCACAAATGTGTGGCTGCCGGAGTTCGGGAACGATCCGCCAGCTATGTCGCTGTAGCTCCCGGATGAGGGATCGAACCAGCGGCCCCGGACCGGTCCGGTGAGGGAACCCATGTTAATGGTCACCCCTGCTGTGTTTGCTCCAGGGGGGAGATAGGCGAGGAGTAACTTTCCGTCCGCAGCGGCAGCAGCCGTGACATAGTCTTGCCCGCCATAGGTTCCGCCTCCGGCCGTGATCAAGATCTTCGTCCCACCCGTGCCCGACGGCACCAATTTGTACCAAGCTACAGAATCCAGTAGCTTGCCTAGACGCATCATGTCCAAATTGCCAGGTGAATTTAGAGCGCCTTGCCAAGGACCATGCCCCGGTGCCAAGCCCGAGGACCAGCCAGACGTGGCGAACTCCCATATATCTCGATGACCGAAAAAGATCCCAGCGGTCGCGCCACCGAGAGCAGCCCAGTATTCATACTTGCGGACTGAGGAAGAATCGCCTGGCAACCATACCTCATCCTCATAACCGGTTTCCTTGAGATACGCCGGCCGTGCCGGGGCATAGTTGTAAGCGGCGCGCGATTCGGCGTAAGTCAAACCGTCATGTCCGCTCATTCCGTAGGTGTAGACAGCGTTCACGTCCATATCGGAAGCAAAGGCGCGAACGTCAGTCGAGAGACAAGGGGCGTTCCAGTCTCCTGCCCACAACTGCGAGGCACCGGCTGCTTTGATGCCTTCCATGAATTTGTGGAGGCGCTTTTCGCCTTCCGAACCGGGAGGGGGGGTGAAGTCTCCGCCGATTACCCAGAGAAGGTTGGCTCGATTCTTGTAACGTCTCCCAACATAGAAACCAAACCTGTAGCAGACTTCCTGCGTATTGACTGCGTTCGTCAGTGTGGACCACCAACCTTGACTCCCGCCGCCATAACCAAGGTACATAACAGCAAGAGTGACGAGCATGCCTTTGGAAGCCGCCAAATCAATGATGGAGTCGGCAAAATCGAAATAGGCTTCGTTGGGCGTGGCGAAGTTAACGCGATCCGTGAAAGGATCGTCTCCACGCCTGTTTTTGGGGGCGTTGATGGCAAACTTACGTTCCAATAAATTGATGTTGACCGTGTTGAATCCTTTGCTGCACCGGTCGGCGAGATAGGTACCGGCCTCAGCGTATGTGAGATTGGCGATGAGCGATTGGGCGGAATCGCCCTGGATGCGAAAAGGCCGCCCGCGCTGATCCACAAGATAACGATGGTTCTCAGAAACTTTCAGCGGAAAGGTGTACGCGGGTGCCTGAGCAAAAGCACAGAGAGCTGGTGGCTTCGCTGAAGTGTGGCTAAATGTGAAGCCGTGCTCCGAAAGGGAAAGTGCGCTGGAGTCCATCTGCCTAAAGCAGAAAGAACTGAAAATGAGGACGGCGACTGTTATCGGAAGGGGTTTTGGCCGCCGAGTGAAATCACAACACACCTTAAGTTTTGGAGTAAACAGCGCTGCCCGAAACATGCTCATGTTGCCCGGCGGACTCATTGCAACGTGTCGCTCAAGCAAAAATCGCGGGGTAAAATGGAGCGCTTCGGTCATTGGCCCTTCGCCGTCGCGCGGATGGTCCGCCAGATCTTGCGCAGCAGCAATGGACTGCGCACTTAGATTGATCCATCTCACTGACAGATATGCTGCGCACGGCAGTCGTCGCGGCTCCTAGTTCGGGAGGAGGCCGAATACGGTAATCGTGGTTTGTCCGCCGACATAGACCTTGCCGTTTGCCACTGTTGGAACCGTGAATTTGACGGCAGCTCCGGCGGCCCCCGTGCCGCTTGCCGGGCTCTTGAAGAACAAGTTCGCGACGCTGGTGGCATCGTAAGCGTAGAGGACGGCACTCCCCGTGCCGGTCCAGCCAGAGAGATCCAGGGCCCAGACGACACCGTTGGTGGTGCCGCTGGCAGAGACGGCTGGAACAGCGCCGCGCGGCGGGAACGTGTTGGTCGAAACCGCGAACGCCGGAGTCGATATGCTGCCGCTGGCAATCGTGAACTGGCTCAGAGGATAGTTTTGGCCCGTGGTGTAGATGTTTCCATTCCAAAAGGCGGGAACGCCATAGTTGCCGCCGTCGCCCGTAGTTGTATTCGGTGGCGGGACAGGGATCACTTCCTGCACGTCGTTGTTGGTCGTTGAATTGAACCTGCCCATGGTTGTTTGACCCGGGGCTGGTTGAGAAATATCGAGGAGATAAAGAATGGCGACTTTGCCCGTCACGAGCGCCAAATGCGGATGGGCTGCGGAAGCGACGGAATCCGGAAGAATGAGGATACCGGCAGAGCCCATGTCGACGTCGTTGGCATCGAGAATGTCCTTATTAAAGGGAGTGAACCAGTCGAGCAGCGAGCCCGTGGGACTGAGCTTAAGAGCGGACTCGGAGAAATTCTTTGTCCCGTCGTAGGAGCCGTTGCCAGTGACGACATATATATTCCCACCTGCATCGGCAGCAGGCCCTCCGCCACCATTCCAAATCCCGGCAGCGTGGCACCCGCTCGTCGGATCGCTAGTCGGCCAAACAAGGGTCTGGGCCAGAGTTGCGGCGTCGTAACCAAACAGCCAGCCCTGCCAGGGGCAGCCGTCACCGTGCGAACCAAAGCCGACATAAACCGTGCCGTTATTAAGGAGCAGCGAAAGGCGGTTCAAATGTTGGCGAGGGACGAAATTCGGCGCCGAGATGACAACCGGGCCGCCAAGCTTCTCGGCGCCGGTGGTGATATCGAGAGCATGCAACCGATGGACAAAGCAGGGGGAGGCCATGGAGCACCCGGTGCCGATGGTTTCCTTCGTCTTGGCCGACACATAGATGGTTTTGCTCACCGGGTCAATGACAGGAGTCGAGGTGATGCCAATCTCTGGAACGAGGTCGGTGGTCCCATTACTAGTGTCATGGTAAGACATGGTAGTCACGGTCGTCCCGACGAGGAAGCTGGTCTTCCAGAGCTGGAGGCAGGAAGGAGAATCGGCGTCGAAGGCGTAGACGCTGTCGTGTTCCGTGGCGATGAACACCACGTTGTGATTCGCCCCACCCACGGTGAGGTTAGCGACCCATAGCGGCTGTGCATAGACATAACCGTCTACCGGACAGGAGAAAAGCTTGGTGAATGCCGAAGAACCCACGTTCGCCGGAGTCAACGCATACTCTTGCAAATTCTGGCCGGTGCGCTGCAGATCATTGTGGTGCATGTACACTCCGGCCAGATCCGTGACGGCAACCGTGGAGGACGCACTGATCGCAGCATTCGCAACGCTGGTAGCAGTGACGATATGAACGCCTGGTTGAGTGCCGGGGGTATAGAGGCCTGAGGCGGAAACGGTTCCACTGGTTGCAGTTCCGCCGTTATTGTTATCGACGGACCAAACGACACCGGAGTTTGAAGGATCGTTGAACACGGTGGCCGTGAACTGCACGGTCTGCAATGCCGACATCGTAACCGCGGCGCGCTTGGGACTGACGGAGACACCGATCGTCCCCTGTATCACGGTGATCGTCGCCGTAGCGATTTTCGTATTGTCGGTTACCGAGGTCGCCGTCAACGTCACGGTCGGTGGGTTAGGTATGCTCGTTGGACCGGTGTAGGTCACCGAGGTTGAAGTCACGTTGGAAAGCGTTCCGCAAGTGGCGCCACTGCAGCCTGTGCCAGAAAGAGTCCAGAGTACGCCTCCATTGCGAAAGTCGTTTTGCACGGTTGCCGTGAAGTTTTGCGAGCCGCTTCCTATTCCCACAGACGCGCTATTCGGCGACACAGAAACCGAGATCGGTGGCGGCGGAGCGCCACTCGCGGACTTAAATGCCGCGAGAGCCGCGCCCCATGCGTCGGAAGCGCCGAGCGTGGCCATAGCCGAGGCCGGTCCGATCACGGTCTGGAGCTGATCTTCCGTAACGAGTTTTGTGTTGGGCTCCGCTGGAACCAAGTCTTGAATTTGAAAGCCTGTCCCGGCTGTAAAGTTCGCGGGATCAGCAGTGACAATTTCGCCCAGCAACAAATCACCGCTTAGCGAGGGGAAGGCGTTTCCGCTATTGGCGGAAACGCCGGTCCCTTCAGACACCGCGGTTGCGTCAAGAGAGTTAGAGACCGCCACGCCGGAATATTCCAAGATCGCAAATCGTAAAGTGCCCGAAATGGTGTCCGAGACGGTAACCGTGTTCGCACCACCGGGGATGTTCTCCGCGTAGTAGATACCTATGGTTTCGAGATCCACGGTCATGTTGAAGCTGATAGCCTTTCGGTATGTATTTCCACGAGAGTCAGAGACCGAGAACACCTGTCCAGACTTACCTGCACGAATCACAACAGCAATGAAGTTTCCACCGGTATTGATGGACGTAAAGGAGAGGGAAGCTGAAGTGGTCGTGCCAGCATCCTTCGAGGCATGCTGAATCAGCTTAACGCTTCCGGTGTTTACGGTGAACGGTACGCCGTTGCTGGCGATACCGCCGACGGTGACGACGACATTGCCCGTGGTTGCTCCAGTAGGCACCGGAGTGGCGATGCTGGTATCGCTCCAGTTTGCAGGTGTAGGTGCGGCGGCTACGCCGTTAAACGTGATCGTGCTGCTCCCTTGAGTCGCGCCAAAGCCTGCGCCGCTGACAGTGACCGAAGTTCCGATGATGCCTGAGGCCGGGCTCACGCTGGCAACATTGGGGCCGGGAGTGACCGTGTAGGGAACGCCATTGCTGCTGATGCCCCCGACGGAAACGATGACGTTTCCACTGGCAGCGCCCACCGGCACGGGCGCGACGATGAGAGTGTCGGACCAACTGGTGGTTCGCGCGGTAACGCCATTGAACAGCAGCGAGCTGGCCCTGGTGCCAACGGTCGGCCCGAAATTCGTTCCCGTCACGTTAACAACGGTACCGAGGGGTCCGGCATTGGGGTTGACGCTACTAATGTGCGGCGGAGGTGTAACGGTGAAAGGCAGGCCATTACTTGGTATTCCGCCCACAGTAACGACCACGTTTCCTGTGGCCGCACCAGCGGGGACCGACGTGTCGATGCTTGTGTCGCTCCAAGAGGTCGGTGTTGCAGAGATTCCGCCAAAAGTGATCGTGCTCGACCCTTGAGCTTGAGTTAGTCCGAAATTGGAACCCGTAATGGTTATGCTTGCGCCAACGGGACCCTGTGTCAGGCTCAGAGTGGAAAGACCTGGGCCCTGGATTGGCGTCGCTGTAGCCACATTCGAGTAAGAGCTGAGGTTGGTGCCGTCCGTGGCGCGGACCCGGTAGCTGTAAGGAGTCCCAATGGTCAAGCCGGTATCACTGAAACTTGTGGTGGCAGGAGCTCCCACCTGTGCAAAGTTGCTAGGTGTGTTTGCACAGTTGAGGCCCGAGCAGCGCTCGACGAGGTAGCTGGTGATGGTCCCACCAGTCTCCGTCGCTGCGGTCCAGGAAAGATTGAGTTGAGCGCTACCGGCGGGTGTGGCTGCAAGGTTCGAGGGAGCCGTGAAAGTGGGTGCTGCAGTTGTGGCTGAGGCAGTATTGGAATAGGCGCTGAAGTTGGTGCCGTCGGTAGCGCGCACGCGGTAGTTGTAGGTGGTCGCGCCGGTCAAGCTTGCGCTGGTATCGCTGTAGTTGGTCGTCGCGGAGCTGCCAATTTGTACGAAGTTGGCACAGCTGGAGCCTGTGCAGCGTTCAATCAGATAGCCAGTGAGGGTACCGCCGGTCTCCGTTGCCGCGGTCCACGACAGATTCACCTGCACGGGGCCCGACGGAGTAGCTGTCAGGTTACTGGGAGGAGTGAAGGTAGGCGGTGGGACTGTGGCGCCGGACTTAAATGCGACGGCCGTAGCGCCCCAATTGTCCGATGCTCCGAGCGAGGCATTGGCCGAAATATTTCCGGCGACAGGTTGAATCCGATCTTCGACGAGCAGTTTCGTGTTCGGTTCGGCCGGAACGAAGTCTCGAGGAAGATAACCACTGCCCGCCGTGAAGTTCGCGGCGTCGGCCGTTGAAATCCCTGCGAGCACCAGATCGCCGCTCGCTGTCGTTGTAACAATGCCACTGTTGGGAGACGCGCCGGTACCCTGGGCGCCTACCGCCACGCCGTCAAGCGAGTTTGCCATCGCGACCCCCGAATACTCGAGGATGGCGAACCGCATGGTTCCAGAGATGGTATCGGACACGGTAATCGTGTTTGCGCCACCTGCAATGTTCTCAGCGTAGAAGATGCCTAGGGTCGTTGAATCGATGGTTTCGTTGAGTTGGATCGCTTTGCGATAGGTGTTTAACCTGGAATCCGTGACTGTAAACAACTGGCCCGTCTTGCCCGCGCGAATCACCACGGCGATAAAATTTCCCGCTGTATTGCTGGAGGGAAAGGCGAGAGTAGATGACGTCGTGGTGCCCGCATCCTTGCTTGCGTGTTGAACCAGCGCGATCAAGCCACTTGCGGAAAGATTGGTCAGCGAGAAGTTCACCGTCGTCAGACCGGTTGCCGCCGCTGTGACTGTGTACGGCCCTCCCGCCGTCCCGTTCGCCGTGAACGGTGCCGACGCCACACCCGACGCGTTCGTGGCCACGGTGATGGTCGCTGTGCTGTTGCTAAATAACCCTGACGCTCCCGAGCCTGGCGCCATGAACGTTACGTTCACCCCGGAAACCGGGTTGCTCCCCGCATCCTTCACCGTCACCGCCAGCGCGTTTGCAAACGCCGTGTTGATCGTTGCCGATTGCGGCGTCGTCCCCGCATTCGCCGTCATGGTCGAAGGTGGTACCGCCGTGTTCGTCAGTGAAAAGTTCACCGTCGTCAGACCGGTTGCCGCCGCTGTGACTGTGTACGGCCCTCCCGCTGTCGCGTTCGCCGTGAACGGTGCCGATGCCACACCCGACGCGTTCGTCGCCACGGTGATCGTCGCCGTGCTGTTGCTAAATACCCCTGACGCTCCCGACCCTGGCGCAGTGAACGTCACGTTCACCCCGCTCACCGCGTTGTTCCCGGCATCCCGCACCGTAGCTTGGAGTGGCGTCGCAAACGCCGTGTTGATCGTCGCGCTCTGTGGCGTACCAGCAGTGGCCGTAATGCTCGCGGCCGGGCCGGCCAAGTTCGTGAGAGAGAAGTTGGCTGGAGTGGCAACGCCCGCTACCGTGGCCGTCACGTTGTAAGGACCACCTGCTACGCTGTTGGCCGTGAAGATGGCTGCTGTTGCCACACCTTGCGCATTCGTCGTTGCGGTGTTCGCTCCGCCAGCAAACGTGCCACCAGCTCCGCTCCCGGGCGCCGCAAACGTTACCGTGACGCCATTTACCAGGTTGCTAAGGGAATCCTTAACGGTAGCTTGCAGTTGGGCCGCAAAAGCGGTGCTGACCGTCGCGCTCTGTGGCGTTCCCGCGGTGGCTGTAATGCTTGCCGCCGTGCCCGCGCCTCCACCCGCAGCACGGAAGGCCACCATCTGCATAACCCACTGGCCCGAAGGGCTCACCGGAGCGGTGGCGGTGTAGCTACCGATTGCGGTTACTAGACGATCTTCCAAGATGTCTCCATCGGGGGTGGTGATCACGCGGTTGGTGTATCCGCTGCCTGGGCCGGTGGTTATCGTCTGGACCAGGTTTGCCCCTACCAGGAGATCGTTTGCATTGGTAGTGGTCACCGCGCCGCTGCTGCTAGTGGCGTTG
>Ga0137409_10001444_pt1 | contig 25719 bp, 21 predicted proteins | sample CZODoug1_16funga_FD_122059 | JGI IMG/M metagenome (GOLD analysis project Ga0137409, IMG submission 122059) | Vadose zone soil fungal communities from Angelo Coast Range Reserve, California, USA - CZODoug1_16fungal (Hybrid Assembly) | ecosystem: Environmental > Terrestrial > Soil > Vadose zone...
CGCCGAGGCCCGCCGCGAAATGTGGGGCAACTTCCCGCGTGACATCAAGCTATGAGCGCGGTGTTGGATACTCACACTGTCCTCTGGTATTTGGAAAACTCACAGGAATTGTCAGGGGTTGCCCGGACAACGATTGAAGACGCTGTCCGCGATGCTCGCGACGCGCACGTATCAGCGATATCCCTCATCGAAACGGTTTACCTAGTGGAAAGGCGGAGGCTTCCACTTGCCGCTCTGGAGCGTCTCCGCTCGGCCCTCACTGATCCAAACTCAGGACTGTTCATCGCCCCCGTGGACGGCGAGGTAGCCGACACGCTCCCGAATATTCCTCGCGACATTGTTCCCGACATGCCCGACCCTATCATCGCCGCAACGGCCCTCCACCCCGGTCTTCCGCTCGTAACCCGCGACCGCCGCCTCCAAGCCGACGGAATCCAAACAATTTGGTAGGCTCCACACATGCTGGACGATGACGAAACGATTTGGACAGAAAGCTCGCACAAGCTGATACTCGGTTATGGGCATTTGAGTCTCATATTCCATTCAAGTGCCATGCGGAGAATCAGAAGGCTTCGATGCGCCAGACGAGGCGGGTGGACCAGGACTTCTGGGTGGTGAGGCCGGGGCGCCAGAGGGCAAGAATTTGCGAGCCCTGGTAGACGCGCTCGAAACCTCCCTCGGATTCCGAAACGGTTTCGATCGGGGCAACCCAGAATTCCTCTGCTGCCGGAGCGTGCAAAGCGATGCGGACGCGCTGCCAGCCGTCTTCCATGCGCAGGATGGGGCCGGGCAGCGAGCCGCTGAAGCGAAGATTTTCCTTGCCAGTGGACGTCTCGAAGAAGCGGTCAGGCTCCGCCGGGGCGAGAAGATTGATGACCGATTCGATGCCGATAGCGACGGGCTTTTCGAGAGGTTCCTTGAGCTTCAGGCTGATCTCGCAGGCGACTTCACAACCATGGGGCGCGGGACCGAACGAATACTGCTTGATGAGCAGCACCTTCGGCGCCGATGCTTCCGTCTTGCCGTGCGGCAAGAGGGCGTCCGCGCGGAAGAGCTCGGCGTCGTGAGGAGCCGAGCTTTTCACGGTGAAGGCGCCGCCCGCGAATCCGGCGTCTTCGCGCAGCTCCAGAGCTTCGTAATCAGCATGGGTGCGCGACGGATCGAAGATCATGACGCGGAAGGCGTGGCGAGACCAGCGGTCGTAGCGAAGATACCGCTCCAGGCCGGGCTCTTTCACGCGGGTCTGTTCGTGGATGCTCGCGACGGCGCCGGTGGCGGTCTTTCCAGCGGCTTCGCGCAAGCGAGTGTGATAGGCCTCAGGGCGGCGCAGGATGGAGTTGACGAGCGTGGCGGCCACGGGGCGAAAATCGAGCGCGGCGATGGTGCCGCCGTCACTGGGCTTCAAAAGCACCTGAGATTCGGGAGAGGTAAAGAGCAACTCGTTGGCGCCGTCGGCGTCGTAGTCCAAAAGTTCGACACGAGCGAGGAGCGCGCCGGGAGTCTGCCGGTCAGCGATGGCCTCGGCGCGAATAAGATTGCGCCAGGGATCGGTGCGGAGATGCGGAGCATATATTCCGCCAAAAATGCCGTGCCAATAAGCGTCGTTGCACTGGGCGCGCAAGAGCAGATCGCGCGCTTGCAGCAATTCATCGGCGGACTTTGAACCGTCGTGCCGCACGGGCGCGGCGGCGATGCGCGCGGAAACGTGCAGCATTTTCTTGTGCAACAGATTGGATTCAGGGTATTTGCGAAAAAAGCCGCGCCAGGAACCGCCGCGAAGGAAGGAGAGAACTTCCGGGCGCGCGCTGAACTCTTTCAGCACCTCGTGATAGCGCTGCCGGACGCGCGTCGGGAGCGCCCACTCCATCATTTCCGTGTACGAAGCGGTTGGCAGATCGGCGCGGCCGAGAGGCGTGTGAGTTGCCAGATAATCGCCGGGCGTAGAAACTTGCAACCAATCCGAGTTTTCCTCGAGGGCGGTAAAAAAATCGGAGAGCCAATCGTCCTTGTAACAGTGGTCATACGTTCCGGGCCAGACGCCGAACTTTTCCATGTCATCGCCCATGGCGGCCACGCCGCCGGGGTGGACACTGGCAGCGTCGCGCAGATAAGCGATGACGTCTCCGACTTTGCCGAAGGGAATGAGATAGCGCAGAGCTTTCTGCCCGGGGTAAAGCCACACTGTCCGGCCACGGTCTTCGGCGATGTAGGCGCCAAAGAGTTCTTCCGGTTCGAAGCCCGCGGAAAGGAAATGTATGTCATCGACAAGCGTGTAAGCGACGTTTGCGGCGGCGAGAGCGGTGGGAAGCTGCGGTTCCCAAACGCGCTCGGCAAGCCAGGCGCCGGACGGAAGCCGGCCGAAGTGTTTCTCGAGATAAGCGGCCAGGCGAGTGATCTGTTCGCGCTGATCTTCGGGCGGAATCGAGACCAGGATCGGTTCGTAGAAGCCGCCACCCACGAGTTCCACCTGGCCGCCTTGGACCAGTCTTTTCAAGCGAACGAAATACTCAGGCCGGTGTTCCTCGATCCAGGTGAGAAGCGGCCCGGAATAGTGGAGGCCGAGACGGACTCCCGGATGCTTCTCGAGGTGCTCAATGAATGGAAGATAGGATGTGTCGTACGACTTTTCGAGGACATGCTCGAAATTGCCGCAGGGCTGGTGCGCGTGAATGAGCAGAGTGAGATGGAATTTCTGCGGCATGGGGACAGTCTCTTCTCTCTAACATCATAACCCGCCATGCGAATTTGTGAATTCCGGTCGCGTGGGAAATGGGCGAATTGCGTACTTCGATTGGATGCGGGGCGCGCGCACATGGGCGCGAGTACGCGGTTCTTTTACGGGGCGGTGTGCTTTAGCACCCAATCGGAGGCGGCATTCAGAGCCTCCGGGGCCATGGTCTCGAGAATGCTGCCGTATTCGGTGGGGGAGCCCGTTGGAGAGTGCTGGAACAGGTGGTTTAAGCCAGGTAATTCGGCGGTTTGAAAATCCTTGTTGCCGCCGTCTTGCAGGGCTTTCTGGATTTTAGCGAGATTCTCCTTCGGCGCGACTTGAAGATCCTTCTCACCATTGAGGGCGAGGACCGGACACACCGTCTTTTGTAAAGTGGGGACGGGGTCATAGTCGAGGGAGAACCGGAACCACGGCGAGACCATCAGACGGACTTGCGATTGCAAGGCGGCCGGCGGGAGCGATGCGCTCATGCCGCTGTTCTCCACGAGGTCGCTCAGCTTTGCTTGCAAAGTTGCAGTGTCCTTCTCCTGACGAACGAGCGCGTAGGTCTGCTTGTTGAATTCGCGCGTTTTAGCGATCTGTTCGTCGTCCACGCCCGCTGTCTTCAGGATAAGCTCGGACTGAAGCAACAGAGTGTCTTCACCGTTGAGGCCGGGCCCCGCGAGAAGAACGATCCAGGCAACATCGCTGGAATGCGCGGCAACCAGTGGGGCGATCACACCGCCTTCGCCGTGGCCAATGAGGCCGGTTTTCTTTGGGTCAACTTCCTTGCGGGTTTTCAGGTAAACGAGCGCGGCTTCGGCGTCGCCGGCAAAATCCTCCGTGGTCGCGTTCGCGTAGTCGCCGGTGGACTTGCCGATTCCCCGTTTATCGAAGCGAAGAACGGCAATGCCCTTTCGCGTCAGGTGGTCCGCCAACACGAGAAAAGGGCGATGTCCAACGATAGATTCATCGCGATCGTGCGGCCCGGAATCACTGAGAAGAACGGCGGCAGGAAACGGCCCCGGCGCGCGCGGAAGAGTGAGCGTGCCTGCGAGTGAGATCTTCGCTTTTCCGTTCGGGAAGGCGATTTCTTCTTCCTTATACGGATAAGGTTTCACAGGATTCTGAGGGCGGACTAGTTCAAGAAGCTGGTCCGAGCGCCGAAAATCCAGTTTCTGCTCGACGTTGTTTTGCGTCCAGCTTCCGGTGATAGCCGTTTTTGCGGCGTTGAGCGTGCCGTCATAAACGCCGCTCACGACTGGAATTTCAAAATGAAAGCTGGCGTCTTTCTGGATCACGTGGATGGCGGGCAGTCCGCTAACTCCCTGGTCGGGACTATCGAGGGCAGCGACGAGCTGCTTCTGATCGTCATGCGAGACGTGCAATTGCAGGCGCAGGCGCATGCCGTTGCCTTCCAATGCGCCTTGCCACACTCCTTCGGCGCTCGCGATGGCATCGGAAGGCTTCTTTGCGCGGGTTCCCGCGGCCTGGCGATGAAAAACAAGCGGCAGGCTCACGCTGCCCTGCGTCCAGTCACCTTCGATGCTGCCGTGATCCGCCGCAAACTTTCCTTCATAGGAAGCGCCGACGGAACCGATGTCGAAATGGAGAGTGGAGTCTTTCTGGGTAAGAGAGGTCACTTCAATACCGTACACGCCTTGATCCAGGCTATCGATGGTGGCTTTGAAGGAGCCGTCTTCCGCCTTTGAAACATGCAGGACGAGATGGAGGACCGCTTCGCCCGCTTGGAGCGAACCGGCCCAGTGGCCTTCCAGCGTGGAGGAACTCCGCTGCAGTTGCGGTTTGTGAACGGCCGTAGTCTGGGCCGAAGCAGTCGAAAAAACAGCGAGGCTAAAAAAGGTAGTGGCTAAGGCCAGGCTCCAGTTAGCAGGCTTCACGCAAAACCTCCACGCGCCACATTCAGGATGGTAGATGATTCCTCGCCCAAAAGAGTTGGCATTACGCCCGGGGCCGAATCGCACGGATTAAGGATTGGATGTGTCTCAATGCTCGAATTTTTGGGGCCAGCATAGAAAAAAAGCGGCACGCCGGAGCGTGCCGCCTAAAACGAAAAAGCCGGGTGCTTTCTAGAGCAGCGGCTACTTCCCCTGTTTTGCATACCAATCGGCGTTGATTGGCGTGAAACTATTCCACTTTTCCGGCAAATCCTCGAGTGCAAAAATAGCCGTCACCGGGCAGACCGGGACGCACGCTCCGCAATCGATGCATTCCGTGGGATGGATATACAGTTGCGTTTCGCTCTCGAAATTCGCTTCATCCTTGCGCGGATGAATGCAGTCCACCGGGCAGACATCCACACACGCGGTGTCTTTTGTGCCGATGCAGGGCTCGGCAATCACATAAGCCATTAAGGGTCTCCTTTGTCCGGACAGCGGGCTGGCGCCCATCCGACGAAACAGCAGCACCGCAAAAATTCCTTATACCACGCGGCTGCCCGGAGCGACAAGCACCTAGAAGAATTGTACGCGGTAGGAAGGAGTTTCTCAACCGGCGGGGGTGCGGATAGAATGAGGCCTGAAGGAATGACCATGAAAATCCAGACCGGTTTTGCAATACTTTGTTTGCTGGCCGCGGCGACTGCTTTGTCCGCACCGCAGGCGTCGAAGACCGCGGGGCTCCGCGATCCGGAACTCCTCGACGCGCAGGCTTATCGGAAATTGCTAGTGCAATACCACGGAAAGCCGCTGCTCGTGACGTTTTGGGCGACCTGGTGCGAACCCTGCCGCGACGAGTACCCCATGCTGAATAAATTGGCGAAGCAATACGCGCCGCAGGGATTGAAGGTCGTGGGCGTGAGCATGGATGATGACGGGGATTTGATCCTGATGCGGCGTTTTCTGGCCCGATACAAACCGATTTTTCCCAACTACAGAAAAAGGGCGGGTGATGAGGAGCTGTTCCGACAGGGGGTACTGCCGGCGTGGAACGGAGTCCTTCCGGCTTCGTTCTGGTACGCGAAAGACGGCCGGCAGATTGGGCATGTGTTCGGCGAGGGCACGCGGGACACTTATGAGGCGGCGATCCGCACGCTGCTTAATTCGGGCTCCAATTAGGGCCAATCGCCGATATCGAACATCAAACTTCTGGTTGTAGTGGAAACTTTTGCGGAGGTTGCTGATGCTCAACATCAAGGGCAATCGCATCACCTATTTTGGCCACAGCACGTTTTCGCTGACGACACCTTCGGGCCAGGTTGCCTTGATTGACCCTTGGGTGATGACGAATCCCTTCTGCCCGGAGGCGCTGAAGAAAGTGGCGCGGCTGGATACCATTTTCCTGACTCACGCGCATACCGATCACATGGGAGATCTTCTGGCTTTGGCCAAACAGTACAAACCGAAAATCGCGGCAATTTTTGAGACCTGTCTGTGGATTGGGAGCAAGGGATTCGAACAAGAGACCTGCCCGATGGGCAAGGGCGGCTCGCAGAGAATCGGTGATTTTGAAATCACCATGACACACGCGTTTCATTCGAATTCGATCGACGATAACGGGGTGCGGCACTACGGCGGCGAGCCCGCAGGATACATCATCCGCATGCCCGGCGGATTCAAGGTGTACCACGCGGGAGATACGTCGCTCTTCGGCGACATGAAATTAATCGGCGAGGTTTACAAGCCGGACCTCGCGATGCTGCCGATTGGCGATCGCTTCACGATGGGGCCTCGCGAAGCGTCGTATGCGATCCGTCTGCTCGGCGTGAAGCATGTAGTGCCGATGCACTACGCAACGTTTCCCTTCCTAACAGGTACGGCGGAAGAATTGCGAAAAGAGACGAAGAAAATCAAAGGGCTGAAAATTCACGCGCTGAAGCCGGGAGAGAAACTATGATTCGCAGCGAGAATCTGCGCAGCGGCTACATTCAGGACGACGTCGAGGAATATCTTTACGAACTGCTGCCGGAGCGTGATGACGTCGTCAAGGAGATCGAAGACTACGCCGCGCAAAATCGCGTTCCGATCATCGGGCCGGCGGTGGCGCGAATGCTGGCGCTCTTCGTGCGGGTTGCCGGCGCAAAGCGGATTTTCGAGATGGGCTCAGCCATCGGGTACTCCACGATCTGGCTGGCGCGCGCGGGGGGGCCGAAGGCAAAGGTGATTTATACGGATGGCGACCCGGAGAAAGCGCGCCGCGCGAAGGATTATTTTCGCCGGGCGGGCGTGGCCAAACGGATCGAGGTGAGAGTTGGCGACGCGCTTGAATTGCTGAAGAAGACGCCAGGCAAGTTCGATTTGATTTTCAACGATATCGACAAGCACCAATACCCTGCCGCGCTGCGTGTGGCGATCCCGAAGCTGCGCCGCGGCGGCTTGTTCATCACCGACAATACGCTGTGGTCGGGGAAGGCGGCGCGGCCGGCGGCGCCGGATGACGTCCATACGCGTGGCATACAAGAATTTAACCGGCTGGTCTACGCTTCGAAGGAGCTCTACCCCGTCTTGATCCCGCTGCGCGACGGCGTCACCGTCTGCCGGAAGCAATAGCGCGGAAACAGCCTTACGAACGGAAAAAATTTCGGACGAGGAAGCCGAGGTTTGCCGGACGTTCGGCGAGCCGCCTCATGAAATAGGGAAACCAGTCGCGGCCGAACGGGATGTAGATGCGGACGCGATAGCCATCCTTGACGAGCCGGCGCTGCAGATCGGTGCGCACCCCGAACAACATCTGAAATTCGAAATCGTCCTTGGAAATCTGCTTCGCCGCAGCGTGGCGAATGGTCGCGGCAATCATGCGCGGATCGTGAGTGGCGATACCGTGATAGAAGCCGCTGGACAGCAGCATCTGCATCAGCCGGACGAAATTGGCATCCACATCGGCTTTCCGTGGAAACGCAACCTCCTCGGATTCCTTGTACGCGCCCTTGCACAGACGGATGCGGCAACCGTACGCCAATAGATCCAAGACGTCGGTTTCACTGCGGTACAGATAGGATTGAATGACCGTGCCGACGGCGGGATTCCGCGCACGAACGCGTTTGACGAGGTCGATGGTGCGCTGCGTGTAGAGAGACCCCTCCATGTCGATGCGCAGAAAATTATCAAAGCCCGCGGCACGCTCCACGATGGAGCGCACCAGGCCTTCGCAAAATTCAATGTTGATATCGAGGCCGAGTTGCGTGAGCTTGCCGGAAACGTTGGCGTGCAGCCCTTCCTGGGCGATGCGTTCAAAAATCTCGAGATAGGCATCGCGGGAGCGTTGCGCGTCAGAAATAGTGGCAACATTTTCGCCGAGATAATCGAGGCTGGCGTGCATGCCCTCGTTATTGCACTCGCGCGCGGCGGCGACGGCTTCATCCAGCGTCTCACCGGCGACGAATCGGCCAGCCATGCGGCGCGTTGTGCCGTTGGAAGTGACCCAATTGGCGAAGCCTTTGCTTGCGGAAAGCTTGAGCAGCGTCGACCGGAGCATGCGGGATTTATTATGGCAGCCTGGAAAGACTGAAACTAGTGCTTGTGCTCTTCCAGAAACTTTTCCGCATCAATGGCGGCCATGCAGCCGGAACCCGCGGCCGTGACCGCCTGGCGGTAGCGATGGTCCTGCACATCGCCGGCGATGAAAACACCGGGAATCGAGGTCAGGCTGCCGTGCTTGGCGAGCAGGTAGCCGTTGGAATCCATTTCGAGTTTTCCCTTGAAGACGATGGTGTTCGGATCGTGGCCGATGGCGACGAATACGCCGTCGAGCGCAATGTCGCGCGTTTCCTTGGTCTGCGGATTGCGCAGACTCACGCCTTCCACGTGACCTTCGGGAGCATGAATATCCTCCACGGTGAAAGGCGTGACGAATTCGACTTTCGCGTTGGCCCTGGCGCGGTCGATCATGATCTTGGAAGCGCGAAAATCATTTCGGCGGTGAATCAGATGGACCTTGCTGGCGTAGCGCGACAGAAAGTTGGCCTCTTCCATCGCGGAATCGCCGCCGCCGATCACCGCGATGGGTTTGTCGCGGAAAAAATAACCGTCGCAAGTCGCGCAGGTGGAAACGCCGCGGCCGATCAATTCTTTTTCACCCTTCAGCCCCAGCAAACGCGCCGATGCGCCCGCGGCGACGATCAGAGCTTTCGTTTCATAGGTATCTTTTCCGGCGATAATTCGAAACGGGCGTTCGCTGACGTCGACTTCGTTTACAGCCCCGGCTTTGAATTCCGCTCCGAATTTCTTTGCCTGCTTGCGCATATTTTCGATGAGCTCCGGCCCCATAATGCCATCGGGGAAACCGGGATAATTCTCAACGTGCGTGGTGAGGGAGAGCTGGCCGCCGGGCTCGTGCCCGTCAAGGACCAGCGGTTTCAGGTTGGCGCGCGCAGCGTAAATCGCAGCAGTGAGACCGGCGCAGCCGCTGCCGATGATGAGGACGTTGTACATTTGGAATTTCTCCACCTATTAGATTCAGCACTGCGCCTGCGCGATACAACGCAGTCCGGTATTGTAGCATTCCCTCCCCCGCGACTCGGAATGCGGGCGGCCAAATTGGAGAGGCTTTTTCCCGCGGGAGGCATTGACCGGCACGAACGGCTATCGCTATAGTCCAAAGAAACATCAGGTTGCCCAAGGAGAAAGTCACAATGGATCTGCGCTACCCCATTGGAAAATTTGAGATGCCCGCGCAAGTGACGCCGGCTCGGCGCCAGCAGGCGATCGACGAGATTGCGGCTACTCCGGCCAAAATGCGCGCTGCGGTGAAAGGCCTGAACGACGCGCATCTCGACACACCGTACCGCGAAGGCGGCTGGACGGTGCGCCAGGTCGTGCATCACGTTCCGGACAGCCACTTGAATGCCTACGTCCGATTAAAGCTGGCGCTCACCGAGAATAAGCCAACAATTAAGCCCTACAACGAAGCTGCCTGGGCCGAACTGGCCGATTCAACGGCCCCGATCGAAGTTTCGCAGACGCTCCTGGATTCGGTACACACCCGCTGGGACCGGCTGTGGCGTTCGTTGAAGCCCGAACATTTTGCAAGAGTCCTCATCCACCCGGAACATGGCGAGCGTACCGTTGACTGGCTGCTGTTTATCTACGAGTGGCACGGGAAGCATCACACCGCGCACGTCACGGAGCTTCGCAAGAAAGAGGGCTGGTAAGAACCACGAAGAGAGCCCTCGATCTTGCGCCTTACTTTGTCACTCCTTCCGATCGGGAGAAAGGTTTCCGGCCGCAGTGATGTGGCGCGCGACGCTCTGGCTCGTGTACGATGATGCGGTACACAAGGAGAGCGCATGAGCCGACCGGCAGGAACCTACGCTATTTTTGAAACTTCACAGGGAAACATTGTGGTGCGCTTGCTCGAAAACGAAGCGCCGAAGACAGTTGCGAATTTCATCGGACTTGCCGAAGGCACCAAGGAATTCACGAACGAAAAGACCGGCCAGAAGGAAAAGAAGCCTTTCTACGACGGATTGATCTTCCATCGCGTGATTCCGCAATTCATGATTCAGGGCGGCTGCCCGCAGGGCAGCGGGATGGGCGGGCCTGGCTACAAGTTTGCGGACGAATTTCATCCTTCGCTGAAGCATTCGAAGGCCGGAAAGCTCTCCATGGCCAACTCCGGGCCGGGAACCAACGGGAGCCAGTTCTTTCTTACCGTCGCGGCGACACCGTGGCTGGACAACAAGCACACCATCTTTGGCGAAATCGTCGAGGGCCAGGACGTGGCCGACAAAATCTCGAATGTGCCACGCGATTCGAACGACCGCCCGAAAACACCGGTGTCCATCAAGAAGCTTCGCATCGAACGCGTCGCTTAAGCGGACGCCATGGCAATGCTCACGCCCGAGCGATTGCTGAGATTCACGATCGAATTGATCTTCGTCTTGCTCGGCTTTCTGGTGATCTGGCTGGGATTGGCACGGCGCATTTACGTGGACCGGCACAGTACCGCCTGGTTGATTCTCAGCGTGGCACTGATCTTGTGGGGCTTGCGCGCGCTCTACAAGCCGGGCCAGTGGTGGTTGCGCTGGCAGAACTGGACGCGGGGGCTTTCGTTGTCGCTTTTGGGCGTCCTAATGCTGGTGATATCGCGCGTGCCGTTTGCCTGGGTAGGTCCGATGCTGGCGGCCGGCGGTGGCCTGCTCGTACTGCGCGGTATGATTGGGGCGTTCTTGATCTTCCGGCCCCGCTAAAGAAGCGTCTTCCGAGAGGGCGCGGCGGCAGATCCCGGCAGCCCTACCAGTGTTTGGGAATCGGCCCAGGGCCGTCGTTTCCCTTCATCAAAGAACAAAGGAGGAAGACCGTGCTCAAGGAATTCAAAGTGTTTGCCATGCGGGGCAATATTGTGGACTTGGCGGTCGGCGTGATTATCGGTGTAGCCTTCGGAAAGATTGTCGCGTCACTAGTAGAAGACGTGATCATGCCGCCGATCGGCAAGCTGCTCGGCAACGTCGATTTTTCAGGTTTGTTCATCAACCTAGGCAGCAGACATTTCGATTCGATTGCGGCGGCCAAGGCAGCAACCCCGCCACAGCCGACGCTGAACTACGGGATCTTCATCAATAACGTGATCACTTTTCTGATCGTGGCGTTTTCCGTGTTCCTGATCGTACAGCTGCTGAACCGCTGGACCAAGAAGCCGGAAGCCCCCACGACGAAAGATTGCCCGCAGTGCGCGATGGCAATTCCGCTGGCGGCGAAGCGCTGCGGTCACTGCACGACGCAGCTCGCATGAGGCAGTGAATCGCGGTCAATGATTGGTGATTGATTCCTGGCCGGGAGAACTGTAGCGGGGATAACGACATTCGACGCTCAAGAAAACATTAAGAACTAAAGGCTAAAAACTAAGAACTGAACACCGGTATGCTTAGGTCTTCGGAACTTTCTTCTTTTGGTTGGCTTCGAGATGCGCGCGCAAACGGTTGACCACGTCGTCTTCTTGTCCTTCCTCCATCTCTTTTTTTACTTCTTCCAGCGCGAAGTGAACGACGTCGTGATGGTGTATTTCCAGCGGCGCCACCGCGTCACTGAAACGCAGCCACAGCCGGTGCAGAAGATTGACCTCGTTGGCGGTCAGATTTGGCGCATGCGGCCCGAGGACTTTGTAAAGCTTGTCCCCGTTGGGTAAATGGATTTCCAGATTGAATTGCGGCTTCTGATCTCCAAGTTTTTCCCAGGCTTCACCGATCTGCCGCGCTTGCTCCTCGTTCGATTCCTTTGTCGAACGCCCCACAACAATCGTGCTGGATTGCAGCGAAGTCGCGGCACGCAGGATGCCGTCCCACAAATCGTTTGCGGCGACGACGGCAAGGCGGATGGACTTGCCTCGTTTTTCGGCCATGGAAAGCGCTTGTGAGAAGAGTTGTTGCTCGATGCTGCCGAAAAGCTGATCGGCCTCGAGTTCGTTTTCGCCCGAAGCCGAGCGGCGCAAGAGCCGGACATGGAGCACGACAACGTCGCGGCGCCCGGGCTTAATGCGGTCCAATACGTTTCCTAGATGATAGAGCGCGTAGTGGTTGCTGATCGGCACGAGGACGTTGCCGGGGCGCGCACCAACGGCCTCGGGAGTCAATTCCGATTCCAACTCGAGATTGAACTGATCCATCTCGACGTGAGCTGCGCCGCCGCGTCTGCCCCGGCGTTCGGAAATCGTGAACACGATGTAGAGCAGAACGGAAAAGACTCCGCCAGCCATCGTGGCGATGGGCTTGGTGAACAGGTTGACGACCGCGATCAAGAACAGCGTCAAGGTGATCAAACCAAGCCCCACGGGAATCTGCACGCCACGGAACGTGAAATTCAGCGGAACCTGGAATTCCCGCTCCCCGGGGCTCGTGTAACGGAGAACGAAAACCGCGAGGCCGTTCATCGCGAAACTCCAGATCACTCCGAAAGCGTAGAGGTTTGCGAGAAATGTGACGTTGCCGCGACTGATGATGATGGTGACGATCTGCAAAGCCACGACGATATTGATGATGCGATAGCTCGTCCCGAACCGCCGGTGCGGCTGCCGGAACCATGCGCTGAGCACGCCGTCTTCAGAAACGCGGTTCAGCACGCCGTTCGAGCCCACGATGGCCGTATTCACCGCGCCCGCCAGGATCAAGGTGCCCACCACAACCACAAAGCCGTGGAATATCAGGCGGGCGAAAAGTGGTCCTTCCAGGTTCATCGCCAGCCCGCCGATCAGGTTTTCGAGGAAGTGCTGGCGGACGTCGTCCGGAATAATCATCACGGCAAAGAAGGAGACCAAAGAGGTAAAGACCAAGCTGTAGATAAATATGACCAGACCGGCCTTTTTCAGGTTGGGGAGCTTTGGGCTTTCGATTTCGCGATAGACCTGCGCGAGCGATTCCTCGCCGCTCATCGCCAGGACGGAGTGGCCGAGGGCGATGAAGATGGCAATGATCCCGAACATGTGAGGAAGGCTGCTGCGCGCGAGCCAGCCGAGGGCGCTGCTGGTCAGCCTGAGGTTGCGGGGGTGGGGCCACGGAGGCAGCGCGGAATGGCGCACCGCCACCGTATAGACGCACCAGGCGATGAGCATCACTACCATCACGGTGACCAGCTTCATGATGTGCAGAGCTTTTTCGCTGGAGTCGGCAACGCCCTTGGTGTTCTGCCACCAGAAATAAAGGGTGACAACGATGGCAAAGCTCGCGGCGATGAAACTGGCTGTTCCGGAAGAGAGCGGGCCACTCACGTGAAAATACTGCAGAAGGTCTTTGATCAATCCCGCGAGATACTGGCCTGCCGCAACGCCGCTGATCGGCCCCGTGAGGATGTAGTCAAACATGAGCGCGGAAACGCTGAATTTCGCGAGCGTCCCGCCGAGGGACATCTTCACGGCTCGATACACGCCGCCGCGCACGAACATGCTGCAGCTTTCCACGTAAACTGCCCGCACGGCGTACGAAAACAGCATGATGGCAAGGATGAACCACGGCGCAGTCTTGCCGATGTAGCCTTCCGCTTCGCCGCCGGCATAATACGCCGAGGAGGCGAGGTCGTTCAGCACGATGGCCGCCGCCCGCCAGAACGAAATGAAGGTCAGGAGGGCCGTTGTGGCGACGATGACACGCGGAATACCGTTGCCGCGGCTGCCTGCGGCGGCAGGGCTATGGGGAGTGCTGCTCATGTATGGGTTTCGTTAAATCGCAGATTGAAATGCTCGCATTTTTGAGGCACTAAGTCTAGCTGGTCATCCTGGCGGATGGCCAAAATGCTCTAGCCCGCAGAAGCGCGGAAGGCTTTGGCGCATTCGGCGCAGGGGCAGATGTTGCGGAGATGGTCGTAGCTGTAGATCCCGGTAGAGTGGCCGTCGGTGAAGCTGATCTGAATCGCGTAGTTGCCCACCTGCGTGGCGGCCTGGGCGCGCGGCTTGGGCTTGAACATAGGCAGCGCGGGAGACGATAGGAACGCCGGAGCTGCCTCGCCGAGCGACGCCTTCTTCTCGCGCGCGTCGTTGCAGGTGGCGCAGGGGCATTCCTCGCGCAAATAAGCAAATTCGTAGTGGCTCGCGTGGCCGTCGGCCCAGGTGACATCCACGCCCGTGCCGTTCGAAACGTGAATCTTAACGCTCGTTGGTTTTTTTCGCGGGTCGAGAGGAGTCGGCATGGTTCGGGTGCGCGATCAGCACTTGGACTTGCCGTTGCAGCAGTCGCCCGGCGGGATCGGATTCCCGTGCGGGCAGGTCTTGGGGTGCCCGAGGAACGTGCAGATGCGCTGGTCTAGCTCCGGGCTGATGATGTGTTCGAATTTGCAGGCTTGCGTGCGCGCCTCGGAATCGTCGATGGAAAAAGTGTCCTTGAAGAGGCGCTCGGCCAAGCGGTGACGCCGGACAATGTCGCGCGCGCGCTGGCTGCCCACGGAAGTGAGCTGCACTTCCCCGTTTTGCATTTGCACCAAGCGCAGATCGGACATGCGCGAAAGAACTCGCGCGGCGGGCTCGTCGGTTACTACCGGCAGTCGCCCCGATGGACCAGTGGCATGGAGGCGCTCCGCTTGAGCCGGCTTCCCTTCCTCGCCGCAGATCCAAATCTGCTCGAGGAGATGATCAAAGCGAATTTCGTCGTCGCTGGAAATGGGTGTGCAACAGTCCGCCGTGTCGGCGAGAGGACAAGCTAGGGGATGGCCCGGACCATGCTGCGCCGTGTCAAAGTGCAGGTGGCCGTGAGCAAGCTCGATGCGACGGTCAGCCTGACGCGCGATATCCGGGTCGTGCGTCACCATCAGGATGGTGTGGCCAGCGTTGTGCAGTTCGCGAAAAATCTGGATGACGATTGTTTCGTTGGCTTCGTCGAGATTGCCAGTGGGCTCGTCGGCGAGAATGATCTTCGGCTGATTAATCAGCGCGCGCGCGATGGCCACGCGCTGCTGCTCGCCGCCGGAGAGTTGCGCGGGGAGATGCGTCAGGCGGTCGCCAAGGCCTACGCGCTTCAGCGATTCTTCAGCCTGCTTTTCGTCGGTGACGCTATGGAAATACTGCGCCAGCATTACATTTTCAAGCGCCGTGAGATACGGCACGAGGTGGAATTGCTGGAAGACGAAGCCGACTTTCTCCGCGCGGTAACGCACCAGCCGGTTTTCGCTGAGTTTCGAAAGATCGACGCCGTCAACGACCACATGGCCGGAGGTGAGCGTGTCCAGGCCGCCGAGAATATTGATGAGCGTGGTTTTTCCAGAACCGGAGGGGCCCATGAGCGCGACCCATTCGCCGGTGTTCACATCGAAGCTGACGCCGCCGAGCGCACGCAGCGTGCCGTACTGCTTGATCAAGTCTTCGATGACCACTTGCTTCGCCGCGATTTGCGGCGGCGCTGGAGCGAGGGTACTCACGCTTCACCCCTGAAAACCGATGCCGGGCGGATGCTGGCCAGCCGCCGCAGCGGATACGCGCTCAAGATGGCAACGATTATCGTCAGCGCCACTGCTACAGGATACACAATCAGCCGCGGCCGCGCCGCCACGCCAAAAACCGCTTTGCCCAATCCGATCGACAGAAAAATCCCCACCGCCCCGCCAATCATTCCTCCTGCCAGGCCAAGCAACGCGGCCTCCGCAAGGAAAAGCCGCAGCACGCGGCGCACCGACCCACCGATGGCCTTCATCAAGCCGACGTCGTTCTTCCGCTCCATCGCCACATTGGTCATCGCCGCCATCACGCACAGCCCAGTGAGCACCAGCACGATCGCCACCGTCGCCGTCAACAACCCGCTGATGCGGTTATAAATCCTCGCTTCGCCTTCGGTGAACTGCCGCACGGTGCGGACGTCGGCGTCAGGGAATCGAGATCGAAGATCGTTTAGATAGTGCTCGATCTGAGCCGGGCCGCCGGGCACGACTGCCTGAATCAAGCTGACTTGCTGCGGCAGCCCAGCGAGATGCTGAACTGTTTTCATTGGCAAGAAAATCTGACTGTCCTCAGCGCCTCCAAAACCCCTGATCTGCGAAATGACGCAACTGTGTTCAGTCTCCCCCGCCTTCAATTTCAAGACCCCAGAGACGTGAAGATGAAATTGCGAAGCGACTTTCTGCCCGATTTCGCAAGTTTCGGCATCAAGAATAACCACATTGTCCCCTTCGATTACCTGATAGGGGACTACTTGCTTTAGATCGTCGGCGAGAAAACGATAGCCTGCAATGACCGCAGGTGCAGCCCCGAGCCGGGAGCTGTCCTTTCCTTCGCCACTGAAAGCGGTGACCTCTGCAATGGCATAGAGAAACGCTGCCCTGGGAATCGAGCTGCCGGAAGTTTGGTTTGGAAAGCGGTCTAACAGAGTTTCAGAAATGGTCGCGGAGCCTGATGCGTGGCCAGAGTCAGGTGGCGCGATGATAATGTTTGCTCCGAAAGTGCGGAATTCGGAAGTGAGACGGCGCTTGGCGTCAACTTCGAGATTGAGGAGAGCGGCTGTGACGGCAGCGCCTGCGCCAAGGGCGAGCAACATGACAAAAAGGCGGCCGGGATTGGCGCCGAAGAGGCGTCTGATGATGCGCCAGAACATGGCTCGATTACTTGTGCGATGAGTGGCCATCACTCGCCTCGCAAGATGGGCGCCGGTTTATATCGCGAAGCGCGGCGCAGCGGGATCGCGCTGCCAAGAAGCGTGACGCCAGTGGCGAGCGCGATAATCACCAGGAAAACGATAAGGGACGGTTCGGGAGCCGCGCCAAAGATTCCTTCTCCAAGAAGGCGCGCCAGAATTATCCCGAGCGCGTAACCGGCTCCCCCGCCTACGAAAGCGAGCAAAAGTTGTTCTGCCGCAAGCAGGAAGCCCACTGTACCGGAGCCCGCACCGAGTGCCTTCATCAAGCCAATCTCTGTGCGCCGCTCAATCACCGAAGCCGCCGAGGAGGCCCCTACGGCTAATGCGGCGGCAAGCAGCGCCGCTCCCGTGACCAGCCACAACAGCATGCGAACGCGAGTAAGAATCGCCCCTTCGCCTTCCGCCACGCGGCGGACTACGCGAACCTCGGCGCCGGGCAATACTTGCTTAATCGAATAGGCAATGGAGGAAACATACGGACTGCAGGACCAGCGCTCAAATTCCTTGGCTTTCATCGTCTTCGGATCCCGCCGCGCAAAGTCGTCCTCCGGCTTCGTCAGCGCACTTACATACAACTTGCGGTACTGCCCGGATTTTCCTATGTATTGCTGCACGATCGAGAGTGAGGTGACGACCGCATCGTCTTCCGAGGAGCCGCTTGTAAAGATTCCCGTGACTTTTAGGGAGAGCCCATCTGACGTCGAAGTTGAGAGGTACAATGGGCTGCCGATAATCACGCCATGCCTTTCAGCGAACGCCTTCCCCACAATGCATTGCCCTGCTCCATCCTCAAACCAGGAACCCTCTACCCGCCACCAGGGACTTGTCTGTTGCAACCCGGTGATGAAATTTCCGCCGTCGGGCAGGGCAACAGGATGGTTCGACCACGTTCCGATCAAGACCGCGTCACCATTCGCTGCGGGCCTAACAAAGGTAGCTGATGCCGGTGACCAGCGAGGAGTGGATGATGAAACCTTGACTTCGAGAACGGGCGAAAAACCAATGACATTGTTATGCCAGAAAATGGTCTTGAGCTTGCCGAGGTCGGCTTCGGGCAGGTAAGCGCCGGAATTGACGGGGCGGTAGTCCACACCGCCAATTTCGAGCGGAAGCGAGTCCGCTTGCGGCGTCACGAGGAGATTCGCGCCCAAGCTGCGGAATTCTTTCGCCAGACGGTCGCCGACATCGAGCGCCACACTCAGCGCGGCGGTGGCTACAGCCATGCCGAGGGCCAGCGCCGCCCCGGTCAGGAACTTGTGGCGTGGACGGCGTCCAAAAGAATCGGCAACGAGTCTCAAAAACATAATTGTGCGAAACTCTTCTGTTTTTCCGTGCTCAGTATTTAGTTTTCAGTGAATGATTTTGGTAATTGTTTCTTATTTTTTTCTCCGCACTGAAAACTGACCGCCGACAACTGAGAACTTTTCGCTTCTTGGAGGCTGTTCCGGTCCCCCAGCCGCGCCATGTCCTATTGAGGAATCTCCTTAGTAGCCTGCACAAGGGCGGAAACATCCATCACCAGATCACCGCCATCGGTGCGCGATGGCACGCCGATGGGATTACAACCGCCCTGATCCCCGACCGACGGCACGTAAATCGCAGAGCCGCAGTGCCGGCAAACGACATTCTGCCCGTCCTGGCGATAGCCTTCTGCGCCGCAAATCCGGCAAGCGTCCAAAGCTGTTCCGTAGCCATTCGGCTTCTTGATAATCAGGAACCGCAGCGACTGATTGCCGGCGGTGATGGTGTAAAGGTGCAGGCTTCCGTCCTGTACTTCAGTCAACGGAATGCGCACTTCGTTGCGCACGGCAATAACCGCCCGCGCAGAGGGCGGCGCGGAGTTCGCACGCGCATAAATAAAGTCCGCGGTCAGCACCAGGATCACCACCAGGCACGCGCCAGCCGCCGCGATCATCCAGCGCCGCTGGCGGCGATTCTGCGATTCGTGCAATCTCTTCTCCGCTTCACCAGTGATTTCCTTCGCGGCTGCCGCATGCGATGCCGACTGCCATTCGCGCAGGATCAACAGAGTGGCCGCGCCAAAAATAAACACAAAGAAGAAAAGCTCGTTGCGAACAATCGGCCCGATAAGCGCCATCTCCGCCTTGCTCGAAGGCAGCCAGCGCGCCTCGCTCAACTCATGCAAACCCGTAAGCGCCAGCTGAAACGCCACGAGCATCAAGATGACGCTCGTCGCTGCAAAGAAACGGTGCAACGGAATGCGTAAGGTGCCTTTGAAAAAAAACAGCCCCACCGCGACGGCCGCCGCAATCCCCACAATCGTTCCGATCCAGGTCTGCAAGCCCTCACTCGAAAGCTCCACGGCGCGCAGTATCAGCGCCAGCTCCGCCCCCTCGCGGAGGACCATCAGGAAAACGAAAAGGAAGACGCCCCAGCCCGCCGCACTCCCGGCGCGCTCGGCATAAGCCTCCACTTTTTGTTCGATTTCTTTTTTCAGGTGGCGCGCAACGCGATTCATCCATACGATCATCGTAATAACGAAGACCGAAGCGATGAGGAGCATGAGCCCCTCAAAACCGTCTTCGCTGATGCGCCAGCGTTCCAGCGCCACTGCGACTCCCAAGCTGAGCGCGGCCGCCGCCGCTACGCCGTACCAGACGAATCGTGCCAAGTGCCCGCGGCCCGTGCGGGAAAGATAGACGAGGATAATGCCGACGACGAGAGACGCTTCAACGCCTTCACGAAGTGCGATAAGAAATGCCGATAGCACAAAAACTCCAGTTGTGAATCATTTGCAACTACAATTTAAGTCTACCGCACCGGTGGACTTACGTCAACCGGACCAGCTTGGTCCTATTTGCTATCCCAGCTTAGGTTATCCTGTTTGATGCTCATGCGCACCATCCGCCTAGGCACCTCCTTGCTCTTGTCGTTACTGTTTTGCGCGCAGGTTCCCGCGCAGGCGCCCTCGCCATCGGAGCTCCAAGCCACCGCGGTGCATCCCGATCCCAAACGCGCACACAAGGCTGCTGAGCGGGGCGGCAAAGCGGAAGCGGCAGGGCACTTTGAGGAAGCGCTAGCAGACTACGAAGAAGCCGCCCGCTTCGCCCCGCAGGATGCCTCCATCGTCGAACAGGGTGTCTCTCTGCGTTCCAGGCTGGTTCGCGCCCAAGTCGAGGCTGCAGAACGTGATGCCTTGGCGGGCCGCCTGACCCAGGCCACCGAGGAATTGGGAGTGGCGCTCCGGGTCGATCCCGGAAACACAATCGTCGAGGAGCGTCTTGTTCAACTCAAGGCCATGGACGACCAGCCCCGCGCAGGGCCCGCGACCGCAATCTCCGGCCTTCCTCGGCTGCAACCGCAAGCCGGAAAGCGCAACCTGAACCTGCGCGGCGATACCAAGACGGTCTACGAACAGGTAGCGGACCTCTTCGGCGTCAAAGCTGAATTTGATCCGGACGTCACTGTCCGGAACGTGCGCCTACACGTTGACGATGTGGATTTCTCAACCGCCATGTCCCTCCTCGGTTCGCAAACGGGAACCTTTTGGCGCCCATTGAATCCCACATTGATGTTTGTCGCTCCAGACACGCCGGAGAAGCGGCGGCAGTATGGCCAGGAAGCGGAGCAGACCTTTCCGCTCTCCGCAGCCGCCGGCCCGGAGGACGTGACCGAAATGCTCCGCATCCTGCGGGAGATCACCGGAGCAACGCGCATCGATCTGGACACTCGCAGCCGCACCATCACCATGCGCGACACGCCCGAACATCTCGCCCTTGCCGGTGAACTCATCCAGCAACTCGAAAGGGCCCGCGGCGAAGTCATGCTGGAGATCGAGATCCTCGAAGTCGACCGCAACAAAGCGCGCGATCTTGGAATTACCCCTCCGGCTTCAGAGCAGCTCATCGGTCTGAACACCAACGACCTGAATAAGCTCAAAGCGTCAACAAATCTGACGAACCTCCTCACCAACATTCAACAGGTTTTCGCGGGCAAAGGATTCTCCAGCATACCGGCCGTTGTACCCATCGGCGGAGGCCTCTCTACTTTTCTGCTCACCCTTCCCAGCGGCGCTGTCAATTTCTCCGATTCTCTCTCGCTGGTTCAAAGCGGGCGCCAGGTGCTGCTGCGCGCGCAAAATGGAAAGCCCGCCAGCTTTTTCGTCGGCGATCGCTATCCCATTACGCTGTCTTTGCTCTCCGGAAGTGTGGGGAACGGCGCTTTGACGGGATTGCCGAGCTCCACAGTTTTCCCGCAGACTAGCTTCACCGTTGGCGCCAATCCATCCGCCTTGGTTGCAAATAGCTTCACCGGCGGCACTCTCCCCGATCTGGCGGTCGTTTTTGACGATCCGAAGGCCAACACATTTGCAATCCTGAAGAATCAAGACAATGGAAACTTCGTTCAGGTAACACCATCGCCGATCACGCTGCGCGCCAATGAAACTGGCCAAGTCGCCATCGGCACCGGGGTTTTCCGTAACGACAGTAAAAAGTTTTCTACCACCCAGCCCCCGGATGTGGTCCTGGTAAATTCCACTTCGAAAAATATTTCTATTTTGCTCGGCCATGCCGACAGTACAGGCAAGCCCGACGGTACCTTTACGGAGCCCGGTTTACCCATTCCAGTAGGCACGAATCCAAGCTCCGTGATCGTCGCGGACTTCAACGGTGACGGTTTTCTGGACCTCGCCGTCGCCAATCAAGGTGACAATTCCATCTCTCTTTTCCGGGGAAATGGAGATGGAACGTTTACGGAATTTCCAGGCTCGCCCTTCAAGCTGCCGAGTACCGGCACGATCAAGGAGTCAAACCCAGTTGCGATGGTCAGCGCAAATTTTCGGATTAAGAACTTTACAACCAGTACGAACGGTAGCGCCCCGGAAGTGGACCTTGCCGTTGTGAACAAGAATTCGAATAGCGTCTCGATCTTATTGAGCTCGGTCGACCAGGCCGGCAACGTCACTCTTGCGGAGGCTCCAAACTCCCCTTTTTCCGTTGGGACTACTCCCGTGGCGATCGCGACGGGAGACTTGAATGCCGACGGCGTACCGGACCTTGCCGTCGTGAACCAGGGCGACAATACGCTCACGGTCTTGCTGGGAAGCAGCAACTTGGACGGCACGTTTAACCAGGCCCAGGGATCTCCGCTGCCAACCGCGACGACTCCTGCCGGAATCGTGATCGCCAATTTTGCGAACGGCGCCGTGCCTGACCTTGCGGTGACGAACAAGGGTTCCAACACGCTCGGCATTTATCTCGGTCTAGGAAAGGGCACCTTTGCCTCGCGCATCGAACTCAATACTCCCGTGGGGCCTGCCGCACTCATCGCGTCCATATTGACGACCAGCGGACTTCCCGACGTCGCTTTGGTGTCCCAGGATCCGGCCGCCACTCAGGGCGTGGTAACGGTGATTCAGGATTCCTCGAATTTCGCCAACAGCGCGGCCGCCGGCGTGGCGCAGACTCCCTATCCCGCCTCGGAATATGTCGATCTCGGCGTGAAGATAAAGGCTACACCCACGCTTCATCCCAATAACGAAGTGACTCTGCTGCTCGAGTTCGAAATCCGCTCGTTAGCCGGCTCCAGCGTCAACGGGATTCCCGTCATCTCCAATCGAACGCTGACGCAAACCGTTCGCGTCAAACAGGACGAACCGACGCTGATTGGCGGTCTCACCGATGCGGAAGAAACACGTTCCATCACCGGCCTGCCGGGCTTCGCGGAAATCCCCATCGCGGGATACGCGTTCGGGAGTCGAAGGAATTCGCTTCAGGATACGGAACTCCTGATTCTCATCACCCCGCGAAAACTGCGCCTGGCGGATCATCTCACAAGGACGATTTTCGCCGGTCGCGGCGATACCGGAGGCCGCGGAACTCCCGGTCCAGGAACTTTACAATCACCTGGAGCACAACCTCAGCCCTAGCCCAACTTCCACGGCAGTCGAGGTGATGTCCTGAAAAAAGCGGGGATCGTCTTGGAGAAGTGGTTTGTTTTCACAACGCATTGCATAAATTAGGCAGAATAGTGACTAAAGTGACTGTAATTTCTCTTGACGCTATTATGAGAGAATGCTACATGTAGTGGCCAATGTACATCCGAAAATCGACGCGAACGTACAAAGCCAAAACGTACACCAATCACCTTCTTGTCGAATCCGTTCAAACCGCCAAAGGCCCGCGCCAGCGCACGATTTGCTCTCTGGGAAGTCTGGAACCCGCTCCGGCCGAAGACTGGCTGGGACTGGCGCACAAGCTCCAATCGGCGTTGCAGGGACAAGAGTCCCTGTCGGGTTCTTCGACCGAAATCCAAGAATGGGTGGAGAAAGCTCGCAACAAAAAGAAGAGCACCGGATCCGACGGAGACCGATCGACTGTCACCGTCGAACCCGACAAGGTCCAGATCGAACAAGCGCGTGAAGCTGGTCCGGTACATGTCGGACACCAGCTCTGGGGCCAGTTGGGGATGAACCGGATTTTGCAGGAGGCCGGGCTTTCCACACGCGCCTGCCGGTTAACGGAAGTGATGACGCTGAACCGCTTGATCTGTCCTTCCTCCGAACACGCCATGCCGGATTGGATTCGGCGCACCGCCTTGGGAGATATCTTGCAGGAAGATTTTTCCGAGCTCGAGGACGAGGCGCTGTATCGCAATCTGGACCGGCTGCATCCGAACCGCGAAGCCATCGAGCGTGCGCTGGCGGAGAAGGAAAAGACGCTGTTCAACCTGGACGACACCGTCTATCTGTATGACTTGACCTCGACGTACTTCGAAGGGCAAGCCACGGCCAACCCGCAAGCCAAGCGAGGATACTCGCGGGACAAGCGTCCGGATTGCAAACAAGTGGTGGTGGGATTGGTCCTGGATCGTGATGGCTTCCCCAAGGCCCACGAAATCTTCGACGGCAATACGCAAGACCGGCGCAGCCTGGATCAAATGCTGGATGCGCTGGAGAAGCGGACGGGCAAAAAGCTTGGGGCCACGGTGATCGTAGATCGCGGGATGGCCTTTGAGGAAAACTTGGAGCAGATCCGCAAACGCAAGCTGCATTACCTGGTTGCGGGACGGCAATCAGAGAGAAACCAATGGCTCGAGGAGTTGGAGAACGACGAGGGCTGGGAAGAAGTCCACCGCACACCCTCACCGCGGAATCCGTTTCAGAAGAAGACCCGAGTGGAAATCAAACGCCAGCAGAAGGGTGACATCGTCTACCTGCTCTGCCGCAGCGAAGGCCGGGAAGAAAAGGACCGGGCCATTCGAGAAAAGCAGGAAGCGAAACTGATCGCGGATCTGAATCGACTCCAGCAGCGCGTAGCCAAGGGCCGGCTGAAAAGGGAAAACAAAATCCAGCGGGCGATCGGTCGACTGTTAGAACGCTATCCGCGCGTGGCGCGTTATTACGAGCTCTCTTATGACGCGGTCCACAAAAACCTCTCGTGGAATGAGCTTACCGATAAAAAGGCGACCGCTAAGAAACTCGACGGTAGCTATGTTCTCAAAACGGATCGGCAGGATCTGACCGCAGATGAAATCTGGCGCACTTATATCCTGCTCACGCGGGTGGAGGATGCCTTCCGCGACATCAAGAGTCCGCTGATGGAGCGGCCGATTTTTCATCATCTGCAGAACCGCACCCAGACCCACATTTTCCTTTGCGTGCTGGCTTACCATCTGCTGGCCGCCATCGAGCACCGCTTCTTGCAGGCCGGCGTGCACACCTCCTGGGGAACCATTCGCGATCAACTCCGAACCCATCAGGTCATCACCATCGTCCTGCCCGAAGATCATCATGGCTGCGTACTGATCATCCGCAAAGCCACTACCCCTGAACCTGAGCACCGCCAAATTTACGCCACGCTTGGCATTCCCGCCCAGGTGATGCAGCCCCTCAAAACGTGGCAGGTCAGCGCAGGTAGTGACGAAAAAAATCCTAAGTCATAGAAAACAAAGCATCCTGCCCTGAAAACCGTGGAAGTTAGGCTAGGTTCGTCAATGACAGAGTCCCAAGGCCTTTCGCTCCGGCAATCTGAATTCTGTTCGGAAACGAATTTGCGCTTTGGCGTGGATGAGCTACGGAAGAGCTTCGAACACTACGATTGGCTGGTAGGTGCGCGGCACGACGGCTTCGGCAATGGCGATGAGTTTATCCTGCTGGCTGAATACCCGCAGCCGCGGCGGTTTCGGTTCCCCGCCATCGAGCTGCGTCGTCGCTCCGGGAGGCGGCTCGACGCGGCCCGGCTGAAGCTGCGCGAGCGTGATATTGAACTTCGTTCCATGACGCACGCGCTTTTCGACCACCGGTAAAACGTTAACTCGCGGAAAATTAGCCAGCAAGTTTTCGAGGGGGATCAGACGGTCCGCGAATTTCCCGGCCAGTTTGGCTTCCGCGAGTTCTTCGAGCGTGATCGCTTGCTCCAGCGAAAATTCTCCGACCGCCGTGCGCGTGATTTCCGCCAGGTGCGCACCGCACCCGATCCTCTGCCCCATTTCATGCGCCAGCGAACGAATATATGTGCCGGAGGAGCATTCGATGAAAAAGCGCGCGATGCTGCCCTCAATCTCCCTGAGTTTGTATTCGTAGATTTCGACTTCAACGGCCTTCAGCTCGACAGCCTGTTTTTTGCGCGCCAGCTCGTACGCCGGGCGCCCTTTCACCTTCTTCGCGGAAAACGACGGCGGCATCTGTTCGAACCGCCCAATGCGCTCAGCGGCAAACTTTTCGACGGTCGCGGCATCCAGCGCCGGCGGGGCGTCCGGCCCCTGCGCTTCGCCATCGGAATCGTATGTATCCGTCGCGAAACCGAACCGAAAGCCCGCCTCATATCGCTTGCGGCGTCCGGCGTAGAACTGCACCAGCCGCGTGGCCCGGCCGAGCAGCAGCACAAGAACACCCGTCGCCAGCGGATCGAGCGTGCCCAGATGCCCGATCTGCCGGAAGCCCGCTAAATGACGTACCGCATCGACAACGTCGTGCGACGTTTTCCCTTTCGGCTTGTTGATGACGAGCGCGCCGTCGATCGGCGCCGGCTGTGGTTGTCGTGGCATT
>Ga0137409_10001445_pt1 | contig 25708 bp, 18 predicted proteins | sample CZODoug1_16funga_FD_122059 | JGI IMG/M metagenome (GOLD analysis project Ga0137409, IMG submission 122059) | Vadose zone soil fungal communities from Angelo Coast Range Reserve, California, USA - CZODoug1_16fungal (Hybrid Assembly) | ecosystem: Environmental > Terrestrial > Soil > Vadose zone...
GCGGCCCCAAGGACATCCAAGACCCGCAGCTGTTCGAGCACATCTCCCTGGCCGCGTTCTTCGCCTGGGTGGGTCTGGGCGCCGACGGGCTCTCCTCTTCCGCGTACGGGCCCGAAGAAGCGTTCAAGAACCTCGGCGACCATCAGTACCTGGCCGTCTTCCTGGCGCTCGCCACCGGGATCACCGTCCTGGTCATCTCCGCGGCGTACACGAAGATCATCGAGCACTTCCCGCTCGGGGGCGGAGGGTATGCGGTCGCGTCGCGACTCCTCGGTCCCCGCGCCGGCGTGATCAGCGGCTCCGCTCTCCTCATCGACTACGTGCTGACCACGACCACCTCGGTCGCGGCCGGCGGCGAGGCGGTCTTCAGCAACCTTCCGGCCCACCTGCACGCCTGGAAGCTGCCCGTCGAGGTCACGGTCCTCGTGCTGCTGACCATCCTGAATCTGAGAGGGGTCAAGGAATCCATCCAGGTCCTCCTCCCCATCTTCCTGCTCTTCGTCGTCACGCATGCCATCCTCATCATCGGCAGCGTAGGACTGCATCTGGGCCGGGTCGACGAGGTGGCCCACGAGGTGACCACCGGACTCCGCCGCGACTTCTCGACCATGGGCGGGATGGCGGTCTTGCTCCTGTTCCTTCGCGCCTACTCGCTCGGCGCAGGTACGTACACCGGCATCGAAGCGGTCTCGAACGGCCTGTCGATCATGCGGGAGCCGAGGGTCGAGACCGGCAAGCGGACGATGCTCTACATGTCGACGAGCCTCGCAATCACCGCGGGCGGAATCATCCTCGGCTACCTGCTGCTGAACGTCCACCACGTCGAGGGCAAGACGATGAACTGGACCCTCGCGCAGATGCTGGCGGGCAATCTCCGGCTGTTCGGGCTGCCTCTCGGCAACTGGTTCGTGGTGGCCACGCTCGCGTCCGAGGCCCTCCTGCTGTTCGTGGCGGCGCAGGCCGGCTTCATCGCCGGGCCGCGGGTGATGGCGAACCTGGCACACGACTCGTACCTGCCCCACCGGCTCAGCGCGCTGTCCGACCGCCTGACCATGCAGAACGGCGTTCTGCTGATGGGCGGCGCCAGCCTGTTCATGCTGGTCTACACGCGGGGCTCGGTCGACGCCCTGGTGGTCATGTACTCGATCAACGTCTTCGTGACCTTCTCGCTCAGCCAGGCAGGGATGATCCGCTACTGGCTCCGGCGCGACACGCGGCAGAAGTATCCGGACTGGCGCTCGTCGATGGCGATCGCGGTGGCCTGCTTCGTGCTGTGCAGCTTCATCCTCGTCATCAACGTCTTCGAGAAGTTCTTCGAGGGCGCCTGGCTGACCGTGGTGGTGACCGGCGCCCTGATCATCGTGTGCCTGGTGATCAAGCGTCATTACCGGAGCGTGTTCGCGCGCCTCAAACGGCTGGACACCATCCTCGAGGCGCTTCCCACCAGCGGGCCCCTCAAGGAGCTGCACATCGAGAAGCGCAAGCCCACCGCCGTGCTCCTGGTGGCGAGCTTCTCCGGGCTCGGCATCCATTCGCTGCTGACGGTGGTGAAGCTGTTCCCGCGCTACTTCCACAACGTGGTGTTCATGTCCGTCGCGGTCGTCGACTCGGCCACCTTCCAAGGCGTGGAGGAGGTGGACCGCGTGCGCGAGGAGACGGAGACCGCCCTGCAGAAGTACGTGGACCTCGCGCGCCGCATGGGCATCCCGGCGGACTACCGGATGAGCGTCGGCACCGAGGCGGTGTCGGAATGCGAGCGACTCGCCACGGAGGTGGCGCGCGAGTACGAGCGCAGCATCTTCTTCGCCGGCAAGCTGATCTTCGAGCGCGAGCGCTGGTGGGACCGCTTCCTCCACAACGAGACGGCGTACGTCATCCAGCGCCGGCTGCAGTTCGCCGGGCTGGCCATGGTCATCCTGCCGGTCCGCGTGCTCGAGTGACGGCTTCATCGGCCGGTTGACCGAGGCGAGAGCGTGGCGTGCGCGGTAGGGTCGCGGGATGCGCTTTCCGCGCGCCGGGGCCGCGCTGCTCGCCTGCGCAGCCGCGCTCGCCGCCGCCCGCTGCATGCCCGACCCGGAGCCGGGCCGCTGTGAGGCGCCTCCCGGCGACGTCGTCGACCCCTGCGCCGGACCGGCGCCCGGCGACGGCGCGCTGCCCGGCACGCCCGATCCCGGCGAGGTCCCGTCGGGGAAGGTGGGCGAAACCGGAGGCGCGGTGGACCGGCTGTGGTTCGCCACCACGGGAGACACGCGCCCGGGCTTCTGCGACCGGACCGAGGATTACCCCTCCGGAGCGATCGGGCAGATCGCCCGCGCCATGAAGGCGCTCAAGGTGCAGTTCGCGCTCGACCTGGGCGATCACATGTACGTCTGCAACCAGTCGCTGGTCGAGGCGAAGGCGCAGATGGCCCTCTACATGGGCGCGGTGGCGCAGGGGCCGCCCACCTGGTGGATGACGATGGGGAACCACGAGTGCGGCAACGACGCGCCGCCCTACTCGTGTTTCGCCGGCCGCGGCGACGCGAACTTCACCGCGTACATGGCCGCGCTGCACAGGCCGCTGCCTTACTACGCAACCGACGTGCAGACCTCGCTGGGCAAGGCGCGCTTCGTGGTGGTCGCGGACGACTCCTGGGACGCCGCCCAGGCGGACTGGCTGGAGAGCACGCTCGCCGCGGCCGACGCGAACGCGCGGTACACCATCGTGGCCCGCCACCATCCCGTGACCGGCCCGCGGACGGGGAATGCGCGGATCGTGCAGACCATCGCCCGGCACGAGTACTCGCTGATCCTCACCGCCCACTCGCACCTGTACGCGCGCGATCCCACGGCGTTCGGCGGCCGAAGCGCGATCGTCGGGCTGGGAGGCGCTCCCGCGACCGCGCCGCCCGGGTTCGGGACGGTGCTGCAGAACCGCGACGGGTCGCTGACCTTCGTCCGGCGCGACGCCAACGGCAACCCGATCGACGTCCCCTGGACGGTGGCGCCTCAGTGAACCTCTGAAGCGCCGGCGGGCAGCGTGTAGCGCTTGTCGATGGCCGCGCGGATTGCCTCGCGGCTGTCCTCGGGCGAGAGCGATTCTTCCTGCTCGATGCGCTCCACCTCCCGGGCCAGCTCCTCGTCCTTGATCTGGTCGCGGAACCACCGTGAGTAGTCGCCGCGCTTCAGGTGGTGGAGCCAGGTGGCGTCGTCGACGCCCTCGGCCAGCTGCTCGAAGAGTTTGAGGTTGTGCGCGCGCAGGTTGAGCTTCTTCTCCGGGCCGCGAAAGTAGAAGCTGCGGTCGGGCGGCAGCTCACCGTCGGCGTACTTGCGCACGTGGCGCTGGTGCGGCGCGTGTGTGCGGGCGAGGCGGACCCAGACGAGCGAGTCCTGCCCCTCGCGCCAGAGGAAGGCCTCGCCCTTCTCCATCCGGCGGCGCACCGACCGAGGCCTCTGCAATCCCCGGGCGGCGCAGAATTCCGCGATGGTTTCCTCGGCGTGCGGTCCCACGCCCAGGACCGCCGCGAGGCGCTCCAGGAACGGGGGCGCGAGCTCGCTCGGGCTGACGGTGATGGCGGCGACGCCGCTCAGGTCGGCAGGCAAGGCTTCGAGGGCGGGTTGCGCCGCGGTGGGAAGGAAGTGGTGCGCCTCGTCCACCACGAGCCAGTGCGGCCGGCCCGTGCTGGCGCGCAGCTCCTGGATGCGGGGCAGCAGCGCGGCGAAATAGCGGGGCCGGTCGTCGTGCCGGACCGCGATGAGGTTCACGACCACCTGCTCGCCCGGCAGGGACAGCGCGTGCACCACCTCGTGCACCGTGGGGGCGCGGCGCGCCTCCCCGATCAGCACCATCCGCTCGAACTCCGTCCAGTCGCCCTCCGGGTCGAGGATGCAGCACTGGTACCCAGCGTCGATGAGCCGCTCCACGAACCCTTTCGCCGCGGTCGACTTGCCGCTCCGGGGGGTCCCCGCGAAGAGCAGCGGCCCCGAGGCCGGCTTGATGGTGACGGACGCGCCGCGCTCGTCCTCGCCGAGCAGCAGGTCGCGCCGGGTGGTGCGCGCCGCGGCGGCGCGGAGGTCGTCGGCCAGCATCTGGTCGATCAGCTCCTCGACGCCGCTGTGCGCGGCGCCGCGCAGCACCAGGTCGGCGCGCTCGCGCAGGCTCGGCAGGGCGTTGGCGACGGCCGCGCCGAGCTCCGCTTCGGAGAGGAAGACGTGGTCGTTCTCGGCGTCGCCCACGGCCACCGCGTTGTGCGGCGACAGGCGCAGCTCGGCCAAGGCCTGCTTCAGGCCGGTGCCCTTGTTCACCCCGGAGGGGAGCACCATCACCGCACCCTTGTTGAAGATGACCTGCAGCTCGAGCCCCTGCCGCTTGATCTCCTCCAGCACGGTCGTCTCGTGGGGCACGCGCGTGGCGACGATCACGCGCCCGGTGGTGAGGGGCACGCCCAGCCGCCGCAGTGCCGCCACGAAGCGTTCCGGCGGCGACTCGGCCAAGGGGCGCTCCTGCTTTCGGTCGGGCAGGTAGAGAAGCGCGCCGTTCTCCGCCACCACCGCGTGGAAGAGATCCACCCGGGAGAAGACCAGCCGGAGGTCGGCGAGGTCGCGACCGGTCACCAGCAGCAGCTTGCGCCCGCTCGCCCGGAGCCGCTCCAACGCTTGCTCGGTTCCCGGCAGCACGCGGCCGTGATCGGCCAACGTCTCGTCGTAATCGGTGGCCAGGGCCGCGAATCGCATGGGGTTCAGGGTAGGACCGGTCGAAGCTGGCGGCTTGCCATCTCCGGGCACCTACCGCGCCGTGTGAAGGCGAAAGCGCACCGGCCCGCCCGTGACTTCCGCCAACAGATCCGACTTCTGCTGCGCGGACCAGACTTCCAGCTCCGAGCCCTCCTCCGCCCAGACGTCGATGCGCAGCCCGCCGCCGCGGCCCCGGGTGGCCTCCAGGCGGCGGACGTGCCGCCGGTGCCCACGGTCCAGCCCGTCGGCGACCCGCAAGATGGCCGCGAGCCGGCGCACCACGGTGCGCTCCTCGGGAGTGAGCACCTGGAAGACCTCGTGGCGCTCCTTGGGCACCGAGCGGCGGTGGTAGCGCGCGACCGTGGCGATCAGCTCGCGTTCGCGGTCGGTGAAGCCCGGCAAGTCGGCGTGGTACAGCAGGTAGTAGCCGTGCTTGTGGTGGCGGTTGTACGACACGAACGAGCCCACGTCGTGCAGCATGGCGGCCGCGTGCAGGAGCGCGCGTTCCTCGGCGCCCAGGCGGTGCAGGCTGCGGGTCTGATCGAAGAGCAACAGGCTGAGCTGCGCGACCTGCTCCGCGTGCGGCTCGCGGTAGCCGCAGCGGCGGCCGAAGGCGCGCAGGCCTTCGAGCACCACGTGCTCGCCGTGCAGTCCGCTCGGCGGCGGCCGCACCTCGCGCCGGACCAGATCGGCCATCAACCCGTCGCGCAGGCCCCGGGCGGTGACCTCCATCTCCTCCACGCGCAGCCTGCGCATCACTCCCTCGAGGATGGCCGCGCCGGCGTACAGGACGTCGATGCGCGACTCGTCCACGCCCAGCTTGCGCCGCTGCTTCGCGGTCGTGTCGCGCAGGTCATCGAGCACGTCTTCCACCTGGGCGTGCGTCACCGGACCGCTTCCTCCCGGCGCGCCGGAGAGCCTGCGCGCCAGGTCGGCCACCGCGCCGGTCGTCCCCGCCGCGCCGATGAGCCTTCGATGGCGGCCGATCAACAGCGGGTCGATCTCGCCGAGCGCGTCCTGGATGGCCTCCTCCAGCAGGCGCGCCTCGCGCCGGGTCACGGGATCGTTCTTGACGAAGAACTCGGTCAGGCGCACCGACCCGAGCTGCAGGCTCGCGGAGCTCTCCGGCTCCTCTCCCCTCGCCGAGATCACCTCGGTCGAGCCGCCGCCGATGTCCAACAGCAGGGCCCGCTCCGAGGGCGGCGCGCCCTGCAGGACGCCGAGGCAGATCAGGCGCGCCTCCTCGGCGCCGGAGATGACTTCCACCGACAGCCCGGAGGCCGCGCGAACCGCGCGCAGCAGCTGCGCCCGATTGGACGCCTCGCGGACCGCGCTGGTCGCCACGGCGCGGACCCGCTCCGCCCCGGCCCGCTGGGCGAGCTTGGCGAACCGCTGCAGCGCCGTGGCGCACGCGGCGATGGAGTCCGACGAGAGCCGCCCGGTGCGGAATACCTGCGCGCCCAGGCGGACGGCGGCGCGGTCCTCCGCGCGCACGGTGAAAGTACCGTCCCGGGCGGCGTCGGCGATCTGCAGCCTCACCGCGTTGGACCCGAGATCCACCACCGCGAGCGGGGTGGACCGCGCGCGCCGCCTCATCCCGCCATGCGGAAATCGACGATCGACGGCACGTCGGGCCGCACCTCGACGGGCCTGCCGGAGTGATCGGTGTCCAGGTGCACGACGCGCGCCTCCGGGAAGGCCCGCTTGTAGGCGTTCACGTGGGTGGGCTCGTTGTCGAAGGCGCAAGCGAGGCCGGACAGCTCGAGCAGGCGCGCGTGGCAGGCCTCCTTCCAGCGATCGTCGTCGTCGTCGGGGCGCGGCTTGAGCCACAGCTGCACGCGGGAGCCGTCGGGGAGGGGAAATCCCGCCCGGCGGAAGCTCTCCAGGGTGCCCGCCTCCATCCCGGCATGCCGGCCGGTGATGTAGAGGACCTCGCCGCCCGCCCCGAGCACGGCCCGCAGGTACTCGGCCGCGCCCGCGATCGGCTCGTCGTCCTTGCAATATTCGCTGGTGAAGAAGCGCAGCAGCCAGAACCGGCGGAGGTCGCGCTCGAGACGGTCCGCGTCTCCCTTGGAGAGGCCGCACATCCGCATCGTGTCGCGCAGGTCCCAGGAGACGACCGCCTGCGGCGAGCAATCGGCGAGCTGCGGGATCCCGCGCTCGAGCCCGAACTCGCGCACGATGCGGGCCTGGCGCGGCTTGTTGGAGAGGATGGTGGAGTCGAGGTCGAAGGCCGCCGCCGGCCGCGAAGGTCCGATCGCGTCCAGGGCCGCCCGCAGGATGCGCGTCTGGTCGGCTGGCACCGCGCGCGCGCCGAACGGGACGTCGATCTTCACCAGCCATTCGATACCAGAGGCGCCCGAGGTGGGCAAAGCGGTTCCGCGGGCACGGAAATCTGTTGCCCATCTGACCAGCCGCCGCCCATTGGCCCCGCTCCGCTCTCAGAGGGCGGACGGCGCGGCAGGCATCCGGGGCCAGCCGGACAGTTGGCCCGCGACTCGCAATCGGTCGGGGCCCCGCGTGCGGGGCAGGGGGACGGGCGATGGGCGGCTCTTTGCGAATCCTGGCGGTGGCGATGTGCGCGGTGGCGGTGGCTTGCGCGCGCGGTGGCGATCCTGTGACCCCTCCGCCGGTGACGGACGGCGGCGGCGATGTCGGCACGGACGGGGGAACGCCGGACGGCGGTCCTCCCGACGCCGGCCCTCCCGACGCCGGCCCTCCCGACGCCGGCCCTCCCGACGCCGGCCCTCCCGACGCCGGCCCTCCCGACGGTGGGCCTCCCGCGTTCGGCGGCCCGGGACCCTGGCCGATGCAGAACGTCACCTATGGCCTGAATGACGGAATCTTCGAGACGCCCATCGTGGGCATGAGCACCGACGAGTCGCAGAACCTCTGGGTGGCGACCCACCAGGCCCTGTATCTCCTGAAGCCGGGGCAGAAGAAGTTCACGCGCTTCGACAGCAAGGCGGGCCTGCATTTCGCCGACAACCCCATCACCTATTGCGACCGGGATTACGCGAAGGACAAGCCGAGCGATCCGGTGCCCGAACCCGACCGCGCGTGCCCCATCTCCGGCGCGGCCGATCCGTCGGGCATCAGCGAGATCGTGGGCGGCGGCCCCGACGAGGTGTTCGTGGGGTACAACGGGACCCACGACTGGAGCGATTCCAACGACGGCACCTGGGCCGACAAGTTCCGCCACACCGGCATGCTGGACCGCGTGCGGCTCAAGGCCGACGGGTCGGTCCAGGTGGACATGCTCCAGATGCTCTCCGGCGACAGCGCCGCGTTCTGGCACAACCGCGACGTGATGCGGCTGGTCTACGACCACCTCAAGCATCCACACGAGCTCTACGTCGGCACAAACCACGGGATCACCCGGTTCACGCCCGACAAGTTCAAGCCCATCCCAGTGCGGAACGGCTATCAGGGCATCGAGATGTTCCCCTCGATGACGTACGACTGGATGAGCGACCACCTGCATCCGCAGGCCTGCTCTTGCGGCCCCTGCCAGGGCGAGACGGGACTCCTCCTGGGCGACTGGCGCGGCCTCGCGCTCGATACCGACGGGAATCTCTTGGTGGGCGGCCGCTGGGCGGCGGGCAAAATCCTCTGGGTGAAGGAGAACTGGACGGCCGACAAGAAGGGCTGGTTCCAGCGGGGCGGCGATTCCTACAAACCAGAGCTCGGCGGGTTCAACATGGGAGACAAGTACCTCGGCGGGTGTGGCGGCAGCCGGCCGGTCTGGTGCGTCGCCACGGAAGGCGACGTGATCGCGGTCAGCGCGACCACGGTGACCCCGGACGGGCTCAATTGGTTCGCGAGTGGGCCCTACTCGTACCAAGGTCCGCGCGGCTGTAACGCCGGAGATCGCGACCTTGGCGTCGCCTCGTACGACCAGAAGAAGTTCCAGTTCACGTACTACTCGCCCACCGCGGACATCGGCATGGCCGAAACCAACGTGCGCGACATGCTGGCGCTCCCGGATGGGCGCATCGTCTTCGCGGGACCGAACAGCGGGCTCGTGTTCTGGGACCCGAAGACCAAGGCGCGCAAGGTGATGCGCGGCGGAAGCGGGCTACCCGACGATGCCGTACAGCGCCTCGAGCTGGACCTGATGGTCAATCCGCCCACTCTGCACGTCTCGACCAACTCGGGGGCGACTTCCATCCGGATCACGCCGTGAGGTGTGCTGCGCTCTTGGCGTTCCTGGCCGGATGCGGTGGTGGGTTCGGGCCAGGCGGGACGGACTCGGTGGCGACCGGGCCCGGGCCGTGGCCCGTGGCGAACGTGACCTACGGGTCGGGCGACGGCATCCAGGAGACGCCGGTGGTCGGCCTGACGACGGACACGGCCCAGAACCGGTGGCTGGCGACGAACGCCGCCCTGTACTTGCTCCGGCCCGGAGACACCCGCTTCCGTCGCTTCGATGCGAGGGACGGGCTGCACCTGCCGGGCAATCCGATCCAGTACTGCGACCGCGACTTCGCCGGCGGCGACCGGTCCTGCCCCATCTACGGCGCGGCGATGGCGCCGGGCATCACCACCATCGAGGGAGGCAGCCAGGGCGAAGTCTTCGTCGGGTATCACGGCCGGTCGGCCGGCGCCGGCGACTGGACGGACCCGGACCGGCACTCGGGCAAGCTCGATCGCGTGCGCCTGAAGGGCGACGGATCGCTGCAGGTCGACCGGATGGACCTGGTCTCCAGCGTGAGCGCGCAGTTCTGGGAGAACCGGAGGGTCGACCGGCTGCTCTATGACCACTCGCGCCGCGAGCTGTACGTGGGCACCAATCACGGGGTCGATCGGCTACGCCCCGACGCGTTCCGCAATCCCAAGCCCGGCGAATGGTTCCTCGCCTCCACGCGCGAGTGGCTGAGCGACCACCTGCACCCGCGCGTCTGCTTCCACAAGGCGTGCACCGGCGACGAGAGCAAGGACACGCAGATGATCGGAGACTGGCGCGGCCTCTGGCTTGCGGCCGACGGCGACCTGTGGGTGGCGGGGAAATGGACGGCCGGGAAGATCCGCTGGACCCAGCAGCTCCCGCAGTGGCACGCGCGCCTCGGCGCGGACACGTTCTCGGTGGCGTTCGGCGATCCGTACGATCCGGCGATCGGCCGGAACCCGCCGGTGTTCCGGCCTCCCCGCGAGGGAGATCCGGTCGAGCTCTCGGCAGTGGCCGTCGCGAAGGACGGCACCGCCTGGTTCGCCAGCGGGCCGCAGAACACGGCCACCCGGACGTACGGGATCGCGTCGTGGGACGGAAAGGCGTTCCGTTACTTCGACCCGGTGCGCGACGCCGGGCTGCCAGAGGCGAACGTGCGCGACCTGGTCGCGCTCCCGGACGGCCGGCTTGCGGTGGCGAGCTTCTCCGCGGTTGCGCTCTGGGACCCGGCGGCGAGCCGGCACACGACGGTGGCCGGCCTTCCGAAAGGCACGATCCAGCGGCTGGAGCTCGATCAGCGGGTCGCGCCGCCTTCGCTGCACGTGGCGACCGAGCAGGGCGCGGCCGCGCTGCGCGTCCTGCCCCCGTAGGCATATCGGAGACTTGCGGTCCGGTGGCAATTCCAGCACAAAATGTCGGCGGTGCTCCTGGGATGGAACGCGCTGACGTGTGCCGTACTGATCGCGGCGGGTGCGCTGGCGCGGATCGAGAAGCGCGGCGAGCTGCGCTGGGCCGGCGACCTGCAAGGCGGCGAGCCTTACGTGTACCGGGACCCGGCGGATCCGTCGAAGCTGGACGGGTTCGAGCTGGAGATCGCGGAGGGGCTGGCGAAGCGGCTCGGAGTGCGCCAGCGCTTCCTCCAGAACGACTGGAGCACGCTGATCCCGTCGCTCTTGCGCGGCGATTTCGACGCCGCGATGAACGGGATCGAGGACACGCCGTGGCTCCGCGCGCAGGCGCTGGTGACCCGGCCGTACTTCGCCTTCTCCGAGCAGCTCGTCGTGCGGCGCGGGTTCCCGCTGCGCACGCTGGCGGCGCTGCGAGGGCACCGGGTCGGCACGCTGTCCGGCTCGCTCGCCCACGCCATCCTGCGGGAGACGCCGGGGATCCACGTCGTGCTGTACGGCGGGCAGGAGGAGCCCTACCGCGACCTGGAGCTCGGCCGCACCGACGCGGTCCTGCTCGACTCGGTGATCGCCTCCCGGTACGGGCTCACCAAACCGGATCTGGAGCTGGCCGATGCCGACGTCGCGCGCGGCACCTACGTGATCGCGGTCCGGCGAGGCGAGGACGAGCTGCGCGACGCGCTGGACGGCGCGCTCGCGGATCTGAAGTCGCGCGGCGAGCTGGAAGCCATCTTCGCGAAGTACCACCTGCCGCCGCAGCCGTCCTCGGGCGCGCAGGCGGCGGCGCAACCGCAAGCCCGATTCGACGCCGCCCAGGTGCTGCTGTTCGGGCGGGGCGCGCTGGTCACCCTGCTCGTCTCGCTGGTCTCGATGGCCCTGGCGGTGCCGCTCGGGCTCTTGCTGGCGCTCGCGCGCATCTACGGAGGTCCCGCCGCTCGCGTCTCGGCGCACTGGTACGTCGAGCTGTTCCGCGGCACGCCCGTGCTGCTGCAGCTCTACCTGCTCTACTACGGCCTCGCCCCGCTGGTGCACCTCGACGCGCTCACCGCGGCCATCCTGGGGCTCGGCATGAACTACGGCGCGTACGAGGCCGAGGTGCACCGGGCGGCGCTCGGGGCCATCCCGCCGGGCCAGGCGGAAGCCGCCGCCGCGCTGGGGCTGACGCGCGGGCAGCAGCTCCGCCTCGTGCTCCTGCCCCAGGCGCTGCGCACCGCGCTGCCCGCGATGACGAACGACCTCATCTCGCTGCTCAAGGACAGCTCACTGGTCTCGGTCATCACGGTGGTGGAGCTGACCAAGCAGATGACCATCACGGCAGTCGACGTGCGCTCGTGGGCGCTGCCCGGGCTCTTCTGCGCGGCGCTGTACTTCGGCATGAGCTACCCGCTCGCGCGCCTGGCGGCGCGGCTCGAAGCCCGGCTCGGCGCTCCGGAAGTGTCCGGGGAACTGCGGGAGGCGGCGGCGTGAGCGCCATCCGGGTCGAGGGGCTGCGCAAGGCGCACGGGCCGCGCCAGGTGCTGCGCGGGATCGACGCCGAAGTGAAGGTGGGTGAGACCATCGCGCTGGTCGGCCCCTCCGGAGGCGGCAAGAGCACCTTCCTGCGCTGCCTCAACGGGCTGACCTCGTTCGACGCGGGCAAGGTCCAGATCGCCGGCGTGGAGCTGCAGCCGCGCACCGCGCCGGACGCGCCGCTGCTGCGCGCGCTGCGGGCGCGGGTGGGGATGGTGTTCCAGTCGTTGAACCTGTTTCCGCACCTCACCGCTCTGGCCAACGTCTCGCTCGCGCCGATCCACGTGCGGCAGGAAGCGCCCGAGGCCGCGCGGGCCCGGGCGGCGGAACTGCTCGCGCGGGTCGGCCTGGCCGATCGGGGGGACGCGCGACCCACCGAGCTGTCCGGCGGGCAGCAGCAGCGGGTGGCCATCGCCCGCGCGCTGGCCATGGACCCCGAGGTGCTGCTCCTCGACGAGCCGACCAGCGCGCTCGACCCGCAGATGCGCGGGGAGGTCCTGGGGGTCCTGCGCGACCTGGCGCGGACGGGCATGACCATGCTGGTCGTCACGCACGAGATGGCCTTCGCCCGGGCCGCCGCTAGCCGCGTCTGGGTCTTCGACGAAGGCCGGCTGGTGGAGGACGGCCCGCCGGCCCAGGTCTGCGACAGCCCGCGCAGCGACCGCGCCCGCGCCTTCTTCGCCCACGGGTGATCGCCACTCGTATCCGTCCCCGGACGGGACGCAGCGCGTCAAAAGTGGCCCACCTTGGCGCCGGCACCTACGCTCGAGACCGCGGCGAAAAAAATAATTTTTTTTCGGCGCGATGCCCCTCACCGCCCCGGCCGCCACCCGGCTGCCCGGATCAGCCAGACCTTCCAGAGCGCCTCGAGGACGATGGAGCGCGACATCTTGCTCTGACCGACGCGCCGGTCGGCGAAGACGATCGGAACCTCCACGACGCGGAACCCCGCGCGCAAGGCGCGGTAGGTCAGCTCGATCTGGAAGGCGTAGCCGGCGCTGCTGACGGTCGGCAGATCGATGCGTTCCAGCACCTCGCGCCGGAAGCACTTGAACCCGCCGGTGAGGTCGCGCACGCGCACGCCCAGGATGGTCCGCGCGTACAGGCTGCCACCTCGCGAGAGAACGCGGCGCCCGAGGCCCCAGTGCCTGGTCCCGCCGCCCGGGACGTAGCGGCTGCCCAGCACCAGGTCGGCCTCGCGCGAGGCGGCGAGAAGCGCCGGCAGCCGTTCGGGCTCGTGCGAGAAGTCGGCGTCCATTTCCAAGATCCGCCCGTACCCGGCGCGCAGGGCGACGTCAAAACCAGCCAGGTACGCCCTGCCGAGCCCTTCCTTGCGCGCGCGGTGCAGCACGCGCACGCGCGGATGGCGCCCGGCGAGCTCGTCGGCGAGCGCCCCGGTGCCGTCGGGAGAGTCGTCGTCGACCACGAGCACGTCCAGCTCCGGCGAGGCGGCCAGGATGGCCGGGACGATCGCGGGCAGGTTCTCGCGCTCGTCGTAGGTGGGCAGGACGACGCAGGCGCGGTTCGCGTTGCTCACCTCGACTCCCCGAGCAGCGCGGAGACTTCCTCGGCGGCGCGCCGGGCCGCGCCGGGGGCACCGGCCGGGGCGAGGGTGGCGCGAATGCGGCGCATGCCTTCGAGCTGCGACTCCCGCGCCTCTCCCGGACCGAGCAGCGGAGCCGCGCTCTCGGCGATGCGCGCGCCGGTGCAGTCGCGCTGCAGCAGCTCGGGGACCAGCCGGCGACCGGCGAGGAGGTTCACCAGCGAGACGAACGGGAGGCGCACGAGCAGCCGCCCGACGATCCAGCTGAGCCACGAGAGCCGGTACACGACCACGGTAGGCACCTGCGCGAGGGCGGCCTCCAGCGTCGCGGTGCCGGACGCGACCACCGCCGCGTCCGCCGCCCCCAGCACCTCGGGCGCACGCCCTTCCACGAAGGTGATGGGCAGGTCCGTCCGCAGCCAGTCCCGCTGGACGGTCGGCGCCACCGGCACGACCAGCTGGAGGTCCGGCATGCGCTCCCGCAACAGGCGCGCCGCGGCGAGCAGCGCCGGCCAGATGCGGCGGATCTCCTGGCGACGCGAGCCGGGGAGCAGGGCGAGGACCGGGCTGCCGGGGTCGAGGCCCAGCGCCCGGCGGAGGTCGGGGCGGGAGGTCGAGGTCCGGGTCGGGGTCGGAGTCGCCGGTAGCAGCGGGCGCAGTCCGTCCGCAAGGGGATTGCCCACGTACACGGCCTTGACGCCATGGCGCGCGTAGAACTCTGCCTCGAAGGGCAGGATGACCAGCATTCGCGCCACGTCGCGCGCGATCTGGCGGACGCGGTACGTGCGCCAGGCCCACACCGAAGGGCCGATGAAGTACGCCACCTGGATGCCGAGGCGCCGCAGCTTGCGCGCCAGCCGCAGGTTGAAGTCGGGGCTGTCGATCAGCAGGGCAACGCGCGGCCGCCGCTGCTCCGCCGCCCGGCGCAGCGTCCGCAGTGCGCGGAGGATTCGAGGAATCGCGGGCAGCACCTCCGCGATGCCCATGACGGAAAGGTCCTCCGCGCGGACCAGCGTCTCGCACCCTTCCGCGCGCAAGAGCGCCCCACCGGCGCCGAACGCCATTAGCCCGGGCCGCAACGCGCGCAGCTCGCGCAGCACCGCGGCGCCATGCAGATCGGCGCTGGCCTCGACCGCGACGACCAGCAGATCGTCGCTCATCCCCCGCGAGACCGCCCCGGGCCCGGCCCCTCCGCGCGCATCTACACGCCCTCGACGGCGATGCCGGCGCGATCCGCCGCCGAGGCGAGCGCCTCCCGGTCCAGCACCACCGCCTTGCGCGCCTCGATGGCGAGCGCCGCGCAGCGGGCGGCGTGCATCGCCGCGACCGTCTCCGGCCCGACGGCAGGGAGGTCGAAGCGCGCGTCCTGCCGCGGCTTGAACGCCTTCACCACCACCGCGCCCTCGGCCAGCGCGCCGCCGCGGGCGATGCAGGCATCGGTGCCTTCGACCGCCTCGACCGCGAGCACCACTCCGCGCTTCACCACCACCGTCTGGCCGACGTCGAGCGCGCCGAGGGAGCGAGCCACGCCGAAACCCACGTCGGCGTCGGCGCGCTGCTCGTCGGTGAGGCGTCTTTGCCCCAGCGGCCCGGCCGGCGCTATCAGATCCGGAACCAGCGGCAGCGGCGATACGACGCGCACGCCTTCGCGCTCGAGCGCGTCCGCGATGGCCCGCAGCGCCGCGTCGTCTCCGAAGCTGCGCAGCCCGGCGAGCACCTTGACGCCCAGCCAGTCCGGGCGGAGCTCGAACAGCCGCACCTTGCGCAGGCCGCCGCAGAAGACCGCCTCCCGGCAGCCGCCCTGGCGGAGCGCCTCGGCGATGCGGCCCAGCTGCCCCAGCTTGACCCAGGCGAACCGCGCGACGCTCCGCTCCAGCTCGGGGTCGGTCTCGCCCTCGTGCCCCACCGCGACCACGCCCCGGCCGGCGGCGGACGCGGCCCGGGCGAAGAGGACCGGGAACCGGCCCGAGCCGGCGACCAGCCCGATGGGCTCCATCAGCGCGCGATGCCTCGCTGCGAACCTTCCAGGAAGGCGACGAAGTGGTCGATCTCCGCGTGGCCGCCGTACTCCGCCTTCACGTGGGCTACCGCCTCGCGCAGGCCCATCTTGCTGCGGAAGACGATCTTGTACGCGCCCTTCACCCGGGCGATGGCGTGCTCGTCGAGGTGCGCGCGCGTGAGGCCCACGGTGTTGAGGCCGACCACCTCGGCGCGATCGCCCTGCACGGTGACGTAGGGCGGCACGTCTTGCGTGACCATCGCACCGCCCGAGACGAAGGCGAGCCTCCCGATGCGGGTGAACTGGTGCACGGCGGAGAGGCCGCCGAAGATGACGTGGTCCTCGACCACGACGTGCCCGGCGAGCGCGGTGCTGTTGGCGAGGATGCAGCCGTCGCCGAGCTGCACGTCGTGGGCGACGTGGCTGTTGGCCATCAGCAGGCAGCCGTTCCCCAGGCGCGTGACTCCCCCGCCGGCCGCGGTGCCGATGTGGACGGTGGAGAACTCCCGGATCTGGTTCCCGTCGCCGATCACCAGCCGCGTCGGCTCGCCGGCGTACTTGAGGTCCTGCGGGATCGCGCCAATCGAGGCGAACTGGAAGACGACGTTGTCGGCACCGATGGTGGTGTCGCCTTCGATGACGGCGTGGGGGCCGACGCGGGTGCGCGGCCCGATCTTCACCTTGGGGCCGATCACGGCGTAGGGAGCGACCTGGACGGTGGGATCCAGCTCGGCGTGCCGATCGACTACGGCGGTCGGATGGATCACTTCTGCTCCTTCCGGTCGGCGATGGTCGCCATGATCTCCGCCTCGCTCGCCAGTTGCCCGTCCACCTTGGCCTGGCCCGCCAACCGCCAGAAGGACCCCTTCTGCCGCTCGATGGCCACGTGCAGATCGAGGCGGTCGCCCGGCGAGACCACCCGCCGGAACTTCACGTCGTCGAACGCGAGGAGCAGGATGACCTTCTGCGAGGGATCGAACGGCGCGCTCTCGTGCGCCAGCAGCGCGCCGGCCTGCGCCAGCGCCTCCAGCTGCAGCACGCCCGGCATCACGGGGTTCCCGGGGAAATGTCCCTGGAAGAAGTCCTCGTTGAAGGTGACGTTCTTGTAGGCATGGATGCGCTCGCCCTTCACCACCTGGACGACCCGGTCGACGAGCAGGAACGGGTACCGGTGCGGCAGCGCTGCCAGGATCTTCGCGATGTCGAGCACGGGGCCTTCCACGCGAACCTCCCGGAAGTGTGGAAACGTATCCTATTTCGGTGCGGATCGCTCCAGCTCGGCGACGCGGGCTTCCAGCTTGCGCACCTGCTTGACGAGGTCCGGCACCCGCGGGAGCGCGGCCATCGTGCGCAGCCACTCGCGGTGCGGCATCGCCGGATACCCGGTGTAGGTCGCGCCCTCGGGCACGTCGTTGGGGACGCCCGCTTGCGCGCCGATGCGCGCGCCGTCGCCGATCTTCACGTGCCCCACGATGCCGACCTGCCCGGCGAGCACCACGCCCGCGCCGATCTCGGTCGAGCCGGAGATGCCCACCTGCGCGACGATCAGCGAGAGCGGACCGATGCGCACGTTGTGTCCGATCTGCACCAGGTTGTCGACCTTGGTGCCGCGTCCGACGACGGTCTCGCCCAGCGTCGCGCGGTCCACGCAGGTGCACGCCCCAAGCTCCACGTCGTCCTCGATCCGCGCGATGCCCACCTGCGGGACCTTGCGGTGGAAGGGGCCTTGGCCGTTGCCCTCGAGGTCGAAGGCGAAACCGAATCCGTCCGAGCCGACCACCGCGTTCGGCTGCAGCACCACCCGGTCGCCCAGCACGCAGCCTTCGCGCACCACGGCGCCCGTCCACAGCACGCAGTCGGCCCCGACCCGCGCCTCGTCCAGCACCGCGGAGCCCGGGTGCAGCACCGAGCGCGGCCCGATGCGCGCACCGCGCCCGATCACGCAGCGCGCGCCCACCGACGCGGTGGGATCGACCTCGGCGCCCGCTGCGAGGTACGCGCTGGGGTGCGCCCCGGCGGGCGGCCGTTCCTCGGGATGGAAGAAGGCGCTCGCCTTGGCGAACGCCACGTAGGGCTGCGGGGCCACCAGCCGCGCGGTGGCGTCGGGCACCAGCTTGGCCTCGTCCTCGGCGACGATGACCGCCGCCGCCCGCGTGAGCGAAAGCTTCGCCCGGTAGCGCGCGTTGGCGAAGAACGCGACCTCGTCGGGGCCGGCGTCCTCGAGGGCGGCCACGCCCCGCACCTGCCGTGAGCCGTCACCGCCCACCGCGGCGCCGATGCGGCGCGCCAGCTCCTCGAGCGAGAGCAGCGCCCCCGCGCCCACCTACTTCTTCCCGGGCGGCGGAGGCGGCGGCGCCGACTTCGGCGTGGGCTGCGCGGTCTTCGGCCCGGCCTTGCCCGCCGGCTTCTCCCCGGCGCCGAAGCGATCGTTGTACCGGCGAACCACCTCGTTGGTGATGTCCCCCGCGGGCGGCGCGTAGAGGAGGCCTCCCTTGTCCAGCACGAAATTGATCGACTCCCGCTCGGCGATCTCGGCCACCACCTGCTGGAGCCGCTGCAGGATGTTCGCCATCGCCTGCTGCTCCTGCCGGTTCATGTCCTCCTGCAGGTCGCCGGCCGACTTGCGCGCCTCCATCAGCGCCTTCTGGAACTCCTCCTGCTTCTTGCGCTTGGCGTCCTCGGAGAGCACCGGCAACTGCTTCTCGTACTCCTGCTGCATCTTCTCCAGGTCGACGCTCTTCTTGTCGATCTGCGCGCGCCGCTGGTCGAATTCGGTCTTGAGCCGGCCGCGGGCGGCCTTGCCCTCCTCGGTCTCCTGGATGGCACGTTGCACGTCGACGTAGGCCAGCTTCGGCCCCTGGGCGCGCGCGGCGGCGGTGTAGGCGGTGGTTGCGATCAGGCAGGCGATGACAAGGCGCATCTCGGATCTCCGATGGGACCAAAAGCGGGCAAACCTAAAGGGACGCGGCGAGGCGCGTCAAGTAGCGCTCGCCTCGGGTACGACCGGCGGTCAGAAGAAATTCCCGATGGTGAACTCGAACAGGTACGGGTCGTCGACCGGGCGCCTCGTCAGCGGGAACCCGACCTCGAAGCGGAGCGGGCCCAGCGGCGAGAACCAGCGCACGCCGAATCCGGTGCTGTGGAAGAGCCCCAGCGGCAGCGTGCCCTTCCCGTTCGCGTCGGGGCGCTGGTTGCTGTGGAAGAAGCTCTCGTTGTCCGCGAACACGTTGCCCGCATCGTAGAAGAGCACTCCGCGGATCCCCGCCGACTCGACGATCGGGAACTCGATCTCCCAGTTGGTGAGGAACTCCTTGTTCCCGCCCACCGCGAAGTCCAGGATGCCGGCAGCCGGGTCCTTCGAGGCCAGGATCTTCACGGTGGGCGAGATGCTGCGCAGGGTGTAGCCGCGGATGGAGTTGATGCCGCCGGCGAAGAACTTCTCGCTGATGGAGATGGGCCGGTCCCGCGGGTCCGTGCTGCGGATGTACCCGACCGAGAGGTTCATCTTGGCGACCAGTCCCCAGAACAGCGGCCGGTAGCGCCGCTCGATCAGGCGGTACCGCTGGAAGAGGTTCTCGCTGCCGATCAGCGAGGTGGCGAACTCGGCGGAGGCGGATTCCAGGTGGCCGTTGGTGGGGAAGAGCCGGTTGTCGCGCTTGTCGTAGTTGAAGGAGAACCGGACGCTGGAGGTGCGCCCGGCGGTGAACTGGTTGCGCAGCTGCAGCGCGGTGGTGCCGTTCGGGATCACGTCCACGCCTTCCAGCGTGTACGTGCCGAAGAAGCGGAAGTCCTCGAAGAGCTCGTAGCCGGCGGTCAGCGCGCCGCCGATCGCCCGGCGGTCGAAACCGGTGAAGACCAGCTCGCTGCGGTACAAGTCGATCGACGCCGTCCAGGCCGTGTCGAGGAAGTACGGGTCGAGATAGCTGAGCTGGAACAGCTGCCGCAGGCTGGAGATCTGGAAGGACAGGCTGGCGGTGTGACCGTAGCCGAGCAGGTTGTTCTGCGACAGCTGCGCCTGTCCGAAGAAGCTCTCGCCGCCGGTGAAGCCGAACCCGAGCTGGAAGGTGCCGGTCAGCTTCTCCTTGACCGTCACGTCCAGCACCATCTTGTCGTCCGCGGAGCCCCGGCGGGTATTGATCTCGACCGAGTCGAAATAGCCCAGCGCCGTGATGCGTGCCTTGGAGAGGCGGATGGCGGTGCCGCTGTAGAGCTCGCCTTCGCTGATGCGCATCTCGCGGCGGATCACCTTGTCGCGCGTCTTGTTGTTGCCGACCACCTCGATCTTCTCGATGGTGACCAGGTTGCCCTTCTGGAAGCCGAAGTTGATGTCGACGATCTTGTTCTCGGAGTGGACGTCGGTGTCGGGGGTGACGTTGGCGTAGGCGTACCCCTTGTCCTTGTAGACGTCCGCCAGTACTTGAAGATCGCGCTGGAGGATGGTCTTGGAGAACCGCGCCCCCGGCTTGGTCTCCGCCAGCGCGAGCAGCTTCTCCTTCGGCTCGAGCAGATCGCCGGAGGCGTCGATCTTGCCGATGTCGTACGGATCGCCTTCCTCGACGGGGATGGTGATGAAGATGAAGCGGCGGTCCGGCGACAGCTCGATCGCGGCCTTGCCGAACTTCACGTAGAGGTAGCCGCGGTCGTAGTACAGGCCCTGCAGGACGTATTCGTCGCGCGCGAAGGCGTCCTCGCGGTAGGTGCCCGCGCTGGAGAGGAAGCTCCAGAAGGTGCCCTCCTGCGTGATCATCGCCCCCCTCAGCTCGTCGGTTCCGATGGCGCGGTTGCCGACGAACCGGATCTCCTTCACCGTCACCTTGGCGTGCTCGTTGATGACGAAGACGACGTCGACCTCGTTGTTGGGCAACGAGTCCAGGCGCCAGCTGACCTCGGCGAGGAAGTAGCCCTTCTCGACGTATTTCTCCTGCATCTTCTTCGCCGTCCTCCGCACCGCCTCGGCGTCGAGGATCTGGAACTGCTTGATCTCGAAGGTGTCCTTCAGATCGTCGCGCGAGAGCTCCTCGTTGCCCTCCAGCTTGAGGTCGCGGACGGCGGGTTTCTCGCTGACCAGCACCGTGAGCTGGAACCCGACTCCCGGCGGCGGGACTGCCGAGACGTCGATCTTCACGTCGTTGAAGTAGCCCATCTTCCAGACGGCGAGCAGGGTCTCCTTCAGCTTGCGCTTGTCGAACGTGTCGCCGGGCTTGACGGGCAGGGCGGCGCGGATGGCGTCGGCCTCCACCCGGCGGTTGCCCCCGATGTTGATCTTCGTGATGACGCCGGTGTCCGGGACCGGCGCCGCGGCCTCGGCGGCGGTCATCCCGGTGGGGATGCTGGGCGCCTGGCCGCTGGGTTGCGCGGGCTCCGGCTGTCCGGGCTGGGCCGGCGGCGGCGGCAGCGGCGGCGACGGCGGTCTGGGCGCCGGCGCGCGCTGCCTGGCGGGAGGGCTTGCGCGCTGGGCCGCCGCAGGCCGAAGCGGCGCGATCAGGAGACCCAGGGTCGCGAGCAGGAATAATGCCAGGCGCATCTAGAGGCGCGGACCCTAGTACAAGTCGAGGAGGCGAACAACGGAATTTGCCCCGGAAGCGGACAGCGCCGTCCCAAGCGCGGACACGCTGCGGTAATCCGCCGCGGCATTCTCGCGCCGAGCGCCTCTCCGGGCGGGGACGCGCGGCACGGACTTTGCGGGGCGGAAGCGCATGGAGACGTTCCTCGCCGACCTCCGCCTCGGGCTGCGCATGCTGGTCAAGGCGCCCGCCTTCACCGCCGTCTCGCTTCTCGCGCTCGCTCTGGGCATCGGCGCCAACACGGTCATGTTCAGCGTGGCCAACACGGTGCTGCTGCGGCCGCTCGCGTACCGCGACGCCGGGCAGCTGATGTGGGTGCAGACGGTCCAGCAGGACACGCGGACTCCGATCGGCAACTCGCCGCCGGACTTCGACCGGCTTCGCGAGAGAAATCAGAGCTTCTCCGCAGTCGCGGCCCTCTACCGCAACCCGGTGAACCTCACCGGCGGGCAGGAGCCGATGCGCGTGCGCGCCATCGTCGCTTCCGCGGAGCTCCTCCCCGTCCTGGGGGTCGCGCCGGCTCTCGGCCGCGGGTTCTCCCGCGACGACGAGCGCTGGGGCTCGCATCGCGTGGCCATCCTGGGACACGGACTCTGGCACTCGCGCTTCGGCGCCGATCCCTCGATCGTCGGCCACTCCATCACCCTCGACGGACAGCCCACCACCGTCGTCGGCGTGCTGCCGCCCGGCTTCTCCTGGTTGGGCAGCGAGACGCAGCTCCTCCTTCCCATGTCGTTCGAGCCTGGCGACAACCTCAACTCGCACAACAACTACTTCGTCGCGGTGATCGGCCGCCTGCGGCCCGGTGTGCGCGAGGAACGGGCCCGCGCAGAGCTGGCCGGCATCGCGGGGCAGATCGGGAACGAGTTCCCCGAGTCGCGCGGCCTGACGATGGATCTCGAGTCCCTGGAGGACTCGATGGTCGGCGAGGTGCGGGCTGCCGTCCTGGTGCTGGTCGGCGCGGCCGGATTCGTGCTGCTGATCGCCTGCGCCAACCTCGCCAATCTCCTGCTCGTGCGCGCGGCCGCGCGGCGGCGCGAAATCGCCATCCGCGCGGCGCTAGGAGCGAGCCGGGCCCGCATCCTCCGCCAGCTGCTCACCGAGAGCGTGCTGCTCGGCGCGCTGGGCGGCGCCGCCGGGCTGGCGCTCGCCTTCTGGGCCACCGACGCTCTCAACCTCCTCAGTCAGGAGGTGCTCCCGCGCATGCGTGAAGTGAGAGTGGACGGCAGGGTGCTGGCGTTCACGCTGCTGGTCTCGCTCGTCACCGGCGTGCTGTTCGGGCTGGCCCCCGCGCTGCACGGCTCGTCGATCGACCTGCGCGAATCGCTGAGCGAAACCTCGCCCGGCGGCGCGAGCGGCCGCCGGCGCCTGACCTCCGCGCTGGTCGTGGCCGAGGTGGCGCTCGCGGTGGTGTTGCTCACCGGCGCGGGGCTGCTGACGAAGAGCACCTATCGGCTGTTGCGCGTGGACGCCGGGTTCGATCCGCAGGGCGTGCTCACCGCCGAGATCTCCCTGCCCGCCCGGAAGTACGTGGACCCGCAGCTCGCCCGTGCCTTCTCGCCCGCGGCGTACGCGCGAGCCGCGGCGTTCTACGACGAGGTGATCGCGGGCCTCCAGACGTTGCCCGGAGTGCGCGCAGCCGGCGCCGTCTCCAGCCTGCCGCTCGCGGGGGACAACTGGGGTAAGCGCCTGGTCTTCTGGGACCGCCCGTTGCCCGGCAACGCGGACGACCTCCCGCAGATCCAATACCGGCCGGTGGCGGGCGACTACTTTCGCGCGCTCGGCATCCGGGTGCGGGGGCGCGTCTTCACCGAGGCGGACGGCGTGAGCGCCCCACCGGTGGCGATCGTCAACCAGGAGCTGGCGCGCCGCTACTTCAAGGGCGAGGACCCGATCGGGAAGGCGATCTCGGTCAACGTCCCGCGAGAGCTGGTTCCGCTCGACACCGTGCCGCTGGACTTCCGCCCGCAGCGGCACACGATCGTGGGAGTCGCCGACGACGTCCGGTATGCCGGGCTGGATCGGGCGCCGGGGCCGCTCGTGTACGCGCCCTTCGCGCAGGGGTCCGAGGGGTTCCTGAGCATGTTCGTCACCGTGCGCACTGACGGGGATCCACTCGCGCTCGTTGCGGCGCTGCGCGAGCAGGTGCGGCGCACCGATCCCGACCAGGCGGTCGCGAGCGTGTCGACCTTCGAGGCGCGCCTGTCGCGCGCCGTCGCGCAGCCGCGCCTCCAGACGGGGCTGCTCGGCGTGTTCGCGGGGCTGGCCGTGCTGCTCGCGGCCATCGGCATCTACGGAGTCATGGCCGTCTCGGTGGTGCAGCGCACCAAGGAGATCGGCATCCGCATGGCGCTAGGAGCCGTGCGCGGCGACGTGCTCGGGTTGGTCGTCCGGCAGGGCTTCACCCTCGCCGCGACCGGGCTTCTGATCGGAGTCGCCGGCGCGCTGGCGCTGACCCGGGTGCTGCGCTCGCTGCTCTTCTCCGTGAGCGCCACCGACCCCGCGGTCTTCGGCGGAATCGTGGCGCTGCTGGCGGTGGTCGCGCTGGTGGCCTGCTGGCTCCCGGCGCGGCGCGCGGCGCGCGTGGATCCGATGGTGGCGCTGCGGCACGAGTAGTGCGGGCGATCGTCAACTTTTCCATCGCCAGCGCTTTGCCAGATCTTTTTTTGCGGGCCGATCTTTGGAATGCTACGCGGTTCGCAAATGCCCTCCGCCGCTCTCACGCTTCCGCCCGGCGCGGAACCCGGGCCCGCGACGCCCTTCCTCAAGTGGGCCGGCGGGAAGGCGTCGCTCCTTCCGGAGCTGATGAAGCACATCCCCGGCCGCGTGCGCCGCTACCACGAGCCGTTCGTCGGCGGCGGCGCGATGTTCTTCGCGGTGGCGCCGCGGCGCGCGGTGCTGAGCGACGCGAACGGGGAGCTGATCCACTGCTGGCGGCAGGTGCGCGACGACGTTCACGCGGTGCTCGACGCCCTTTCGGAGCACGTGTACGACCGGGCCCGTTTCGAGGCGGTGCGCGCCCTCGATCCCGTGCGCCTCCCGGCGGCGGAGCGCGCGGCGCGGTTCATCTACCTGAACAAGACGTGCTTCAACGGCCTCTGGCGCGTCAACCGCGCGGGCCGCTTCAACGTGCCGTTCGGTCGCTACAAGAACCCCACCTTCCACGATCCGGGCCTCCTGCTGCGCGCCAGCCGGGCGCTGCGCGACGTGCAGATCCATCGCGCGCCCTTCGAGATCGCCTTGCAGCGCGCGGCTCCGGGCGACTTCGTCTACCTCGATCCACCCTACGACCCGGTCTCCCAGACGGCCAGCTTCACCAGCTATACCCGGGACGCGTTCACCTGGGCCGACCAGGAGCGGCTCGCGGCCGAGTGCGCCTCGCTCGATCGCCGGGGCGTGCGCTTCCTGCTCTCCAACTCCGCGACGCCCCGCATCCGCGCGCTGTACCGCGCCTTCGAGCAGCGGTTGGTCCGGGCGCCGCGGCACATCAGCTGCAAAGGCGGAGGCCGCGGGCACGTGGATGAACTGCTAGTCTTCAACGCATGACCCTCGTCCTCGCTCTTCTCCTCGCGGCAGCCCCCTCTACCTTCTACGTCCGCGCCGGCCGCCTGTTCGACGGCACGGGCGACGCCGCGAAACGCGACGTGGTGCTGGAGATCGAGGGCGAGCGCATCAAGTCGGTGGGCGCGCAGCCGCCGCCGGGAGCGGAGGTCGTCGATCTCTCCTCCGCCACCGTCCTGCCCGGCCTCATCGACGCGCACGTGCACCTCACCTCGCGCGCCGACCATTTCGAGGACATCTGGCAGTTCAAGACCTCGCTGCCGCACGCATCGATGGTGGCGGTGGTGCACGCGCGCCGCACCCTGGAGGCTGGCTTCACCAGCGTGCGCGACGTCGGGTCGCCTCCCTTCGCCGCGGCCGACCTGCGCGACCTGGTGAACGAGGGGTATTTCCCCGGGCCGCGCATCGTCGCCTCGGGGCCCTGCATCAGCATCACCGGCGGGCACTGCGACCTGAACAACTATCCGCCCGAAGTGCGCGTCAGCATCTTCCCGGCCGAGCGGGACTTCGCGCAGGCGGACGGGCTCGATCAGGTCCGCCACGTGGTGCGCGCGCAGATCCAGCACGGCGTGGACGTGATCAAGGTGGCGGCGAGCGGCGGCGTGTTCTCCCGCGGCGACACTCCCGGAGTACCGCAGCTCACCGTGGAGGAGCTGCGCGTCGCCGCGTTCGAGGCGCACAAGACGGGCCGGCGCATCGCCGCCCACGCGCACGGGACCCAGAGCATCAAGGACGCGCTCAACGCCGGCGTCGACTCCATCGAGCACGGCACCCTGATCGACGACGAGGGGATCCGGCTGCTGAAAGAGCGCGGCGCGTGGCTGGTCGGCGACCTCTACAACGACGACGTGATCCTCGGGAAGGCGGAGGAGCTGCGCATCCCCAAGGAGTACGTCGAGAAGGAGCGCGCGATCGGGCAGATCCAGCGGCAGAACTGGAGCAAGGCGGTGCGCGCCGGCGTCAAGGCGGCGTTCGGCACCGACGCCGGAATCTTCCCGCACGGGGACAACGCGAAGCAGCTCGCCGTGTACGTCCGGTTCGGAATGACCCCGGCCCAGGCCATCCGCAGCGCCACCTCGGTCGCGGCGGACCTGCTCGGCCGCGCGCAGGACATCGGCACTCTGCAGCCGGGCCGCTACGCCGACCTGATCGCCGTTCGGGGCGACCCGCTGACCGACGTCCGCATCCTCGAGTCCGTCCCCTTCGTCATGAAGGGCGGGAAGATCGTCAAGGACGAGCTGCGCCA
>Ga0137409_10001446_pt1 | contig 25706 bp, 23 predicted proteins | sample CZODoug1_16funga_FD_122059 | JGI IMG/M metagenome (GOLD analysis project Ga0137409, IMG submission 122059) | Vadose zone soil fungal communities from Angelo Coast Range Reserve, California, USA - CZODoug1_16fungal (Hybrid Assembly) | ecosystem: Environmental > Terrestrial > Soil > Vadose zone...
CAGGTGCTGCTCGGCCACCTGCGGCCCGACACCCTGCCCGCGGTCTTCGGGCGCGACGGCCGCTCGGCGATCGATGCGGACGCGGTGGCGCGCAGGTTCGCCGCACTCACGGCACAAGTCGGCGGTCAGTGCGCGCCCGCTGGCTCCGCGGAGATGCTCGCCGAATCGTTCCTCGAGGTGGGTATCGAGTCGATGGCGAACGCCATCCGCCAGGTCTGCGCCCGTCAGGGGCGCGACGCGGGCGAGTTCACGCTGTTCTGCTTCGGCGGCGCTGCCGGCCAGCACGCCTGCCGCGTCGCGCGCGCCGCCGGCATGCGGCGCATTCTCGTGCATCCGCTGGCGAGCGTGTTGTCGGCCTTCGGCATCGGCGTGGCGGATCGCCTCGCCGTGCGCCGCTCGAGCCTGCGTCAGATGCTCGACGACGGCGGGCTCGCCGAGGCGCGCGCCGCGCTGGTCGGGCTCGAAGCGCAGGCGCGCGCGGAGCTCACCACCCACGGTGGTGAAACCGGGCGCGTGCGGGTCGCGCAACTGCTGGAAGTGCGGGCCGGGGACAGCGACGTCACTCTGTCGGTACCGCTCGCGTCCCTGGATGAGGTGCGCGAGCGCTTCCACGCGGATCACCTGCGGCGCTTTGGCTTTGCCGCCCACACCCTCGCGGTGGTGATCGAAGCGCTGCGCGTGGAAGCGCGCCTCGCCTCGGTCGATGCCGCAACGCTCGCCATCCCTGCGCCTGCGGCCGCCGGCGAGCTGCCGCCGCGGGTGCGCGCCTGGTTCGGCGCCTGGCGCGAGGTGCCGCTCCTGTCCATGAGCGCGCTGCGCGCGGAGCTGCGCGGGCCGGCGTTGATCGTCGAGCCGCACAGCACGGTGGTGCTGGAGGACGGCTGGCGTGCCCGGCGCCTCGCCGGCGGCGAGCTGCTGCTCGAGGATGACGGGCCGACGCGCGCTGCGGCGGCCGCGGCGGCTGATCCCGCCCGCATCGAGATATTCAACAACCTGTTCATGCACATCGCCGAGCAGATGGGCGAGGTCCTCAGGGCGACCGCACAGTCGGTCAACATCCGCGAGCGCCTCGACTACTCCTGCGCCCTGTTCGACTCGCACGGCGGCCTGGTAGCCAACGCGCCGCATATGCCGGTGCATCTGGGTTCGATGGGCGCGAGCGTGCGGGCGGTCATCGCGGCGCAGCAGGCACGGCTGCGTGCGGGGGACTCCTGGCTGCTGAACAGTCCCTATCACGGCGGCACCCATCTGCCGGATATGACGGTGGTGACGCCGGTCTTCTTGGCCGGGGAGGCGCGGCCGGATTTCTTCGTCGCCTCGCGCGCGCATCACGCCGACATCGGCGGGATGACGCCCGGCTCGATGCCGCCTTTCAGCCGCAGGATAGAAGAGGAAGGCGTGCTGTTCGAATGCTTTGCGCTGGTGAGCGGCGGGACGCTGCGCGAGAGCGAATTGCGCGCGGCGCTCACCGGCGGCCCCTGGCCGGCGCGCAAGCCCGAGCAGAACCTCGCGGACCTGCGCGCCCAACTGGCCGCCAACGCGCGCGGCATCGCCGAAATCGAGCGCGCCGTGCGGCGCCACGGTCTGGACACGATGCGCGCCTACATGCGGCACGTGCAGGACAACGCCGCGCAGTGCGTGCGCAACGCGATCGGGCGGCTGCAACCCGGCAGCTTCCGCTACGAAATGGACGACGCGCAGGTGATCGCGGTGCGCGTCGACGTCGACCGCGAGCGGCGCCGCGCGCGCATCGATTTCACCGGTACCTCGGCACAGGGCGCGCACAACTTCAACGCCCCGCGCGCGGTGTGTACGGCGGCGGTGCTGTATGTGTTCCGCACGCTGATCGAGCGGCCGATTCCTTTGAACGAGGGGTGTCTCGAGCCGCTGGACATCGTCGTTCCCGGCGGTTCGCTGCTCGAGCCGCGCTTTCCCGCGGCGGTGGCGGGCGGAAACGTGGAGACTTCACAGTGCATCGTCGATGCGCTGTACGGCGCGCTGGGAATTCTCGCCGCCTCCCAGGGAACCATGAACAACCTGACCTTCGGGGATGCGCACCTGCAGTACTACGAAACCATCGCCGGCGGCGCCGGCGCGGGGGCCGATTTCGACGGCTGCGACGCCGTGCAGACTCACATGACCAACTCGCGTCTCACGGACCCGGAGATCCTGGAGAGCCAGTTCCCGGTGCTGGTGCGGGAGTTCGCGATCCGCGGCGGCTCGGGCGGCGCGGGGCGGCATCACGGCGGCGACGGTATCGTGCGGCGGCTGGAGTTTCGTGCGCCGTTCTCCGCAGCATTGCTCGCCAATCACCGCCGCATCGCGCCCTTTGGGCTCGAGGGCGGACAGCCGGGTGCCTGCGGTGAGGCGCGCATACGCCGCGCCGCCGGGGCCGTGGAGCACCTGGGCGCCACTGCGCGCTTCGAGATCGGACCGGGAGACGAGCTCCTCATCCTGACACCCGGTGGCGGCGGCTTCGGCTCACCGCTCACCTGACAGGCTAAGCACCGCCGACCTAAGCGATCTTTTCGCCGGCAAAAGCCACGCCTTTTGCCGGCGTGGCCGAGCGCCGCGGGTGGGTTGGCCTGCCGAAAGCGCCGCAGGCGCTTTCGGCCTATCCACGAAGAATTGCGGTTTCGATCTCCCACTCGACCCGGTGCTTCGCGGTCGCGGAGCGGTTCACTGACACCGGCCGCACGCGGCTGGCGCCGGCGCGATGCGTCACCAGCCAGGTGTCGAACGCGCCCGGCTTGCTGGTGGCGAAGCCGAACAACAGGTTGAATTTGCCTTCGGCAAGAGTCTGCGGCCGGTTGACCCGCTCATCGCTGATGACGAAATGACTCTCGTCGTCGTCGGCGGCAAACGCTCCCTGCGCCGCCAGGGCGTCGAGAAAGGTCTCGACCTGGGCCCGGGCGCGCTGCCAGGTCGCCGGTCCGTTATGTTCCAGCAGCACCCAGCGCGTGCCCTGCTCGATGCTGGCCGCCACGAACAGCGCGAGCCGTCGTGCCGAGAGGTACCTCCAGTCCGAGGCGCCGCCGCCCGCGCCCAGGGTGCGCAGGCTCAGGCCGGTGCGTGAGCCGCCCCGCACCGACAACAGGGTATTCACGCCCGCCTGCGCCAGCCGCGCCCGGTCGGCGTCGGACACCGCCACCGCCGGACGCAACCCGGGACGCAGAATCGCCTCTTCGCTCTCCGCCGCCGCCCATACCGGCCAGGTCTCGTCGGAGCGCGCGATCATGCCCGCGGCGGCGCCGCACGAAGCGAAAGTCTCCAATCGGCCGCGCAGTCGATCGAAAGCCTGTACGCGCGGGTAGTACATGACGGCGCTGTCGCTGCGGAAGGGCCAGCCGCGCAGTGCATCGAGCGCGGCGGGCGCCGAGGTCCAGCTTGCTGGCGGATCGACCAGCAGCAGCGCCTGCCGGTCGCGGCATAGGCGCGCCGCTACCAGCAGAGTCGATAATCCCAGATCGCGCTCACGCGTCAGTGGCGGAATGCACAGCATGTTGAAGCGGGCGACGCCCTGGAGCGCGAACAGTCCGGTGGCACCGCTGGCTGCGCCGATGACGTCGTAGTCGGTGAGCGGCGCGCCGTCATCCCCATCGGGATTGGAGAGTGTGTAACCGACCGCCACGCCACCGGGTCCGCCGGCAGAGCGATCCGGGCGTTGCGCGGGAACTTCACCTGCCACGCGCACCAGGCGCGATCCGAGCAGCACGTCGGGGACGAACCGGCCCGAATCGGGCACCACCGACACGCGCCGGTAGATCTCCTGGTCTTCCACCAGCTCCGAGCCCGCGGTGCGCACGCGCTGCACCACGAGATTGAAGCGATCGCGCTCGGCGCTGCTCAGGCCGTCATAGTCCACCGAGGCGCGCAGGTACTCGCGCGAGCCGGGATTCAAAGCCACGAGCTTGAATTCGCTCTCGCCCGCGGGCAGGGCAACGGTCGGCGGGCGCGCGCCGTTGGCGACGCGCACGATGAGTGCCTGGCGACCACCGTTCTCGAAGAACTGCTCGACCGCGTAGGAGAGGGTCGACGGTTGCCACAGGCCGCCAAAGTGCTGTTGGAACTCGCTGAAGCCTCTGACGGGCAGCGCCTGGTTGACCGGGCCCTTGAGGGTGCGGCCGACGAAAGCGGCGATTGCGGTCGGCACGTGCTCGATCGCGTGCTCGGTCGCGTGCTCGGTGCGGCTTTGTTGTGCGGGTTCTATGCCGGACGCGGGGCTGTCGGCCACTCAAGCGCCTCTTGGGATAAGCCCGCGCGACTCTAACACAGCGGCTCCCTACTCGGCGCGCTGCCGCACGGCTTCACTCTCCGTCAGGCGCTGTGCTTCTTCGGCGCGCGCGCGCTCCAGTTCTTCGCGCTTGCGCGCGATCTCCGCGAGCATCAGCTGCAGCCACTCGGACAGCGCCGTCAAGGCGAAGACTCCTCAGCCGCCATTCTTGGGACGATCCCGTGGCGCCTTGGCTGCGTCCGGAGCCGGGGCATCGGCGGTTTGCTGCGCAGCATCCTCAGTGGGCGCGCCCGGCTCGATCTCGGAGAGCATCTGCTTGAAGGAGGCTTCATCCATCGGCAAGTCCGACTTGCCATCCCAGGTGGAACCTTCAGGAACCACGTTCTGCACGCGGGGCGCGGCGGCCAGGACCTGTTCCACCGTGGTGTCAGACACGGTGATCGGGACGGGCACGCCGCGCGGAGCGCGCGCCAGAGCCGACACCAGCGTCCAGTCGACTCGCGCCTGGCGCGCTTTCAACTGCTGTTGCAGTGTCGCGGCGAGGGACTTGCTGAGGAGTCTGCGCGGGGCCTTCGCCCACTCACGCGTATCGTCCTCCAGAACGTCGAAGGGCTGCATGTACAGCTGCCCGTCACGCCAGCCGAACACGAACGGTTGATTGACCACGCGCACCTGGGTGCCGAGCGGCACCAGGGCGAAGAACTGCGCGATGTCCTCCGGGTACAGGCGGATGCAGCCGTGGCTCGAACGCAGTCCGACGCCGGCCGGCTTATTGGTGCCATGAATCAGGTAACTCGGCCACTGCAGGTAGAACGCGTACTTGCCCAGCGGGTTGTCCGGTCCGGGCCCGATCACCGGATCGAGATCCTCGCCGTTCTCGTGGTGCTCCTTGCGCACCGAGACCGGCACGCGCCAGGTGGGATCCTCCTGGCGGCGAACGATCTTCGTGACGCCCTCGGGAGTTCGCCAGCCCACCTTGCCGATGCCGATGGGGTGAGTCAGCACGACGGGCCGTTCGCCGCGCCTGACCGGGGGATAATAGAAAATCCGCATGGCGGCGATGTTGATCACGAGCCCGGTGCGCGGCGCGTCCGGCAGGATGAACTGCGACGGGACCACGATCTCCCGGCCCTCCCCTGGCAGCCAGGGGTCGACCTTGGGATTGGCGCGCACGATCTCCTCGTAACCGACGTTGAAGCGACGGGCGATGTCGGTGAGCGTGTCGTCCTGGGTGGCCGCCACCACCTGCACGACGCCGACGACGTCCTGAGCGCCGTCAAGCTCGAACCGCTCATTGGCCACCGGCGCCGGCCGTGCAGGTGGCGCCGGCGGGGCGGGAGGCGCGGGCGAGGGTGCCGGGTGCCGCAACTGGCCCACGAGCGAGCACCCCGCGATCAGCAGGCACGTAAGCGCGGCAGTCGCGACACGGGCCGTGGAACCCTTCATGGCGGAATTATGACCGATGTCGCAAGGGGCGCGAATCTCGTCGGTGATGCGCTACAGCAGTACGGGCTGGTTCGGCAGCTCGTGGTCGCTGCGGTGCCGCCCCGGGAAATGCCGTCCCAGCAGTGCCCCCACGCCCTCGATACCCGCGATCGAGCCCTCGCGAAAGCGCCCGGCGCGGTAATGCAGCTCCATCTGCCGGCACACCGCCTCCCACTCAGGCTGTGCGACGCGGGCAGCGATGCCGCGGTCGGCGATGATCTCGACCACCCGGTCCGCCATGAGCACGTAGATCAGGACACCGTTGTTGTGCGCCGTGTCCCACACGCCGAGCTGTCCGAACAGCTGCAGCGCGCGCTGCCGCGGCGGCAGATCGCGCCACAGCTCCGGCAGATCGAAGGCCGTCTCGACGACGAAGCGGATCTCCCCGGCATGATGCGCTTCGCAGCTGCCGATGGCCTGTTCGATGGCGTCGCGAACCTGCGGCGTGAAGTGCCGGCGCGTGCTCCAGCGTGTGGTAGCGAGGTGGCGAATGAGACGCAGGAATTTCATGACCACGTCCCTCCTACCAGCTTCCGGAGGCGCCGCCGCCCCCGAATCCTCCGCCACCACCGCTGAATCCGCCGCCGCCGAATCCGCCCCCAAGTCCGCCGCCGAATCCGCCCAGGCCGCCGCCGAAGCCCCCGCTACGCGGGTAGCTCGACCAGCCGCTGCCGCGAGCCAGTCCGCCGAGCAGGGTGAACAGGAACGCGCCCGCTGCGGCGAGCAGAGCCAAGAGCAGTGCGTAGCCGGCGATCCATACCAGCAAGCCCGCGCCGGCGGCGGTGAAGGCCGAGCCCAGTGTGCGTCCGAAAATCCCACGCAGCACCACCGAACCGATGAAAACGGCGAACAGGATCAGCGGCAAGGGGGTCGAGCCGCGCGCACGCCGGCCGGACTGCCAATCGTGTTCGGGGGGCGGCAGCGGCTCGCCTTCGATGAGCTTCATCATCTGGTCGAGGCCGGCGTCGATGCCGCCATAGTAATTCCCCTGGCGGAAGGCGGGCCGGATGGTCTCCGAAATGATGCGGTTGCACATGGCGTCGGTCAGGACGCCTTCCAGGCCATAGCCGACCTCGATGCGCACGCGGTGATCGTTCTTGGCAATGATCAGCAGCGCCCCGTCATCCACCTTTTGCCGGCCGACCTTCCACTGTTCCGCCACCCGGATCGAGTACTGCTCGATCTGCTCGGGTTGGGTCGTGGGCACGAGGAGCACCGCGAGCTGCGAGCCCTTGGCGGACTCGAACGCCGACAGCTTCTGCTCGAGCGCTGTCTGCTGCTCCGCGGTCAGCGTGCCGGTGAGATCAGTGACGCGCGCGGTCAGCTTCGGGATCGGCTGCAAGCCTTGGGCGGCAGACGGCGGCGACTGCGCGGCTGAAGGCGGCGGCGCGATCTCGGCGAGGCCCAGGCCCAGCAGCAGCGCCAGTCCCGCCCGGGCGCGGGCGCGACTTGACCCTGCGGTCATTTCGTCGCGGGTTGTCCTGAGGGCGCCGGCGCCGCGGCAGCGGCCGGGGCTGGCTGTGCCCCGGGCGGCGAGGTGTCAAAGCTGACTGCCGGGGCGGTCGCGATCTGCTGCTCGTTGGCAACCGTGAAGTTGGGTTTCACCTGGAAGCCGAACATTTTCGCCGTGAGATTGACGGGGAAGGAGCGCACCGTCACGTTGTAGGCCTGCACCGCCTGGATGTAGCGATTGCGCGCCACGGTGATGCGGTTTTCAGTGCCCTCGAGCTGCGATTGCAGATCGCGGAAATTCTGGTCCGACTTCAGCTGCGGGTAATTCTCAACGACCACCATCAGGCTCTTCAGGGCCTGGGTGAGATCGCCCTGCGCGGCCTGGTACTTCTGGAACAGCTGCGGGTTGTTGAGCACCTCGGGTGTCACCTGGATGGAGCTGGCCCTGGCGCGCGCCTCGGTCACCCCGATCAGCACCTTCTGCTCCTGGGCAGCGTAGCCCTTCACGGTGTTGACGAGATTCGGGATGAGATCCGCCCGGCGCTGATACTGATTCACGACCTCGGACCAGGCCGCCTTGACGTTCTCGTCCTGTTGCTGCAGGGAGTTGTAACCGCAGCCCGAAAGGCCCAGGACCGCGGCAGCCAGAAGGGTCGCAAACGACGCACGCATCGAATTCTCCTTGGGGCATCGACCCCCTTGGCCGGGGGGCGTGGATTGTCACATGGCGGGGAAAGGCGCGTCGATTGTTCGCGCCCGCAAGCGCCGCGGGCGCCGGGGCGCCCGGCACGCGCGCCAAAAAAAACCCCAGGTTTTGAGGCCTGGGGTTGATAAGGGCGGACCTTCGATGAAGGGAAGGAAGTCCGCCAGGGGATACCTCAGTGCAATCGCGCCCAATGCAGGATCCGGATGTCCTCCGAGTCCAGGTCAAAACTATGTGCCAGCAGCGCGCGCAGCTCACGGTTGGCGCGCGTGTTGCTGAGCGGCTCGCGCAGCTCGACTACGCCACTCCACTCGCTGCCGCAGCCGGGGCTTTGCGCCTTGCTGCCAGCGGTGACGAAGTGGGTGTAGTACTTGGTAGCCACGGCTTGCAGGTTAGTAGCGCCGCGCCGGGCTCGTCCGTGAGATGTTCCACAGAACCCCCGATTTCTGTAAAAGGGAGTGCGACATAATTCACAGGATTTCGTGGCCGATGAGTCGCTTGCGGCAGACCGCGCCGGCAGGCTCGCAGTACATCACCCCGGAGGGCGCGCGCCGCCTGCGCCTGGAGCTAGAGCTTCTCTGGCGGGACGAGCGCCCCAGGGTCACCCAGGCGGTGGCGGCGGCGGCGGCCCAGGGGGATCGCTCCGAGAACGCCGAATACACCTACGGCAAGCGCCGCCTGCGGGAAATCGACCGCCGGGTACGCTTCCTGCGCCGGCGGCTCGAGGGCATGGTAGTCGTCGACCAGCCCCCCGCCGACCCGGCGCGCGTGTTCTTCGGGGCGTGGGTGCTGCTTGAGTCCGAGGACGGAGCGCAGTCACGCTACCGTATTGTCGGTCCCGACGAGTTCGACCGGGCGCCCGGCTACATCAGCATGGACTCACCCCTCGGGCGCGCGTTGCTGCGCAAGACTCTCGACGACGAGGTGAGCGTGGAGGCTCCCGGCGGCAGCCGCGCGTTCGTGATCGTGTCGATCGAGTACGAGCGGGACTCGCCCTGAGGCGGCGTCGCATCCTTGACATCAGGCTTACCAGATCACCCGCACGTTCTTGAACTGCCAGGGATCGTTCTTGTCGATGTCCTCGGGGAAAAGTCGCTCGCGCTCGTGCAGCGGCGTCCAATCCGTGTACTCCCCGATCACCGGACCCAGATACGGCATGCAGATCTCGAGATTGCGGCGGAAATCCATCTCATCAGGCTCGACCACACCGAGGTTGGGGTTCTCCATCGCCCACACCACCCCGGCCAGCACCGCCGCGCACACCTGCAGGCTCGTGGCGTTGTTGTAGGGGGCGAGCTTGCGCGCATCCCCGATCGAGAGCTGCGAGCCGTACCAGTAGGCGTTCTTCCTGTGGCCGGCGAGCAGCACACCCAGCTCGTCGATGCCGCTCACGATGTCGTCCATGAGGATGCGCTGGCGCTCCTGCTGCAGGTAGTTGCGCCCGGCGAGCTCGAACACCGACATCACGGCGGAGTCGCACGGGTGATACGCATAGTGCACCGTGGGACGGTACGCCACCTGCGCGCCATCGCGCACCGTGAAGTAGTCCGCCATCGAAATGGACTCGCCGTGCGTGATGCAGAAGCCGTGAAAATGGCCGGCGCGCGGTGTCCAGGTGCGCACGCGGGTGCCGGCGCCGGGCTGCGTCAGGTAGATCGCCGCCAGGCAGCCGGAGTCATGGCGCTTGCCGTCGCGCGGAAAGTTGCGCTCGTGCGTGCCCCAGCCCATCTCACTCGGCTGCGAGCCCTCGCCGACGAAGCCGTCGATCGACCAGGTGTTGACGAATTCACCGAGTTGCCTCGGCTTGCCCGAAACCTGCGTGTCGCGCTCGGCGATGTGGATGACCTTCACGCTGAGCCGGCGAGCCAGCTCGCTCCACTCGGCGCGCGAGGCGGGCTTGCCGGCCTCGACCTTGGTGTCGGCGGCGATGTTCAGCAGCGCCTGCTTCACGAAGTGCGACACCAGGCCCGGGTTGGCGCCGTGTGTGAGCACCGCGGTGGGGGCGCGCGCATTGCCGGCCCGCAATGCCAGCGCCTCCTCGCGCAGCACGTAATTGGTGCGGCGGCTGGCGGGGACGGTCGGGTCGGTGTAGCCGCCCGGCCAGGGCTCGATGCAGGTGTCCAGGTACATCGCGCCCTTTTCCCAGCACAGCTTGATGAGCGCGATGCTCGACACTTCGACCGCAACGTTGATCAGGAAATCCCCGCGTCCCAGCAGCGGATTGAGCACCCGGCGGAAGTTCTCGCGCGTGAGGCGCTCCTTGACGAACTTGATGCCGTACTTGGCGGCCTCGTCGTTCCCCTTGTCCTCGGCGGTCACGATCGTGAGGCGCTCGGGCGCAATGCCGATGTGCCGCAGGATCAGCGGCAGCACACCCTGACCGATACTGCCAAAACCCACCAACAGGATCCGTCCGGGAAACTCGATGTGAATCTTGTCATTGCTGCTCATGATGCGGCTTCAGATCTCCCTTCGCGGCATGAGGGCGCGCGCGGCTGTGAAGGGTATCATTCGCGCGGCTCACTCCGCGCGCCTTCTCAGGGTCGCTCGTTCAGCGCCAGTGAGGCGGATAGGTGCGCTGGTAGCCCGGCAGAGCCGCGACGCGCGCGAGCCAGCGGCCGAGCGACGGATAGTTCACCTCCACCGGCATGAAGCGCGACGACAGCTCGCGCGCCTGCGGCCGCTCGAGCGCGCGCTTCAGCAGCTGGATGCCGGGGAAGATGACCATGTCGACCGCCGAGCAGGTATCCCCCACGATCCAGTCGGACTTCGACAGCCGCCCCTCGATGGTACGCGCCTCGTTGGCGACCGCGTGCATCGCCGCCGTGATCTCGTCACCGGACAGATCCTCCTTGCCGCTGAACACCCCGCCGCTGATGCTGTTGAGCCGCGGCTCGATATACGCCTGGTACTCGCAGATGACGCGCATGATGGTGCCGGCTTCCTCCGGCGTACGGCCAAAGATCGGCGGCTGCGGGTACTTCAGGTCCAGGTAGTACAGGATCGCGAGCGACTCGAAGCACACGTAGTCGCCGTCCTTCAGCACCGGCACGCGGCCGCGCGGATTGAGCGCGAGCATCTGCGGGGACTTGTGCTCCTGCTTGGAGAACTGCAGCAGGTGGCTCACGTAAGGCAGACGCTTGTACTCGAGCGCCAGCAGCACGCGCCACGCGAAAGGGCTGCCGCTGCCCCAGAAAACCTCGATCGCCATCGCGCCCCCGCGGGAGGTGGTGGCTCGATTGTAACGACAACCGCACAGCGCCGAAAATGTATAGGCCAAGCGAGGAGAGTCCTAAAGCCATGCCGACGACGCTGATCGAGCCAGCCGCACTGGCGGCGCATCTCGCCGATCCCGACTGGGCCATCGTCGATTGCCGTTTCGACCTGGCACGCCCTGAGTGGGGCGCGCTCGCCTGGGCCGCCGGACACATTCCGAACGCGCAGTACGCCCATCTTGATCGCGATTTGTCGGGCCCGCGCAGCGCGCTGACGGGCCGGCATCCGTTGCCGGCGAGCGCGGCGCTCAGCGCCACGTTTGGGCGCTGGGGGATAGATAAAGAGGTGCAGGTCGTGGCCTACGACCAGGGCGCGGGCGCCTATGCCGCGCGGCTGTGGTGGCTGCTGCGCTGGCTGGGACACCCGCAGGTGGCGGTGCTCGACGGCGGTTTCGCGGCGTGGGAGCGTGCCGGGCTGCCGCTCGAGACGGCTGCCACGGTGCGCGCGCCGCGGCGCTTCACGGCCGCCCCCGCCGCGGGTCTGGTCGTAACGACGGCGGCGCTGGCGCAGGCGGTCGCGGCCGGCGCACTGACGCGCGGAGAGCTGACCGTGGTGGACGCGCGCAGCGCGGATCGCTTCGCCGGCCAGAACGAAACGCTCGACCCGGTCGCCGGCCATATCCCCGGTGCGCGCAACCATCCGTTCACGGGCAACCTTGATGCGCACGGGCGTTTCCTCAGCGCGCCCGAGCTGCGGCGCTGCTGGGCAGACACGCTGCGCGAGCGCCCGGCAGCGACGCTGATCGCGATGTGCGGCTCCGGCGTCACGGCCTGCCACAATCTGCTCGCGCTCGAAGCCGCCGGACTTGCCGGCGCGCGGCTCTACGCGGGGTCGTGGAGCGAGTGGATCCGCGATCCGGCGCGCCCGGTGGCGCGGGGTGCGGAAACTTCCTGACCAGCACTCTCTCCCTGGTCGCACAATTTTGATATAACGCGCCGTGGCTGCCGATCCCAAGAGCGCCGTCAACGGCAATCGCAAATTCAATCCCGCACAGCCCTGGCGGGTCGAGGACTCCCTCGATCTGTACCACGTCGAGGCGTGGGGCAAGGGCTACTTCAGCGTTAACGAGAGCGGCCACGTGGTGGTGCGGCCGGACACGACGGAACGGGACGAGATCGATTTATACGAGGTGGTCGAGGGCCTGCAGGCCCGCGATCTGACCACCCCGGTGGTGGTGCGCTTCTCCGACATCCTCGCGCACCGCTTGCGGCGCCTGCACGATGCGTTCGCCCAGGCGATCACCGAGAACGACTACAAGAACCGCTACGCGGCCGTGTACCCGATCAAGGTGAACCAGCAGCGGCTGGTGGTCGAAGAGGTCTATCGCTACGGGCAGGAGTTCGGTTTCGGGCTCGAGGTGGGTTCGAAGCCGGAGCTGCTCGCGGTGATGGCGATGACCGAGAACGCCCCGGATCGGCTCATCGTCTGCAACGGCTTCAAGGACGACAGTTACATCGAGGCGGTGACGCTCGCCACCAAGCTCGGCCGCACCATCATCCCGGTGGTGGAGAACTTCGAGGAGCTCGGCCTCATCCTCGAGCACGCACAGGCGTACCAGGTGCGCCCGCGCATCGGTGTGCGCGTGAAGCTTTTCAGCGAGGGCTCCGGGCGCTGGAGCGCCTCCGCCGGGGAGAAGTCGAAGTTCGGCTTATTTATCACCGAGATCCTCGAGCTGTTCAACGTGCTCAAGGAGCACGACATGCTCGACTGCCTGCAGCTGGTGCACTGCCATCCGGGCAGCCAGCTGCAGGACATCCGCCGCGTCAAGGACGCGATCAACGAGCTGGCGCACGTGTACGCGGAGCTCAAGCTGATGGGCGCGGGCCTGCAGTACATCGACGTGGGCGGGGGCCTGGGGGTCGACTACGACGGCAGTGGCACGAACTTCCCCTCGTCGATGAACTACACGCTCAATGAATACGCCAACGACGTCGTCTACCGGGTCGCGAGCGTGTGCAACCTGCGCGACATTCCGCACCCCATGATCGTGAGCGAGTCCGGCCGCGCGGTAGCGGCGTACCACAGCGTGCTGATATTCGATGCGCTCGGCTCCTCGGCGCTCGACAAGTTCCGCGTCACCGGGGACCGGGCCGAGGACTACGGCGGCGATGAGGAATTGCCGCAGCCGGTGCAGGATCTGTTCGAGGCCTACCGCGCGGTGAGCGAGCGGCGGCTGGTCGAGTGCTATCACGACGCGCTCACCGCCCGCGAGCAGGTGCTGCAGATGTTCAATCTCGGCCTGCTGTCGCTCGAGTTCCGCGCGCTCGCCGAGCGGCTGTACTGGGCGACCTGCGCGAAGATCCGCGACTCCTGCCGCAAGCTCGAGCGTCTGCCGGAGGAGCTCGAGGACCTGGAATCGATTCTCTCCGACACCTATTTCTGCAACTTCTCGGTGTTCCAGTCGCTCCCGGACAGCTGGGCCATCGACCAGCTGTTCCCGATCATGCCCATCCACCGCCTGCATGAGCGCCCCACCCGCACCGCCGTGCTCGCCGACATCACCTGCGACTCGGACGGCAAGATCGACCGCTTCGTGTCGCTGCGCGATGTGAAGCGCACCCTCGAGGTGCATGAGCTCAAGGCGGACGAAAGGTACTACCTGGCGGTGTTCCTGGTCGGCGCCTACCAGGAAACGCTCGGCGACCTGCACAATCTCTTTGGCGACACCCACGTGGTGCACGTGCGCCTGCACGACGAAGGCGGATGGTGGATCGAAGAGATCGTCAAGGGCGACACGGCCAACAAGGTGCTCGAATACATGGAGTACGACGTCGCGGAGCTGTATCCGGCGCTGGCGCGCGACTGCGAGCGCGCCATCCGCGACGGGCGCATGACGCTCGCGCAGAGCCAGGCCCTCAAGCGCTTCTACGAGCGCGAGCTCGACGGCTACGCGTACCTCGAGCCCGCCGGCGCGTGACTCGCGGCCTTAAGCCGCCTCGAACGAGGCTCTAGAGGCGCACTCCCAACAGCACCAACAGGGCGAGCACGACAAACGCTGCGGCGGCAGCGCCGCGCACCCACTTGAGGGGCAGCCGTTTCGCCGCCGCCTCCCCCAGCAGCACCACCGGCACGTCGGCCAGCATCATGCCGAGGGTGGTGCCGGCAACGACCGCGGCCAACGCGTGGTATTTGGCTGCCAGCGCCACGGTGGCGATCTGTGTCTTGTCGCCGATTTCCAACAGGAAGAACGAGATCACCGAGGTGCCATAGGCCCCGAAGTGCGCCGGCCGCTCGCCCGCTGCCGCGGGCCTGTCGGGAATCAGCATCCACACCGCCGTGGCGAGGAACGACGCCGCCAGCAGGTAGCGCATCAGCGCCGCACTGATGGTCGCGGCGAGCAGCATGCCGATCGCGCCGGCGGCGAAGTGGTTGGCGAGAGTGGCGGTGAGAATCCCGCAGATGACCGGCACGGGCGCCCGGAAGCGCGCCGCCAGAATCAGGGCGAGAAGCTGTGTTTTGTCGCCGACCTCGGCGAGCGCGACGACGCCTGCCGAAACGAGAAACGCTTCCATAACACCCTTGGTTTGCGTCCCGCAAAGGCCGGGAGTAGCATGCCACGTGCGTTCGTATCCGTCGTGGATGAGTGCGCTTTGTTGAATGTGTTGACTTCATATCCCGCCCCGCGCTTCTCATCCGTGCGCGAACGCAGGTGCAGGCCGCTGGCCCAAGCGCTGCGCATTGACTGACCGCCGATCGTGTGCCTTGAAGCCTTGACCTGTTTGACTGTTCACGCGGTATATGCGACCGACCCGTGCGGCTCGCCGCTGTCCGCATTTGCAAGAGAGACTTCCTGATGACGACGATTTACGTGGGCAATCTGCCCTTCAACGCCACCGAGCAGGACGTGAAGGCCCTGTTTGAACGTCACGGCAAAGTGGAATCGGTGAAGCTCATCAATGACCGGGAAACCGGCAAACCGCGTGGTTTCGGATTCGTCGACATGCCCCAGGCCGAGGCGCAGAGCGCGATCCAGGCCCTTAACGGCTTTCAGATGAACGGCCGGCCGCTGCGCGTCAACGAAGCACAGGAGCGCCCACAACGCCCCCGCCAGGGTGGCGGTCCGTTCCGCCGCTGATCAGTCCAGGACTTTGGGGGACAGGAAAACCCCGCCGCGCGCGGGGTTTTTTATGGCGCACATCAGGTAATGTGCGCGTGCCGTGCTCACAGCACTCACGAGGATGACCGACGATGTTCGCGAACCCGAGACTGGCCGCAGCCGCCATCGCCAGCGCGCTACTGGTGGCCGCGTGCGCGGCCACCAGCTCGCGGCAGACCACCGCCGAGGCGCTGACCGGCATCCTGGCCGCCGACTACCGCCCGCAGGAGAACCGCGCTCGCGACCGTTACCGCCATCCGAAGGAAACGTTGCTGTTCTTCGGCATCCGCCCCGAGATGAGCGTGCTGGAAGTCTGGCCGGAACCGGGTTGGTATACCGAGGTGATCGCGCCGCTGGTGCGCGACAAGGGCAAGTACTACGCCGCGGTCATTGCGGCGGACCCCGAGAGCAAATACATCACCCAGCGTCTGGAGGAGTATCGCCACAAGCTGGCCGAGCGCCCGGATCTCTACGACCGCGTCTCAGTGGTCAGCTTCCCGGCAGATGGCAGCGATGCCGTGCCGCCGGCTTCGGTCGACATGGTCGTGACCTTCCGCAATATCCACAACTGGATGTCGCGGGACACGGCAGCACCGGCACTCGCCACCATGTACCGCGCGCTCAAGCCCGGGGGCGTGCTGGGCGTGGTTGAGCACCGCGGCAATCCCGCCGTGGCGCAGGACCCGAGGGCGAAGAGCGGGTACGTCAACGAGGACTACGCGATCAGGCTGATCGAAGCGCAGGGCTTCAGACTGGTCGCCAAATCCCAGGTGAACGCCAACCCGAAGGACACCAAGGACTACGAGCAGGGAGTGTGGACCCTGCCGCCCACTTACCGCCTGGGCGACAAGGACCGCGACAAGTACGCCGCCATCGGCGAGAGCGACCGCTTCACGCTGCGCTTCGTGAAGCCCCTGAAGTAGTCCTCACCACATTTCGCGCAGCCGCGCACCGACGTCCAAGGTCACCGGCGCGCTGCTCTGGCTCAGAACGTCGCCGCCGGCGAGCACCGCTCCGTGGAAGGTCACCGCGTCGAGCGTCTTGTGCACCTTCTCGGTCATGAAGCGGCTGCGTCCGCCGTACACGTGCGCCTCTGCCTGCCGCGACTGGTGCGTGAGATGAAACTTGAGCGGCACGACCAGCAGCAGGTCGTTCTGCGCGCGGGTGAGCGCAACATACAACAGCCGCCGCTCCTCCTCGATCAGCTCAGGCCTGCCGGTGGAGAACTCGGAAGGGAAGCTGCCATCCACGACGTTCAGCACGTAGACGGTGTCCCACTCCATGCCTTTCGCCGAGTGGATCGTCGACAGTACCAGGTAGTCCTCATCGAGCGTCGGGCGACCGGCGAGGTCACTGGTGGCGTGCGGCGGATCGAGTGTGAGCTCGGTGAGGAAGCGTTCGCGCGACGGATACTGCCCCGATAACACCTCCAGTTGCTCCAGGTCCCCGAGCCGGGTGTGGAATTGCTCGTACAGCCGCTCGAAATGCGGCCGGTACCACTCACGCGCCAGGTGCAGCTGCCCGGGCCATGGCCGTTGCGGATCGGCGAGCGCTTGCATGAGCTCGATCAGCCGCCGCCAGTCGATCTCCGCGGTCTGCGGCGGGCTGAAGGCCTTGAGGGCTTCGAAGGAGTGTGCTGCGGCCTCCAGCCGCTCGATCGCGGTGCGTGCATTGACCGGTCCCATACCCGGCAGCAGCTGCAGGGCGCGGAACGCTGCCAGGGTGTTGCGCGGGTTGTCCGCCCAGCGCAGCACCGCGAGCAGATCCTTGATGTGCGCCGCCTCGAGAAACCTGAGGCCGCCGTACTTCACGAACGGCACTTTGCGCTTCGCCAGCTCCACTTCCAGGATGTCGCTGTGGCTTGCGCTTCTGAACAGCACCGCCTGGCGCTTGAGCGGCACGTTCGCCTCGCGGCGCCTGAGCACCTCGGTGCACACGTATTCCGCCTGCGACTGCAACTCGTCCACCGTGACGACGCGCGGCCGCGCGCCTTCACCGCGGATCGAGAGCAGGTACTTGCGGTGCTGCCGCGGCGCCTCGGCCATGAGCGCGTTGGCGACATCGAGCACCTGCTGGGTCGAGCGGTAGTTCTGCGCCAGCGTGACCACTTCAGCGGGGGGCTGGAAGCGCTCCGGAAAGCCGAGAATGTTTTCCACCGCGGCGGCGCGGAAGGAGTAGATCGCCTGGGCGTCGTCGCCGACCGCCGCCAATCCCGCGCCGTCGGGCTTCAGCGCGTGCAGGATGTCCGCCTGCAGCCGGTTGGTGTCCTGGTACTCATCGACCAGCACGTGATCGAAGTGTGCGCCGATGTGCTGCGCCAGGCGTGGCTCGGCCATCATCGCGTGCCAGTACAGCAGCAGGTCATCATAGTCGAGCAGGCTCGCGTGCTGCTTTTGCTCCACGTAAGCCCGATAGAGCCGCGTGAGCTCCTCCTCCCATTGCGCGCACCACGGGTAGTGCTGCTGCAGCGTCTCGTGGAGCGCTGTGTGGGTGTTGACGCGGTTGGAGTAGATCTGCAGGCAGGTCTCCTTGCGCGGGAAGCGCTGTTCCTTGCCTGCCAGCCCCAGCTCCTGGCGCAGACTGTCCATGAGGTCCGCGGCATCGCCGCGATCGATGACGCTGAAATGGGGATCGAGCTGCAGGTGTGGCGCGTAGTGCCGCAGCAGTCGGTTGCCGATGGAATGAAACGTGCCCGTCCAGCTCAGGCGCTGGGCGATGCTGTGGCCGATGCCGCCCAGGGGTTCGTTGAGCGCCTTGCGGGTGATTTCCTGCGCGCGGCGGCGCATTTCAGTGGCCGCGCGGCGCGTGAAAGTCAACATCAGGATGCGGGCCGGATCCACGCCGTGGATCACCAGGTGCGCCACGCGATGCGCCAGAGTGTCGGTCTTGCCGGTGCCCGCGCCGGCGACGATCAGCAGCGGCCCCGCGCGGTAGCCCTTCTCGGCAAGCGCCTCGCCGTGAGTCACCGCCTTGCGCTGTGCGGCGTTGAGTTTTTCGAGGTGCGCTGTGGTGGCCATGGCTGCGGAGGTGGACTATACCTGCCGCCAACATCCTGTGGCGACCCGACGGCGCGCGCTGCGGCGCACCGCACACAACCGCGGCGCACGGCGCGGGTGCGGCACCCGGTGGGCTGCGGTTACGATGGGCGGCATGAAACCGGACAACCAGACCCTGCAGTTCGCAGGACGCGTCATCTCCGTCACCACCGACGAGGTGGTGCTCCCGAACGGGCACCGGGCGCTGCTGGAAGTCGTGCATCATCCGGGAGGCGCAGCCGCGGTCGCGCTCGATGAGCACGGGCGCGTCTGTCTGCTGCGCCAGTACCGCTATGTCGCCGACGGCTGGCTGTGGGAGTTGCCGGCGGGCAAGCTCGAGCCCGGCGAACCTGCGCTGCTCGCCGCGCAGCGCGAGCTCATCGAAGAAGCGGGGGTGAGCGCGCGGGAATGGGCGAGCCTCGGCATCTGCCTGAGCTCACCGGGGGTGTTTACCGAGACCCTGCACCTGTTTCTCGCGACCGGGATCGAGCCCGCGGCCGCCGCGCACGAGAGTGCCGAGGTAATCGAGGTCCACTGGGTGCCGCTCGACGCGGCCTGCGCCTGGGCGCTCGATGGCACGATTACCGACAGTAAGACGGCCCTGGGCCTGCTGCGCGCACGACATATCACGGCGCGCAGCGCGTTGCCGGGCCCCTTGAATACATTGGCGAAAATTCCGTGACGGATCTCGCGGAAGCGCAACGCCACCCGCGGTTACTCTGCATCTCGGGGAATCAGAGGCTGCACCGCCCGTAGCGCCAGTAACACAATCCGTGAACCAACCGAATAAGACAGAACCCGTCCCGCCCGAGCCGCCCGATTCCGAGCGCCGCCGGATCGGGAAAGTGGTGCACGATGATCGAGGCAACGCCTCGGTCAAATGGTCGGATGCGCCCCCCGATTACCAGCGCCCGGTGCTCGAGCTGGTGGAGGATGCCGCGGGCCAACCCGAGAACGCCTTCAACCCCTACGGGCTCGGGGCCACGGGCAGCGCCACCGGACCGCACCGCACCCCCGCCAGCACGCACAGCACCGGCAACACCACGCGTACCGATCTGCGCAAGCTCTCGGACTGGATCAAGACGATGCGCGAGCTCGAGGAGCGTAAGCGCAACGGGGGCAATCAGGACTGAGGCGGCGGACGAACGCTAACGCGCGCACACGCGGCGCGCGCGGCCGCTTCGCTTACTCGCAATGCTCGATGTGTGCGCGCTTGCGCGCGTTGCTCAGGCGATAGAACCTGCGCAATTCGGCCAGCACTTCGCTCTCCCCGCCACCGTGCGCCTGGCGACCCTGCGCGCGCGACAGTGTCTGCTCGAGGCGCCGGCAGAATTTCTCCGCATAGCGGCTCGCCTCGCGATACAGCCCGGCGCGCGCCTGCGTCAGGCTCGGATCCACCCGGGTGCGCTCGAACAGCACGCGGCGCAATTCCGCCGGGAAGCGTCCGGGAAACTGCCGGCGCAGCAGCCAGTAGCTCGCCACGTACTTGTCGACTTCCGCCTGCATCTCCAGCTCGAGCAGCGACACCGGCCGGTCGTGGCCGGCATTCCAGGCGAGGTACAGGAAGTGACTCACGCCCTCGAGCGCGGTCCAGCAGTCGGCGACATTGCCCGCGTGCAGGCGAGTGAGCGGATCCTCGCGCGCCAGGCGCTGCAGCAGCGCCGGGTCCAGATACAGCGACATGACGACTTCATCGCTCCCCGCGACCGGCTGGGCCACGAGCAGCTCCTCGTCCGCCGTGCCGCTGCGCGCCGCATGCGGCAGGCGCGCGCGGTCGGTGACCAGGAAGTCGTACACGTCGTGAGCGATGCTCACGTCGTAGATGCCGCCGATGAGATCCTGCAATCGGGACAGCAGCATGGTCAGTGCGTGAAGGCGGTTCCGCCGGCGCTGGTGGGATCGACACCCAGGCGCTTCAGCAGTGCGTAGCAGCGCCCGCTCCCGGTCTTGAGCCAGATCTCGTACAACCGCAGGATGTCCCGGTCGGAGTGCGTGTACGAGGTCTCGCTCACCTCGTTCAGGGCATCCACCATGGGCTGGAATTTCTCTGCCAACTCGGCGAACACCGCCCCCAGGACCCGCCCCCGGCCGCGCGAGGTCGCGTGCGCGAGCGCGGCGTAGGCGCGCCCACCCATCGCGACGTGGTAGTCGATGTCGATGAGCTTGGCGGCGAAACTGTGCGCAAAGAATCCGGCGATGAACAGCGACACATCGCCCAGGCGTTGCAGGGCGCGGTTGCGTTCGGCAACGCTGGGCGCTTCGAGCGCCTCGCACAGGATCGCGACCAGCGGCCGCAGCCGCATGCCCTCCGGCGTGCGCTCGTACAGCGCCTCCGAGCGCGCGAACAGCGTGAGCAGATTCACCACGTAGTGCTCGGTCTGGTCTTCGACCGCGAGGCGCTGCTTGGCGAGCGCGCCTTGCAGCGAGTCCTTGAAGAACTCGCGCAGATTCGCGACCGGTAGCACGCGTCTGAAAGGCTCGCTCATCGGTTCTCGCCTCCTCCTCTACATTGAACGCTTTTGCCACGCCTAGGTTCACCCGGAGAGTACTGACAATTCCGTGATCCGCTACACTGATCGGGCGCAGAATCCGCCTACAGGGTTGGCAGCGCGGCCGGCACAGTGCTAATAACTCGTCAGGGGAAGCGTTGGATCCGCAGCCGCTGAGCGTCCCGCGTGACGGGGTTCTCGGTTTGTCCGGCTATCACTGGCTGGTCATCGCGGCCGGCTGGGCGGGCTGGGGCTTCGATGTCTTCGACGCGGTGTTGTTCAACTTCGTCGCCCCGGACTGCATCCCGGCGCTGCTGCACCTGCCGCGGGGCTCACACGCCGCCCACCAGGCCGCGGTGTTCTGGACCGGCGCCATCACCTCGATCCTGCTGGTGAGCTGGGCGCTGGGCGGAGTCCTGTTCGGCTGGATCGCGGATCGAGTGGGACGCAAGCGGGCGCTGTTTGCCACCATCGCGATCTACGCCGCCGGCACCGGCTTGTGCGCGCTGGTGACCAACATCGGGCAGCTGATCGCGTGCCGCGTCATCGCGGCCCTCGGAATCGGCGGGGAATGGGGCATCGGGGCAGCGCTGGTCGCGGAGGCGGTACCGGAAGGCCGACGCGTGGAAGCCGGCGTCATCATGCAGACCGCCTCGCCGCTCGGCATCGTGCTGGCGAGCGCCGTGAACTATCAGATCGCCGGCGTGTGGTTCGCGGCGGACCCGCAGAGCTCCTGGCGTTATGTATTCCTGGCGGGCCTGCTGCCGGTGCTGGTCGCCCTCGCAGTGCGCCTGTTTCTGCGTGAGAGTGCTCACTGGACGGCGAGCCACGCGGGCGGGCAACCCTCCTCCACGCCGCGCGAGCTGTTCGCCCCGGGGATGCGTGGCGCCACGGTGAGCGGCGTTTTTGCGGCCGTCATCGCGGTGCTCACCTGGTGGGCCTGCAACGCGTTCATTCCGCTCCTCGGCCGCACGCTCGCCGCCGAGCACGCCGTGCGCGCCGGCCTCCTGCCGGCGGCTGCGACGCAGCTCGCCGCCGCATGGCAGGCGCACGCTTCGAACGCCTTCAATCTCGGCGGACTGCTCGGCGCGTTCGCGGCGCTGCCGCTCGCAAAACGGCTCGGCCGCCGCCCGATGTTCATCGCCTACTTCCTGTTCTCGGCCATCGCGCTGTTCGTCACCTTCGGCCTGGAGCTCGCGCCGCAGATGCGCCTCGCCATGCTGTCCGTGGTAGGTGCCGGTGTGTATGGCATCTTCGGCGCCTTCACTTTTTACCTGCCGGAACTGTTCCCCGCGCGCCTGCGCGCCACGGGCGCGGGCTTCTGCTACAACATCGGGCGCCTCCTCGCCGCCGGCGGCCCGTTGGTGATCGGGCTGGTCTCCGCCATGGCGGGCGGCTCGAGCGCTGCGCTGATGCGCGTGCTGTTCTGGGTTGCGCTGGTGCCGCTGGCCGCCGCGCTGGTGGCGCCCCTGGTGATCGTGGAGACCCGCGGACGCGCGCTGCCCGCCTGAGGCGAACCGTTTCACACCCCCAGGAGCGCGGTCAGCTGCGCGCAGTCCGCCACCACGACCTCGGGCACGGCCAGCTCCTGCGGCCATGCGCGTGCGCGCCGGTTCATCCACGCGCTGACAAAGCCCGCGGCGCGCGCACCTTCCACGTCCAGCAGCGGATCGTCCCCGACATGCAAAATCTCCTGCGGCGCGAGGCCTAGTTCGCGCGCCAGCCGCTCGAAGCACAGCCGGTGCGGCTTGGCGGCACCGATCTGACGGGCATTCAGCGACACCGTGAATGCCTGGTCGAGGCCGATGCGCGCGAGGTCGGCATTGCCATTGCTGAGCGTGGCCAGCCGGTAGCGTTGACGCAGCCGTGTAAGCGCCGGTGCCACGTCCTCGAACGGCTGCAGCTGGTTGCGCGCGGTGAGGAACACCTCGAATGCCTGGTGCGCGATGCGCTCGTCGTAGCCGTGCTCGCGGGCGTGGGCGGCGAGCGCCGTGAGCCGCAGGTAACTGAGGTCGTGAGCGCGGTGCGGCTCGCGGCGCGCGAGCTCCTCGCGCGCCCTGCGCATGCCCTCGGACGAAAGCCGCTGCGCGATGCGCGGGCAGTTCTCCTGCAGCCAGGCATGCAGGAGGGCTTCGGCGCGCGCCAGCACCGGCTCGACATCCCAGAGTGTATTATCGAGGTCGAAGGCAATGGCGCGCACGTTGCTCAGCACCCTCTGAAGGTTACCATTCAATGGCGCCGCTCACGCTCGTCATCGGCAACAAGAACTATTCCTCGTGGTCACTGCGGGCGTGGCTGCTGATGAAGCACGTGGGCGTTGCGTTCGACGAGGTCGTGATCGCGCTCGACACCGCCACCACCCACGACGAGATCGACCGCTACGGCCCCAGCGGCCGCGTGCCGGTGCTGCTCCACGGGGAGCTGCGCGTATGGGACTCGCTCGCCATCTGCGAATACGTCGCGGAGCTCACCGGCAAGGGCTGGCCGCAGGCGCGCGAGGCACGTGCGGTGGCACGCTCCGTTTGTGCGGAGATGCACTCCGGCTTCACCAATCTGCGCACCCTGTGGCCGATGAACGCGCGGGCGCGCAACCGACGCACCGCGGCCATGCCGGGGCTGGAAGCAGATATCGAACGCATCGATGAGATCTGGAACGACTGCCGGCGGCGCTTCGCCGGTGGCGGCGGCGGACCGTGGCTGTTCGGCCAATACACGGTTGCGGATGCCATGTACGCTCCGGTCGTGCTGCGCTTCAAGACCTACGGAGCCCGCATCTCCGAAGCGGCGCGCTGGTACATGGCAAGCGTGCTCGAGGACGGCGCGCTGCAGGAATGGCTGCAGGCCGCCAAGCAGGAGCCGTGGACGATCGCTGTCGACGAAGTCGGCTGATGCCGCTGCGCCGCGCAGCCTCACCATGCCTGTGAGCATCCGTCTCGCGTCGTGGCTGCTGGTGTGCTCGCTCACCGCGCTCGGCAGCGCCGCACGCGCGGCCGACGGCGGCAACCCGCCCTTCACGGTGGAAGACCTGGTGCTGCTGAAGCGCATTACCGATCCGCAGCTCTCCCCGGACGGCCGCCAGGTCGCCTTCGTGCAGCGCGAGACGGACATGGACGCCAACAAGGGCCGCACCAGCCTGTGGCGGCTGGATCTCACGCCCGGCACTGCGCCGCCACGGCGCCTCACGGACGTCAAGGCGAACGACTCGAGCCCGCGCTGGTCGCCCGACAGCCGCACGCTCTACTTCCTGTCGACGCGCTCGGGGAGCTCGCAGGTGTGGCGCCTGGCGCTCAGCGGCGGCGACGCGCAGCGCGTCACCGACTATCCCCTCGACGTGGGCGCGCTGAAGCTGTCCCCGCGCGGGGACCTGCTCGCCCTCTCCATGGAAGTGTTCCCGGACTGCGCCACGCTAGCCTGCACCCGGGAGCGCCTGGACGCGCGGGCGAAGGACAAGGCGACCGGGCGCACCTACGAGCGGCTGTTCGTCCGCCATTGGGATGCCTGGAGCAATGGCACGCGCTCGCACCTGTTCACCGCGCAGCTCGGGCCCGGCGGCGCGGGCGCGGCGCCCATTGATGTGTCGAAGGGCTTCGATGCGGACATTCCAGGCAAGCCCTTCGGGGGCGACGAGGACTTCGCCTTCAGTCCCGACGGCAAGTCGCTGGTGTTCTCGGCGCGCATCGCCGGCCGCACCGAGCCCTGGTCGACCAACTTCGATCTGTTCCAGACGCCGGTGGACGGCAGCGCGGCGCCGGCGAATCTCACCGCCAGCAACCCCGCCTGGGATGCCCAGCCGGTGTTCCTCGCCAGCGGCGATCTCGCGTGGCTGGCACAGGAGCGCCCGGGGTTCGAGGCGGACCGCTTTCACATCGTGCTGAAGGATGCGCACACCGGCGCGGTGCGCTCCCTCACCGGGGGCTGGGATCGTTCGGTCGCGCGCCTCGGCGCGACGCCCGATGGCAAGACGCTGCTGGCGAGCGTCGAGGAGTCGGGCCAGGAGGCGCTGTACCGGGTCGACCCAAAAACCGGTGCGCGCGCCAGGCTCGTTGCCAGCGGCACGGTGGCCGCGTACACGGCGACCCGCGAGCGCGTGGTGTTCGCACGCGCGGACCTCGGCGGACCGGACGACCTGTACGTGGTCGGGCTGCGTGGCGGCCCGGCCACGCGAGTCACCGACGTGAACCACGAGTTGCTCGCCGCGCGGCGCATGGGCGAGTTCGAGCAGTTCAGCTTCAAAGGCTGGAGCGACGAGACCGTATACGGCTACGTCGTGAAGCCCTACGGTTTCGCGCCCGGCCAGCACTTTCCCGTAGCGTTCGTGGTTCACGGCGGCCCCCAGGTGAGCTTCGGGAACCTGTGGACCTACCGCTGGAACGCGCAGGCCTTCGCCGGCGGCGGCTACGCGGTGGTGATGATCGACTTCCACGGCTCGCCCGGTTACGGCCAGGCGTTCACCGACTCCATCAGCCGCGACTGGGGCGGGAAGCCCCTCATCGACCTGCAGAAGGGACTCGCGGCCGCGATCGAGAAGTACCCGTGGCTCGACGGGGAGCGTGTCTGTGCGCTCGGTGCCTCCTACGGGGGCTTCATGATGAACTGGATCGAGGGCCATTGGCCGGATCGCTTCCGTTGCATCGTCAACCACGACGGCCTGTTCGACCAGCGCACGATGTACTACGCCACCGAGGAGCTGTGGTTTCCCGAGTGGGAGCTGGGCGGACCGCAGTATGAGAACCCGCAGGGCTACGAAGCGGTCAACCCCGTCGACTTCGTCTCCAGGTGGCACACTCCGATGCTGGTCATTCACGGCGAGCAGGACTTCCGCATCCCTTACCCGCAGGGCCTGGGTGCCTTCACGGCGCTGCAGCGGCGCGGCATTGAGAGCCGGCTGCTGGTGTTCCCGGACGAGAATCACTGGGTGCTGAAACCCGCCAACAGC